>Ga0210377_10001041_pt1 | contig 25871 bp, 14 predicted proteins | sample PLM4_65_b1redo_FD_155480 | JGI IMG/M metagenome (GOLD analysis project Ga0210377, IMG submission 155480) | Groundwater sediment microbial communities from an aquifer in East River, Colorado, USA - PLM4_65_b1 redo | ecosystem: Environmental > Terrestrial > Soil > Riparian zone | place: USA: East...
CGGCGTGACGCGCCGCCAGGTGCAGGTCGTGGCTGACGACCACCACCGTCAGGCCCCGCTCCCGGCGCAGGCGCGCGAGTATCTCGTACACCGCGATGCCGTGCTTGAGATCGAGAAACGCCGTCGGCTCGTCGAGAAGCAGCAGCCGCGGCTCCTGTGACAGGGCGCGGGCGATGATCGCCCGCTGTCGCTCGCCGCTGCTCAGGTCGTGGATCGGGCGATCCTCGAGACCGCCGAGACCGACGTCGGCGAGGGCGCGCCGGGCCGCCTCGTAGTCGGCGGCGCGCTCCAGGCCCCACGTCCCCAGGTGTGGCGCCCGCCCCATGAGGGCGACCTCGAGCACGCTGAAGTTGAAGAGAAGCGGTGCCTCGGGAAGGACGGCAGCCAGGATGCGGGCGCGTTCGCGCGCCGGGATCCCGGCCACCGGGCGCCCCTCGAGCACGACCTGCCCGGCGGCGGGCGCGATGAGACCCGCCAGCAGGCGGACGAGGGTCGTCTTCCCCGACCCGTTCGGCCCGATGATCCCGACGCACTCACCGGATCGCACCGCCAGGTTCAGGCCGTCGAACAGAAGTGCCGCCGCCCCGGCGTGACGGAACGAGAGCCCATCCGCCGCCAGGATCGCGCCGGCCGACCGGGCGCCCGCGGGCGCCGCGCGCCGCTCACTCAAAATAGGTCCTCCCGCGCTGGCGCCGGTAGAGCCACAGGAAGAACGGCCCGCCGCACAGCGCCGTGATCACCCCGACCGGCAGCTCGGTCGGGGCCATCACCGTGCGCGCCGCGGTGTCGGCGGCGGCCAGGAAGATCGCCCCCGACAGCGCCGCGGCCGGGACGAGAAGCCGATGATCCGGACCGAACAGCAGGCGCGCGACGTGCGGGACGATGAGACCCACGAAGCCGATCGGGCCGGTGACGGCGACGACCAGGGCGGTCACGAGCGATGCGAGCAGGACGAGCCAGGCGCGCGTCCGCTCGACCCCGACGCCGAGCGCGCGCGCCGTGTCCTCGCCGGCGCTCATGAGATTGAGGTCGCGCCCGTACAACGCCAGGACCGCGATGCAGAGAGCGGTCACGAGACCCACGGGCGCGATGACGTCGTACCCTTCGAGCGGGATGCTGCCGATCATCCAGATCCTGAGTCCATGCAGCCGGGTCAGCTCGACGATCGTCTGGATGAACATGATCACCGCCAGGTAGACGGTGTTGGTCACCACCCCGATGAGGAGCATCGGGTACGACGCCACCCGCCCGCCGACACGCGACAGGGCGAATAGAAATGCGACCGTGAGCGCTGCCCCCGCGAACGCCGCCGCCGAGCGCACCGGCAGGAGCGGCGCCAATGCCGTCAGCCCCGCCGCGGTCGCCGCGAACGCGCCGAGCGCCGCCCCGCCCGACACGCCGAGGATATAGGGGTCGGCGAGCGGGTTGCGCAGGATCGCCTGGAAGACCGCTCCGGCCGCCCCGAGAGCCGCGCCGGCGATCGCCGCCAGGAGAAGGCGCGGCACTCTCAGTCTGAGGATCGTCGTCGCCGCGTCGTCGCCGGCGAACAGGCCTCCGAGCCCGACGCCGCTGCTGCCGACGGCCGCCCCGGCGACGATCGTCGCCAGCAGGGCGGCGAGGAGGATCGCCAGCGCCCCGGCGAGCCGCCGCGCCGTGAGCGGCCCGGTCACGCGGCGCTCCGCGTCATGCGGTCGTGTCCAGCGTCGATCGCACGCGGTAGAGCTTGAGGACGTCGGCCCGGGAGAGCACACCCGTGACGCGACCCTCGACGACAACGGCAGTCAAGGTGTCATCCTCGCGCAGCATCCGTTCGAGCACCGCTATGACCTCGTCGTCGGGGGTCACCGGCGGAGCCAGCGCCGCCACGGTCATCACCTGCCGCACGGGAGTGCGGACCCACTCCTCGCGCGCCACCCGGCGCACCTGGTCCAGACCGATCGTCCCGCTGTACTGCTCGCCGGCGACGACCGGGTAGGTGGCGAACGGCCGCTGCAACGCGATCTCGCGCACCATCTCGTCGAGGCTGATGTGGTCGGGCACGGTGACGACGTCGCGCGTCATCAACTGGCGCACCCGCACGCCGCGCAGGCTCTCGCGCAGAAGCGACGACTCGGAGGTCGCCATCGCCGCCCGGCTCAGGAACAGTCCGATGATCACCAGCCACAGCCCGCCGAGCCAGCCGCCGAAGAGGATGCGCACGAGCCCGAGTGCGGCGAGCAGCCACCCCATCACCGCCCCCGACCTGCCGGCGGTGCGGGTGGCGCGCAGGAGGTTGCCGTGGTGCCACCACAGCAGGGCGCGCAGGATCCGGCCGCCGTCGAGCGGCAGCCCCGGCAGCAGGTTGAACAGCCCGAGCAGCAGGTTGGCGACCGCGATGTACTCGATCAGCGCCCGCGCGCCGGAGGGCCTGGACCCGTCGAGCGCCACGGCGCCGGCGAAGGCGAGCGCCGCGATCGCCAGGCTCGTGAGCGGCCCGGCGGCGGCGATGCGCAGCTCGGCGCGCGGCTCGTGCGGCTCGGCCGCCATCTCCGCGACGCCGCCGAACAGGAACAGGCGGATGCGCGGCACCGGGATGCCGGCGCGCCGAGCCAGGAAGGCGTGCGACAGCTCGTGCACGAGGACCGACCCGAACAGCAGCAGCGCCGCCAGCACCGCCAGCAGCCACGAGCTCACCACCGACAGCTGCGGTGCGGCCGCCGGCAGGTAGTCGCTGCCGAGGCTGCCGATCACCAGCAGAAACACCAGGACCCAGGTCGGATCGATGACGATCCGGATCCCGCCGACGCGCATCAAGGAGTAGGGCTGCATTGCCGCCCGATCCTAATTGCATCCCGGCCCCGATACAATGAGCGCCGGCCATGCGACCGCCGCGACCGCGCGGCCGGCGCGGCCGATGCCGATGCCCTCTCGCCACGACCCCGCACTCCTGCGCAAGGCCGCCGCGGCGCTCGCCAGCCGTCCCGGCGACTACGGTGATCTGTTCCTCGAGAGCGTGACCATGGCCGAGATGCGCCACGACGAGAGCGGCCGCCGGCAGGTGCTCCTCGGCGGCGGGTCGGGCGCCGCCTCGCGCATCCTCGGTGCGGACGGTACGCGCCACCGCGCCGCCGGCGGGCGCGATGCGAGCGATATCATCGGCGTCCCTGCGGCCTTGCTCGCCGGTGCGCTGTCCGCCGGCGCACCCCCCGGCGGGGATGCGGGACCACCCGGTGCCGGTCCGGCGGCCGGCGCGGCGGCGGCGCTGGCGCGCTATCTCGACGCCCTCGAGGAGGCGGTGGGCAACGGACCGCTCGCGGGTACCGCGGGCGGCACCATGCAGACGCGCGCCGAGGCGCGCACGCAGGAGGTCGTCATCGCCACCTCCGAAGGGGAGATCGCCGACGACCGGCGCGCGTGGGCCTCGTTCACCGTCCGGGTGAGCCGGGCGGGCCGCGCGGGCGCGATGCTCTCGGCCTCGGCTGGAGGCGGGGCGCGCGATGTGGCGCGCCTCGTCGCCATTCACCCACCGGCCGAGGTGGCGGCGCGCCTCGCCGAGGCGCTCAGCGAGGCGGGCGCGGCGGCCCCCGCGCCGGTCGGCGAGATCCCGGTGATCCTCGGGCCGGGGGTTGGCGGTCTCCTCATCCACGAGGCATGCGGGCACGCGCTCGAGGGCGACCGGGCGCTGAGCGGGCGCTCGGCGTTCGCCAATCTCCTGGGGGAGAAGGTCGGCCCGGTGACCCTGACCATCGTCGACGACCCGACTCTCGACGGCCTCGCCGGGTCGCGGCAGGTCGATGACGAAGGATGGCCGGCGGCGCCCATCGTGCTTGTCGATGCAGGGCGCGTCGCCGGCCTCCTGCTCGACCGCGCCACCGCCCTGCGGGCCGGGACCGCCCCGACCGGCAGCGCGCGCCGGGAGTCGTACCGCGACCTGCCGCTGCCGCGCATGACCAACACCTTCGTCCGCGCCGGCACGCACACGCCGGAGGAGATCGTCGCCGCCGTGCCGCGCGGCCTGTACATCGCCGAGCTCGGCGCCGGCCGTGTCGACACCGCCACCGCGGACTTTTCGTTCCGGGTGCGCCGCGGGTACATCGTGGCCGACGGGCGCAAGGTGGCGCCGGTCGGCCCGTGCGTCATCGCCGGCAACGGCGTCACCGTCCTGGCCGGCATCCGGATGATCGGCGTCGACCTGCGTTTCGATCCCGGGACCGGCGAGTGCGGCAAGGAGGGGCAGCGCGCGCGCGCCGCCGTCGGCCAGCCGACGCTCCTGGTCGACGGACTCGCGGCACTGCCGGAGGGCACCTGATGGCGCCGACCGGGCGGGAAGAAGGCCGCGGCGACCTCGCCGCCCGCGTCCTCGAGTCGGCGCGCGCCGCAGACTGCCGTGAGGCGGAGGTCTTCATCAAGACGTCCGCGTCCCGCCAGGTCGCCTGGGAGCCGCCGCTGCGCGCCGAAGCGCCGGCGCACGTCGCGATCTCACGTGCCGTCGAGGCGGGCGTGGGGCTCCTGGTCGTGGACTCCGAGGGCCGAACCGGACTGGCCTGGCGCGGCGGTGGGCCGGCGCTCCTCGACGCGCCCGATGATGCGACGATCGCCCGGCTCGTCGACGACGCGCTGGCGGCGGCGCGCGCCGGCGGGGCGCACCGGCCGCCGGGCCCGCCGACCGCTTCGGCCACCGTCGCCGACTCAGAGGGGTCGCTCGATCTCGTCGATCCGGAGTGCCTCGAGCGGCCGGACGCCGCCCTCGTCGCCATGGTCGAGGCCGCGGCCCTCGAAGTGGCAACCGCCGGGGAGGGGGCGCTCGAGCTCGACCGCATCCTGGCGACCGCGGCCCGCACGTCCGTGCGTCTTGCACGCGCCGGCGGCTTCGACGGAGCCTACGAACGGACGATCTTCGCCCTGTCGATCGCCCTGGTGCCCACTATCGTTGGGGCCGAGGCGGTGACCGAGGAGCGATGGGTCTGCCGGCTGGACGACCTCGACCCGCGGCAGGCGGCGCGCGATGCGATCCTGCGCGGCCTGCCGCCGCGCGCAGCGACCGCGCATGCCAAGCCGGCGACCGCGGCGGCGCCGCCTTCGCCCACGCCCGCCGAGCCGAAGCCGGGCATCGTGCTCGCGCCGCGCGCCGCGGCGACGCTGCTCGCGGCGCTGGCTCCGTGGGTGACCATGGGCTTGCTCTCGTCGATCCGGCCATCGGCGCTTTCCATCATCGACGACGGCCGCGCATGCGGCCGGCCGGGGAGCGCCCCGTTCGACGGATCGGGCGCTCCGACCCGGCGGCTCCTGCTTCTCGACCGCGGCCGCGCGGTGGCCCGGATCGCCCCCGACACCGGCCCGTTCCAGCGCCCCTCGTATCGGGATCTCCCCATCGCCGCACCGGCCGGCCTGGCAATCCTGCCGGGGCAGCGGCGCGAGGACCGTGAGGGTCCTCCAGGCGCATTCGCGCCCTCCGGACCGACCGTGCGCGCCGCGGTCATCGAAGTCCGCACCGGGACCATCTGGGTGGTGCAGGTCAGGCGGGGCGAATGGGATTCGGGCGTGGCCGCCGACGGGCTGTACTGGGAGGGGGCGCCCGCCGTCCTGGTCCAGGCGGTCGCCGCCACGCTCGACGATCTCGTCTACTACCAGGTGGGGCTGCCGGTGGCGGCGCCAACGGTGGTGCTCGAAGGGCTGGGGCCGTGGCGCATGCCGGGCGCCGATCGCTGACCGCCCTACCCCGTCCAGCCGAGCACGAACCTCTCAAGCCAGGGGTGAATCTGGTGCCAGCGCCGGTCGCCGGCGATGGTTCGCCGGATCGAGTCGAGCGTCCGGGGTATATAGGCGAGATAGTCCTTCCGGTCGCGCACCGTCGCCATGTACCCGAAAGTCCCAAGGTCCTTGATGTTGCGTTCGAGGGCCATCAGATCGAAGTCGCGCCTGAACTCCTCCGGACCGATGCCCAGCGGAGCGGCGACCGAGCGGGCGAGGCGGTCGAGCATCTCCTGCACCAGGGCGGGATCGAGGTCGAGCGACGAGTCGCGCAGGAGCGACGCGGCGTCGTAGGTGTACGGCCCCATCCGGGCGTCCTGGAAATCGACCAGCCCCAGCCTTTCGCCCATGACCATCAGGTTGCGCGACTGGAAATCGCGATGACAGAAGACGCGCGGCAGGCGGTCGCAGGCCGCGGCGAGGTCGTCGTAAAACCTGCGCATGAGCGCTTCTTCGGCGGCGGTGGGGGTCAGCCCGCGCAGGCCGCGGACGTAGTGCCGGTGGAAGTGCTCGAGCTCGAACAGGAAGCGCTCGCGGTCGAGGGCGTTTCCGGCGGCGAAGTCGTCGGGACGCATCGCAGCGGGCGCTTGAACCTGAAGGAGGGCGATGAGGTCGCCGGCCTGGCGGTAGAACGGGGGTGCCGCACCGGCCCCGGTCGTGACCAGGTGACGTTGCAGCGTCAGATCGCCGAAGTCCTCGACCAGGACCAGTCCCGCGGCCTCGTCGCGGTCGATAAGGCGGGGCACCGGAGCCCCGATCGCCGCCAGGATGCGGTGATTGGTGAACAGGGGGGCGTCCGGGGCCAGCGGCTTCCCGTGGGCCATGAGGATGGCGGTCGATGAGCCGGCCGCGGCGCGATAGAAGCGACGGGTCGAAGCATCCCCCGCGACCTCGGTCAGGGTCGTGGCGGGGCCGAGGGCCTTGCGGGCAAGTGCGAGTCCGCGAACGAGGCCGGGGTCGGGGGTGATGCTCATGTCAGACCAGCCGGGCGGCCCAGGAGGTGCCGACCCGCTCGAGGTTGTCCTTCTTGCCCTGATACCCATCGACCCTGAAGAGGATGCGGCCGGTCAGGTTGGTCATCGGGGGGACATAGACCCCCGAGGTCACGATGCAGTCGGAGAGCTGGACCTTGTCTCCGAGCCGGGCACCGTCCCAGACCATGGTGGACCGCAAGGCGCTGCCGGCTCCGACCCGGACCTGCCGGCCGATGATCACCCCCCCTTGCAGGGAGCAGTGAGGACCGATGGACGAACCCCGGCCAATATATAAAGGAGGGCCGGTGACCGTGTTCGACGGCAGGACGACCCCATCGAGATAGACGCCGTCCCCCTGTTTCATGGGTTCGAGGGCGGCATCACGCCCCAGGGCCAGAACCTCCATGACCCCTTCGAGATACAACCTCGGCGTACCCATTTCGCGCCAGAAGCCGGGATGGACATGGCCTCTGATCAGGGCACCCTTGTGCATCAGCACGGGGTAGACCTCGCGATTGATCTCATAGCGGACCCCGGGTGGGATTGAGGCGAGGATCGATGGTTCAAGAATATGGATGCCGGTGAAGGTGAAAGCCTCCCCCTCCCCCTCGCGACCGGCCCCGGCGATTGAGATGATCCGACCCTCGCCGTCCATGACGACCGGGCTGTACTCCGCCCCTCCGCGTCGCGGCGCGAGGATCAGGGTCGACACGGCCTGTGACTGGCGATGACCCTGCACCGCCGCCGTCAGATCGCAATCGGTGGCGAAGTCACTGTTGATCAGGATGAACGTGCCCGCATCGCGAAAGTGGGCCTCTGCTTTCTTGAGACCGCCCGCCGTTCCCAGAATCGTCTGCTCTTCGGAAAAATGGACCTTGATTCCGATGCGACTTCCATCGCCGATGAGGCCACGGATCGACTCGGGCTGGTAGTGCAGATTGATCACGGCCTCGTCAACACCATGGCTCTTCAGATAGACGAGGGTCTGGATGATGATCGGTCTGCTGACCAGTGGAAGTGAGGGCTTGGCACGACCCTCGGTCAGCGGGCGCATGCGTTCTCCGAGCCCGGCCGCCAGCACCATCGCCTTCATTATGTCATGTAACCATAAGTCGGCGCGGCGACATCTTTGCAATGGCGCGTCCCACAAGCCTTGTGGATAAAAGGGCCATGGCAGGTGATGGCATGGACCGGGGTTTTTATTGCTTTCGCATCATCGTAATCACGATGACGCGTGTGCGCGTCGTGCCACGATGCGCACGTCGGGTCGCACAGGGGTGCGATCATCCCTCGTCCTTGTCGCGATCAGGGAAGAGCATGCGGTCGATCGGCCCCGGCGTGCGCGAAAGCGAGGCGACGTAGAGGTCGCGGTACGAGTGCGGGATGTAGTCGCCGGTGGTATAGCCGAGCCGCGTCGCCACGGCGTCGATCCGGTCGCGCGGGCCTTCGATCTCCAGAAACGAACCGATGGGAGTCTCATCGAGCGTGACGAGAGTCTCATCCATCCGCCAGGTGGTCCGGTACTTCTGATACCGGAAGATGACCTCCATCCCTATCCGTCGGAAGGTCTCACTGAGGGGACCGGCCTCCGCTGGGGCCATCTCGGTCTCGACTTCTTCGCGGATCTTCACCCCATCCTCGGTTCGTGCCCGGTCCTTATATGTAAGGAGGGTGACCCGGCCGGTGGTTCGTATCCGCAGCATCCCCCCCTGCTTGAGCAGACCCCGATCCGGAAAATCGTACAGACGGTTGTCTTCGAACTCGCGCGGATGGAGGAGCCGGGCCCCGAGCTCGGCCATGCGGGAGGGGATCCCGGCGGCGTCCTTGACATGCAGTTTGACTTCGACTTCGATCGTCGACACCGCGGCGTACGTTATCACAGGGCCCGGCGGCGTCGTCGGGCTCGGGCGCCGTTGACTTCGGCGGCGTTGACTTGGGAAGGCGCGCCGCCATACCGTGTGCGGCCATGAGCAAGACCACCAAGGCGACGGTCGTTTTCCTCGCCCTCTTCATCGGCTTCGTGGTCTTCCGCAGCCTGAGTATCCCCAAGATCGAATGCGAGGTCTGCATCACCTACGACGGCGAGCAGCAGTGCCGCAAGGCCTCGTCGGATACCCGCGAGATGGCGCTGCAGAGCGCCACGACCGCGGCCTGTGCGACTCTCGCCGGTGGGATGACCGAGTCGATCCGCTGCCAGAACACGCCGCCCGACCGGGCGACGTGCAGCGACGAGTAACCCGCCCCCACAACCCAGGAGTTGCGCCGGCCGCCGTCCCCGCGTATAAGTCACTCAAAGCACGCCCGACGCTCCACAGACTTCTCATACACCCTGGTACGAAACGCAGCGCGCCGGGTCTTCTACCCCAACGGAGCCAAACAGGCACGCAAGGGGACATCGTTCATGGGTCGACCCGACCGGGCGGGACAGGTCGCGAGGGTGGCGCGCGTGGCCCGCGTCGCCCGTGGCGCGGCGTGGCTGCTGATCGCCAGCGCCCTCCTGCCGGCGGCGACGGGCGTTGCCCGCGCCGATGCGATCCCGCCGGCGGCGGTCGCCGACCTCACGGTCATCATCGTCAGCAACAATCGGGTCGGCCTGCGCTGGACGACGACGGGGGACGACGGGAACGTCGGCATCGCCACCTCCTTCGACATCAGGTACGCGGCGTTCGCGATCAACGCGGCGAACTTCGGCGCCGCGACTCCTGCGGCAGGCGAACCGATCCCCGGCGCGCCGGGGACGCAGCAGATCTTCGCGGTCTCGGGGCTGCCGCCCTCCGCCGTCCGCTGGTTCGCCATGAAGGTGCTGGACGAGGACGCGACGCCATCCGCCATCTCCAACGTCGTGATGGCGACCACCACCGCGGCCGACATGGCGGCGCCCTCGTCAGTGACGCTCACCGGGACGCCCAACGGGCTCGGCACCGTGAGCCTGACCTGGACGGCGCCGGGGGATGACGGACCGTTCGGGCAGGCGCTCGGCGGCTACGACCTCAGGCGGTCGGCGGCTCCGATCACCAACCTGCTCGAGTTCGGCGGCGCGATGGCCGTCGCCGGCGAGCCGGTGCCGGCGCCGGCGGGGACGCCGCAGGGGATGACCGTGGGCGGCCTGACCCCCGGCGTCGACTGGTATTTCGCCCTGCGCACGTTCGACGAGGTGCCGAACGGCTCCGGCGTGCCGTCAATCGCGATGAGCGTCGCGACCTTGCCGGCGTACCTCGAGTTCGGCCCGATCACGAACGCGGCGCGCGTCGAGACGGTGGCCACGGCCTACTCGACCGTCACGAGCCTGGGCGGCGGGGCATGGCGCCTCTCGGGGACCGCCACCGCCACGATGGGCGGCTTCCCGCGCTCGTTCAACTTCGCCAATCTCGACACGGCCTCGGCGGGGGAGCTGGCCAACGACGGCGTGTCGCGCGCGCTGCGCGTGACCGCCGGGACGGTCACCGTCAACATCGCCGCCGACCCGATCGTCTACCCGGCGGCGGACGATCTGGACCTGACGCTGCTGTCGTTCCGCCTCGGCGCCACCGGCGGCCAGATCATCCCCGGCGGGCTGCAGATCACGCTGCCGCCCAGCATGACCAGCACGATCGGCGCGGTCCTGACCTTCTTCGTCACGACACCGCTGGAGCAGGACCTCGACTTCTCGGTCTCCTTCCCGCCGGGCGGGACGTTCTACTTCGCGCCCAAGGACTACCCGTTCCGCATCTCGCCGCAGGCGGGGGTGTCGTACCTGGTCACGCGGCAGCGGGTCGAGCTGGGTCTGTCGGACTACGCCTACGTCGATAAAGAGCGCGGCAACGACCCGCTCATGCCCGGGCCGGACCGCTGCGCGTCGATCCCGGGGGCCTGTCTCGACAGGTACAACGACGGCATCTTCGGCCTGCCGTGGACCCTGAACCAGTACGCCGGCGGCGGCGCCCCGCCGGGCTCGATCGGCACGCCGTACTTCGAACGCGACGGCCTGCGCGCCACCCTCTACCTGACCGCGATAGATTCCTTCAACCCGCTCTTCCCCGCCGGCGTCGTCGCGCCCCTGAACCTCGGTTCGCGCCTCGAGATCGCCGACACCGAGCCCGCCGGCGGGTCGCTGCAAGGGGCGATCGGGCTCGACTTCGCCACCGGCGTCATCGCGGCGCTCGACGACCTCGGCCTGCCGCCTGAGGAGAGCGACGACTGCACCGGGAATGGCAGCCTGATCGCCGACTTCAGCGGCGGCGAGATGCTCGCGGGTGGCGAGATACGGATCGCCGCGCTCACCCCGGGCGGGCCCGGGTTCGACGAGATCCACTGGGGCGGCCGCGGGGTCGACCTCGGCAGCATCGGCGGCTTCTTCGCCGGCGATCTGGGCGCGGGCAACCTGTCGTACTACGCCCCCGGCACGGTGGCGCGTGTCGACGCAGCCTCCGCCCGGCCGACGGTCGAGGCGCACCTTCTCGCCGAGCAGGACGACCTGCCGGACGAGGGGACCTACGCCGGCGTCAACATCGCCCTCACCGCGGGCGATCCGGGAACGGTGGGGATGGACACCAATTGCCCCGACCCGGCCTCGACCGCCACCGGTCACTCGCTCTCGGTCGCGTCGAACGCCTCGATGCTGCACATCCGCAAGGCCGGCGCGACCGGCATCGCCGACGGCGGCGTCATCGATCCCTTCCTGCCGTTCCCCTACATGGGGTACGACATGGCGCTGTCGAACTTCTCGGTGGCGTTCCTCGACAACGTCCCCGCGGGGGAGAGCGGCCTGGTCATCGGCTCCCTGCACATCCCGCAGCCGTCCGACATCGACTTCTCGTTCGCGAGCGGCGCCGCGGTGAACGGCTGCGGCGAGCTCCCCGACAGCCTGGGCGAGATGGCCAATGCCGGCATCGAGCAGACGCTCCTCTGCTGGGAGGCTGGTTTCACCCCGTACGCGGCGCGCATGGAGCGGCAGGACGCCGCCACCTGCCCCGGCGACCCGCCGGCCATCTGCCCGGCGCTCCCGCCCGACGAAGTCCGCTTTGTCCACGTCTCCGCCGATGCGCCGCTGGAACTGGAGCCGGGCGCGCCGGCGCAGGCGCGCTACGCCGACATCCTGCCGATGGACTTCGGCCCGAAGCCGGACGGCACCCTGGCGTGCAGCGACATCATCCCGGCGGCGGCCGGCGGCACGGTGCGCAACGAGTTCGAGCCCGACTACGGCTTCGACGTCGACCTCGAGCACGTCCATCTCATGCCGCCGGACGCCTCCTCGTCGTGCCCCGCCCTGGGCGGGCCATCGGGCGTGTCGTCGCTGCTGGCCGGGCCGGGGCCGCGAGGGGGCGGCCCCGGCCCGGCGCCCGCCGTCGATGCCGAGACGCCGCGGTACGAGGCCACGGGGGAGACGCTTTTCCCGTTCTACGGCGGCACGGCCTCCTGCTCGGTGGTGACGCAGGGGCGGGTGGAGTGGGGCGCCCTGTGCGACCTCGCCGACCGGGTGCACGTCAACCGGCCGGTCTTCGCGGGACTGTTCGATCTGGACTTCGACCTCGAGTACTTCGAGCCGATCCGCAACCCGTCGCAGGGGGCGCCGCGGTTCAAGACGCCGGCGCGCTTCCTGGCGAAGAGCGGTCATCTCGATCTCAAGCTGGTCGAGATCCCGATCTCGACCAAGATCCTCGGGCGACTCCAGGATCCGTTGCTTCTCGCCGAGGAGCGGTACGAGGAGTTCCCCGATCTCTACCTCGGCTTCCTGTCCGACCTGTCGGCGTATGCCGAGGCGGTGACCGACAACGATGTCTGCGACCTCGACTGCTTCAACCGCCTGTCAACGCTGATCTCGCTCGATCCCGATCATCCGGAGATCGGCCTCGACGACCTGATCCCCGGCCTGAAGGGGAAGTGGGACGACATCGCCAAGGCCACCGCGGTCCTCGGGATCGCGAACCCCAAGTCGGTCGTGGCGGGCGCGCTTCAAGATACCGTTGGGAGCATCCTGCCGGTCGATTTCTTCCCGGCCGCCGATCGCGCCCTGGGGCTCGTGAAAGGGATTGGGGCGGCCGACGACGTCTTCAAGACCAAGGAGATGACCGGCGCGGGCGCGTTCGCCAAGATCGCCGACGACCCTCTCGTCAAGGACCACGTCCTCGACAAGGCCAAGATCGATACCAAAGTCGACGTCCTGAACTTCGTCAAGTTCCCCGGCTTCGTCGAGTTCAACCGGCACACCGCGAACGTCGCCGACGATGCCGAGGACACCGCCGACGTGACCGTCGGCGCGCACGACGTCGATCTGTCCTGGGCCATCGACGCCGTCAAGGCGAAGACCATCCAGGCGACCTTCCTGTTCGACGCATCGCCGTCGTTCACCGTGACCGGCTTCGAGGGGCTCGTCGAGCTGACCGGGCTCAAGTTCGGGGACGTCAAGGTCGACGAGGCGGGTCTCTGCCTCGGCATGGGAAACGCCGGGCCGGGGGACGACTTCTACTACGTGGCGGCGGCGATCAGCGCGAAATACAAGAAGGTCTCCGCCGAGGCCGGCTTCTTCATCGGCAAGTCGATCTCCCTCGCGCCGCTCGAGATGGTCGACCCGGACGTCGGCGAGATGCTCGAGGGGATCGACCGCCTCGAGGGGGTCTACATGCGCGCCGGGGCGTCGTTCCCGTTCCTGAGCGGCCCCACCTGCTTCCCGTGGAACCTGACCGCGGGCGGCAGCGCAGCGTTCTGGTACTTCTCCGACGGCCCGACCTATGGCGCCAAGCTGCGGACCTACGCGCACGGCGACCTGGTGTGCGTGGTCAAGGCGCGCGCCGACCTGACGCTCCTCGGCGGGCTCACCGGCGACGTCTGGCATTTCGCCGGCAGCGGCTTCGTGGCGGGAGGGGTCGGCGCCTGCGAGCCTGAGGACTGGTCATCGCGCGGCAAGGTGCTCGACGACGACTGGTGCCTGGCGTGCGTCCTGTCGGGCGAGTTCCAGACCGACTCCGAGAGCGACGAATTCGATGGAGACCTGCGTGGACCGGACTGCGATTGACGCGATGAGACGCAAGGTGATGCGGCGGGCGACGCTCGTCGCCGCCCTCCTGCTGCTCGCGGCCGCCGCGCTGCTCGGCGTGGCCGCGCCGCCCGCCGCCGCGCAGGTGGCCGGCGAGGCGGGTGGGCGGGTCCATTTCAGCGTCACCATGGGCGGCACGGCGGCGGCGCCGGTGGCCCTCTTGCGCTGGACCGGGACGGAGCGGCCGCTCGCCTACGCCGGTTTCCTCGTCCGCAGGCGCGCCGCCGCGGACGCGGGGTTCACCGACGTCGCCGTCGTCACGCCTCTCGGCGACGCGGCGTCGATCGAGGCGATCTTCCCGCCGGCGACCGAGATCCGCACCGAGCTGGAGCAGATTCTCATACCCGACATGGGGGCGACGCTCGGCGGGGCGCTCCTGGCGCTGCGCGCCTCGGCCGACCCCGGACGGCGGATGCAGCGCGAGATGTTCCTCAACACCAACTACGGCGTCGCGATCGCCGAGGGCCTGGCGTTTCTCGACGGTGCCCTCGTCAGCGGCACCCGCTACGCCTACGAGCTGTGGGGGCTCGACGCCGGCAACCTGCCGGTCGAGCGGCTGGGGAAGGTCTGGGTCGTGGCCGGGCAGAACACCGTCCTGCCCGCTCCCGTGGCCCTGACCGTGGTCGAGGTGGCCGACACCGACAACGAGCCGACCGGCAACTTCCCCGGCGGCGAGGACGTCGACCTCGACGGCGACGGCCACTTGGACAGCGGCGTTTACGGCGACGGCAAGGTCTATCTCAGGTGGGATCCGACCCCCGCGCAGGCGAAGGACCGCGAGACCCAGCCGACCGGGTTCGGGTTCAACGTCCACCGCAAGGTCAAGGGTGGCGGCGCCTGCCCGCCGACGCCGGGGCTGGGAGCGCTACGCGTCAACAGCCTCCCGGTGGTGCCGATCCCGGCGGCGGACAGCGATCTGCCGGACTTCTTCTTCGTCGACGACAACACCGAGCCCGGCGTGCCGGCCACCGTCCGCGGCACCGAGTACTGCTACTGGCTCGTGGCCCGCGATCTCCTGCGCCAGGAAGGGACCATGAGCGCGCCGGTCGTCGCCTGCCCCCCCGACCTCACGAAGCCGCGCCAGGTGCGCGGGGTTGCGACGAAGGTCGTCTCGCCCGGCTCTCAGATACAGGTCTCCTGGACGGCGAATGCCAGCGACCCGCCGACCGTCGACGGCGGCGTTCCGTACGTCGACGACACGGCGACCTACAACGTCTACCGCTTCACCGACTTCGATCGCCTGCTCCTGGTGCACGACGCGGACGACCGGGTGGCCACCGGCCTGCCGGCGGGGGCGACCTCGTGGATCGATGCGTCCCCGGGCGGCCCGTCGGCGCACCCGGGGCGCATCTACTGGTACAGCGTGACCGCCGCCGACACGGCGCTCTGCGGCCGGCCCGCGAACGAGAGCCCGCACTCGGGGCCGGCGCGCGCGGTGGTTTACGACACGACGCCGCCGAGCATCCTGGTGGTGCAGCCGTATTGCAACACGACGGGGAACCCCGGCTGCTTCCGCGACTGCGGCTGCACCTCCTGCCCGCCGAGCGCGTGGTGCGACGCCTGCGGCGCCTCGGGGCTGTGGCCGCTGCCGGGGGACGACTGGGGCTACGACGTTCCGCCCGGCGGGACGGACGCCGCCGACACCTGGACGGTGCGCCTCTACCGCGGCGCCAGGGGGACCGACTTCCGGCCGGTGGAGGAGTCGGAGTTCGTCGTCACCGACGGCGGCTGGCGCCTGCGCGAGACCGCCTTCCGCGCACGCGTGTCGCAGAAACTCGACTACCGGCTGCGCGCCCTCGACCTCGACGCCAACGTCGGGCCGTCGAAAGAGCCGCGCACGCCGCTCGGCAACCGCCCGATGCCGGCCTACGTTCGCGGCGACCTGCCGCCGGTGCGACCGACCGTCGTGCGCTCCACCGTCGCACCGGGCGGCAACGTCCGCCTGCGCTGGCACGCGCCGGGCGTCGCGGCCCTCGCCGGCTTCGTCGTGCGCGTTGGCCCGCGCGACGACGCCATGGCCGGGACGTTCTATCACCTGCCGGCCGGTAACCTGTACGCCGAGACCAGCGTCGATCCGCCCTGCCTGCCGCGCGACGTCGACGGGGGCGGGCAATCCCCCTACAGCATCATCATCCGCGACGACACCAGGTCTCTGGCCGATCTGGCGAACCTCGGCGGGCTCGGCGTCCCGGGTGGCTTCCTCGAGACGGTCGTGGCCGCGCCCGGGCCGGGCGAAGTCGCCGAGATCGCGTCGGTCGACATCGCCGGGCTCGTGAGCGCGCGGGCCACGGCGCCCGCGCCGGATGCGTTGCCGGGCTTCCGGCCCGCCTGGCCGGAGCGGCCCGAGCCCGAGACCTTCGCCCTCACCGCGCTCTTCGTGGACGCGCTGCCGGGCCAGACCGACCACGTCGACCTGTGCTGGGACTCGCCCGAGGGGCGCTGCAACGTCGGCGGGCGCAGGTGCGAGGCCGACGCCGACTGCCCTGGGTCGTTCTGCAATCGCTCGAACGACTTCGCGCCCTTCGCCGCCGTCTTCCGGACGCCCGTCGAGGCCGGCCGTCCGGACTCGTACCAGCAGCGCAGCCCGCTGCTCAACATGCGGCTCTATTCGCCGAGCACCTGCACCTGCATGGGCGGCCTCGCGTACCCCGTCTGCTGGCAGGACTTCGCCGTGTCGCCGGGGACGACCTACAGGTACACGGTCGAGCGCTTCTGGGGGCCGCCGGCGACCTACGAGATGCAGCGTTCCGAACGGGAGATCTACAAGGCGGGCGTGCCGGCGCAGGTGGCGGTTCCATGAGAGCCGCACGGCGCCGCGCCGGTGTCGCCAGGCCCGGCCTGCCGGCCGCGATCAGCCTGCCGGCTGCGATCGGCCTGCCCGCCGCGATCGGCCTCCTGGCCGCGCTCGCGGTGTCGACTCCGGCGCCCGCCGTGCCGCACGCGACGTTGCAGATTCACCTGCTCGATCCGCCCGGCATCGGCATCGTCAGGACCGACTCGTACTCGCCGCTCGACGCCGGCAGCGGGCTGTACGCCGACTGGTCGGGACGGTTCTGGGCCCTCGACCAGGCCGACATCCCCGGCATCAAGAACCCGGTGATCGTCGTCGGCTTCGAGACGGCGCCGATGGCGGGGCCGCGGCGCAGCCACTTCGCGGCCCTCCTGTACGACCCGGCCGAGGGGATGTTCACCGTGCGGCAGACGGCGCCGGTCGGCGTCCCGGGGACGGAGATCCACTTCGTCCGGATGTTCAAGGCCGGGCCGGTGACGCTGCTCGAGATCTTCGAGGGGATCGACCCGGGCGCGGCCCTGACCGTGCACCAGTACCACTGGAACGGCGCCCTCTTCGTCGAGGACCCGCCACGCGTCGACGTGCTGCCCGCGCCACCCGAGGCGCTGCCGATGCCCGCCCCGGGCGACCTGCGGGTCGGCCCGCTCCCCGGGCAGCCGTTCGCGGTGACCACCAACTCGACGGTGCCCGGCGCCTCCGGCGTGCTGCTCATCGCCGACCCCGACCCCGCCGCCGTCGATCTGCGCGCCGAGGCAGTGCCGAAGGGGGGCGGGGGCATGATCTACACCGCGCCGGTGGCGGTGGCGCTGCGGTCGAACTCGGTCGCGGCGACGATCCGCTACACCCAGGACGGCAGCGACCCGAACCTCGCCTCCCCGGCCTTCGATCCGGCGCGGCCGATCGTCGTCATGCCGTGCAGCGGCGCCACCGGCCTGTGCGGCGTCACCGTCACGCTGTCGTTCCAGGCCACCGAGGCGGGCAAGGCGCCGAGCGCCATCGGCCGCGAGACCTACCACGTGGTCCTCGACAAGTGGGCGGACAGCGACGGCGACGGACTCATCGATCTGTGGGAGGCGGGGCGCTGCGTGACCGGCTGCCGTCCCGGCCCGGCGTGCGGCGGTGCTGTGCTGCCGGATCACTGCTTCGACCCGCTGGTCGCCGACGCCGGCGTCGACTGCGACCACGACGGCTGGAGCGATTTCGACGAAATGCGGCTCGGCAGCGACCCCGCCTGCGGCGACGCGGTGCCGCCGCCGGACGCCGACATGCGCCGGGTGCGCTTCTCGGGCGCGCTGGCGCGTCCCGACGCCGGCGTCCCGCCGGCCGGCTCGGACGTCGGCGGTGTCGCGCCGGGAGGCTCGGACCTCATCGTCCCGCCGAACATCCCCGAGACCGACGCCGCCGGCGCCTTCACCGACGCGCCGACGCGCGGCGACGACGACGTCATCCTCTTCGCGGCCGACGACGGCGAGCCGCAGGCCGGAACGCAGCGCTTCGTGGCGCAGCATGTCTGGTCGGGGGCGCTGCCGAACCGGGACCTGACCGACGCCGACTTCCCGCCCGACCCGCCCTGGACCGCCGACGACTGGTTCGCCGCCTACACCACGGCCCTCGAGTACGACGTGGCGGTCGCGGGCCAGGCACTCGACGCGCGCTCGACGGCGATGCTGCAAGTGCTCGAGCACGAGGTCGAGTCGCTCCTGCCGTGGCTGGCGCTCATCCACACCGGCCTGCCGATCGCAGATGTCGATCGCCCGCCGCTCGGCAACTTCCCCGGCGCGGAGGACCACGACTTCGACCCGGACGGTTCCGGCCCGCTCCTCCCGGACGGCGTCTATTCGCGCTACGCCCTGTCGCTGGGTCGACCGGGGAGCGGCCTGACCGGCCGGCAGGAGGATTTCCTGCGCAACGGCACCGACCTGGGCCTCCTCGGCGCGACGCTCCTCGAGGCCGCCGAGGACCCGCTGAACCCGACCTACGCCGACTGGGTCGCCTTCTCCGAGGATGTCTACCGCGCCATCCTGTGCTCGGGGTGCGCGCCGGGGGCCGACCCGCCGCTCTACTTCGGCAGCGCCGACGACGCGCTGACCGACGTCCTCGACGACCTGGCGCTCGACCCCGAGCTGGCGGCGGCGATCGACGCCCTGCCGGCGCCGCTGCGCGGGCCGCGGCCCGAGGCGCTGCCGGATTCGTTGGGCGCGCCGGGCACCGGGATGCTGTCGGGGCGGTTGCGTGCCCCGCGTCTCGAGGTCCTGCCCGCCGATCTCCCCGGCCTCGTGGACGATCTCCTCGCCGCCGCCAGGGCGACAGCGGCAATCTACGGCCGGGTTGCGGCGCGCGGCGAGGTCGGGGTGTACGAGTCGGGGGACGCGTCGGGCGGCGGGGCGCTGTACCGCGGCCTCGTCGCGGCGCTCGTCGCCGCGCGTGCCGGCGATGCCGCCGCCCTCGCCGACGTCGGCGCCGGAGCGGAGCAGGCGGCGCGCGCCGTCGCCGAGGCGCGCGCCCTCGCCGCCCGCGGCCGGACAATGGCGGTGTCGAACCTCCGCCTCGGGATCGCCGTCCTGGCCGCCGCCCTCGACGAGGCGAACGGCAACCCGGCACTCCTCGCGACCCTCGACACGCGTCTCGCGGAGATGGTCTACCGCATCGACCGCGCCGCCGGCGACCCAGTCGTCCTTGCGGCACTCGAGGCGGGCGCCGCGTCGTTCCTCGGGCCGGACATTGCCGCGCCGGTCGTCACCGCGACCCCGTCCGCGCCGCTGTTCACCGGCGTCCTCGTCGTGACCCTGCTCTCCGACGAGCCGGCGACGATCTACTTCACCCTCGACGGCAGCGACCCCGTCCCCGGCGGCCCGGCAACCTACTTCGGGCGCGACGAGGTGGGCGGAATCGCCATCACGTCCGACACGACCCTGTCGTGGTACGGCGCCGACCCGGCCGACAACCAGGCCGCCGTCGTCCGGATCACCTACCGCCTCGACACCGACACCGACGGCATCGCCGACGCCTTCGACAACTGCCCGCTCGCCGCCAACCCCGGCCAGCAGGACTTCGACGGCGACACGCAGGGCGACACCTGCGATCCCGACGACGACAACGACACCTTCGCCGATTTCGCCGACTGCCGCCCGCTCGACCCGACCCTCTGGGCGGCGCCGGGCGAGAGCCCCGTCACCGTCGATTTCCCCGACCCCGACACCCTGGCATGGACGTCACTGGCGGCCGCCGCCGGGCCGGCCACGACCTACGATGTGGCACGCGGCCCGATCGCCGATCTGCATGGCGGACAACCCCCCGGCGACGAGTTCGCCGGCGCCGCCTGCTTCCTGAACGACGCCGCCGCGCTGACTGCCGACGACGCCGAGATACCCGCTGTCGGCGCCGGCTTCTACTATCTCGTCCGGGGCGACAACCTCTGCGGCATCGGCTCCTGGGGGCGCACGTCGGCGGGTGTCGAACGCGTCCTGCTCGCCTGTCCGTAGTCCACAGCCGCCCCGGAGACAGGGCCCAATGACAGCACCGCCCGCGAGGCACACGAGGCCGAGCGGCTCCGGGGATCTCGCCCCCACCCGTCCCCGGGTCTCTGCTACCGGATTGAATGCGGTTACCTGCTCAGCCAGAGCAGGCGTGTTACCCCGCCGATTACCCTTCGATCTGTGAGCCGATTGACGTGAGGGGCACACCTGAATGAGGCCGCTAGGCGCTACGCGCCGTGCAGCGTCTGTAGGCCGGCGGTGCCAAAGGAGTAAAATGCGGCGAGAAGCGAGTCGGAGGGGCCGGGCCCATGAGGCAAAATACTCACGAGCGAACGATCGGGTCCTGGTCGGTCCTGATCGTAGTTGGTGTGCTTGTCGGGACAATGCCGGCCACAGCTAGCAACACACCAGTGGTCGCGTCTGAGGAGGATGCCCTTGAGCCTGCCCGGGTGCATGTGCGAAGGCTCCTTAACGAAGCGAAGTACTCCGAGGCCCAGACCGTAGCAGAGGAATTGTTTGGTAAAACGGTCACTAAGTATGGCCAGGGATCATTGCAAGCAGTCGAAGTTCTTGATCTTATTGTGGTCGCGCGTGCTCAAGGAGGGAAGCTTCGGGAACCAGAGACCCTTGCCCTGGCTCGCAAAGCCATCCGCCTCAGGGAGTCCCTGCTAGGGCCAGAGCATACCGACGTTGCACGAGGCCTCAACAATCTCGGAATCCTCCTATCTGATCTCGGTGAATACCAAGAGGCCGAGGAATACCTGGAACGAGCACTGAGAATCAGGGAGAAAGGGCTCGGTGATGAACACCCAGATGTTGCGCAAAGCCTGCACAGTCTCGCTAGCCTACTGACATTGACTGGTCAGTACGATCGAGCGAAACCGCTGTTCGAACGCGCCCTCGACATTCGCGAGAAACGGTTTGGCGCCGAAAGCCCCACGGTCGCCCATACTCTGGGTAACCTGGCTAACCTGCTGGTCAATCTGGGGGACTTTTCTAATGCGAAGACACTGCAGGAACGGACTCTGACAATCTATGAGTCAGAATGGGGTCCAGAGCATCCCAACGTCGCCGCGGCCCTTCATAATCTGGCGACGATTTACTACCACATGGGCGATTATGCTGGCGCAACACAATTGTTCGAGAGAGCCTTGGTGATGAGAGAGACTGTGCTGGGGTCAGAGCACCCTGTAGTAACGGAGTCGATGCTTGGTCTCGGCGTGCAGTATGTAATAATGGGTGATTACGTACGTGGGAAGCGCCTGTTCGAAGCCGCGGTCTCCATACAGGAGAGAACCCTTGGTCCTGCTCATCCGGCGCTGGGACCAAGTCTGCACAATCTCGGGAGTATCTGTGGTGAGATGGGAGACTACACACAGGCAATTTCAACGCTGGAGCGCGCGTTTTCAGTAACTAGGGCAGCCCTCGGTGAAGAACACCCTGATCTAGCGTTGATTCTACACAGCTTATCGACTGTATACGCGCAGAACGGGGAAGAGGAGAAGGCGCTCTCTCTGTTAGAAAGGGCTTTGGGAATACAGGAGCGAACACTCGGCCCCGAACATCCGGAAGTTGCGAACTCACTACAATACCTCGCAACGGTACTATCTAGGATGGGTGAGCGAGATCGCGCAAAATACCTCGTGAGCCGTGCGGTTGGCATTCAAGAGAAGGCCCTGGGGTCCGATCATCCAGACCTTGCCAACAGTCTGACGCAACTGGGGCTACTCCTCGGGGAATCTGGAGAAATCAACGAGGCACTTGGAGCATTGCAGCGCGCCAAGGAAATCAGGAGGCGTACTGTCGGAAGCCGGCATCCCCAGTTTGGCAGAAGTTGTGTCGCCCTCGCTCAGGTCTATGCAATGCTGGGTGATCGGATGGCCAGCATAGACGAGGCTCTTGCTGGAGAGCAGGTCGAAAGGGCCCACCTGCGCATTACGCTGAGGGCGCTTCCCGAAAATCAAGCACTCCGACTGGCATCCGTTCGGAGACTTGGCTTGGACCTCGCCCTTTCAATGCTTGCTTCCGCGGAGGAGTCGCCGGAGACTAGGGAGGTGAGTCAGCGAATATGGGATGCGATGATCCGTTCACGGGCGATGGTACTTGATGAGATGGCGATGCGGCACCGCGCTGTGGCGGAGGCCAGTTACCCAGAGGTGGATAGACTGTATCTGAGGCTGGTCTCCGCAACGAATCGACTTGCAAACTTGGTGGTACGAGGTCGGGAGGATAGATCTCCCAACCTTTACCGCAAGCTCTTGGACGATGCGCAGCGCGAGCGAGAAGAGGCGGAGCAGGCCCTAGCAGAAAGGAGCGCGGCCTTCAGAAGCCAGCTGGCGGAGTCTCGTGTGGGGTTGAAGGAAGTGCAACAGGTCTTGCCAGAGTCTAGTGCCTTAGTGAGCTTTGTCGCCTATGATCGGTACAATCTTGCAGTCACCAAAAGCAGCTCCAAGAATCCGTCCTCCTCCGGAGGTATCCAGAGGGTCCCTGGGATCGACGAGACACCCGTTCCATCCTATCTTGCATTCATAGGTTGGAGCGGTCGGGAAGAAGTCGTTGCGATCAATATTGGAAGACAGGACGAGATCGATTCCCTTGTGTACCGCTGGAGGGATGAAGTGGGCCGCCGCCCGGACCTGGATGGAGGCCAGCTGGCAGGTGCGGAAGCTAGATATCGCAATGTTGCAACGGCGCTGCGCCGTAGGATTTGGGATCCAATCGCAGGCCACGTTGAGGAGGCCAAGAGCATTTTTATAGTGCCTGATGGCATGCTGAACCTCGTAAATGTCGCCGTACTGCCAATTCGCAAGAGTGAGTATCTCGTCCAGGAGCGAGGACTAGTCCTCCATTATCTCTCTACCGAGCGCGATCTGGTATCTTCTGCAGCAAGCCAGCGCCGTGGCGAAGGGCTACTCGCAATCGGCGGTCCAGACTTTGGCGACGCAAACTCCGAGGCTGATCCCTCACGCAGCAACAAGTTGGGTAAGCCATCCGCTGCCGCCGGCCCTCGATCTTCGACACCCCAGGTACAGGGGACAGGAGCGTCAATAGAAGCGGATCCTCCGACTTCAGGTGAAGAGGTCGGTGCGTTGACCCTCGTCGGTACCGCTGCACCGGCCGCAGCCTCCCAGAAAACCGGAGAAGAGACCGTAAACACTTTTCGCGGCGAGCGGGCCGCATGCGGTGATTTCCAGCAGATGTACTTCGAATCGCTCCCCGCCTCACTAGCGGAAGTGGAAGACATTGTATCCCTCTGGAGGAAGGATATCCGTAGTGGTGGGATGCGAAGATCAAGAGTTCGAAACGGACCAAGTCCTTCGCTGCGTCTGAGCGGCGCAGCGGCCACTGAGACCGCCTTCAAGATGCACGCCTCAGGCAGGCGTGTGCTCCACTTAGCCACGCATGGGTTCTTTCTGGGCAAGGCGTGTCCCTCGGCGCTCCAAGCGAGCTCTCAAGGCCAACGAGTGGGCTTGGGGAGGGAAGAGGCGCTTCCGCCGCTGGCGGGTGAGAATCCGCTACTGCTCTCCGGCCTCGCCTTTTCAGGGGCCAACCATCGCGCCGCCAGGGGCCCCAAGGGGGACGACGGTATCCTCACCGCCGAAGAGATCGCGGCCATGGATTTGTCAGGGGTCGAATGGGCCGTCCTATCAGGTTGTGACACGGGTGTGGGTGAGATCCAGAAGAGTGAGGGCGTGTTCGGGCTCCGTCGCGCGTTCCAGGTCGCCGGAGCGGGTACGGTGATCATGAGCCTGTGGTCGGTTCAGGATGACGTGGCGCGCGAATGGATGCGCAACCTCTATCAGACTCGTCTGGCTGGTTTTCCCACTGCGGAGGCGGTCAAGAAGGCGAGTCTGAGGACAATGGACAGTCTGAGACGCAGCGGCATCCCGCCCCATCCGTACTACTGGGGTCCGTTCGTCGGGGTAGGAGACTGGAGGTAAGCTTGGGGCTATCCCGCTGTCACAACCTCGAATGGGATCTCAAGCAGGGGCCTCGCTGGTTCGGCCCCGGGGAGGACGCGGAGTTGATAAGATCCTGACCTGAGAGCGGACGCGGGTATGAGGAAATCGAGTTCGCCAGAAGACAGCATGTTTCGGCGTACCTGCTCAGCGGTCAGCTCAACGGCCCACACTGTTTGGTCACCGGCGCTTCGGACCTCAAGGCGATAAACATCGGGGTCCAAGACTGCCGCCCCGAGAAGAGGTCGGACAGCCAGGAGTATGAAGGGCTGACCAGGGAATACTTCCACAGTTTGTCTCGATGTTTGGCCCCGAACAGGGCTTGCGAAACTGTACCTGTGCAGGGGCTCACGGAGATTGGTGAGCTTCTTGAGGCGGTCCTCGGCTTGTTGGACTGAGGCCTTGAGATCACTCGCCTCCGCCGCCACACGCTCCTTTTCAACCTGCAGTGCGCTGACTTGACTCTCAAACTGAGGCATCTTGTATAGACCCAAGTAGGCTGGGTAGGCAAGAACCACTGCCGCGAGGATTGAAGCGAAAGCCACCTTCGCCGCTGGCGACTGGGCCAGTGGGTTTCCGAGCCACCCTTCCCAGAAGCGCCTTTCTTTCTGCGGGCCCAAGGCCTCCGTGACTGCCAGTGGAAGCCGCGCCTGCTCAGCCCGCCTTACTTCCTCGATCTCGACCTTGCATGTCGGACAGTCCGAGGCATGGTCTGCGCCGGAGCCTTCCCATTCAGCCCTGGCCCGCTTCGGATCGAGGGCGAACGCAACAACCTGCTCCGAGGTTAGATGACCCAGGAGAGAGAAAGTCGAGGCCTGACGAACGGCCTTTACTGCTGATATCAGGCCGGGCACGTCTTGGTGACACGCGGGACAGTTCTTGACGTGTTCCGCGATCGTCGGGTCCTTCTCGAGGTCCCCGCGCGACAGGACCAGGCGGTCTAGGATCTCCTCGCATCTCATCCTATTGGCTCCGTTGGAGCTGGCGAGTTCCTGCTCCGTGGCTGCGGCACTCGCTTGGCGGCAAGGCGTCTCGCGGCCCACCGAAGGCTCTCATGGACCAGCCGCTTCACGGTGCCCTCCGGCATCCCCAGAGTAGCCGCTGCTTCTCGGTACTTTAGCCCTTCAAAGAAGATCAACCTCCAAATCGTTCGTGTCCGCTCGTCGGCGCTCGCAATGATCGCATTTGCCAACTGGGATGCTTCTGCACGCCGGAGGTCATCGTAGGGGCCTACGCCTGGGTCGGGTACGGCCTGTAGACGCTCCTCTGCGTCTTCCTCAATCCGCCAACGGCATCGACTTCGGTGCAAGTCCACCACCCTCGCATGGGTCATGCAGGCCACGAGACCCTCGAGGTTCTGCACGGGCTCGGCCGTCCGGGCAACCCTGACCCAGGCACGATAAGACACCTCCCCCACTAGGTCGTCCCAGTAGGGTTTTAGTTCGCGGGAATGCGAACGGAGCACGTCAAGTATTAGGGCACGAACAGCCCGAACGGTCCCGTCATGCCCCAGGAGGTACTTCTCTGCGGCGTCGGGAACCGAAAGTAGAGTGTCCATGCGATGCAGCCCCGGTGCCAAGCGAACCAAAGTGGCCGGCAATGGCGGTTCGGCGGTGTTCTGAACCAAAGGCTCACTCAGTCGACCTAGCCCTGGAGACCGAGAGAGCCGTCCCGAATTCTACCAAGAAAGGACAGCGTCTGTTGGAGGAAACCGCATGGCCATGAGAGCCCCGCTAGATAGAATCTCTCGAACATCTCTTGCTATGTACGGCACTGTGTGTCTCCTCTGCCTCGGAACTGTCACGCCTGCGAGCCTGGCAGTAGCTGCAGCGGCCGACTTGGCGCTGACGGCGGTGAGCGGACCGACGACAGCGGCGGTGGGGGTGACGGCAAGTCTGTCGGCGACGGTGAGGAACTTCGGGACTGGTG
>Ga0210377_10001043_pt1 | contig 25814 bp, 25 predicted proteins | sample PLM4_65_b1redo_FD_155480 | JGI IMG/M metagenome (GOLD analysis project Ga0210377, IMG submission 155480) | Groundwater sediment microbial communities from an aquifer in East River, Colorado, USA - PLM4_65_b1 redo | ecosystem: Environmental > Terrestrial > Soil > Riparian zone | place: USA: East...
CGGAGGGCCGCCGCGGCGCCGCCCTCGTCGGGCAGCGCGGCCGGGGTGGTGATCTCGAGCCGGCTCAGATCGCGCTCGCGTTCCACCGCACCGGCCGGGCGCCAGGCGTCACTTCATGCTTCGCATGACAGGTGACGCAGCGATCCACCGTGCGGATGCAGTCGGCGGGCACGTATTTCCGGTTGGTGGCGCCGCACCGGGTGCATTGCCATTCCGCGGTCACATGCGGCGTGCTGGACAGCGCGATCATCCGCGGCCTCCTCGCTGGGTCGTCAGGTTTTTGAGCGCGTGGCGCACCAGCGCCGCGACGTCGTGCGCCGGGTCCGAGACGAGCACCGCGCGGACCGCCTCCTCCGCCGCGACGGGCGCGTAACCCAGCGCCACCAGTGCCCGCGCCGCTTCGTCCGCCGGCCTCCCGCTGCGCGTCACGGGTGCCAGGGCAATATCCGCAAACCGGTCGGACAGCTCGACGATCAGTTTTTCGGCGCGCTTCTTTCCGATGCCGGCGACGGTGCTCAGCGCGGCAACATCTCTGCCCTGGATGCTGCGGACGGCCCGATCCGGGCCCAGCGTCGACAGAATGGCAAGCGCGAGACGCGGTCCCAGCCCGGTCGCTCCGAGCAACCGCTGAAATATCGTTCGTTCGCCCGCCGAGTCGAAGCCGTAGAGCGTCCAGGCGTCTTCCCGGACCACCAGCTCGGTGTACAGGGCGCACCGCGCGCCGCGGGCCGGAAGTCGCTCGAAAACGCCGAGCGGAACCATGACCTCGTACCCGATGCCTCCGTCCGTCTGGATGACGACCGACTCGCCCTGGCGCTCGGCAAGGATCCCGCTCACGGTCGTGATCACCGGCGGCCTCCGGGGCGGATCCCGAGGAAGAGATGGGTGAGCGCCACCGCCACCGCATCGGCGGCGTCGGCGGGCGTCGGCGCCGCCCGAAGCTGGAGAATCTTGGCGACCATGTACCCCACCTGCGGCTTCATCGCGGCCCCGCGGCCGACGACCGTTTTTTTTACGAGCGCCGGAGAGTATTCGGCGACGGCCACTCCCGCCTGCGCTCCCGCGAGGAGGATGACGCCGCGCGCGTGGCCCAGGACGACGGTGGTCCGGACGTTCGTGGCGTAGAAGATGTCTTCGACGGCCAGCACATCGGGGCGGTGCCGCGCGAGCAGCTCGGTGAGTCCCTCGTGGATGACGGCCAGCCTGCGGGAAAGTGAATCGGCGGCGCGGGTCCGGAACACACCACACTCCACCAGGCGGATGGGACGCCCCGCCGCCCCAAGCCGCTCGACCACGCCGAAACCCACCGTCGCGGTTCCCGGGTCGATCCCGAGGACCTTCATCGGCGGGGGAGGGTCAGGCTTCGGCCTCCGCGAGCGTCGCCGCGTCGATGTCGAAGTTGGAGGAAACCTTCGAGACATCATCCAGCTCTTCGAGCGTTTCCATCAGCCTGAGCAGCCGGCTCGCGTCGGCGCCCTCCACCTTGACCGTGTTCCTGGGCACCATCGCCAGCTCGCCGGATTCCAAGACGTACTTCCTGGCCTTGAGCGCGTCCTGCACCGCGTGGAAGTCCGCCACGCTGGTGGTCACAATGAGCTGCTCCCCGTCGCGCGAAAAATCCTCCGCCCCCGCTTCGAGCGCGTCCTCGAGCGCACGATCCTCCGGATGGCGCCCCGCGTCGAGGTAGATCAACCCCTTGCGGTCGAACATCCATGCGACCGAGTTCGAGGCTCCGAGATTGCCGCCGTTCCGGCTGAAGGCGTGGCGAATCTCCGCGACCGTCCGGTTGGGATTGTCCGTCGTCGCTTCGATGATGATCGCCGCGCCGCCCGGACCGTAGCCTTCGTAGGTGATTTCCTGATACGTCTCACCTTCGAGCTCGCCGGTTCCTTTCTTGATGGCGCGATCGATGTTGTCGTTGGGGCAATTGACGGCCCGCGCCGCATCGATTGCGGTGCGCAGACGCGCGTTGCCGCCCGGGTCCCCGCCGCCGGCTTTGGCCGCGACGATGATCTCCCGAATGCGTTTGGCCCAGACCGCCGAACGCTTGTTGTCGGTCGCGGCTTTCTTGTGCTTGATCTGTTTCCATTTACTGTGTCCAGCCATCGCGCGGCTCCAGTGCGTCAGCGCATAAACATAGCAATCGCAACAGGTTCCGGCAATTTTATTCGCCGTCCTTGATTCGCTGGGCCGCGCTGCGTGCCGCGCGCGCCAAGATTTCCGCGGCCTCGGCGCCCAGGGCTTCGCGGGACGGGGCCACCAGGAGGAGGAGCACCTGTCCCACCCGCTCCCGGCGCGGCTCCTTCAACTCGGCGAGCGCCGCGACGAGCGCCCTGCGGAGCGGCGCCGGGAGCGACAGGCTGGAGAGCCGCTGTTCGAGCGCGGCTACCCTCCGCCTGGACCCCCGCTCCGGCGGTGGAGGCAGGAGCAGGAGGTCTTCCGCGACCCGGAGGGTGAGCCAGAGCGCGAACACGCCTTCACGCTTTGGACCCCGGGGCATTTCGCCCATCACCCGGACCAGCGCCATGCACGCCGGGCTCAGCAGACTCACCGCGGCAAGCGCCGGAGCGCCTCCAGCACATCGACGGGCAGAAGATCCTGCATGCACCGATGGTGCTTGAGAGGACAGGCCGGCCCGCCATGCGAGCTGCACGGCCGGCACGGGAGATCCCGCTGGAGCACCGTCGCCTTGGCATGATAGGGAAAGAAGCCGAATTGCTCCACCGTCGGGCCGAACAACGCGACGACCGGAGTTTCCACCGCCGTTGCCAGGTGCATGAGTCCGGTATCGCCCGACACCAGCGCGCGGGCGCGCTTGAGCAGCGCGGCGGTCCCGGGGAGATCGAACACCCCCGCGGCGCTGGCCGCATGCTCCCCCCCGGCGCCCGCGACCGCCTCCGCGACGCCCAGGTCGTCGGGACCACCCAGCGTCACCACGTCGTTTCCGGCCTCCACCAGCCGCCGCACCAGCGCGATCCAGTGGTGGGGCGGCCACCGTTTGGTGAAATGGGCGGCTCCGGGCGCGATCGCGATGAGCTGGCGCGCGAGTCCGAGGCCACGGGAACCCAGAAACGCCCGGGCGCCTTCGACCTCGACGCGGGAGAGAAAGACTTCGAGCGATCCGCCGTCAGGCGTCACGTCCAGCTCGCGGGCGGCGTCGAAATAACGCTCCGCGATCGGGCGGCGGTCGCGATAGACGTCTCGCCGGGCGTGGATCAGCACCGCACGCGCCACCCGATGCTTCGGATAGGTGGTCCACCGGCCTCCGACGTAGCGTCGCAGCGCGTGGCTGCGCAGGCTGCCATGCAGGTCGAGCCGGTGAGTGAAATCGAGCACCTTGAGATCACGGCCCAGCTCGGCCAGCGGAGTGAGCGGATCCCAGCCGAAGACGGAGGTCAGGTGTGGATTGTGGGCCAGGAGCGGGACGAAGGCCGAGCGCGTCACCACGGTGATCCGCGCCTCGGGGTGCCGGCGCCGAAGGGCTCGCACCAGGGGGGTGAGGAGAAGAATGTCGCCGATGGCGCTGAAGCGGACGAGGAGGATATTCGGCGGCACGCGAGGAATGTAGCCGCGTGAAATGGGGTCGCCAGCGCGTTAGCTTCTTCGGATGGCAGAGCGCACCGCATGGCGTCTTCTCGAGGCGGCACGACCGTATTGGGGTCTCTTCCTTCTCGGGCTGGGCGCTACGCTCGTCGCCTCGGTGCTCGACACCGCCACCATCGTGATCCTCGTGCCGCTCCTCAAGGCGCTGTTCGGCACGGCGGGAGGACTCGGCGGAGCGACCACGAGGCTGGAGCAGATCGCCGACTGGCTGCTCAATCCGGTGGTCTCCGGATTGGCCTCGCGGGAGGCGGCCGCCAGGCTGGTCGTGGTGCTGGTCGTGGTCCTGCTGGTGAAGAATCTGACGCAGTACGCCTCGAACCAGCTCTCCGTCGCGGTCCAGGAGGGCCTGGTCCGCGATCTTCGGGTGCGGCTCTACCGGCATCTGTTGACCCTCGATCTCAATTTCTTCCAGCGGACCCGGAGCGGTCAGCTCATCTCGACCGTCATGGTGGACGCCGACCGCACCAAGCAGGCGGTCACGGCCTCGCTCGCGGCCCTCTTTCAGAACTCCGTCCTCATTCTCGGCACGCTCGCCTTCCTCGCGACGATTTCGCCCCGTCTGACCCTCATTACCATCGGCACGGCGCCAATCCTGGTGTTCGGCATCCGGGGCCTGCTCGCGCGTCTCAGGCGACATGCGCGACTCTGGCAGGAGGAGCAAGGGCAGCTCACGGCGACGGTGAGCGAGCGGCTCGGGGCCATGAAGCTCATTCGAGCCTATGGCGGCGAAGCGGCCGAGGCGGGATTCTTCACCGAGCAGGCCAGCCGGTATCGGAAGCGGGTGCAGCGGACTCAGCGGTACTCCTCGATGACCAGCCCCGTCAGCGAGTTGTTCGGAGGACTGGTGCTGACGCTCATCATCTGGGCCGCGGCCAACCCGGCGGTGACCGGCGTCGAGCTGGGCGCCGCGGCGACGATCGGGTTTCTCGTCGCGGCGCTCAAGATCATGTCGCCGCTGAAATCGATTTCCCAGTTCCCGGCCTCCTGGTCGATCGCGCAGGCCAGCGCGGAGCGGGTGTTCGCGCTGCTGGACGAGCCACCGGCGGACTTCGACGCCCCGGGAGCCGTGCCGGCGCGGTTCGAGCGGGACATGGTGTTCGACCGGGTGGGCTTCGCGTATGAAGGCGGCGCACCGGTGCTGATCGACATCACCTTTTGCGCGCCGAAGGGAAGCGTCGTGGCGATCGTCGGGCCGTCCGGGGCGGGAAAGACGACGCTGCTCGATCTTCTCCCCCGGTTTCACGATCCGAGCTCGGGCGAAATCCGGCTCGACGGCGCGCCACTCCCCTCACTGCAGCGCGCATCGCTCCGGCGGCTGCTCGGGGTCGTAAGCCAGGACACGGTGCTGCTCAACGACACCGTGTACGCGAACATTATTTATGGCAAGCCGGACGCAACCCGTTCGCAGGTCGAGGCGGCGGCCGCCGCGGCGAATGCCGCCGAGTTCATTGCCCTGCTGCCCTCGGGATACCAGACGCTGCTCGGCGAGCGGGGCACCCGGTTGTCCGGGGGCCAGCGCCAGCGCATCGCGATTGCCCGGGCACTCCTGCGCGACCCGCCGATTCTTCTGCTCGACGAAGCGACCAGCGCGCTGGACACCGAATCGGAGCGCCTGGTCCAGGACGCGATCGAGCGGCTGATGCGGGATCGGACCGTGCTCGTGGTTGCCCACCGCCTCGCCACCGTGCTCGATGCCGACCTGATCCTGGTGCTCGACGGGGGCGTGCTGGTGGAACGGGGAACCCACCAGCAGCTGCTGGCCGAAAACGGCCTCTACCGGCGGCTCTACGACCTGCAATTCCGAGGGGCGGAGGTCCTGGCATGAGCAGCCGCTCGGTGCTGGTGGTGGCGGAGTTCGACGATGGGCCGCACGCGCACGCCGCGCAGCGCTGCCGGGCGCTCGAGCGACTGGGCTGCCGGGTCGAAGCGTTCGACCTGCTCAAGCGTCCCGGCCTGCTCGGCAGGCTCTCCGGGAGCGACCTTCGCTCCCGGCTTCGGAAGGCGGCGGAGCTGGCGCGCGCCGATTTCGTGCTGGTGATCGGAGGCCGCGACCTCGCATCGGACCTGGTCGAAGACCTCCGGCGCACGCTGGGGGTGCCGTGGATCAACTGGTTCCCCGACGACCTCCGGACCGTGGCCGACGTCATGCACCGGATGCCCGCCTACGACAAGGTGTTCGTGGCCTCGTCGGATGTCGCCGAGCGGGCTCGCCCCTCGCTCGGGCGCGCCATCACGGTGGTGCCGCTGGCCGCCGACCCGTCGGTGTACCGTCCGCTTCGCTCCCGCGACCAGTACCGCGCAAATGTCGTCTTCGCCGGGACCGCCACGGCGCGACGGGAAGCGCTGCTCACCAGTCTCGTCGAGTTCGGCCTCGCGCTCTGGGGTCCGGGCTGGCGGACGACCTCGCTCCGGGACTATTGCCGTGGCGAGGTCCCGAACACCGAGGATTACGTGCGCGCCTACGGCGGCGCATCGGTCGCGGTGAACATCCACCACACCGTCTCCGGGAACGGCGCCCTGGAATCGCACCTGAATCAGCGGCTCTTCGAGGTGGCGGCGATCGGCGTGCCCCAGGTCGTCGATGAGCGCGCCGACCTCGCCTCCCACTTCGAACCGGGGCGCGATCTGCTGGTCTTTCACGACTCGGACGAGTTGCGCCGAATCGTGCAGGCGGCGCTGCAGGATCTTCCGGCCGCCGAGCAGATCGGAATCAGAGCCCGGCGGGAGGTCCTGGCCCGGCATACGTACATGCATCGGATGCGGATCATTCTGGATCAGATGGGCGGGTAGTGGTGAGCGGTAAGCGGTGAGGGGGAAAAGCCTGTCCCGCTCACTTCTCACCGCTCACCGTCCCGGTCGCAATCACTCGCCGGTACAACCGCAGGTACCCCTCCGCCATGGTGAGATGGCTGAACTTCTCGACGACTCGCGCCCGGCAGGCCTCGGGGTCGATTCGGTCGATGGCGGGGCGGAGGGCGACGAGGTCCTCCAGCGTGTCGCCCAGCGCGCCCGTTGCCGCGGAAACGACTTCCGGAAGCGCGCCGCGGCGGGTTCCCAGCACAGGAGTCCCGCTGGCCATCGCCTCGATCAGCGTCAAACCGAACGGCTCGTCCCACCGCGCCGGCATCCAGAGGCACGCGGCGGAGGCGAGCAGCTCGGCCTTTCGCTCTCCGCCCACGGACCCCACCACCCGCACGCCCCGCCGCAGGATGGGCCGCCACCCCCCGGCGACGATGAGCTTGCGCCCCGCGCGCCGGGCGCCTTCCACGGCCCATTGCCATCCCTTGGCGCTGTGGAGGCGCCCGAGGAAGAGATCGAACGGCTGCTTGTCGCGACGAAAGCGGTAGTCCGAAGGATCGAGCCCGTTGTACACGAACGCTGATGCGCCGCTTCGCGCGGCGTGATCGGCGCTGAGGCACACCAGGTTCGGGGGATAATCGGTCCGGGTCGCGATGCCATGCAGCGTCCAGAGGGTCGGCACGCCCGGGACGGCGATGGGCCGGTGCGCGTGGAAGACCTCGATGCCGGCGGGGAGAAGGGGCCTCGGGTCGAAATCGATATGCTCGGCGAGGTACGGATCGACCGGCAGGAGCCTGGCTTCGGGCACGCGTGAGCCGGGTGCTGCCAGGAGAGTGACCTCGTGTCCCATCTCGGCGAGCCCGCGCGCGAGCCACTGCACGACTCGGCCGGTTCCGCCATAGCGTGCGACCGGGAGGGCGCCATGATAGAGGAGGGCGATCCGCATCGGCGGACAAGCTACTACCGGATTACCTTTCGCGCGTGCCGCCCGTCCACTCCGGCATCCGCCTCCTCCTCGTCGCCAAATTCAACCAGCGATACCACCGGACCGGTTCCGCCCTGCGGGACGCGCTCGCCGCATTGGGATGCGACGTCGTCACCGTAGAGGAGCGCACCAGGGGACTCCATGCGTTCCTGGGCCGTTCGCTCGAACGTCGTCTTGCCGCCGCCATACGCACCCATCGTCCGGACCTCGTCCTCGTCTTCAAGGGGGCGTCCCTCGGGCCTGAAGCGATCGAGCATCTCCGGGGCATAGGCGCCGCGCTGTGGGTCAACTGGTTTCCCGACAGTCCGCACCTTCTCGACCTGTCGCTCCGGATCGGGAAGGCGTACGATCGCTGTTTCATCTTCGACACCTCGATGGTCGACCGGCATCGCGCGATCGGCCGGACCGCCGACTACCTCGCCGAAGGATTCGATCCCGGCTACCACCGCCCTCTGCCCGATGCGTCCTGGAGCCGTGCGCCGATCGCCTTCGTCGGAACTCACGAGCCGCTCCGGGCGCACGCGCTCGAGACGGTGCGCGACCTCGGTCTGGCAACCTGGGGCCCGGGATGGTCCAGAGGGCCCCTCTTCGGGGACGATTTCGTCCGGGCGTTCAGCAATGCCGATGTCGCGCTCAACGTGCATCAGTTTTTCGGGGAGGCTTCCGGAGCGGGCCGGTACGGGACCGGCGCCAATCGCCGAGTCTTCGAGCTGGCCGGTGTCGGCACGGTGCAGTTGTGCGATGCCAAGGCGGATCTCGAACGACATTTTGCGGCAGGCCGGGAGATCGTGCTGTTCCGGAACACCGGGGAGCTTCGCGAACAGGCTCAATGGCTGCTCGGCGCGCCGGAGGACCGCCGGGCGATCGCGACGCGCGCTCGGGAGCGCGCGCTGGCGGAGCATACCTGGCGCCATCGGCTCGAGGAGCTTCTCACGGCGACGCTTCGATGAAGGTTTCCGGGTTCACGCTGGTCCGGAATGCGGAGATTCTGGACTTCCCGGTCGAGGCGAGCATCCGGTCGATCCTGCCGGTGTGCGACGAGGTCGTCGTCAATGTGGGCCGATCGGACGACCGGACGGTGGACATCGTGCGATCGATCGCCGATGCGAAGATCCGCGTTCTGGAAACGGAATGGGATTTTTCCCGCGGCGAGGCGGTGCTCCGCCGGGAGACGGCCCGTGCCATGAGCGCCTGCCGCCATCGCTGGGGGGTTTACATCCAGGCCGACGAGGTGCTTCACGAAGCCGGCCTCCGGAACCTGCTGGCCTCGATTCAGGCCGCCGACGGTGACCCGAAGGTCGAGGGTCTGGTGGTGAGCTATCGCCACATCTTCGGGAATCCGGATATCGAAGCGGTGAACCGGCGCTGGTACCGGCGTGAGGTGCGCGCCGTCCGGCTCGATCCAGCCCTCGGGGTGGCGCCCTACCGGGATGCGCAGGGATTCCGGGTTGGAACGGCGCAGCGCCGCGTCCGGGCGCGGCTCGCCGAGGCCGAAATGTTTCACTACGGCTGGCTGCGATCGGCGGCTGCGCTCCGAGCGCGCGGCGCCGTGGATCGTCACCTCTACCCGGGGCGCTGGGTCCCTCCCACGGAGTCGGCCGCCGTCCTGCGATGGTTTCCCGGACTTCGGCCGTTCACCGGCACCCATCCGGCGGCCGCGCGACCGTGGGTCGCGGCGCACGCGGTCGATCCTGAGCGGGTGGTGACTCCGCCGTTCTTCGCCGGGGAGCATCTCCGGTTCTACCTCTCCGACATGGTCGAGCGGATCACCGGGCGGCGGCCCTTCGAATTCCGGAATTACACGCTGCTCTGAAGGGACCCGGATGGACGATGTGCGCTGGTTCGCCCCGAATCGCTATTGCGCGCTCCCCGTGCCCGCGCTCCGTCGCGCGGGACTCCGGGTCGCGCTCGAGGGCGACGAACCCGCGCGTCTCGCGGTGGCGTCCGACGGTCAATCTGCCGTCGCGGCGTTCGAGTTTGCCCGTCGTCGCCAGTGTCCCCTGGTGCTCTACCTCTGGGACTTGCCTCCATGGCGAGTGGGACGGGGGCGGCCGGATCATATTTTCGAGATCCGGAAGCGGCTGGTACGGCTTCCGCGCCCGTGGGGCGCCTACCCGGAGCGGCCGGGCTACTACAGCCGGATTCGTTATGTCGCGCAACATGCGGATGCGGTATGGTGCCCTTCCACGAGCACATTGCTGGAGGTGCAGCGGCATTTTGGCGTAGCAGTGGAGCGGGTCCCATTTTGTTACGACAGTGCACGATTCACGAACGAGGGGCGGGTCCCGTTCACCGTTCACCGTTCACCGTTCACCGTTCTTTCCATCTCCCGCCTGGTCCCCCACAAGAATCACGCGATCATTCTCCGCGCCGCCGCGCGGCTCGAGCCCAGGCCCACGGTTCGGATCCTCGGACAGGGTCCCGAGGCGGAGGCGCTTCGCCGCCTCGCCACGTCGCTCGATGTGCCGCTCGAGCTGCCCGGGACCTGGGCCTCCGACGCGCAGATTCTGGACGCCTACAGAAACGCCGGGGTCGTGGTTGCACCGAGCTGTTTCGAGGGCTTCGGCCTGACGCCTCTGGAGGGACTCGCGATGGGCGTGCCGGTGATCGCGTCGGATATTCCCCCGCACCGGGAATTCCTGGAAGGCGCGGTCCGCTTCTTTCCACCCGATGATGACGTTGCTCTCGCCCGCGAGCTCGGGTGTCTCATTGCCGAATTGCCCAACCGCCCGCCCGCCCCGCCGCCCCTGCTTTCCGACCTCACGATCGAGTCGTGCGCCGCCCGGCTGCTGGTCGGCATCGCGCGGTTCCTGGCGGGAGCCGGATGAACCCGAGACCCGATCTGCTGCTGACGTTCGACTTCCCGCCCATGGGTGGGGGCATCGCGCGATGGATGGGGGAGATCGCGCGCCGCTACCCGAGCGGCGAGCTCATCGTGTCCACCGGGGCGGCGCCGGGGAGCGAGATCGTCGATCTCCGCTTTCCCAATCGCGTCGATCGCCTGAGCGTTCCCGCACGACGACTCAAGAACCTGCAGGGGTTGGTGTCATGGAGCCGCCGGGTGACGGCGCTTGTCGCCGAAAATGATTCTGGGTTCATCTGGTGCGGGAACCTGCGACCGGCCGCCTATCCCGCCAAGTGGGCGCACGAGCGAAGTGGAATCTCGTACGGCGTCATCGTGTACGGTGGGGATCTTCTCGCGCTTCGGATCAACTACCTGGACTCGCGGATCAAGCGGGCCGCGGCGCGCGCGCTCCTCGGTACCGCCGAGGTGCTCGTCGCGTGCAGCCGCTGGACCCACGATCTGATGTGCGAAGTGCTTCGCGAGCTCGGCCTGGCGGAGCGGACCGGAAGGGTCCGGGTCGTTCCCCTCGGGACCGATCCGGAAATCTTTCACCCCGGACTCGATCCGCGCCCCTTTGCCGAGGCGCACCAGCTTCCTCCGGGAAGGTGGCTGCTGACCGTGGCGCGCCTGGTGCCTCACAAGGGGATCGACACGACGATTCGCGCCCTCCGGCTGCTGGCGCCACGCTTTCCAGACCTGCGATACGCCGTGGTGGGGCGGGGCGGGGAGCGCGTCACGTTCGAAGCACTGGCCCGGCAGGAAGGCGTGGAGGACCGGGTGCGCTTTCTGACGGACGTCCCCGATGAAGACCTGCCGTTCGCGTACTCGCTCGCGACGGTCTATGTGGGCGCGTCCCGCCAGACGGCCAAGGATGTCGAAGGATTCGGGATTTCGCTGCTCGAGGCCCAGGCGAGCGGCACGCCGGTCGTGGCGGGGCGAAGCGGCGGGATGCCGGACGCGGTGCGCGAGGGCGTAACCGGTGTGCTCGCGGACCCGGAGGATCCTCTCAGTGTGGCCGGCGCCATCGCGGAATTCCTCGCGGATCCCGGGCGGCGGGAGCGGTTCGGCAGGGCGGGCCGCGAAGCCGTGGAACGATTCTTCAACTGGCCGAGAGTCGTCGCCGACCTTCGCGCCATCAGCGCGGAGGCCAGGTCTGCTCGGCGATGATCGCGTGGGTAGGACAGGCCGTGAGGAGATAGTCTCCGAGGGGCGACCACCACAACCGCGCCTCCCGCGCCACCGCCTGGCCGTTGGGTTGCATGGTGAAGATTTCCGGAGCGCGCGCCACGCAGGCGCCACACCCCACGCAGCGGGCCGGGTCCACCCGCACGCGCACCTCGCGCTGCGGATGGATGCCCGGGGGAAGCTGATCGATGTCACGCGGCAGCAGGTCGAGTGCCTCGTTCATCGCGCGATACCCTTCGGCAATCAGGTACGGCGTCCGGTTGAAGGCGAACATCGATATCCGCTCCACCTTCGGACGCACCAGCACCACCGGGGGATCGGACCAGTCGTGCAGATGCTCGGCGGCCAGTGTCTGCATGACGATCTCGAGCCCCCGGCTGTAGGTGGCCACGAAACCCTTCCGCTCGACCCCCGATCGCTCGACCCGCGTTCCCCCGACGTCCACCGCCAGGATCGGCGCCCGCGAGATCGCCAAGGCGGCCCGCACCGGAAGGTTTTCGAGGACCGCGCCATCGACGCAGACCCTCCCCAGGATGGTGCGAGGCGGCAGGATGCCCGGGAGCGCGCACGAGGCAAACACGGCGTCGGCCACCCGCGCCGCTTCGAGTCCCGGCAGTCCCCAGAGAACCTGCTGGCCGCTGTTCAGGTCGACGGTGTTCACCACGAGCCGCCGGGGCAACTCTTGAAACGTGACGTCGCCGGTGATGCTCTGGATGAGATGATCGAGAGGCTCCCGCCGGTAGATAGCCGGGGAGAGCATCCGCTTGAGTGCCATGTCGAAATGGGCGATGCGGAAGACGTCCTTCCGGGTCACGGCGAGCGCACGCTCCTCCATTTCCTGCAGCGGCATGCCGACGGCCCAGGCCGAGGCGACCAGCGAGCCCATGCTGCAGCCGATCACCGTCTGGGGCACCAGGTTTCGTTCGGCGAGCGCGCGGAGCGCGCCGATGTGGGTGAGCCCCTTGAGGCCGCCGCCGCCGAGGACGAGGGTGAACTGGGGAGAATCGATCATGCGAAGCATATTACAGCATGACTTCGATAACCGCGCCTGCGCGCGTGCCCTACGACGTCTCCGCCCTTCGCGAGACCGAATTCCCCTGGGCGCGTCACATCATCTATCTGAACCACGCGTCGACCGGCCCTCTACCGGAGCGCAGCCGGAAAGCGATCGAAGCCTGCACGCGCGAGCGGGCGTCGCCGGTCACCCTCACCGATGACCGGCTGATGGGCATTCTGTCCGACGGGCGGGCCAAGGCCGCACGCCTGATCGGAGCCGAGGCGGACGAAATCGCGCTGACCACCAACACGAGCTTCGGACTCAACCTGGCCGCGCGCATGCTTCCCCTTGCCCCGGGCGACGTCGCGCTGGTGAGCGATCAGGACTTTCCCGCGAACGTTTTCCCCTGGCGCCGGATCGCCGACCGGGGTGTGCGGCTCGAGTTCATTCCTCGCACGCCGGCCGGGTGGCCGGATGAGGCGCGGATGCGGGAGCGCATGCAGGATCCCCGGGTCAGGGTGCTGGCGGTGTCGCAGGTGGAGTTCCACACCGGGTACCGGATGGATCTCGACGGTCTCGGCGCCGTGGCGCGGGCCACCGGGACGTTCCTGGTCGTCGACGCGATACAGGCACTGGGTCACCTGGCGTTCGACGTGCGCGACACGCCGGTGGACATCCTCGCCTGCGGCGCGCAGAAATGGCTCCTCTCGCCCTGGGGATCGGGATTCATGTACGTCCGCCGCGGCCTCATCGAGCAGCTCGAATCGCCGCTCGCCGGATGGAACGCCTACGAGGGGACCGAGAACTTTTCCACGCTGGTCGACTACAGCGGCCGGCTCCGCACCGACGCCCGGCGCTTCGAGCTCTGGACGCTTCCGTATCAGGATCTTCTCGGGATGAATCTCGCGCTCGACCTTCTCCACGAGCTGGGAATCGACCGGATCGAGGCGCACGTGGCGGCCATCGGACGACCGGTGCGGGAATGGGCCCACCGCGCCGGAGTGCGCCTGAAATCGCCGGAAGGTGACCGGGACTCCGGAATCATCTCCCTCTCCGCCGCGGATCTTCCCGGTGGCATCGCCGCGCTTCGCGGGGCCGGCGTTGCCACCTGCGTCCGGGAGGGGGGCATCCGCCTGGCGCCCCACTGCTACAACACGATCGGGGAGATGGAGAGAGTTGTCGAGCTGCTCCAATCCAGCATGTCCCGCTAACCGCTAACCGCTAACCGCTAACCGCTCACTACTTCTTCGCGACGACCGCTTCCTTCAGGAGTTTCTTCGAGATCCAGAACACCACAAGGGCCACGATCAGGAAATCGATCAGTGCGCCCAGCACCTGGCCGGTTCCCAAGGCGATGAATGGCGCATCGGCGGTGCCGCCGATATTGACGGTCGCGGTGCGCCAGTCGGATCCGGCCGCGCCGAGCAGGGGCGCCAGCAGCGGCATGAAGATTCCTTCGACGAATGCCGTCACCAGGCCGTTGAGCTTGCCGCCGATCACGACCGCGATCGCGAGTCCAATCACGCCGTAGGTCTTCAGGAACGCCATGAATTCCTTGCCCATGAAGCCCTCCCGTTCAGGTCGTTGAAGGGCCGGTCGCCCCCGCATCCACCATCGCGTACTGCTTTTTCCCCTTCTGGAGCACGATGAACCGCCCCGCCAGAAGATCGGAACGCACCAGCGGGCGTTCCGCGGAGACCCGCTCGCCGTTGACCGAGTAGCCGTTGCCCTGGATTCCGCGGCGGGCGTCCGCCTTCGATGTCGCGAGGCCGGTGCCGATCAGGGCGTCGACGAGGGCATAGCCGGCATCGAGCGCGTCGGTCGTCACCGCGATCACCGCCACCTCGCCGGCGACCGTCGCGAGCGTCGCCGGATCGGCCGAGCGAAAATCGCCTCCGCCGAAGAGAATACTGCTCGCGTCCCGAACGCGGCGAACCGTGTCTCTCCCGTGCACCCGCGTGGTGACGTCCTCGGCCAGGAAGCGCTGGGCAGTCCGCTTGCCGGGGTCTTCCGCGGAAGCGGCAACCAGCGCCGCGATTTCGCCGAGGGGAGTGAAGGTGAATACCCGCAGCAGCCGCTCGACGTCGGCGTCTTCGACATTCAGCCAGAACTGGTAGAACCGGTACGGCGTCGTCTTCCGCGGATCGAGCCAGACGTTTCCGTCCTCGCTCTTGCCGAATTTGGCGCCGGAGGTCGTGGTCAGCAGCGGGGACACGAGGCCGTGGACCTGGGCCTGCTCGCGGCGGGAGACGAGCTCGATCCCGGCGGTGATGTTGCCCCACTGGTCGCTGCCGCCCACCTGCAGCTCGCAGTGCTCGGTCCGGAAGAGGTGAAGGTAGTCCTGCGCCTGCACGAGCATGTAGGCGAACTCGGTGAAGGAGATGCCTCCGTCGAGGCGCGACTTCACCGATTCCTTCTGCAGCATGTAGTTGATGGTGAAGTGCTTTCCGGTGTCCCGGAGAAACTCCAGCAGGCGGAGCGGGCGGAGCCACTCGGCGTTGTTCTGGAGTCGGGCGGCGTTGTCTCCCTCGAACGAGAGGAAACGGGCGAGCTGGTCCCGGATCGCCGCCGCATTGGAATCCACTTGGCTCTCCGGCAGCATCGGGCGCTCGCCCCGCTTGCCGCTCGGATCGCCCACCAGGGCCGTGCCGCCCCCGACCAGCGCGATCGGCCGGCCGCCCTCCCGCTGCAGCCAGGCCAGCACCATCACCGGCACGAGGCTGCCGACGTGGAGCGAATCCGCCGTCGGATCGAACCCGCAGTAGGCCGTGACCGGGCCCTGCCTCAGCCGGTCCGCAAGTCCCGGCGTGGCATCGTGGACCAGGCCGCGCTCGGTAAGGATCTCAAGAAGGGAGGGCACGGCGCAACAGTAGGTGGGGGAGGGAAATGCGTCAACCTGGAGCAGTGAGAGGTAAGAGATGAAAGGCGGCGCCGTCTCACCTCTCACCGCTCACCACCCCCTTATCTTTCGGCATGGCAACAGGCCTCCCATCCCGCCTCACTCGCTGGTGGCACTTTCCCCGGCGCCGGCGGACCATTCTCGTCGGCCTCCTTGCCACCGGACTTTTCCTGGTGGCGCTCCTTGCCGGAGCGTGGACCCGGGTCTGCGCCGGCGGGGCATGCCCCTCGATCGCGGGGCTCACCAACTACGATCCCGATCAGGCGTCCAAGCTGTACGCGGCCGACGGGCGGCTGATCACCGACTACGGCCTGCAGCGCCGCACCGTGGTTCCCCTGAAGCAGATGTCGGCCGCCGTCGTGGCGGCGTTTCTCGCGGTCGAGGATCGCCGGTATTACCGGCATCACGGCATTGACTGGATCCGGTTTTTCGGTGCGCTCAAATCCACGCTCATCGGCCGGCGCCAGGGCTTCTCGACGATTACCATGCAGCTCGCCGGCAATCTCTGGCCCGAGCAGATCGACCGCAAGCAACGCACCGGCTTAAAGGGCCTGTCACGCAAGATCCGCGAAGGCCGGATGGCGCTCGAGATCGAGCGCAATTACTCGAAAGACAAGATCCTCGAGCTCTACCTCAATCAGATCGACCTCGGCAACCGCGCCTATGGCATCGAGGCGGCGGCCCAGCGGTACTTCGGCAAGTCGGCCCGGACCCTCAACGTGGCCGAAGCCGCGATGCTCGCCGGGCTCCCCAAGGGTCCCACGATCTACAACCCGAGGAGGAGTCCCAAAGCCGCCGTGCAGCGGCGGAATCTGGTGATCTCCATCCTCGAAGACGTGGGCAAGGTCTCCCACGAGTCGGCCGAGGCATGGAAGGCGTATCCACTCGCGCTGTCCGAGCGGTCAGACTACAGCGGAGTGGCCGAGTACTTCGTCGAGTACATCCGGCAGATTCTGTCGGCCCGGTTCGGTGCGGATCTGTATCGCGCCGGCTTCCGGATCTACACCACCCTCGACCTCGACATGCAACAGGCCGCCGAGCGTGCGCTGGAGGCGCAGCTCCAGAACATCGAGGACGGCGGCACGGGGACCTATCGGCACCGGACCTACCGGCAGTATCTCGATCAGCGCCCGGAGCCGGGCGGGCCGGAAGCCGACAACGGTCCCTTCAGCCCGTACCTGCAGGGCTTGATGGTGACGCTGGACGCGAAGACCGGATACATCCGCGCCATGGTGGGGGGGCGGGACTTCGAAGACAACAAATACAATCGTGCGACCCAGGGGATTCGCCAGGCGGGTTCCGCATTCAAGCCGTTCGTCTACGCGGCCGCCGTTCGCGCCGGCATACCGTGGTCGTCGATGTGGGATGACTCGCCCATCTCGGTGGAAATTCCGGAACAGCCCCCCTGGGAGCCGAAAAACTACGACAGCAAATTCGAAGGCCCTATGACCATGCGGCAGGCGCTTCGCCAGTCCCGCAACACCGTCGCCGTGCGGGTGGGGCAGGAAGTCGGTGAGGATGCCGTCATCGCCGAGGCGTCGAATTACGGGATCACGTCGCGTATTCCCAGGGTGCCCTCGATTTTCATCGGCTCGGCCGACGTCACCCCTCTGGAGCTGATCGGCGCCTATACCGGGTTCGCCAACATGGGTGTGGTGTCGACGCCGCTCGGCATCCTGCGGGTCGAGGACCGCGAAGGCCGGATCGTCTGGCAGCCGGAAGTCCGCGACCATCGCGTGATGGATCCCGAGCACGCCTGGTTGATTCTCGACGGGCTGCGCGATGTGGTACGGCACGGCACCGCCTACAGCGCAGTGATGGGGAAGGGATTCACCATCCCCGCCGGCGGCAAGACCGGCACGACCAACGACGGGATGGACGTCTGGTTCATCGGATTCACCCCGGATCTCGTGACCGGGGTCTGGATGGGCTTCGACAAGAAGACGGTCATCAAGGGCAATGCCCAGGGCGCCGCACTCGCCGCCCCGGCCTGGACCGCGATGATGCGGGAGGTCTACGAGCGCAGGACCGCCCCGGGACCCTGGGCGATGCCTCCGGGAATCGTCTCGGTGGAGATCGACGCCAGCACCAACGCCCTGGCGACTCCCTTCTGTCCGAGGGACAAGGTAGTGCGGGAGATGTACTATCCCGGTACCGAGCCGATCGAGCACTGTCCCCTCCACAGCCCCTTCCGCGGGGGGTGGTGAGACCGCTTCGCCTTCGGGCCCACTGGGCGGTGCCGGTCGGCGCCCCACCAATCCAGGACGCCGCGCTCCTCATCGACGCCGACGGGCGCATCGCGGCCCTGGGCCCCGACAGCGCCATTCCCACTCCCCCCGATGCCCTGATCCATGACCTCGGCAGCGCCACACTCCTGCCGGGATTGATCAACACCCATACCCATCTCGAGCTCACGGGAATGGAGGAGGCGGCGCCGGAAGCCGACTTCCGCAAGTGGATTCAGACCATTCGGAGGATCAAGGAGACCAGAACCCCGGAGGATTTCCTCGCCGCCGCTCGGCGGGGAGTGCGTGACTGCTGGGCGGGGGGAGTGACCACGGTCGCCGACACCGGCGATTCGGGAGCCGTCATCCAGGCCCTCTCGGAGCTCGGGGGAAGCGGGCTCGCCTATCAGGAGGTCTTCGGTCCCCATCCCGAACAGCTCGACGAGAGCTTCGCGGGTCTCCAGCGACGGGTGGGCGAGCTTGCCACTTTCGCGGGCGGCAGGATCCGGCTGGGGGTCTCGCCCCACGCGCCGTATACCGTCAGTGGACCCCTCTACTCGAAGGTCGCAATCTGGGCACGCGGCGAGAGTCTTCCGCTCGCGGTTCACCTGGCGGAGTCGCGCGAAGAGAGCGAGTTCGTTACACGGCAGCGCGGTCCGTTCGCCGAAGCATGGATGGCCCGCGGAATTCCCTTGTTGAACCACGAGGCTCACCAGCCGTCCGGCCGTCCAGCCGTCCAGCCGTCCCCGGTGCACTGGCTCGACTCCCATGGTGTCCTGGGTCCGCGGACCCTCTGCATCCACGCGATTCAGCTCTCCGCCGCGGATATCTCCCTCCTCGCGCAACGCGGGGTGTCCATCGCCCACTGCCCGCTCTCGAACGCGCGCCACCGCCACGGCGCGGCACCGCTCGCGGCCCTCAGGAGGGCCGGGATACGGGTCGGGGTCGGTACCGATTCGGTAGCGAGTGTGCGGCGGCTCGACCTCTTTGCTGAGGCGCGGGCGGCGCGGGCGCTCGGAGGGTTCTCGGCCGAGGATACCCTTGCCCTCTGCACATTGGACGGTGCCAGGGCACTCGGGCTCGAGGGGGAGACCGGGAGTCTCACCGCGGGGAAATGGGGAGACGTCATCGCGGTGGAGACGGGAGGCGCCTTGGGCGGAGTCGCGGGGGGTCCGGCGGAAGCAGTGCTGACGGCCGCTCCCGAGTCGGTCCGCCTCACCGTTATCGCGGGACGGGTGGTCCACCAATCCGGCTCCCCGCTTGATCTGTCGCGGGGGTGGTCGGTATGATGCAGGAGCTTTCCCGTCGGAGAATGGCGTGCGCTGCCTTGCGCTGAATGCGTCCTTCGAGCCCCTGACCATGGTGCCCGTCAAACGGGCGCTCCGCCTGGTCATTGACGGCAAGGCGGAAATCGTCGAGGCGGAGACCGGAGAGTTGATAAGAAGTCCGCGGGTTTCGATGCCGAAGCCCGCGATCATCCGCCTCGTCAAATTCGTCCACGTCCCCCGAAAATTCCGCCGCCAGGTCACCAACACCTTCCTCTTTGCCCGGGATGATTACCGGTGTCAGTACTGTCACCGGACCCAGGCGCAGCTGCGCCCGCGGGAATGCCTCACGCGGGACCATCTGCTGCCGATCAGCCGGGGGGGTGGGAATGCGTGGACCAATTGCGTGACGGCATGCAGTAGCTGCAACACCAAGAAGGGGAACCGGCTGCCCCAAGAGTGCGGCATGTACCCGATACATCCTCCCCTCGAGCCGCACTTCGTCCATTTGACGTGGGCGGTGCGCCGGCTCACGGCGACCCAGGCCAAATACATCAGGTACTTCTACGGGGCGGCGGCGCTGAAGGCGCTGCGCGCGTAGGGGTCAGTGGACAGTGATCAGTGGTCAGGGGGAACCGCACTCACCACTGACCACTGACCCCTGACCACTGTTCACTCTTCGCTTCACCTCACCCGAAACCGCTCCGTCTTCACATTCAGGTCTTCTCCGGGCAACCCCGCGAGCCGGAGGATGAACCGTCGGAACGATCGCCCGATCGAGCTCCGCTCGGGCCGGCCAGGCGTCGCTGATCCTCCGGCGAGGAACTGCTCGATCTCCTCCATGTCTTCATCCGACAACGCCGAAATCCGGAGCTTGATGTCGTAGTAGAAAACGCCCCCGCCCACCGGGAGCGCGTCCACTTCGCGCGTGGTACCGATCCAGCGCGCCAGGTCGTCGCGGGTGGGATAACGGGTTTCCACCGGTCCGCTCAACAACAGATCGGTGACCTTGTACTGGTCCTGAAGCGGCTCGTACTGGATGACCGTGGACCACTCCGTGGCACGCTGAAACTCATCGATCCATCCCTCGCGGGAGCGCCAGATCTCCATCCGGAAGGTGAGCCGGATGGGGAACGACTGATCCAGCGCTTCCGCCCAGCGCTGGTCGGCAAAGAGGCTCCGCACCTGGACTCTCGCGTAGCGCGCCCCGCGCCCCAGCGTATCGGGGGGGCTGAGGGACACTGACAGCCCCACGCGGGGTGTCTGGGCGAGGGCGGGGGCGCTGAGCACGCACCCGAGGGCGAGACCTGCGGCGAGGAAGCGGCGCATCAGAATCGTCGCTGCAGCCGCGCGGTCAGGGTGAGTGGCCGGCCGCCGGTGAGCGGCTGGCTGATGTAGAGCCCGATCCCTCCGGCATCGAAGCCGAAACCGATGTCGCTCGCCCATTCGCGAAGCACCGGGATCCTGTTGTTCGGGATTCGTCCCGGGCCGTCTCCGGTGATCCACGATTTTCCGGCGTCCCCGAAGATCACGACATCGGGTTCCCTGATGCCGAGGAGCCGCTGCGCCGCGGACAGGTAGGGATCCGTCGTGGCCAGGGGCAGCCCGAGGCGAGTTCGAGTGCGCACCTCGAGCTGCACCGCGATCATCCGGTCGCAGAGCGCCGGAAGCGAGGGATCGGTGAGGGAGGCCGGTGCGCAGTTGAGGCTGCGGAATCCGTAACCAGGCAGGATATCGGGTCCCCCGAGACTCAATCTCCGCTGAATCGGGAGCGGATCGCCGCTGATCCATCCTCCTGCGATCAGCCGGGCCGTGGCACGGACCGCGGGATTAAAGCGAGCGTACCGCACCGCATCGAGCCAGATGCTGGAGAACTCGTAGCGCCCCGGCGGGATCGGATCGCGCACCTCGGGTGGCAGCGAGATCGGCGAGGCGTCATCGCTTCTGCTTCGCTCCCACGAGGTGTGAACCAGCCACCCGGACGTCGGGCTGTCCGGATCATTCCGGGTGTCGTAGTCGAGAGCCACTCGCCAGGTCAGGTAATGCCCGTCATCGACCAGGGGGTTGGGCCGCCACGCTTCGTTGCGGAAGATCGAGATCGGGTCGTTGGCGGGCACACTCCGCTCGTCATGGCGGCTGAGCGAGGTGCCAACCCGGAGCGCCCGGCTCACCGCGTAGGAGAGGTATCCGGAGGCGCCCTGTGCCTGGTAGAAATCCCGGTGGTCACGCTGGAGGAGGAGCGATGACCAGCCGGTCTCGGTCCGCGAGAGCGGCTGCTCTTCGATGGGTACGATGAGTCGGGAGACCTGTCCGACGGCGGTGAGCCTGCGGGATTCGCCGAACCGGAATTCGAGCCGACCGGAATAGCCGAAATCGCTGCGACGGTTGGTGCGATCCGGTGCCGTCCAGGCGATGCCCCGCAAGTCGAGACGGGCCTCCATGTTTGGAAGGCCGGTTCGCACGACGGAGGGACCGAATACGATCGGAAGTCCTTCGACCCGGTTGTATGTCCGGCTGGTTTCGGCGGAGAGGATCGTCTCGAACCGCCCCGCGGTAACCCGGGTGCGCGCGGAGGCCATATCGCCAAGGGTCCGCGGCGGTTCCCGCTTGGCAAGCAGGCCTCCGCCGGTGCGTACCAGGAATACGGGCTGCCGATACTCCCGCCGCCCTCCTTCGATGTTGCCGCCGGGGCGCACGACGATCTGGCCCCCGACGACGAGGATCGCGCCGGTAACCCGCGCTCCCGCGTCGATGATCAGGTCGCCATTGATGATGGTGACCCTGCCGGTCAGCTCTCCCGCTACCCGCAGCGTGCCCCGGAACACCGCGATCGGACCGTCGTGACTGCTCGCCGCCGGGAGCAGCATGTTGCCGTACACTTTGGTGGTCAGCGAATCGTTGAACGCCGCGAGCACCTCGTCCACGATGCTGGGCGGCAGCGTCGCCTGGCCTGCCGAATCGGGCGAGCGGGCTTCGGGCCGGATCTTCAGCACGGTATCCGGCGGCGTGACTTGCCCACTCGCCGCACTGCTCACGACAGGCAGCAGGGCGGACAGGAGTAGGAGCGCGCGGCATGTCCCGCTCACCGCTGACCTCTCACCGATCAGCGTCGTCATAACCCGAGCCGCTTCATGCGCCGATACAGATTCGCCCGGTCGGTCTGCAGCGCTCGCGCCGCCTCGGCCACGTTCCCCGTTGCGCGGCGGAGCGCCGCGCCGATGAGGGCCCGCTCGTAGTCGTCCAGCACGTTCGAAAGGGAGCGGCCACCAAGATCGGCCACCGAATAGGACGTGCCCGACTCCGAAACGGAGGGTGCGTCGAAGCGAAGGCTCCCGGCCCGCGGCAGGACCTGGCGGACCAGCGCGACGTCGACCTCCGGACCGCCGAGAATCGAGAGCCGCTCGATGATGTTAGCCAGCTCCCGGACGTTTCCCGGCCATTCATAGGAGGCCATCAGGGCAAGGGCGTCGGCGGTGAAGCTTGCCGCCTGGTGGGGGCGGACCCGTTCGGCGAGATGCCGCACGAGATCGGGCAGGTCCTCGAGCCGGTCGCGCAGGGGAGAGAGCTCGAGGGGGAAAACGTTGAGGCGGAAGTATAGATCCTCCCGGAACGAGCCGGCCGCGACCGCCTGCTCGAGTCGCTGATTGGTTGCGGCCAGAATCCGCACATCGATCCGCTGCACCCTTTCCGCCCCCAGCCGCTGAATCTCTCCCGCCTCGAGGACCCGGAGCAGCTTGGCCTGGGCCTCGAGGTTGAGGTCTCCGACTTCGTCGAGGAAAAGAGTTCCGCCGTCGGCGAGCTCGAACCGGCCGAGGCGCCGGTCGGTGGCGCCGGTGAACGCGCCCCGCTCGTGGCCGAACATCTCCGATTCCACCAGGTCGCGGGGAATCGCGGCACAGTTGACGGAGATAAAAGACCGTGCGGCGCGGTTGCTTGCTCGATGAATCGCGTGCGCGACCAGCTCCTTGCCGGTGCCCGATTCGCCCATGATCAGCACCCGGGCCTCGGTCGGGGCCACTTGGGCGATCAGCGCCCGGACCTCGTCCATCTTGCCGCTCTTGCCGACCAGGTCGGCGCGCGGCCCGAGCTGGGAACGGAGGGCGCGATTCTCGGCGCGGGCGCGGGTCAGCTCGAGTCCGCTCCGGAGGGCGACCAGCACCGCTTCGGGGGTAAGCGGCTTTTCCAGAAACTGGAAGGCGCCAAGCTTGATGGCCTGCACTGCGTCGGTGAGCTGCGCCTTGCCGCTCATCATGATCACCGGTGTCGATGCGTCCCGCTCCCGGAGTTGCCGGAGGGTATCCAGCCCATCGGGCCCCGGCGGCATCTGCAGATCGAGCAGGATCGCATCGGGGTGCGCCTGGTCGAGGGTGAGGAGCGCCGCGTTCCCGTTGGGCGCTTCCTCGGTCTCGAAGCCCTCGGCCTTGAGCAGCGCCGCCAGCATCCGCCGGATGTTGGCTTCGTCGTCGACGATGAGCACGCGGGGCTTCATGAGCTGCTTCCTCTCCGATCGGCGATGCGACGTTCCACCGGTTGTTTGGGACGGGGCGCGGGGCGCTCGTCTTCCGGACTCCGCGGGAGGCGGATCGTAAACGTCGCCCCCCCTCCCGGCGTTTCCGCGACCTCGATCACCCCGTGGTGGAACTCCACCGCCTGCTTCACGATGGCGAGGCCGAGGCCGGTGCCTTCGACTTTGTCGGTGACATACGGCTCGAAAATCCGGTTGCGCCGGTCGGCCGGCACACCGGGCCCGTGATCGGCAAGGGCCACGCGCACGCCTTCGCCGTCCGGTGAAACAAGGACGTCGATGGAGCCCTGGCCGCCACAGGCCTCGACCGCATTCCGGATCAGATTGCTGAACGCGCGCCGGAGCGGATCATAGTGACCGGCGATGTGCGGTGCGCCGGGATCGACCGTTACCGAGTAGCGCATCGGTTCGGGCAAGGAAGTTCGGAGGAGCTCGTTCAGGAGCTCGCCCAGGTCCACCATCGCCGCCGGCCCCTCGGGGAGGCGACCGAGGTTGGCGAAATCACGGGCCAGATGCTCGAGCCGGGCGGTCTCCACCCGCAACACTTCGAGCGCCTCCTGTTGCTCGGGCTGAGCGGTCTTGTCCAACTGCCCGATCGCGAACCGCACCGGCGTAAGCGGGTTTTTCATTTCGTGCGCAACCCGGCGGGCCACCTCGCGGAACGCCCGGAGCCGCTCCGAATCGAGCTCGGCGTGCCGGGCCTGCTGCAGGGAGGCGGCGGTCTCGCGAAGAGCGGTTCGGAGTGAAGCGAATTCCGGTGCGCCGCGCCGGTCAGCCTCTTCCGGGGGGAGGGGTTCGTAGCGCCGGATTCGCGCGGTCCAGCCGAGCAGCTCATCGATCGGCCTGCTGAGCTGCCGGGACAGGCTTCGCACCACGAGCAGGGTGGCATATAAGAGGAGGAGACTCAGGGCCGCCACGGCCAGGGCCAGTCCCACCGTCTTGAGCCGGCTATAGAAGAACCCGCGCTGCGACAGGGTCAGGGAATTCTCGAGCGCCCGAATGTGGGCATGGAGGGCGCGGTGCTCCGCGGGGCTCATCCGCGTCGTGTCGAGGACCCGGAGCAGCTCCCGTCCACTGGTTTTCACCGGCTCGAGGGCAGCACGGCTGGAGCGGGCAGGATTCATTCGAAGCAGCGTCGCCGCCCATCCGCCTCCCAGTAACGCCGCCGGCACCGCGCCCAGGAGGAGGAGCACGAGCAGGATGCGCTGGCGGAAGGAGATGGGAGGCAGGGGCATCTTTCTCGAACAATAAGGGATTGCGCCGAGTGAACGGGAGAGGTATTTCAGTCGAGCGCGAAAACGGTTGTCGTGGCTGAAGTTCCAAGATTCGATGGACCGGTTTTCGGCTGTAGGAAGCGCCCTGTTGCGTGGCATCAGCATATCAGACAACATTATGTTATCTTAATATTATGCATTCAGTAAGTTCTTGTGGCGTAGTGGCTTATGGTTGCATTGCTTTTAACTGTCAAGGCTCGATTCATGCTCAATATCTATTCAGTTAACTACAATTCGCCGAGACCCACCGGATGACCGAACGACAAATCTTGGTGGGCAATGCGCCGCCCCTTCGGGTAGCTGATTATCCGGAGGATCCAGGGACGGCGTGGCGTTTGATGACGTGGGTGGGGCTGGGACTTGCAGCGGTTGCGTATGGGGATCTGGCGCTGGCGCTGTACCCGATCCACTTAGGTAATCCCCAGTGGGAGTTCGGGACGATCTCCCGGGTGTTCGACAGCCTGCCGCTGGTCACCATGGCGACGCTGTTGTTCTTCTCGGGGTCGATTGCGAGGGGTCGCAAATTCGCCGTGCGTGCCGTAGGCGTTTGGTCGGCAGCGTTTGGCGTCTTCCTGCTGGTGGCATTGGTGATTTACGCCCTGACGATTCCGCTGGCGCTGCGGGCGGTCACCGAACCACTGGCGTTGATGGGATTGAAAAAGGCGATCACCAAAGCGCTGATTCAGGGCACGGTGTACCCGGTGGTCTTCCTGGGTATCGGTATCTTGGGGTTGCGAATACCAGCGAGGTCCAGAGTTCGCACCCCGTGATTTTCGGACGACACGAACAAGGCAGCTCGGCGAGATGGCTTCCTCAAGGCTTCAGGAGATGGTGTTATGAAATCGGGACGGTATTTAGCGCTCGCCGGGACATTACTCGCCGCCGCGCCGGCGGCTCAGGCGCAGTTCCCCGCCGGGTTCGGCGGGAACTACTGTGGTGGTAATGCTTTCACCACCTGTGCGACGTTTTCCGCTACGCTCACCGGTGACGTGGTCTTGCTCAAGGTGACCAACACCTCCGGCGATGCGGCCAGCTTCTTCGGGTCGATCGGCCTTTCCAATTTGGGCGCGGGGGTCAGCGCCACCAATTTCAGCTTTGTCAATCAGGGCTCTTCGACAAGCAATTGGGTCCTGGGTACTCCACCGCCGGGACTCAGTGGGGCCGGAATCCTCTCGCCCACGGTAGGCGGCAGCGCCGTCAATCCCGCCCCCG
>Ga0210377_10001044_pt1 | contig 25798 bp, 24 predicted proteins | sample PLM4_65_b1redo_FD_155480 | JGI IMG/M metagenome (GOLD analysis project Ga0210377, IMG submission 155480) | Groundwater sediment microbial communities from an aquifer in East River, Colorado, USA - PLM4_65_b1 redo | ecosystem: Environmental > Terrestrial > Soil > Riparian zone | place: USA: East...
CGGTCACATTCGAAGCGGTGAAACAGGGACTTGAAGTGGTCGGCATCTACGACGGATTCAAGTGGCTCGGCAAAGGGGACGCATCGCACATCAGGAACCTGCACCCCGAGGAGATCTCTCGCATCCACACGCGCGGCGGATCGATCATCCGAACGTCGCGGGACAATCCCACCAAGGATCCCGCCAAGATGGCCAACGTGATCAAGACGTTGAATGAGCTGGGCGTCAAGTATCTCGTCACCATCGGCGGCGACGACACGGCGTTCACCGCCACCCAGGTGGAGAAAGCGGCAGGAGGGAAGATCGCTGTCTGCCATGTGCCGAAGACCATCGACAACGATCTGCCGCTTCCGCACGGCGTCCCGACCTTCGGGTTCGAGACAGCGCGGCAACTGGGCGGGCAGCTCGTGGAAAACCTGATGGAGGACGCCAGGACGGCTTTCCGCTGGTACTTCGTTGTGGCAATGGGCCGGTCGGCAGGCCATCTGGCCCTCGGTATGGGTATGAGCGCCGGCGCGACGCTGACACTCATTCCCGAGGAGCTCGGGAACAAGATCTCCCTGAACAAGGTCGTTGCCATCCTTACGGGGGCCATCATCAAGCGTATGGCCACAGGCAGGAACTACGGCGTGGCCGTGATCGCCGAAGGCGTCGCCATCCGGTTCGATCCCGAGGAACTGACGATCATGAAGGACGTTCCGCGGGACGAGCACGGCAATATCCGGCTGGCCGAGGTCCCGCTCGGAGACTTTCTGAAGCAACGGGTGACGGCGGAGCTGAACACCTTTGGGATCAAAACCACCATCATCGCCAAGGACATCGGCTACGAACTCCGCTGCCATCCGCCCATCTCCTTTGACCGCGAATATACTCGCTATTTGGGCTACAGTGCCGTGAAGTTCCTGGTAGCTGGCGGCACCGGCGCCATGATCATGTTGAAGGACGGGGTCTGTCATCCGATCAAGTTCACGGACCTCATGGATCCTAAGACAGGCAAGACCCGCATACGCGTCGTGGACACCTCTGCTGACGATTATCTGATGGCGCGACGGTATATGCTCCGTCTCGAGAAGGAAGACATGGAAGGGGAGAACCTCAACCAACTCGCAGCAACGGCAAAGATGAGCCCCGCGGATTTCAGGAAGAAGTTCGGCGTTGCGGTGGAATAGAACCGACGAGACGTGACAGGTGGTACATGACGGGTGAATGGTCGTTCAGCGACTGCTCACCCTTTTTTACTTATTGTGCACCAGGATTTCCCCGGCGTTCATCTGTCCCGTGTGCTTCACTGCTGTTTTCAGCTTACAAGCAATCTGCGTTACCAGGAGATGGACAAAGTGCAGGAGAGGTCATGATCCGAAAATGTTCTGATAACGATTTCGAGACACTCTACGCCATCATAAACGACTCCGCCCGGGCATACAAAGGTGTTATCCCTGCGGATTGTTGGAGAGAACCGTATATGTCACGGGCGTATCTCCGGCATGAGATCGACGCGGGCGTGATCTTCTGGGGTCATGAAACAGACGGGGAGATCGTCGGCGTCATGGGAATTCAGGACGTGCAGGACGTAACGCTCATTCGACATGCCTATGTCAACACGGCCTTTCGGGGCCGGGGCATCGGCGGAACGTTGCTCGCCCATATCAAGACGCTCACAACGCGCCCCACACTCGTCGGCACCTGGGCAGCCGCGGTCTGGGCCATCAGGTTCTACGAGAAGCACCGTTTTTGTCTGGTCTCGAAGGAAGAGAAGGACCGTTTGCTCAGAACATACTGGGCCATCCCCGAGCGGCAGACAGAGACCTCGGTCGTGCTGGCCGATCGGAGATGGTTTGAGTCCCACACCGGATCGCTATCATGAAAAAAGCGACCGGGGCGGGGAGAAGGTGGCACATAGTGTTAACGGGCTGTTGAAAAACCATTCCACGCAGGCTAAAGCCTGCGGCTACCAATACCGAGGCAATGATTTTTCATTAAGGTAGCCGCACCCTTTAGGGCGCGAGTTTGTGACATTGGTATTTTTTCAACAACCTGAGAGATCAACGACGAGTTTGTGCATCAGCTGTAATGGTTAACGACCCCATCATTCGCCCGTCAGGCTGTTCGATCCCTGCTCACGAACTTTTCGGTTTCCTCGCGGACTCCTTTTTGTATCTCAGATACAGAGCTTCAACTTTACTTCTCGCCCAGGCGGTCCTTCTCAGAAACTGCAAGCTGGACTTGACGCTCGGATCATTCGTAAAACACCTGATCCTGACGGTCCTCCCCATTTCTTCCCAGCCATAGTGTTCCACCAGCCGGGTAAGGATCATTTCCAGAGTGACGCCGTGAAGAGGATCGTTGGGCTGGCGATCAGTCATGATTTTCTCCGTGTAATAGTAACCAATTATTAAGATATATTGCCAAACCTTATCGGAATCCGGAGGTCAAGTCAAGCGCCATATAAAATTGGATATGACCCGTGAACAGTGCAATAGTGATGCGAATTCCACATCCGAACGAGTGAGGTCTGTCATGGATAAACTGCGGGATAAGAAACCACCAACCGACCTTGTTCGCGTGTCCCCGTGCAAATCCGTGGCAAAAAAATATTTTCATGCTATAATCCCGCCATGCGATTCATCGCCGACCTTCACGTCCATTCCCACTATTCACGCGCCACGAGCCCGGACATGTGCCCGGAGGGCATCTGGAAATGGGCGCAGCTCAAGGGCATTACCGTCATCGGCACCGGGGACTTCACCCATCCGCAGTGGATCAAAGAACTGAAGGAGAAGCTTGACCCTCTTGGCAACGGGTTGTTCGCACTCAAGAAAAAGTATTGTACCGACGATGTACCCGAATCCTGCCAGGCTGAGGTCTCGTTCATCCTGTCGGCCGAAGTCAGCAGCATCTACAGCAAGAACGGCAAGACGCGGAAGGTGCATTCCATCATCCTCGCACCGGACTTCGCGAGTGTCGAGCGATTGAACCTTGCCCTTTCCGGGATCGGCAACCTCAAGTCCGACGGCAGGCCGATCCTGGGGCTCGATGCAAAGAAGTTGCTCCAGATCACACTCGAAGCTTCTCCTGATGCCATGCTTATCCCTGCCCACGCCTGGACGCCGCACTTCTCCGTCCTCGGAGCGGCTTCGGGATTCGATTCCCTTCAGGAATGTTACGAAGAGCTGATGCCGCATATCTACGCCATCGAGACCGGGCTGTCATCAGACCCGCTCATGAACTGGCGGCTTTCGGATCTTGATGCGATCACGCTCGTCTCGAACTCCGACGCCCACTCTGCGTCAAAGATCGGGCGCGAGGCGAACATCCTCGGCACGGACATCACCTATGCTGCAATCATGCAGGCCATCAAGACGCGAAAAGGATTTCTCGGGACCATCGAGTTCTTTCCCGAGCAGGGGAAATATCATTACGACGGCCACCGGGACTGCAGCGTGAGCCTGACGCCGAAAGAGACGATACACCATAATTATCTATGCCCGGCATGCGGAAGGAAACTGACCGTGGGTGTGATGCACCGGGTTGAGAAGCTTGCGGACCGGAAAGTAGGCTTCAGGCTTGCGGGCGCGCCTTCCTTTGCCTCCATCATCCCTTTGCCGGAGATCATTGCCGAGGGTTTGGAGTGCGGGGTGAACACGAAGAAGGTGAACGCCCTGTATCTGCCCATGCTCGAACAACTCGGCAACGAGTTCAAGATACTGCTGGACGTGCCGCTCCATGATATTGAACGCGCCGGCACAGCGCTCATCCGCGAGGCCGTCTCGCGCATGCGCGCAGGGAACGTCCATATCGCGCCGGGATATGATGGCGAATTCGGGAAGGTTAGGTTATTCGAAGACAGGGAGAGGAAAAAATATTCTTCGAGGTCTTCATGGTAATAATAATTCAGTGTCGGTGTATTGTAGTTAGTTAAGAATAAAATTCTTCTCAACATGGCGAGAAAATTACTCGCAGAGGCACCAGGCCGCAAAGAGAAAAAATATTAATTTTATTTTTTCGTCCGACTCTGCGTCCTCTGCGTGCTCGGCTTGTGCCCGCGTTATCGCAAGAGCAGGGTACGAGAGATGCCTTTTGGTTCCGGTTGGTCATATTTAGGAGGTGCTTCATGGATACTATCGAAAGAAGGATCAACAAGACGACCATCCGGCTTGTGTCAGCAGACCTCACAGAGCGCAATGTTGACGCGCTCGTGAACGCGGCAAACAGCCATCTGCAGCACGGCGGCGGGGTCGCGGGAGCGATCGTGAGAAAAGGCGGAAAGGTCATTCAGGACGAGAGTGACAAGATCGGGTATGTGCCGGTCGGCGGTGCCGCGATCACGACGGCTGGAAAATTGAAGGCGCGTCACGTTATTCACGCGGTCGGGCCGAGGATGGGAGAGGGCGACGAGGACAATAAGCTGAAGAGGGCGATCAACAGCGTACTCGCCCTTGCCATGGAGCAAGGGCTCAGGAGCATCTCTGTCCCTGCTATCAGCGCCGGTATCTTCGGTTTCCCCAAGGACCGGTGCGCGAAGATCCTGGTGGCCGAGACCGCCGCGTTCCTGAAAGGCAAGCCAGCCGGAGCGCTTGAACTCGTCGAGTTCTGTATTTTTGATACTGAGGCCTATGGGTTCTTCAGAGCAGAGCTGGAAAAACTGTAGTCATAGACACCTTGTCCCGGACTAAAGCATCGCGGCAACCATTTCGTCGCTGCGGGGCGCTGCTCACACCGGACACTGAGGTGGATGGCAGTATAGCAGTTGATGCCAGGTCTCCCTTCGGGATGACAAAAATGACTTGACCTGTCCGCGAATCTTCTGCATACTAACGGGCAGCCAGCAGGGATCATTAAAAAAGGCTGAACAATATATTATTCGGGAGGAACGAGTGAAGATCGATATCGAAGGAACACTTCTCAAGATGACGCCGGAAACCGGCAGGGAAAAAGAGGACCTCGCCAAACTCTGGAACACGGTCATCAGCTGCATCAAGGACAACAAAAAATTGGTGCCAGTAGGGCAATATACGCCAGGGCTCAAGGAAGTGGCAATGTTCAATATTGAATAGCGTTTTATTATACGTATCAGGTGAAAGGGTCTGGGAAGCCAGGCCCTTTTTGTTGTGTCATGTCATTTATCTCAAGATGTATTAGGAACAGCGTGCAGAATCAATGGAGGTTATTCTTCGAGCAGAGGGTTGCGGGCCGAGCGAGCATGGAGAGCAGCGCAGCAGGAGGGTGGCAAACAGTAGATAGTGAATAGCAGCGTTACAACAATGTAGTAGCCTATTTTTTCTTATCCTTTGTCTTTCCCTTCACTCCCTGCCAAATAATCTATGAAGGTCTTAAGCGACGTCGTATCCTCATCAGTCAGATCGGTGAACTCCACCCCTATGTCGTAGTTTGTTTGACCCGTATGTTCCGTCATGGCGCATGAAACAACTCGTCCGATAAACTTAACCGCGGTGTCAGAAATCAGTGACAATTCCATGGGAATCATACCATTTATTTCCAGGGCCTGTTCGGTTTGGATGAGCATGCCGCCCAAGCTGATTGATTTCACCTTAAACTGTAAAGGATAGCTCAAAATCCTCTCCTGGGGGGTCGTGATATTAAACCTGACATTGAGCCTCCGATCAGCGACAGACGGCGCTTCTTCTTTTTTTCTCGTTTGCTCAATTGGCTTTAGAAAATCGGCTAACTTATCAGCAAAGCCCTCTTTAAACATCATACCTACCGTAAATATCGAGACGCCTTGACCATCGGCTTTCTGTTCGATGCCGCTTAATTCGGAGCGAACAACAGTGCCCTTCACTTCAAGGTCTTTTCCTTTTTCGTGCAGTTTGAGCAAATATTCATTGCCGATATTCAGTCTCCGGTCAGCTTTCAGGGATATTCCGCCGAGACTAATGTCAAGGATTTGCACTTTGTCGGCCAAGCTCATCTTGCCGTTTATTTCTACTAAATCCACACGGTATCTCTTATGCCGCCTTTTGTCCTGCATGATAATATAGTCACTCCAATTTCATGGCGCTCAATCGTTGGATACAATCTAGAAAAGAATATCCAAAGGAAACCTCATTGCATAATTATTCCCAAGGATAATTTCCAGCTCTTCAGGAGGCTTGATCTGTGCGCACCATAGTCAGAAGTTGCCGCAAATCGCATCAGCGAAAATCCGAGGCCCTCTGATTTTCATAGAGTATACAAATATAGAAGACACAAAGTCAAGGACAGTTTATGTTATTTAAGGCATGTCCTGTTCGTTTTTTTATGAATATGTCATATCCACCAAGCGGCAGGGTGGCTCTTGTCAGCTTTATCAACCTGGGGATCTATGACACCGGCCCGAAGGCTGTGGATACATCGGCCAAGGCCGAGGGGATCGACGACGAGGCGTCGAAGATCGTGAACAACTTCTGGGCCGACCCGCAGTACCGGGACGGCATGACACAGCAGCAGACCAACGCGATCATAAACGATCCTCATTAATGTCTGCTGAACGAATCCTATCTCTCCGTTGTATCTTGCTGGCGGGATTTTTTATGTTCCCACCTTCGTATCCGGGAAAGATCGTTTTTTGCCGCGATTAGATCGGATTGGGAGGGCTCATAGTATGCGAAGAATATCTATATTAATTTTAGACAATGTCCTGTCTTCGGGTTGTGCAGAGGTGCAAACATAACAAGAGCCTCAGGGGAATTATGTCGAATCCACAAAAGTAGGTATCTTTATAAATAAAAAATTGGTTGTGAAATTCCTACTGAAAGATTTACTTCCAGAACGCGCAGGGATCAAGCATGGAGATATTATCGTCTCCGTTAATGGTAAAAAAATTACGACAAGAAAAGAATTTATTTCTCTAATTGAGAACAAACAACTCTATGATCATGTACTATACGTAATCAATCGCAACGGACAATTAATTAATCTCGATGTTGAGCCAAGAATGGTCAAGGTGCGTGATTTCCAGCCATAACATGAAACAGTTCCAATGCCATTCCAGATGTAAGCATTGAGGAACAGTTTCTCCTGAACCACTCAAAAATATATATCTTCCTTCTCAAGCGCCTGTTGCCAGCAGACTTGAGAACTCCTCCACGGCTTGACTCCTTCGGACTTAAAAAGGTAAAGGCAATATTCCATGTTGTCATCAGGATCGAAGAGGTTCAATCCCATGGACTCTGCCCTTTCTCCATGCCAGTATGTATTGATCTGACATTTCCCGATGTCTACGCCGACCTCAGATAACGTCCCGATTACGTGGCGGTTGCTTGACTCGCAGGCAATGATGGCTTTGAGAATTTTCTGCTTTTGGATCTCCTTATCAATTGTTTTCAAAACGAGCATCTTCTCGTGTTCCAAGCCATCAACCACCCGGCTGTGCACCATATGGGCTCCGAACATTATGAGAAGTAAGATCATGATTACTATTACATATGCATTTAACTTAACCATGGCTTGACTCCTTTCAAGCGATACCAGAGCAATACAATGGTGCGAAATTTATTAATATATTGCTTCAGCACTTAAAATTGCCCCCTTTGCACATACTGATTAAGGTCCAAGCGGGATCACTCTTTCCCTGCCTTAATAAGACTAGTTAATTTCAAACAGACTGATGTGCTTATCTCTTATCTTGAATGTTATTGTGGATACAATTGTTATAAAAAGTGAACTCATAACCTATATTTGTGCAATTAAAGTGCTAGAAATTGGAACCGTCTAATTTTCAAATACTTGAAATATGCCTAATTGGAGATGTAAGATTTCCTGACAAACCCTAAAAAAAATAAATTCCTTCTAATCAATTAGATATATAAAAACATGTAAAAAAATCAAATTATCATCCGAAAAATGCAAAATTGTCAAAATGGTGCTAGAACGCTTTTATAATATAAAATTGAGGTTGCAAAATACCTTGGCCGCTCTACCTAGGTATTGCGCGATATACGCTATTATAGATAATCCCCTGTGCGCGAGATGGTCATTGGCTGCTCTTCGACATCATTAATTTTGAAGTCTGGATCGAGAGACATAAATCTCAACTCACATTTTGACAATTAAAAAACGACTGTTTTTTTTAATAGATGACGTTAATAAATCTGAGCGCTTCACGGAATAGATATAGTTACAGCCCGGTATACCTGAGATCGCGACTATGAAAATTTCAGCTTCAAGATATGCTCGGTATTTGATCGCTTATAATATCGTCAATGAAGCAGAGTTGCGAATCGCCTGAAAGACGATCGGACCCCATCACTAAAGATGCGCAGGGAAAACTCATCCGCACTCACGGACACAATTTAGGCACATTGTCGAGTTTGAAGGAAGAAGTTGCAGGGGAAGGACTGTCGGAAGGTGTAGTAAATAACATGGTGGCGGCGGCAGAATCTCATGAGTTCCGCTTCACGAAGGGGCCGGTCCCCTCGTGGGCTAGACCGGAACATAGGGGAGTCCTTCCCCCATGCGTCCTTGTTCGATGCAGATTGCGAGAAAATAAAAAAGACCGGCAAAAGGCCGATCTTTTTATTGGTGCCGGCGGTCGGAATCGAACCGACATGGAGTTGCCCCCGGAGGATTTTGAGTCCTCTGCGTCTACCAGTTTCACCACGCCGGCACGGGGTAAAAGTTACACTAACCTTCTTTTGCTGTCAAGCAAAAAGGCTTGCAACTTCCTGCCTGGCTTTGTATAATACTCATCTATGCTTACGGGCTACAACACCGATTTCAAATTCCAGGCGAAGATCTACCACTGCCAGACCGAGGACGGCGGGATCAACAATCCTTATATAACCTCTCTCTTATATCTCCAGGGAGCAATCCTTGCCTCGCGCAAGACCAGCTACGCCGATATCCTCAAGGCGGACTGCCTTGATGTAGTTGTGCGCGAGCTGATGATGGAGCAGCACAAGCAGATGATCCGGGACCTGTTGAAGGGCAAGCTGAACCTGAATAACGCCCCTCACGAATCCACCTACACGTTATCGACTGGATCCGAGCCTGCGCCGGACGCACCGGCCCAGGCTGAAGAACAACTAACTCCGCCACCGTCGCCTCCGTCCATGGAGCCGGTGAAGGAAAAAGGCCTCGATGATATCATCCTGGACTTTCTTGCCCAGGAACAGCAAGACCGGGAAAATAACTAGTTCTGAAACACCTTCGCGCCGCAGCTACCTGTGGGACCGGCCCGTATAAAATCAACTGGATGCTTTTCTTTGTGAACAGGACATCTTTCGTGGTTGCTCATTACTCAGATCCACTCAGGAGGACAAGTGCATGGCGGTATCAAAAGAGCAGTTGAAGACATTGACGGACAAGGCCAGAAGGGTTCGGATCGACATCCTGAAGATGCTGACCGAATGTGGCTCGGGCCACACCGGCGGCAGCCTGTCCGCGGCTGATATCGCGACAGCGCTCTACTTCTATAAGATGAAGTACGATGCGAAGAAGCCGGACTGGAAGGGGCGTGACCATTTCATCCTCTCGAAGGGCCATGCGGCACCGCTCCTGTACACGGTGCTTGCGCACGCGGGATTTATCGAGCATGCGGAACTTTGCACGCTCCGGAAGCTCGGCTCGCGGCTTCAAGGCCATCCGGACAGCAAGTACCTGCCGGGCGTCGAGATCTCTACGGGTTCGCTGGGACAGGGACTGTCCGTGGCCAACGGTATTGCGCTGGCTCACAAGCTCGACAAGACGCTGAACCGGGTGTATGCCTTGCTCGGCGACGGCGAACTGCAGGAGGGGCAGGTGTGGGAAGCGGCCATGACCGCGGCACACTACAAGCTTGACAATCTTTGCGCGCTCGTGGACAATAACGGGCTCCAGATAGACGGGCCGGTTGCCAAGGTGATGGGTGTGGAGCCGATCACGGACAAATGGCGTGCGTTTGGCTGGGAAGTACTTGATATCGACGGTCACGACCTTGGCGCCATCACGTCCGCGCTCGACAAGGCTGAAACAATAAAGGGAAAGCCGACCATGATCGTCTGCCGCACGGTCAAGGGCAAGGGCTCGAAGCAGTTCGAAGGCAAGGTGGAATTCCATGGCGCCACGCCATCAAAGGACGAACTCGAGATCGCGCTGAAAGAGTTGTCGGAAGAAACGGTGTGTAAATAGTGTCAGTGCGGAGTGGCGAGTGCGGAATGCGGCATAGCGGAAGTTTGCATGCTGTTTTACTCCGCACTCCGAACTCCGGACTCCACACTTGATTGGGGGGAAACGTGACGAAGATAGCGACGAGAGATGCATACGGGGACGCGCTGGTGGCCCTCGGAAAAAAACGGGATGATGTGGTTGTGCTGGACGCGGACCTGTCGGGTTCGACGAAGACCTCGAAATTTGCCAAGATGTTCCCGGAACGGTTCTTCAATATCGGGATTGCCGAGCAGGACATGATGGGCACGGCGGCCGGATTCGCCATAGCCGGCAAGCTGCCGTTCGCGAGCACGTTTGCGGTGTTCGCAACGGGCAGGGCCTGGGAGCAGGTGCGGCAGTCAATCTGCTATCCGAACATGAATGTGAAAATCGTGGCGAGTCACGCGGGCATTACCGTGGGCGAGGACGGCGGCTCGCACCAGTCCGTCGAGGACATTGCCGTGATGCGCGTGCTCCCGCACATGACCGTGATCGTGCCTGCTGATGGGCCCGAGACAACGCAGGCCATCGAGGCCGTGGCCGAATACCAGGGCCCCTGCTATGTTCGTGTGGGGCGGAACAAGGTGCCCACGCTCTTTGGCGAGGGATATACGTTCAAGATCGGTAAGGCCCACGTTTTCAGCCAGGGCAAGGACGCGGCCATCATAGCCACGGGCATCATGGTTGCCGAGTCGATCAAGGCGCGCGACCTCCTGAAGACCGAAGGGATCGACGCGGGTGTGATCAACATGTCCACGATCAAGCCGATCGATGTTGACGCCATAATCGCGGCCGCGAAGCACAGCGGCGCGATCGTGACCGCCGAGGAGCACTCGATCATCGGCGGTCTGGGCGGCGCCGTGGCCGAGGTGCTTTGCGAATCCGTACCGGTCCCGATGGTGCGCATCGGTGTCAGGGACACCTTCGGTACTTCCGGTGATCAGGAAGGGCTCATGAAAAAATACGGCATGTCGGCGGGCGACATCGTTTCCGCGGTCAAGGAAGCTATTAAGAAAAAACAACACTGACGAGCGAGCGGGAAGCTAAAAAAAAATAAAGAGCAACGTACAGATACTGTCAAAATTCCAAATTTAAAGCGATAAAACTGTTTTGAATTCCGAGCATTGCGATTGGAAGTTTATTTGGGATTTGGAGCTTGTAATTTGAGAGCTAATGCATGATCCAGCTTTATCAGGTGACAAAATATTATGAAGGTATTCCCGCCTTGCGCGACGTGAGCTTCACGGTGGACAAGGGCGAGTTTGCTTTCGTCACCGGCCCGAGTGGTGCCGGCAAGTCCACCCTGCTCAAGATCCTCTTCTGCGCCGAACAAGCGGACGAGGGGCGGATCGTCATGCAGGGCATGAACACTTCCCGGTTGAAATCCTCGACCATTCCCTACCTCAGGCGTAACATCGGTTTCGTGTTCCAGGACTACAAACTCCTCTCCCACAAGACTATTTTTGAAAATATCGCACTCGCGCTCAAAGTGGTGGGCACGACCCCCGGCGAGATCGAGCGGCGGGTGTATCAGGTGCTTAAGAAGGTCGGGATGGAAAACAAGAGTCACTTGACGCCGCCAAAACTCTCCGGTGGAGAGCAGCAGAAGGTCGCCGTGGCCCGCGCGCTCGTGAACGAACCTCAGGTGCTGCTTGCCGACGAGCCCACGGGCAACCTGGATCCCCAGAGCGCCCAGGAGGTGTTCCGTCTGTTCAGGGACATCAATATGAAGGGCACGACTGTGTTGGTGGCCACACACGACTGGGAAACGGTGCGGAAGATGCAGCGCAGGATCATCACTATGGAGGGCGGGAAGGTTATTGACGACGGGAGCAACTTCCAGCGCCCCGTATCCCCCCCCCTGTCGAAGCCGGACGCGGGAACGGCCGGAACAGCGGTTGAGGAGAGAGAGCCGTGAAAGGATACGGCCTGTTCTACTTTATCGCCGAGGCTTTCCGTGGACTCCGCGCCAACAGCCTTGTGAACCTCCTCGCGGTGGGCACGATCAGCATGGCTATGCTGATTGTGGGCTTTTTCCTGATCGTGTTCCTGAACCTGCAGGCTGCGGTGAATTCCCTGGGGGACCGCCTCGAGATGTCCGTGTATCTGAAGGACGGGTTGACGGAACATGAGAAGGATTTTATCCAGCACCGGATCAAGATCGAGCCGGGCGTGAAAAAGGTCAGCTATCTGTCCAGGGCCGATGCGCTTCTGTTATTCAAAAAGGAGCTGAAGGGACAGGAGGCGCTGATCCAGGGTCTGGCAGAGAACCCGCTGCCTGATTCCTATGAGATCACCTTTGACCGCCGTTCTGTTGATGCAGAACGGCTTGAAGTCTTGGCCGGGAAATTTACCGAATATCGGGGCGTGGAAGACGTGTCCTACGGGAAAGAGGGCGCCAGGGTGCTGTCGGGCTTTTACACTGCGATCACCTATGGCGGAATGGCAATGGCTGTTCTGCTCGGCGTTACCGTGGTGTTCATCATATCCAATTCGGTCAGGCTCGCGCTATACTCCCGGGGTCAGGAGATCGAGCTGATGCAGTGGATCGGGGCGACCCGGGGATTCATCCAGGGGCCGTTCCTCATTGAAGGCATGATGCTCGCCATGCTAGGCTCGGCGCTTGCCATCGGCATCCTTGCGGGTGTGTACTATGCGTTACCGCAGGAGGTCGTCCTTTTCCTGTCACGGCCAAATGGGCTGGACTTCCTGCCGCTTTCGGTGGTAGCATATATGATAATCGGCGGCGGTGTGCTTGGTCTTACCGGCGGGCTGGTCTCAGTCAGCAGGTTCCTGGAGTAGCGCATGGGGACGACGACAGGCACCCGCGTTTTTCTGCTCGTTGTTCTGATCGCGCTTTGTCTGGGCGGCTTTTCCGCAGCCGCGGACCGGTCAGCCGACAAACAGGAGCTTCAGCGCATCAAGCGCGAGATGCGCGAGAAAAAAAAGGAACTGACACGGGCGGACCGCAAAGAGCGTTCGATCCTCTCGGAGCTCGAAACGATCGACCGGGGCATCCAGACCGGAAGCGCGGAACTCATCGGCCAGCAGCAGCGGCTGCGTGCTTCCGAGGCGGCCCTTCGGGAGGTCGAGAAGAACAACACCGTGCTCAGCCGTGAGCTTACTGCGCTGAAGCAGTACTATAGCCAGCGGCTTCGGGCGCTCTACAAGTTGAGTCGGGGTGGGTATGCTGTTGCAATACTTTCACCGGACGGGCTGGGCCAGACGTTGAAGCGGATCAAGTATCTCGGCATGATAGCCGACCGTGACCGGGTGATCATGAGGGATTACGGCAATGCCCTGGCAAAGCTTGCAGCGCGGCAGGCGGAGATCGCAGAGAAAAAAAACGAGCTGCTTGCACGCCAGCGGGTGGTCGCGGCAACGAAGGCGGCGCTCGAGGCACGGAAACAGAAGAAAGCCGTCATCCTCACGAGTGTGCGGCACGAGAAGGGCCAATACGAGCAGTCCCTGCGTGAGCTTGAGGAAGCGTCCGCCAGCCTCTGGGCCATGATCAAGAAGGGCGAGCAGGAGAAAAGTGCTGCGAAAGCGACCCCTCCTGCTTCCCGGCAAGGGCACGAAACCGCGGATCGTGACAGGACCCGGTTCCCGTGGCCACTCGAGGGACAGGTGCTGACACGTTTTGGCATGCAACGCCATCCTCAGTTCGGTACCATGGTATACCGCAGGGGGATCGAGATCCAGGCGCACGAAGGGGAATCGGTTCGAGCGGTACGCGACGGACAGGTGGCGTATGCGGATTGGTACAAAGGCTACGGGAAGCTCATGATCCTTGACCACGGTGACGGTTTCTACACGCTCTACGGCAATCTCTCGCGGCTGGACCTGAACAAAGGCGACCAGGTGACCAGGGGCCAGGTGCTCGGGCTGGCGGGCGAGACCGGCAGCCTGAAGGGGTCGAAGCTGTACTTCGAGATACGCCGGAACGGCGAGGCTCAGGACCCGCTCCAGTGGTTGGCGAAGAAGTAAGTCGAAAAATTGATAATGAATAATCGTTGTTGCTAAGATCAAAAAAAGTAAAAAATCTCTCGCAAAGGCTCAACGTACGCAAAGATTTTTTACGAACAAAAGGGTTGCTTTTCTTTGCGGTCCCGGCGTTGTACAGGAACAATTTCATGTTTTTTACGGTCTTTTCTTAGGACCTTTGTGGTTACATTAAATTTACAAAGCGCGATATGTTTTCACTATACCATATTGCTATTACTGCTGATACCTTTTCAGGAGAGTTATTATGCAGAACCATCTGGAGGATGATGATATGATACGAATCAACAAAAAGAAGTTTCTGATGGCCGCGCTGATCCTGCTGCTGGCCGGCGTCATGATCGGTCAGGGGTTTGTGCAGGCCAAGCCCGATACCTATGAGGAACTGAAGACATTCACTCAGGCACTCGAGCTTGTCAAGCGCAACTACGTAGAGGACCCAAACTCCAAGGAGCTGATGCAGGGCGCCATCCGGGGCATGGTCTCGAGCCTCGATCCCCATTCATCCTATATGAACGAGCGGTCGTTCAAAGAGATGAATATGGACATCAAGGGAGAGTTTCAGGGCGTCGGGATCCAGATCGGGATCAAGAACCAGCAGCTCACGATCATCGCCCCCATCGAGGACACCCCCGGGTTCCGCGCGGGACTTGCTGCCGGGGACAAGATCATGAAGATCGAGGATGACTGGACCAAGGACATGACGATTGAACAGGCCGTGGACAAGATGCGCGGCCCCAAGAACACGCAGGTGCGTCTCCTGATCTACCGTGAGGGATGGGACAAGCCGAAGGAGTTCAAGATCACCCGTGATGTCATCAAGGTGATGAGTGTGAAGTCCGAGATGCTGGACAACGAGATCGGTTATATCAAGATCATACAGTTCCAGGGGCAGACCGCCGAGGAGCTCGAAAAAGCCTTGAAGGGTCTGGAGGCAAAGGGGCTCAAGAAACTGGTCCTCGATCTGCGGAATGACCCGGGCGGACTCCTCGACGCGTCCGTGGACGTGAGCAGCAAGTTTTTGCCCAAGGATTCGCTCGTGGTGTATCTCCAGGGCAGGCAGAAGACCGACCGGAAGGACTTCCTCACCAGCCTCCCGGAAACGCCCCGGGAATTCCCGATTGTCGTGCTTGTGAACACGGGGAGCGCGAGCGCGTCTGAGATCGTTGCGGGAGCATTGCAGGATTCAAAGCGCGCGGTGATCGTGGGTACGCAGACCTTCGGCAAGGGATCGGTCCAGACGGTATTCCCTCTCGAGGGCGGGGGTGGCATCCGGCTGACGACGGCAAAGTATTACACGCCGAGCGGCCGCTCGATCCAGAACGTGGGCATTACACCGGACATCGAGGTGAAACTGCCTACGGTAAAAGAGGTGAAAGAGGGTAGTACTGATTCGCTGCACGTGGTCGTGCGCGAGAAGGACCTTGACCGCCATCTGCAGAACGATACGGTCAAAGAGGAGAAGAAAAAAGAAAAGCCTGCGACACCCGCCATTGAAGACGATTTCATGATGGAAGTTACACCGAAAGAAAAGAAAGACGATATCCAGATACAGAAGGCCCTCGAGATACTTATGCCAGCAGTGAAGGCTGAGGACGTTTTCAAGAATATTCCAGCAACGGCAAAAAAGGAAAAATAGAAAAAGACACTTGAGAAAATAATGCTAACAAATTGGAAAAGCAGGGATATCTTCCCTGCTTTTCTTTTTTATATTTGCTAAGGACAATAAATAACCGAATTCACGTTTCTTAAAAATTCCATTTCTAGCGGGCTTTATTAAATTACTTCAAAAAACCAGTAATTCTGCAATTTTTACTAAAATCATCTAATATCTGGTTAGAATTGACTAAAATAGTCAAATTCTGGGTTTGCTTTTTTTTGTCCTCAGCCCTATATTAGCACTCGCCACAAACGAGTGCTAAGTTTTCTGCTATAATAAAACTTACAATTCATGAAAGGAGTTGAGCATATGAGTGTCAAATTCAAGCCATTGAAAGACAGGGTGTTCGTAAGCTACACAGCAGAACTGGAGAAGACCGCAGGCGGTCTGTATATTCCCGACTCCGCGAAAGAGAAGCCGCAGAGTGGCAAGGTTGAGGCCGTGGGTGATGAGGTGAAGTCCCTCAAGGTCGGCGACAAGATCCTCTTCGACCGGTACTCCGGCTCCAAGATCAATCTCGACAATGTCGAGTACCTGATCGTGAAAGAAGAAGACGTGCTCGGCGTTCTGAGCTAAGTTTCCTGAAGGTTTCCGTATCGGAAGAAACAAACAACGTATTGAATTTTAGGAGGAAATAATATGGCAAAGCAACTAATGTTTGACCAGGATGCACGTGCAGCGATCCTGAAGGGCGTGAACGTTCTCACGGACGCCGTAAAGGCGACGCTTGGCCCCAAGGGCCGCAACGTCATGATAGACAAAAAATTCGGCGCACCGAATATCACCAAGGACGGCGTGACCGTGGCCAAGGAAATCGAACTGAAGGACCCCTATGAGAATATGGGCGCCCAGCTCGTGCGCGAGGTTGCCTCCAAGACCTCGGACGTGGCCGGCGACGGCACCACTACCGCAACGGTCCTGGCCCAGGCCATCTACCGCGAAGGCATGAAGAACGTCACCGCGGGTGCGAACCCCATGGATCTGAAGCGCGGTATCGAGAAGGCCGTTGAAGCGGTCATCGCGAACCTGAAGAAGAACTCCAAGCTTGTTGTTGACAAGAAGGAGATCGCCCAGGTCGGCAGCATCTCAGCGAACAGCGATGCCACCATCGGCGACCTGATCGCCGAGGCGGTTGATAAGGTCGGCAAGGATGGCGTCATCACCGTGGAAGAGGCAAAGAGCATGACCACCAGCCTGGACGTGGTCGAGGGCATGCAGTTCGACCGCGGCTACATCTCCCCCTACTTTGTGACCAACGCCGAGAAGATGGAGGCCGTTCTCGAGAACGCCTACATCCTCCTTTCGGAGAAGAAGATCTCGAGCATGAAGGACCTGCTCCCGATCCTGGAACAGACCGCCAAGATGGGCGCGCCCATGGTGATCATCGCCGAGGACGTCGAGGGCGAAGCCCTTGCGACCCTGGTGGTGAACAAGCTGCGCGGCACGCTCCAGATCTGCGCCATCAAGGCCCCGGGCTTCGGCGATCGCCGCAAGGCAATGCTTGAAGACCTCGCGATCTTGACCGGCGGCTCGGTGATATCCGAAGACCTCGGCATCAAGCTCGAAAACGTGAAGATCACGGACCTCGGACGGGCAAAAAAGATCTCCGTGGACAAGGACAACACGACCATCGTTGAGGGCGCGGGCAAGACCGAAGTGATCCAGGGCCGGGTGAAGATGATCAAGGCGCAGATCGCCGAGACCACGTCTGACTACGACAAAGAGAAGCTCCAGGAGCGGCTCGCAAAGATCGTGGGTGGCGTTGCGGTCATCAACGTGGGCGCCGCGACCGAGACGGAAATGAAGGAAAAGAAGGCACGTGTCGAGGACGCGCTCCATGCGACCCGCGCGGCCATGGAAGAGGGTATTGTCGCTGGCGGCGGCGTTGCGCTGCTCCGCTGCATCCCGATCCTGGACAAAATGAAGCTTGCCGGCGACGAGCAGATCGGCGTGAACATCGTGAAGAAGGCGCTTGAAGAGCCGATCCGCCAGATCGTGAACAATGCGGGACTCGAGCCGTCAGTGATCGTGGACAAGGTGAAGTCCTCGGACAAGCCGAACTATGGCTTTGACGCACAGAAGGAAGAGTATGTGGACATGCTCCAGGCCGGCATCATCGATCCGACCAAGGTCACCAGGTCCGCGCTCCAGAACGCAGCTTCAGTTGCGAGCCTCATGCTCACGACGGAAGTCATGATCACCGATCTGCCGGAAGAAAAGGGTGGCGGAGGAATGCCCGGCGGCATGGGCGGTATGGGTGGTATGGGCGGCATGGGCGGCGGGATGTACTAAGAATAAAAAGTTTCCTTTCACGAGGAATGCACAAAGGCCGGAGGGATTTATCTCTCCGGCCTTTTTTTCTGATCAGTTTCTGAACTCTTTATAGTCCGAATAGAGCGAGCAATCCGTTGTTACGCTTTCAATATCTTCTCCGCCGCGATCTGCGCCTCATGCACACAGTCGCCGATACCGATGCCCTTGTAGGAACAGCCGATGAGATGAAGTCCCGGATGCGTGGCGAGCATTCGGTCAACGAGCGCGATCCGATCGAGGTGCCCTACCGTGTACTTCGGCATCCCCCTGTACCAGCGGTAGACTTTCGAGAACAGGGCATTTGCTTTGATTCCGAGGACGGTATCCAGCTCTTCGAGCACCATCCTGACCATACCCGCTTCATCGAGCTCGTGTACGAGCTCTTCGTGATGGCCGCCTCCAACAAAGACGCGGACCATGATCGTGTCATCGGGCGCGCGGTAGGACCACTTGATGGAGCTGTAGGTGGCTGCGTTGATCCGCCTGCCCTCAACACGGGGTACGATGAACCCGAACCCTTTGAGCGGGACCTTCACATCTTCCTTCTTGAACGCGATCGAGACCGTGGCGGACGACGACCATTCAATCGTGTTCATCTGCGCGGCAAGGTTCGCATCCATACCTTTAATCATCTCGGCGGAATCGTAAGCAGCCGGGGCCAGCATGACATGGTCCGCCTCGAGGGTCTCGCCATTCTCAAGAATCACCGCGTATCTTTTCCCCTTCGGCTCAACAGCTCTGACCCCGGCGTTGAGCCTGATCGAATCCCGACCGATGAGATCCACGCAAGCCTGTGACAGGGTCTGCATGCCGTTCTTGAAGCTCATGAAGTAGGTCATTTTCGGCGAGCCGGCTTTGGACGACGGGCCGCTGAGCGTTGCGTGAGGCCGGGTCTTCATGGTTGAGATCATGCCGAGGATCAGGCTTCCGCTCTTCTGCTCCATCTGCACAAAGCGTGGAAATGTCGCGAGGACACTCATATTATCGGGATTCGACGTATGGATGCCGGCTACGAGAGGTTCCGCGATCTTTTCCAGACACTCACGGCCAAGCCTGCGGGTGACGAAAGAGGCAAGGCTTTCGTCATCCCGTGATTTCCGTTTCGGCACGAACAGTTCCATTCCCATCCGGATCTTGCCGGGCCAGGTGATGAGGTTGGACTTGGCCATGGGCCAGAACGAAGTCGGCACCATGAGCATCACGCCCTCAGGCAGAGAGTGGAGCCTGTTCCGCGAGAAGATGAAGGTTCCCTTGAACTCGTCGTTCGACGGAAGCATCTCGGGTTCGAGTCCGAGGTGCTTCGCCAGGTTCACGGACCAGACCTTTTCCGGGAGGAAGCTGTCTGGACCGCCTTCGACCAGGTAGCCTTCGTGTTTCTCCGTCAAGATCTTGCCGCCGATGCGGTTGTTCTTTTCGAGCAGCAGCACATCTATGGTCTTGCCGTAGGCCTTGGCCCCGGACTTCAGGTGGACAGCAGCCGCCAGGCCGGCGATCCCGCCGCCTATGATGATGACTCTCGACATGATTCATATCCTCTCTTAGCCACGAACTTCAAGAATCAACACAAATTAAGAAATATGATCATCGCTATTTTTTCGTGAAACTGAGGTCAATTCATGACAAAAAATCAAACAGATTTTTTTATAATATCCGCCAGGGCCTTGATGAAAAGCGGGTAGGTGTTCAATGACTCCGCGCGTTCAAAGTTGAGCCCCAGTTCTTTCGCGTGCGCCCGATGGACGATATCGATGTCATAGAGCGTCTCCATGTGGTCACAGGTGAACCCGATGGGTATTTCGAACACGGCCTTGTAGCCTTCCTGAGCGATCCGGTCCAACGTGGGTTCTACCTCGGGGCCAATCCATGGCTCGGTAGCCCGCGCCCCTTTGCTCTGCCAAGCAACGCGCCAATTTTTTATTCCGGTCTTTCCGACCACCAACCTGACAGCCTCCTCGACCTGTTGCTGGTAAGGGTCGCCGGCTATGATGTAGCGAATGGGGATGCTGTGACTCGTAAAGATCTTCACGACCTCGTCGTGCTCTGTTCCCGGAAACCTGGTGAGGCCAGCCCTGATCTTATCAGCCCATGAGTCGATGAAGAGGGGATTGTCATGCCAGCTCGGGATAAAGAGCGGGCAGGTCTCTCCGCTTCCCAGCCCATTGCAGGCACTTTTGTATGCGCCGGTCGTGACCTCGGTTGAGAAAGGCGACATGGAAAGCGCGATCACGCGACGCGCTCCGTCCTTGATGGCCCGGTCGAATGATTCAGCCACCATCGGCTTGGTATATCGGAATCCTTCGTATGCCCGATACCCGGTGCCGAGTTCTTTTTCTAAGGCGTCTGCCTGGGCCTTGACGAGGTCGGGAAGGGGGGACTTGCCGCCGATGAGCTTGTAACGCTCAAGCACGGCGGTGACGACGGGCACCGGCGCAGGACGTCCCATGAAGGCAGCCATGAATGGCCCGACTTCGTCAAGTGAACGGGGTCCGCCAAGGGCGATGAGTATGACGGCAGTGTGGTTATTCATAATAAAGGGCCATGGGTTGCGGAGCAAGGAGCGAGGAGAATCGATAATAATAGTTTTTCCCTAGCCCTTGATCCCTGTGTCCCTTGACCCTATTCTATCTTTTGCTCATTTCATGCGTTGCATTGATAAACTCTGCAGCGTGGTCGAGCGGTGTCTGCTGCAGGATGCCGTGCCCCAGGTTCATGATGTGTCCGTTCCTGTTGCCTGCGCGATCGAGGATATCCTTAGTGCGCTTCCTGATGAACTCCTTCGTCCCGAAGAGGCTGATGGGGTCGATATTGCCCTGCACGCCCTTGTCGTGTCCCACGCGCTTCCAGGCTTCATCAAGGTTGCAGCGCCAGTCGAGCCCGATCACGTCTCCGCCGGCCTCGGCCACCATTTCAAGAAGATGCGATGCGCCGTGGGCAAAGTGGATGAGCGGCACGGTCTTCCTTACGCCGGCGATCACGTTCTTCTGGTGAGGCAGGACGAACTCGCGGTAGTCGATTGGCCCGAGGGCGCCAACCCAGGAGTCGAAGAGCTGGACCACCTGCACGCCCGCGTCGATCTGGGCGTCAAGGTAGTTGATGATAACGCCGGTAAGATGCTCCATCAGCTTGTGCCAGGCTTTGGGCTCGGCGAACATCATTGCCTTGGCATGCTCGTAGTTGCGCGATCCGCCGCCCTCGATCATGTAGGAGGCAAGGGTGAACGGCGCGCCCGAGAAGCCGATGAGAGGCACTTTCCCGTTCAGCTCCTTCTGCACCAGCTTGATGGCGGTCATGAGATAGTCGATCTGACGGGCCGAATCAACGGGCTTGAGCTTCTGCACGTCGGCCAGGGAGCGAACGGGGTTGTGGATCACCGGTCCTTCGCCCTTGGCGAATTCGAGCCCGATGCCCATGGGCTCCAGCGGCAGCAGGATATCGGCGAAGATGATTGCCGCGTCGATCTCGTAGCGCCGCACGGGCTGAACCGTCACCTCCGCGGCGAGCTCGGGCGTCTTGCACATCTCGAGGAAGGTGTGCTTCGCCCGGATCGCGCGGTATTCCGGCAAATAACGCCCCGCCTGGCGCATCATCCACACCGGGGTGCAGTCCACCGCTTCACGTCTGCATGCTTTTAAGAACCTGTCTGCTCTGGACATTTATGATCTCCTGAACGTGATGGTATATTCTGCCGCAGCGTGTGCAGAGAACGCATTGGAGCGCATGTGGACTTCTTCCATAGCGAACCAATGAATGCTTACTATAGTATTTTATAATACAAAACTCAAGAAAAATTTCTTGTACCAAGATGGCCCGGGTCCCTCGCATGTCCTGATTGCGTTGGTTTTGAACAATGGCATGTTCGGACACATTTCCGGACCAGGGCTGCAATGGGAAAGGTTATATGCTAGTCTTTCACAATGAAAATGACGTTTCGGGGGTGGCTGAGTAGGACTACTCTGTCTCGCACGGTGGTATCTGTTCTTTAAGCTTTGCAAGTTTTGCTGGTGTCAGTTCGGTCTTTATCGTATAGTAGGGCAGCGCATATGAGTCCTTCTTTTTCATGAGCAGCCATTCTTTGCCCGTCCCCTTTGGGAGACCCTTCATCTGCGCAAGGGTGAAAGCGCCTTTAAGCCTCTTCCCTTTCAACTCAATACTGAGCTTGCCTGCTGTCAGTGCCACGTCAGGATCATCGGTCTCGAGCAACACGAATTCTCCCGTATCCCAAACAACCACTGGTCCAGCGCCATAACTGCCCTCGGGAATGATGCCTTCGAAGTCTATGTATTCGAGCACATGATCGGGAACCATGATCGCGAGCCGCCTGTCCGCGGGATTCATGGACGGACCCTTGGGAATCGCCCAGGACTTGAGCACGCCATTGATCTCAAGACGGAAATCATAGTGGGGTCGCGAGGCTTTGTGCTCCTGTACTACGAACCTGCGTGGATCGAAAGTCATAGTTGGCCCCCGTGTCTGCGAAACTTCTTGACAAAGATTGCTGCAATCTATAATATTTCACTTCTCACGCCGACTGAGGCGGAACAGCCATTATCCTATGAAAGCTTACATCACCTGAGGACTGTTTGTCTATGATAAAGCTTTACAATACATTGAGCGGAAAAAAAGAGGAATTTGTCCCGATCCATCCCGGCAAAATGACCATGTATGCCTGCGGTGTGACCGTGTATGATTTTTCCCACATCGGACATGCACGCGGGGCTGTTGCTTTTGACCTGATCCAGCGGTACTTCAGGCGTAAGGGTTTTGACGTGACCTATGTAAGGAATTTCACTGATATCGACGACAAGATCATCAACCGCTCGAAGGAGGAAGGGATCGCTGCTTCAGAGGTAGCGCATAAGTACATCGTTGCGTATCAGGAGGACATGAAGCGGCTGGGTGTTGGCAGGCCGGACCTCGAGCCCAAGGCCACGGAGCATATCGCAGAGATGATCGAGGTCATTGAAGGTCTCGTGGCAAAAGGACATGCCTACGTCATTGACGGTGACGTGTACTTCCGCGTGGCAAGCTTCAAAGAGTATGGCAAGCTCTCAAAACGGAACCTCGATGACCTGAAAGCAGGTGCGCGCGTAGAGGTTGACGAGCGCAAGATCGATCCGCTCGACTTCGCCCTCTGGAAAAAGTCGAAGCCGGACGAGCCAGTCTGGGACAGCCCTTGGGGGCCGGGCAGACCGGGATGGCATATCGAGTGCACGGCCATGGGATTCAAGCACCTGGGACAGACCTTCGATATCCATGCAGGCGGCAAGGACCTGATCTTTCCGCACCACGAAAACGAGATCGCGCAGAGCGAGGCCTACTCGGGCAAAACGTTCGTGAACTACTGGCTCCATAATGGGTTCGTGAACATCAACCAGGAGAAGATGTCCAAGTCGCTCGGCAACTTTTTTACCATCCGGGACATCCTGAACCAGTATGACGCAGAAGTGGTGAGGCTGTTCCTGCTTTCCACGCACTACCGCAGCCCGATCGATTTTTCCGATGCGAACCTTAAGGACGCGCGGGCGGGGATCGACCGGTTTTATACGATGAAGGAAGGGATATTAAAGTTTCTCGCCGGGAAGAGACATCCTGCGGTCAAGCCCGAGGATGTCATTGAGGTCGTTGACCGGCCGCTTTACGAAAAGATACTGAATCTTCCCAAGTCATTTGAAGAGGCCATGGACGATGATTTTAACACCGCCTTCGCAATCGGCCTTATCTACGATCTGGTTCGGGAGGTAAACAGGGTCCTTGCGGAAGCGGACAAAAAGAACGAAGACGCCGTGATCTTGCTGTTGTCGGCAGCAGCAGCGTCCTTCGACGATGTGAACAAGACCCTCGGCATATTCCTCCGAGATCCCGAGGAATGGTTCAAGGAGGGAAGGCTCGCGGACAGCAAGGTTTCGCTCTCCGTTGAACGGATAGAGGAACTTATTCATCTCCGGAACGAGGCCCGGGCGCGCAAGGATTGGGCCGAGGCCGATCGGATACGCAAGGTTCTTGACGACGGCGGAGTGGAGCTATTCGACCGGTCCGACGGCACGGTGTGGAAACCGAAGTAATTCTATGATCTGCACTAAACCCCAAGTGCCAGCTTCCAAATAAATTCCAAAAATAAACACGAATGTCAAATCGCAGTTTGTGATATTGAATTCGCAGCATTATTATCAGTTTGTAAATATGAATTTAAAGATTCCCTCATCATATGCAAAGAGATAAAATATTTGGGATCAACCCTGTGATCGAAGCGCTCAGGGCTGGAGGGTCCGTCCAGCGCGTCTTGATCGCCGAGCAGAGAAAGTCGGATCGGGATGTTCAGGAGATCATCCGACTTGCCAAGGGGAGTGGCATCGAGGTCAGGGTGACCACCCGAGACGCCTTGAACCGGGAGGCACCGAATACCCTGCACCAGGGTGTGCTGGCTGTCATTGCTGCTCGCAAATACGCCACGCTCGATGATATTCTACAGATTCCTGCTCAGAAGGGGCAAGCACCGCTCTTCCTGATCCTTGATGGGGTGGAAGACCCGAGAAATCTCGGTGCCATCCTCAGAACAGCCGAAGTTGCTGGTGTACATGGTGTAATCATCCCCGAAAGAAGGGCAGCAGGCCTCACGGAGACCACTGCCAAGACAGCAGCCGGTGCCTTGGAATACGTGCCAGTCGTCAAGGTCGTGAATATGGTGAACACTCTCGAAAACCTCAAAAAGGGTGGCGTATGGATTGCCGGTGCCGAGGCGGGTGGTGATCTGGTGTATTGGGAGGCAGATTTTGTTCGTCCAACCGCGATCGTGCTTGGCGGGGAAGGCAAAGGCATCCGCCGGCTGGTGCGGGAGCATTGCGATTACCTGGTGTCCTTGCCGCTCATGGGGCGGATCAATTCACTGAACGTATCTGTAGCATCGGGGGCTCTTCTATATGAAGTGCTCAGACAGCGACGGGTGAAGAGCGGAATATCCTCTGAGTAATGAATGCTGCACAACTTGGCTATTTTGATAAAACCACGTGTATTATTCTTTTTACTTGACAAGATCATCCATAATCTCTTATAATTACAATTCTTTGACGCGGGATTACATGCTTCCTTTCGCTATCTTACGGTAAGATATGGGATTTATTTAATCAGGCAGGGGCGTGGTGTTCTTAATGGTTCTGCCACCGTAACTCAGTTGGTAGAGTAGCTGATTTGTAATCAGCCTGTCGGGGGTTCGATTCCCTTCGGTGGCTCCACTTTTACAGTTTTTGTTCATGCGAGATCGGCGTTTGTTGTTTCCATCGGGGAGGTGCCCGAGTGGCCAAAGGGAACAGACTGTAAATCTGTCGGCGTCAGCCTACGGAGGTTCGAAACCTCCCCTCCCCACCACTTCATGAAATGCGGATTGATGATTGCGGAGCGCGGATTGAAATCTGAAATCTGCAATTCGAAATTCGAAATTAAATGCGGGAATAGCTCAGCTGGCTAGAGCGCAAGCCTTCCAAGCTTGGGGTCGCGGGTTCGAATCCCGTTTCCCGCTCCATTAACCATTCAAGTGGCTAGAACAGCTTAAACCATTTAAACAGGTTAAGTCGCCCATGTAGCTCAGTTGGTAGAGCACATCCTTGGTAAGGATGAGGTCAGCGGTTCGATCCCGCTCATGGGCTCCAGTAAAGAAAGCAGTGCGTATAACCGGTTCCTATCGACCTTTAACCTTTTGGGGAG
>Ga0210377_10001045_pt1 | contig 25795 bp, 23 predicted proteins | sample PLM4_65_b1redo_FD_155480 | JGI IMG/M metagenome (GOLD analysis project Ga0210377, IMG submission 155480) | Groundwater sediment microbial communities from an aquifer in East River, Colorado, USA - PLM4_65_b1 redo | ecosystem: Environmental > Terrestrial > Soil > Riparian zone | place: USA: East...
CTCGCCGACTGCTTCGGTCGAGGCACCGTCACGTTCATGCTGCTCGGCGACGTGTGCACTCGCGCGTGCCGCTTCTGTCACGTTGCCACGGGACTCGGGCGGCCCGTCGATGCGGACGAGCCGCGCCGGGTCGCCGAGGCCGCGCGAGACCTCGGGCTACGCCACGTGGTGTTGACGAGCGTCAACCGCGACGATCTTCCGGACCAGGGCTCGATGCAGTTCGCGCGGTCGATCGCGGCCCTGCGCGCGACCGCGCTGTGCGCGACGATCGAAGTGCTGACACCGGATTTCCGCGGCGACGAAGCTTGCATCGACCGCGTGATCGACTCTGCCCCCGACGTCTACAACCACAACCTGGAGACGGTGCCGCGCCTGTACCCGCGCGTGCGGATCGGCGCGCGCTACCCGCGCTCGCTCGCGCTGCTCGCGCGGCTGAAGGCGCGCCGGCCCGGCCTGTTGACCAAGTCGGGCCTGATGCTCGGGCTGGGCGAGACGCGCACCGAGCTCGAGCAGGTGTTCTCCGACCTGCGCGAAGCGGGCGTCGACTGCGTGACACTCGGCCAGTACCTGCGTCCGACGCTGCGCCACCTGCCGGTCGAGCGCTACCTCGAGCCCGCGGAGTTCGCGGAGCTGCGCGCGGCTGCGCTCGAGCTCGGCTTCCGGCACGTCGAGAGCGGCCCGCTCGTGCGCAGCTCCTTTCGCGCCGACACCGCAGTGCATCTCCTCTCCTCCCTCGAAGGCCCGCGATGATGAAGAAGTTCGAGAAGCTCGAGCGCCTGCCGCCGTACGTGCTCGCGATCGTGAACGAGCTGAAGCTGCGCGCGCGGCGCGCCGGCGAAGACGTCGTCGATCTCGGCTTCGGAAACCCCAACCACGGCACGCCCGCGCACGTGGTCGAGAAGCTCGTCGAGGCCGCGCGCGATCCGCGCAACCACCACTACTCGGCGTCGCGCGGGCTGCCGAATCTGCGCCGCGCCATGGCCCGCTGGTACCAGCGCCGCTACGACTTGGAGCTCGATCCCGAGACGCAGATCATCTCGACGATCGGCGCCAAGGAAGGGCTCTCGCACTTCGTGATCGCCGCGATCGCGCGCGGTGACACCGTGCTGTGTCCGGATCCTTGCTATCCGATCCATAGCTTCTCGGTGCTGATCGCGGGTGGCGACATCCGGCGCGTGCCGTTGCTCCCGCTCGATGGTCTGATCGAGCGGCTCGAGCAGGCGACGCAGGCGAGCTGGCCGCGGCCGAAGATGCTGATCGCCTCCTTCCCGCACAATCCGACCACCGCCACGGTCGACCTGGCCTATCTCACGAGGCTCGTCGATTTCTGTCGCCGGAACGACCTGGTCTTCGTACACGACCTGGCCTACGCCGAGATCTGTTTCGACGGCTACAAGCCGCCGAGCGCGCTGCAGGTCCCCGGGGCGCTGGACTGCACGCTCGAGTTCACGTCGCTCTCGAAGTCGCACGGGATGGCCGGTTGGCGCGTCGGCTTCGGTGCGGGCAGCGCCGAGCTCGTGCGCGTGCTCTCGCGCGTGAAGAGCTACCTCGACTACGGCACGTTCCAGCCGATCCAGATCGCGACGATCGTCGCGCTCGATGGCCCGCAGGACTTCGTCGCCGAGATCGTCGAGGACTACCGCGAGCGGCGAAACGCCCTGGTCGACGGCCTCGAACAGGCGGGCTGGAAGATCGAGAAGCCGCTCGGGACGATGTTCGTCTGGGCGCCGCTCCCGGAGCGCTACGCGTCGCTCGGGTCGCTCGAGTTCTCGAAGCTCCTGCTCGAGCAGGCGCAGGTCGCCGTCGCGCCCGGGATCGGCTTCGGGCCGGCCGGGGAGGGCTTCGTGCGCTTCGCGCTGGTGGAGAACACCCATCGCATCCGGCAAGCGGTGCGCAGCATGAAAAAGCTCCTGCGCGATGTCTGAGCGGGCAATGCGCGTGGGGCTCGTCGGCTTCGGCACGATCGGCACCGGCGTGGTGCGCGCGTTCCAGAGTCACGGCCCGCTCATCGCCGAGCGGCTCGGCTTCCCGCTCGAGCTCGCGCGCATCGCCGACGTCGATCTGGAGCGCGACCGTGGCGTCGCGCTCGACGGCTATCGGCTCTCGCGTGACTGGCGCGAGATCGTCGACGACCCGTCGATCGACCTGGTGGTCGAGCTCGTCGGCGGCACGCGCGTGGCCCGCGAGCTCGTGCTGGCGGCGTTGGATGCCGGCAAGCACGTGGTGACCGCGAACAAGGCGCTGCTCGCGCAGCACGGGCGCGCGATCTTCGCGCTGGCCGCGTCGAAGGGCACCGAGATCGCCTTCGAGGCGAGCGTGGGCGGGACGATCCCCGTGCTCCGTATGCTTCGCGAAGGGCTCTGCGCGGACCGCGTGCAGGCGCTGCACGGGATCGTGAACGGCACGTGCAACTTCATCCTGACCGAGATGGAGTCGACCGGGGAGCCTTACGAGGCGTGTCTGAAACGCGCGCAGGATCTCGGCTACGCCGAGGCCGACCCGAGCGCGGACATCGACGGCGTCGACTCCGCGAACAAGCTCGCGATCCTGGTCGGGCTCGCGTTCGGGGCGTACCTGGCGCCGTCGGCCTTCCCGATCGAGGGCATCCGTCGCATCGTTCCGGCCGACATCGAGTACGCGAGCCGCATCGGCTTCCGCATCAAGCTCCTGGCCGTCGCCAAGCGCGCCGGCTCGCGCATCGAAGCGCGCGTCCACCCGACGATGATCCCGCGCAAGAGTGTGCTCGCCGGCGTCGATGGCTCGATGAACGCCATCGAGGTTCACGGTGAGCTCTCCGGGCCGACGCTCTACTACGGCGCTGGCGCGGGCGCGCTGCCGACGGCGAGCGCGGTCGTTGCGGACTTGATGGAGCTCGCGCGCGCGCGACGCCACGGCGTGTCGGGACGCGTGCCGCCGTTCGGCACGCCCGAGCCGCGCGACGCAGACCTCTGCGCGCCCGAAGACCAACGCGGCGAGTTCTACGTGCGCTTCACGGCGCACGACTCTCCGGGCGTGCTCTCGCGCATCACGGGGGCGCTCGGCGCGCGCGGGATCAGCATCGCGAGCGTCCTGCAGGAGGAGCGCCATGAGTCGCGCGCAGTGCCGATCGTGATCACCACCCACGAGTCCCGCCAGGTGGATCTCGACGCGGCGCTCGCCGAGATCGCGCGCTTGCGCGAAGTGGTCGCGCCCGCGCAGCTGATCCGCATCGAGAGGGAGCTCTAGAAATGCCGCCGAAGCGCGCGCCGAAGTACGACGCCTGGTTCGAGTGCGCGCGCGGCTGCGCCGGGCGCTGGCCCCTCACCGAGGTGATCTACCGCTGTCCGCACTGCGAGGGCCTGCTCACCGTTCAGCACGACATGGAGCGCCTGAAGCGCACGCCACCGCAGAAGTGGATGAAGATCTTCGAGGCGCGCCAGCACAGCACCGTGTGGCCGTACGGCTCGGGCGTCTGGGGCAAGTCCGAGCTCGTCTGTCCCGTGGTCGACGAGGCGAACGTCGTCTCGATGTTCGAGGGGCACACGAACCTGTTCTGGGCCAAACGACTCGGCGCTCAGCTCGGCGTCGAGGATCTGTGGGTGAAGCTCTGCGGCAATACCCACACCGGCAGCTTCAAGGACCTCGGCATGACCGTGCTCGTCTCGGTCGTGAACGAGATGATTCGCACGGGCAAGAACGTGCGCGCGGTGGCGTGCGCGTCGACCGGCGACACCTCCGCGGCGCTCGCGGCCTACGCTGCGTACGCCGGCATTCCCGCGATCGTGCTCCTGCCCAAGGACAAGGTTTCGGTCGCTCAGCTCGTGCAGCCGCTCGCGAACGGCGCGATCACGCTCTCCCTCGAGACCGACTTCGACGGCTGCATGGCGATCGTCAAGCAGATCGCCGAGCGCGATGGAATCTACCTCGCGAACTCGATGAACAGCCTGCGCATCGAGGGCCAGAAGACGCTCGGCATGGAGATCGTGCAGCAGTTCGACTGGGAGGTGCCCGACTGGATCGTGATCCCGGGCGGCAACCTCGGCAACGTCTCCGCGCTGGGGAAGGGCCTGCTCGAGTGGCTCGAGCTCGGCATCATCGACCGGCTGCCGCGCATCTGCTGCGCGCAGGCGGAGAACGCGGATCCGCTCTATACGAGCTATCTGGGCGACTTCGAGAAGTTCGAGCCGATGCAAGCGCGACCGACGCTGGCGTCGGCGATCCAGATCGGGAATCCCGTCTCGTTCGAGCGCGCGGTGGCGACGCTGCGCCGGTTCGACGGCGTCGTCGAGCAGGCGTCCGAGAACGAGCTGGCGGAGGCTTCGGCCGAGGCCGACCGCACCGGTTTGTTCGCCTGCCCGCACACCGGCGTGGCGCTCGCCGCCCTGAAGAAGCTGTTGAACCGGGGTCAGATCAAGAAAGACGAGCGGGTGGTGGTGGTCTCGACCGCGCACGGCCTCAAGTTCACCGACTTCAAGGTGCGCTATCACCAGTCGGCGCTCGAAGGGATCGACTCGCGCCTGGCGAATCCGCCGATCGTGCTGCCGGCGCGCTACGACGCCGTGCGAAGCGAGATCTTCCGGCAGATCGAGCGGCGCTTCTAGAAGACAGGGAGAGGGCAGCGATGGCGATGGATCGGAATCTAGCGCTCGAGCTGGTGCGTGCGACGGAGGCGGCCGCGCTCGAGTGCGCGCGCTTGATGGGGCGGGGCGACGAGACGGCGGCGGACCAAGCGGCGGTCGACGCGATGCGCATCGCGCTGAACCGCATCGACATGGACGGCACGATCGTGATCGGTGAAGGCGAGCGCGACGAGGCGCCGATGCTCTACATCGGCGAGAAAGTCGGCACGGGCAAAGGGCCGCGGATCGAGATCGCGCTCGACCCGCTCGAGGGCACCACGCTCTGCGCCACGGGCGGACAGAACGCGCTCTCGGTGATCGCGGCGGCCGAGGAGGGCGGATTCCTGCACGCCCCCGATACCTACATGGAGAAGATCGCCGTCGGGCCCGCCGCGCGCGGCGCGATCGACATCGATCTCGGACCGACGCAGAACTTGAAGAACATCTCGAAGGCGATGGGCGTACCCGTGCAGGATCTCACGGTCGTGATCCTCGATCGCCCGCGGCACGAAAAGCTGATCGACGAGGTCCGCAAGTCCGGTGCGCGCATCAAGCTGATCAAGGATGGCGACGTCTCGGCGGCGATCGCGACCTGCAGCCGCGAGCACCAGGTCGACGTGCTGATGGGGATCGGCGGCGCGCCCGAGGGCGTGATCGCGGCGGCCGCGCTGCGCTGCCAGGGTGGCGATTTCCAGGGCCGGCTGAAGCCCCGCAATCAGGGCGAGGCCGACCGCGCCCGCTCGATGGGAATCAAGGACGTCGACGCGAAGCTCACCATCACCGAGCTCGCGTCGGGCGACGTGCTCTTCGCGGGCACCGGCGTGACCGAGGGCGACTTCCTGAAGGGGGTTCGTTTTCGCGCCGAAGGTGCGCTGACCCACTCCGTGGTGATGCGCAGTCACTCGATGACGACGCGTTGGATCGAGGCGGAGCACAACTTCCGCTTCAAGCCGCGCTGAGCGGGCGGCCGTGTTCACCGGCATCGTCGAGCGCGTTGCGCGAATCACGCGGCTCGAGTCCGTTGCGGGGCGTGTGGAGCTCGAGATCGACGCAGGCGCCGACCTCGCCGCAGAGGTTCGGCTCGGAGACAGCATCGCGATCGCCGGCTGCTGTCTCACCGTGGTGGCCGTGCGCGGCCCGACGCTCGCGTTTCAAGCCGTGGCGGAGACGCTGCGCCGCACGTCCCTCGGATCGCGCAAGGCCGGCGACGCGGTGAACCTGGAGCGCGCGATGCGCGCGGACGCGCGTCTGGATGGCCATATCGTGCAGGGCCACGTGGACGGAACGGGCACGGTCCGCTCGATCCAGCCCGACGGGGAAGATCGCCTGGTGCGCATCGACAGCCCGGCGGAGCTCGCGCGGCAGATCGTTCCGAAGGGTTCGGTGGCGGTCGAAGGTGTGTCGCTCACCGTGGTTGAACCCGATGAGCGAGGCTTCGCAGTGGCGCTCATCCCCCACACGCTTGCCGTCACCACGCTGGCGGGCTTGTCGCCGGGAGATCCGGTCAACCTGGAGCTCGACGTGCTCGGGAAGTACGTGTTCCGCTATCTGGAGCGCGTCGGACTCGCGCGGCCAGGGACCTGAGCACCATCAACCGCTTGCCCGCGAGATTGCCCGTTGACCCGTCTCGAGCGGAGTGAGACACTCAAATGCGTCTATCAGCGCGCATGAACGCCGCTCGGCGCCGCCACCGGTCCGGGAGTCCGAGATGAGAGAACTGGTCGAGATGATCGTGAAGGCTCTGGTGGATCAGCCCGAGGCCGTCGAGATCACGGAGATCAAGGGCAACCACGCCCACGTGATCGAGCTCTCCGTGGCGAAAGAAGATCTCGGCAAGGTGATCGGAAAGGGCGGCGCGCACGCTTCGGCGATTCGTACCATCCTCGCCGCGGCGAGCGGCAAGGAGAACAAGCGGTACATCCTCGAGATCATCGAGCACTGAGCCCCGGGCTCTCCGCCACCGTCAGCGAGCGCGCGCTGCGAAGCGCGACGGCGCCCGTTGCGATGAGTGGCGGCAGCGCGGGCCGCCTTCCTTTCGAGGAGCGTGCCGTCCGCCCGCTCTGGGTGCCGCGCTCAGAGCTGCTCGAGGCGTTCGCAGCGCGCGACAACGCCTTCACCGCTGGCACGCGCGTCTGGGAGGTTTCGGAGCCGTGGCTCCTGGCGTTCGCCCAGCTCGCGCAGGATCCCAGCGTCCTGCTGGCCGAGCTGCCCACCTGGGCGCGGCTTCTCGACCGACACTCGAGCGTGGACGTTCGCTCGCACGGCCGCGACACGGGGCTCGTCTGGTCCAACGCGCCCGGCTTTCCGCCAGCGGCGAGCGAGTGCGAGTTCCGTGTCGGCGCGCTTCGTGCGCTCTTGTCGACCTGCTCCGGGGAAGGACCCGTGGTGGTCTCGCACGTCGAGTGCGCTGCGTACGGTGGAGATCGCTGCCGCTTCGAGGTGCTCGACTGGATTGCCTGTCGCGATGTCCGCCATGAACGGGCGCTGCGCGAGGCGAGCCTGCTTCACACCGATCTCGAGGGTCGCGAGGCGCTGCAGCGCCGCCTCGCGGAGTTCGCCTCGCGTCACGGGCCCTTCCCGAACGTGAGCGAGCTTGCGGGCGTGCGGCGCTTCATGGAGGAAGTCGAGGACATCATCTTCGTCTTCGATCGCGATCTCATGGTCCTCGACGCGAATCGCGCGGCGCTGCGCTTCTCGGGCATGTCGCTCGGAGAGCTGCGCGGACAGACCTCGCAAGACATGCTCTCGGATGCGTCGTGGCAGGCGATCCGCGCGCTGCTCCCGCGGCTCTTCGAGGTTGGTGCAATGCGCGGCATCCACGTCGATGCCCGCACTCGCACGAGCTCCGCGACGCTCGAAGTCTCGGCGCGCGTGTCCGCGAACTCCGAGTCGATCGTGTGCATCGCGCGCGACATCACCGAGCGCTTGCGTCTGGAGCGCGAGCTCGGCGAGCGAAACGAGCAGCTGCGACTGCAGAATGAACGCATCGCCGATGCCGATCGGCTGAAGTCCGAGTTCCTCGCCAATGTGAGCCACGAGCTCACGACGCCGCTGACCAGCATCAAGGGCTTCGCAACGCTCCTGCGCGGAGACGTCGCCGCGGAGGTCGCCGGCGGCGCGCGGCTGGGCGCGGCGCAACGCGCCGAGTTCCTGGGTCTGGTCGAGCGCGAGGCCGCGCGCATGACGGAGATGATCCGCGGCCTGCTCGAGCTCTCCAACATCGAGGCGGGCGGGGTCGCGCTCGTGCGGCGGCCGATCGCGCTCGGCGCGATCGTGCACGAGTGTCTGCAGATCCTGAAGCCGCGGCTCGATGAAGCCGCGTTCTCGGTGGATCTCGCGCTCGACCCGGCGCTGCCGCTCGCACCGCTCGATCCCGACCGGATCAAGCAGGTCGTGCTCAACCTGCTCGAGAACTCGCTCAAGTTCAGCGCGCGCGGCGCGCGCATTCGCGTTTCGACCGGCTGCGATGGCGAGGCCGTCGAGGTGCGCGTGCGCAATCCGTGCCACGAGCTGGGCGTCGACGACCTCGAGCGGATCTTCGCGCGCTTCGTGCAGCGCGACGGCTCGTACTCGCGAAAGTTCGGCGGCGTCGGCCTGGGTTTGAACCTGGTGCGTGCGCTGGTCGACCTGCACGGCGGCCGTGCCTGGGCGGAGATTCCCTTCGCCGGAACCGTCGAGTTCATCGCGCGCCTGCCGCTGCACGCGTAGGCAGGCACGCGCTTGCGTTCGCGCGGTCCCTTGCCACTCATCTATGGCGAGAACCCGCCGATAAGGTCGCTCGGGGGGGTAGAAGGGAATAGGTGGCAGACCCCATGCAGCAGAAGTCCGAGTTCACGCCTGAAGAGCACAATCGTCGCGGCCTCGCGCTACTCGAAGCGGGCCACGGCCACGAAGGGTTCGAACATCTGAGCCGCGCCTATCTGATCGATCCGCAGAATGCGCGCTTCCGTTCGTCGTACGCACTGGCACTCGCGCTCGTGCGTGGCCAGTTCCTGGGTGCAGTCGAGCTCGCGCGCGCCGCGGTGCGTCAGGAGTTCTACAACCCGGATCTGTACCAGAACCTCGCGCGCATCTACCTCGCGTTCGACTTCAAGGCGGACGCGATCCGGTTCTTGCGGCGCGCACTGATGGTCGACCCCGAGAACGCGTCGGTGCATCGCCGCCTCGCCGCTCTCGGCATCCGGCGCAGACCGCTGATCCGCTTCCTGCCGCGCGGTCACGCGCTGAACCGCCTGCTCGGAAGGGTGCAAGCGCGCATGCTCGGACGCGCAGCTTGGGCTCTCTCGCGCATGCACAGCGCTTGACAAGCACCCGCCCACGGATAACTTCGGCCGCCACTCGACGGTGGAGGCCCTGTTTTCCGTGGGCAGCGTGATCAAGAAGCGACGCAAGAAGATGCGCAAGCACAAGTACAAGAAGCTGCGCGCGAAGCAGAGACACAAGCGCAACAAGCGCTGAGCGCAGTCGCGCTCAGCTCGAAAACAGGCCGCCCTACACGCACCGATGGCACACATCGGTGCGTTTTTTTTGCCGCTTCCGTTGACACGTTCGCGGGTCAATGCTTACTGTGTGCGCAACCGAGATCAGGAACCGTGCGTTTCCAGAAGCGAATAGTCGCGAATCGCGTCAAGTTCGAGACATCAAGTCCGATACGACACGCGAGAGGAATCGCAAACAGGGTTCTCTCGGTCGTGCACGAGTTGCTCCAGAGTGCGGAACGCACGACGGCTCAACACGAACACGGTGATCAAAAACGCAAATGGGGGTGAGAGCAAATGGCAGCTCGGAAGAAAGCCGCGAGCAAGAAGGCAACGCGGCGGAAGAAGGGTGGCAAGAAGAAGGGCGCGAAGAAGAAGGCCGGCCGCAAGAAGGGCACGCGCCGCAAGAAGGCCATGTAGGGCCTTCGCAACCCTGATTCCATAGAAGGCCCCCGTCGCTGCGAAGCGACGGGGGCTTCTTCTTTTTTGGCGTTCCGGTTCTTGGGCACACCGGCAGGGGGTGCTAGGATCGGGCCCGCCCAGAGAAGGAGACCGTCTTGGCCAGAATCACGATCGAGGACTGCACGGAGCGGGTCGGCAACCGGTTCGCCCTGGTCGTCATGGTCTCCGTCCGGACCAAGCAACTCATGCGCGGCGCGCGCGGCCTGGTGAAGGCGACCGAGAACAAGGCAGTCGTGAATGCGCTGCGCGAGGTCGCCGCCGGCCACATCGTGCCCGACGTCGAGGGCGACGCGGCTCAGCACTAGTCTTTTTTACTACGCTCGCCTTCGGCTCGCTGCGCGCAGCTTCGCTGCTTGCGGGCCGGCCGCGAGGATGGCCTCGCGCCCGGCCGTCTCGCAAACTCGCCGTTCAGCGTTGGAGCGGATCAGCTCCCGAGATGCGCAACGGAGTGACGGCCGAGTTCCGCGGCCGCCCGCGGACTAGGCCCGCAAGCGCCGCGAGGCGGCGCGCGCAGCGAGGCGCAGCCGAGCGTAGCTAACAGATTGTTACGGGAAGGACGAAGCTGAAGCGGGAGCCTTGGCCGATCTCGCTCTGAACGGAGAGGGCGCCGCCGAGCTTTTCGATCAGCGCGCGCGCGAGCGTGAGGCCGAGGCCGGCGCCCCGGTGCCGGCTGTCCGGAGACGAGTCCACGCGATAGAACTCGTCGAAGATCTGCTCCTGGTCGTCGGGCGCGATCCCGATGCCCGTGTCCGTCACGCTGCACAGGAGCTGTCCGTCCTCGAGCGCGAGCTCGAGCTCGATCCGCCCGCGGCGCGTGAACTTCGCCGCGTTGTCGAGCAGGTGGAAGAGGATCTGGTTCAGCTTGCCGAGGTCCGTGCGGATCTTCGGCAGCGCGGACGGCAGGCGCTTCTCGAAGACGACGTCGGGCTGCAGCAAGTCGCGCACGTTGAAGATCGCCTCCTCGACGACCTCCGCGAGGTTCACGTCCTGCGCATCGATCGTGATCTCGCCCTGTTTCACGCGCCACAGGTCGAGGATGTTCTGCAGCATCCGCATCAGCGTGTTGCCGTCGTCGAGGACGCCGCGCAGTGAGTCGCGACCCGAGGGCGAGAGCGCCTCGTGCTCGTTCGCCAGCACGGAGATCACGCGCTCGATGATGCTGTTCAGCGGCTGGCGGAGCTCGTACGACATCGTCTCGATCAGGTCGGCCTTCAGACGCTCGACGAGCGTCAGCCGCTCCTCGCGCTTGATCAGCTCGATGTCCTGCGCGAGGAGCTGCTCGGAGAGCCGCAGCACTTCGTCGGACGGCTCGGCCTCCGGCACGTTGCCACCCGACATCGCGTGGTGATCGAGAACGAGCGCCACCTGGCGCAAGATCGACTCGATCCCCGCGTTCTGCACGCGCGGCCAGGGTCCGGGACAGCCGAGCACGGCCACGCCGCGAATCTGCCCGTTGTGCCGGATCGGAAAGCCGTAGACGCCGCCGGCCGCGCGCGCCCAGATGCGCGGGCTGCCCTGCGGTGCGTCCGTTCGCAGCGGCCGCTCGGAGGCGAGCGCCTGGCGGACGAAATCGTCGAGCTCCTCGCCCGCGGTCTGCGCGTCCTTCGCGCACGTGAAGCCCGCCCAGCCGTCGGGGTCCGTCGAGTCGTGACCGGCCTGGTAGACGAGCGCGAAGCCCTGCAGCGCGGCGGCGAGGTGGCGTGCGCCCGCGGCGAGCGCGGACGGAAGTGTGTCCGGTGACGTGTAGAGCGCAAGGATCTCCATCGCGCTCTAGAACCGATTCTCGTCGCTGTTGCCGGACATCGAGGTCCCGTTCTCCTGCGTGTAGGACGAGTCGCCCTCGAGTGCGAGCTTCGTCGCGAAGTCGCGCGGATTCGATGCCGCGTCGCGAGCCGTCTCGAGCTTGATCTTGTTCGCCTGGTAGAGCTCGAGAAGGTGCTGATCGAAGGTCTGCATCTCCATGTCCGAGTGCCCCTTCTCGACGTGATCGCGGATCTCGACGGCGCGATTCGGGTCGCGGATGCACTCGCGGATCGAGCGCGTCGTGCGCAATACCTCGACGGCCGGCACGCGGCCGGTTCCTTTCTTGTTCGGCAGCAGCCGCAGCGAGACGATCGACTGCAGATTCTCTGCGAGCCGCTCGCGTACCTGCTGGTGCTCCTCGACCGGGAAGAACGAGACGACACGACGGAGCGTCGTCACGACGTCGTTGGTGTGGATCGAGGAGAAGACGGCGTGGCCGGTCTCGGCGGCCTTCAGCGCCGTATCGACCGTCTCGGCGTCGCGGATCTCGCCCACCATGATCACGTCCGGATCCTGGCGCAGCGCCGCGCGCAGCGCCGCCGGAAAGCTCGGCGTGTCGGTGCCGATCTCACGTTGCGTGATGATCGAGCGCTCGTGCGTGAAGATGAACTCCACCGGATCCTCGATCGTCACGATCTTGCACTTGAGCGCGCGATTGATCTCCTGGAGCATCGTCGCGAGCGTCGTCGACTTGCCCATGCCCGTCGCGCCCGTCACGAGCACGAGCCCGCGCTGTACCGAGGCGATCGTGCGCAGGACCGACGGCAGGTTCAGCTCCTCGAAGTTCTTGATCGAGAGCGGAATGACCCGCAGCACGATGTTGTACGCCTTGCGCTCGCGCGAGATGTTGACGCGGAAGCGGCCCTCGCCGGCGATCTCGTAGGCCATGTCGACCTCGGAGACGCCGTCGAGACTCTTGGACGGGTCGAACTCCAGGAGGAGGCGCGAGATCGCCTCCGTGTCGGCCATCGTCAGCACCTTGTACTTCAGCTCGACAAGCTCGCCGTTGAATCGGTAGAGCGGCAGATATCCGACCTGGAAGTGGATATCGGATGCGCCCTTCTCGAATCCCAGCCGGAGCAGGCGATGGAGTCGCTCTCGATCCATTTTGGCGTCCCACAAGCGCGCGGCGATCTGGTATCGCGTGCGTTTCCCACTCCTTCGGCCGCACCCTTCCGGCGCTTGATGGGAGCGCTCATGGCCCTGTCCTATAATCGGCCAACGATGCGTGTTGCACGTCTGTGCCTGCTGATCTTTCTGGCGATTCCGGCCGTTGCCACCGCTCAGACCGCGCCGCCGCCGGGCGGGGACATCGGGCCGGAGGACGCAGGCCCCGCACCCCAACACACCCCGTCGAAGCCGCTCGATCTCGACCGGCTCCTGCGGCCACCCAACGTCCCCTCCGAGCCGTCGACCGAGTCGAGCTACGGCGGTCGGGACCGCGCCGCTTGGCAGGAGGAGTTCGCGCGCGCAGACCGCGAGGTCGCCGATCTGGAGCAGAAGGTGGAGGCCACGCAGACTCGCCTGCGCCAGAACGCGGCGGGCGACTGGAACTACACGCCGGCCGGAGGCGAGGCAGCCGATCCAGAGATCCTGAAGCTGCGCGCGCAGCTGCGCCGCGACCGGCAATCGCTCGAGGCCTCGCGCCAGCGCCTGCGCGATCTGCGCGTCGAAGCGTCACTCGCGGGTGTACCGGAGGAGTGGCGGAACCCCTGATCCGGCGGCAGCGGATCGGCAGCGCATGGGCAACTCGGCTGTGCGAGCGGGTTCGCCGCGCGAACGCCATTGCGCAGTCACCGTCACAGCTGGGTTCGGCCGACAAGAGGACGCGGGGGGTTGCGCGCGCTGTTGCCGACGGCCGATGCGCGGCACGCCCGATGCAGCACTCGCCAGCGTGCGAAACAAGCGCCAGATCGCGCTCGTAGCTCCGCTCCTCGGCGTGCTCGCCGGCTGCGCGAGCCTCTCGCCGAGTGCTCCGCAGCGTGACGCGGATCGGCTGCCGGAGTCGCTAACCGGCGTCGTGTCGGAGCTGAAGCTGCACATGCGCGACGACACCTACCGCTTCGATCGCGCGGTCACGCCCGACGGCAGGAACGTCTACTCCGTTGCGCTCTGGAAGCTCGACCGCCTGGCCGCGCGCCGCGCGCGCCCGGAAGACCAGTGGGAGAACGCGGACTACGTGATCGAGTTCGCGCGCGGCAAAGCGCTCGAGCGCCTGCGCCGCTACGGCGATGGCCTGCGCGCGTATCGCCGTGTCGAGGGCTCGGGTTCGGTGCTCGGCGATGCCGCCGCGGAGCGGGCGCGGATCGCCGCGAGCTTTGCACAGGCCGCCGCTGCGCCGGAGCAGCCGTTCGCGGATCCTGCCGAGGAGCTGCGCTTCATCGAAGGTCGAATCGAGCTCTGGCGAACCCTCGCCCGCGAGTTCCTCGACACGCCCCAGGAGTCGCTGGCGCGCGAGGAAGCCGAGGCTTGGGAAGTGATGCGCGTCGACTGGTTCGCGCGCGGCGGTCAGCTGGCGGACGCGACCCGAGCCTGTCGCGGCTTGGTCGAGTCGAATCGCGAGTCCAAGCTTTTTGCCAAGCACCTGCTGCGCCTCGGCGATCTGTACGCCGACTCCGCCCGGCGCGAGCAGCTGCAGGCGCACGCGAATCTCGCGCGCTTCGACGCGGAGCGATACGACGCGCTGCTCGACCAGGCGTTCTCCGCCTACGAGCTGGCAGCGGAGGATCACAAGTCGGCGCTGCGCCGCGAGGCACGCACGCGGATCGAGGCGCTGCTCGCCTATCACGAGGAGGTCAGGGTCCATGCGCCCTGAGGCACGCGCCGCGTTGCTCGTCGCGCTGCTCGCGCTCGCCGTCGCCGCGCGCGCGGCCGCCGCTGACGTCGCCAACTGCGACGCCGCCGCGGACCTTCTGCTCGCGCCGGAGCTGCGCAGCGATCAAGCGCGCGCGAGCGAGGCCGTGGAGCTGCTCTCGGCAGAGCGCAATCGGAAGCTCGCGGACCTGTCCTCGGCTTTCGTCGGTCTCGGTCTACACGCATCGGTGCAAGCTTCGCCGCTCAAGCTCCTGCGCTCGGCCGGAAAGCTCGGCCGAGGCGTGCGCGATTGGAACGACCGCACGGGTGTCGAGGACGAGGCGCTCAGCCTGCTCGAGCCAGGGGCGCGCAGCGGCGGCCTCGATGCGGCCAGCCTTGCGCTCTACACGCGCCTCGAGCAGCGCGACAGCGACGAACGCGTCGCCGAGCTGCTCGCTGATGCCGAGCACGCGTTCGGCGCTGGCGATCTGCGCCGCACGCGCCGCGCGCTCGAGCGCGCGCTTACCCTGGATCCGGGCTCCGCGCGCGCGGACCGCCTGCTCGACGAGATCGACCTGCGCGAGTGGCGCGCCACGCCCGACGAGGGCGAAGCCGTTGCCGCCGCGCCGGTGCACGATCAGATCGAGGCTTGGGAGGTACGACTCGGGACGGCGCTGCTCGTCGACGATTTCGCACGCGCGCGCTCGCTTGGGCCCGACGACGCGAGCGAAGCGGCGCTCGCGCGCGCGATCGCGCGCTACCTCGACGGCGACCGCGGGCACGCCCTCGCTGAGCTTCACCGCATCGCCGGCGGTGACGACCCGACCGCAGCGCGCGCCGGGCAGTTCCTCGCCGATCCCGACGTGAATCCGGCGCGCTTGCTGGACGCGGAGGCGAGCCTCTACCGCACGCGCCGGGCGCTCGGCTGGATGGGCGGCGAGGAGCTCGCGGAGACGGCGGTCCCGTCGACCCGCGAAGCGCTGTCGCTCTCGCGCGATGGCTATCGGGCGTGGCAGGGAACGTACAAGGCCTGGCGCAACTCATTCCGCCTGGTGAATCTGCTGATCGACGCGCCCGCGCGAGCCTGGCGTTCCTGGCAGCCGGACGGCCGTGCGCTGCACGATGCGGCGGAGCGGTACCTCGAGGTCGCGCCCGAAGGGGAACGCGCGGCCGAGGCCGCGGCCTGGCTCGAGACGCTCGGCGCACAGGAGCGCAGCAGCGCTCGCGTGGCGCCGTTTCAGGACGGCATGCTCGTGCTACCGCACGCGCGCACGCCTTGGAGCCGGCTGTCGTCGACGCGGGTCGTCGTCTCGCGACAAGCCCTCGAGGCCGCTGCGCCGGAGCTGATCGCCGAGCTCGAAGTCGGCGACGCGCCCGCGCTCTTGCTGGCGCTCGACACCGAATTGGGTCGGGCCGCGACGAGCGGCACCCCGCTCTCGGAACGCGCAGCGCTCGAAATCCTCTCGTCACTTGCCGGAGGCCTCGAAGGCGCGACGTTGGCGCCGCGAGGTGACAGCACGAGCGGCGTGCTCGTCTCGCTGCGCCGCCTCGATGCGCGCGTTCGCGCCGGCCGGACGCTGGTCGCGCAGCCGTGGACGCTGGAGGCCAACGCAAGCCTCGGAGCGCTCGGCACGGCGCTGGTCGATGGCGAGCAGACCCGAACCGTTGGCGACGTCCAGGTCGAGCGGCGGAGCGACCAGGTCGTCGCCGAGCGGGAGCTTGACGGCGGCGGCGCCTTCTGCCCGCGCGCGACGACCTGCATCGACCTGCGACGCGAGGTCGACCCGATCTTCTTCGCGAGCAGCGGCTCGGACGGCGAGGCCAGCGTGGGCGCGCGCGCGGGCTTCGAGGACGCGCACGTGTCCTTCGAGTTTGGCACTGCCGGCCCGCACGCATCGGTCGTGATTCCCGTCGCGCGCTGGCTCGGGATCGGCCGCTTCTTCCCGATCGAGGCTCGGCTCGCGGTCGGGCTCGACGGGATCTCGGCGGGGCCCGCGCTCGACAAGCACGCGGGCGACGACGCGGAGCCGTCGCTCTAGACGAGCGTTCGCACCGCCGCGAGCAGGCGGTCGACGATCTCCGGCCGCGCATTCTCGCCCATCAGCCCGATGCGCCAGATCTGGCCGGCGAGCTTGCCGAGGCCGCCGCCGACCTCGATGCCGTGTCGCTCGAGAAGCGCCCTCCGCAGCGCCGCTTCATCGGCCACCGGCGGCACCACCGCGTTCAGCATCGGCAGGCGATGCGCGCGCGCCACCGGGAAGCGGAAGCCGAGCGGCTCCAGCCCCGCGACCAGCCGCTCGTGCGCTGCGCGATGGCGGGCGAAGCGCGCCTCCAGGCCTTCGGCGAGCACGCGCGAGAGCGCGGCGTGCAGGGCGTAGATCATCGAGATCGGCGCCGTGTGATGGTAGACGCGCTTCTCGCCGAAGTAGCGGCCGATCAGCGACAGGTCGAGGTACCAGCTCTGCACCGGGCGCTTGCGCCGTTCGAGCCGGGCGAGCGCGCGCGGGCCGAACGCGAGCGGGGAAAGGCCCGGCGGGCAGGCGAGACATTTCTGTGTACCCGAGTAGGCCGCGTCGATCTGCCAGTCGTCCATCCGCACGTCCATCCCTGACAGCGACGTGACGCAGTCGAGAACGACGAGCGAGCCAGCCGCGCGCGCGGCGCGCGCGACCTCGATCACCGGCTGCGCGACGCCGGTGGAGGTCTCGGCATGGACGAGCGCGACGACGTCGGGCCGCCGCGCCTCGATCTCCGCCAGCAGCCGCTCGGGCGGCACGATCTCGCCCATCTCGGCGTCCACCCGCTGCACGCGTGCGCCGCAGCGCTCGCCGATCGCCGCCATGCGCTCGCCGAACACGCCGTTCACCGCGACGAGCAAGCCATCGCCGGGCTCGAGCAGATTCACCAGGCACGCCTCCATGCCCGCGCTTCCCGTGCCCGAGATGGGCAGCACGAGCGATCCGGCCGGTGCGCGGAAGACCCGCGCGAGCTGCCCTTGCAGCTCGTCGAGGAGCGCCAGAAATGCCGGATCGAGATGACCGACGAGCGGGCGTGCGAGTGCCGCGCGCACCTCGTCGGAGACATTGCAGGGACCTGGGCCGAGCAAGAGGCGCTCGGGCATCTCGGCTGGGTTCATGGCGGCGAGTATACTGGCGCCTCACTCGAGTGAGGGCGCGATGGCCAGTGACTGTCTCTTCTGTCGGATCGCTGCCCGAGAGCTGCCGGCGAGGATCGTGTTCGAGAACGAGCGCATCGTCGCCTTCGAAGACATCCACCCGCAGGCGCCGGCGCACGTCCAGCTGATTCCACGCAAGCACATCGCGAGCACGCTCACCGTCGCCGCCGAGGACCAGTCGCTGGTCGGCGAGCTCGTGCGGACCGCAGCCGAGCTCGCGCGCCAGATCGGCTTCGCCGACGATGGCTTCCGGCTGGTCTTCAACACCAACGCCGCCGCGGGGCAGACGGTGTTTCACCTGCACCTGCACCTGCTCGGCGGCCGAATGTTCCGCTGGCCGCCCGGGTAGCCCTGATCTAGACTGCCCGCCGAAAGAAAAGCCTCGAGGTTCGGTGCGTTGTTCCGTCTCCTGTCGCTCCTCATCCTGCTCGGGATCGCGTTCGTGCTGATCGAGGCGCGCTGGGCGGCCGAAACCCGCACGTTGACCCTGCGCGTGCGCACCAGCGCGGAGCTCGTGAAGGGCGTGCAGGGCGCGGCGCGGACCCTGGGTGACAAGGCGGCCGAACGCGTCGCCGGTGCGGTCGCCGAGCCACCGGCAGTTTCGGCGGCGCCGCCCGAGCGCGCGGCCGAGTCGGTCTCCGAACAGCACAGCGACGACGAGCGCGCTCGGCTGGATCGGCTGGTCGAGGAGAAGACGAGGGCGCCATAGCGAGCTTGCGCACACGGGCCGAGATCGAGAAGCACGAGAGCGAGGGACTCGCTCCGTATGCGGTGCGCGCGGCTGACTCGCGGGGCCGCATCGAGCCCGAGCCCGAGCACCGCTATCGCACGGTCTTCCAGCGCGACCGCGACCGAGTCCTGCACGCGCGCGCCTTCCGACGCCTCCAGTACAAGACGCAGGTCTTTCCGTATCACGAGGGCGATCACTTCCGGAACCGGCTCACGCACACGCTGGAGGTCGCGCAGATCGCGCGCACCGTCGCGCGAGCGCTCGGCGCGAACGAGGATCTGGTCGAAGCGATCGTGCTCGCGCACGACATCGGCCACCCGCCGTTCGGCCACGCGGGCGAGCGCGTTCTGCACAACCTGATGAAGGCGCACGGCGGCTTCGAGCACAATCGCCAGAGCCTGCGCATCGTAGACTGGCTCGAGGACCGCAGCCCCCGCTACCCGGGCTTGAACCTCACGGCCGAGACGCGCGCAGGCATCCTGAAGCACGGCGCCGATTTTCCGCGCTATGCGCACCCGGTCCCGCTTCCGGACCTGGGCGCCGGGCCGACAGTCGAGGCGCAGATCGCGAATCTCTCCGACGAAATCGCGTACCACACGCACGATCTCGACGACGGGCTGCGCGCGGATCTGCTCGACTGGGCCGCGCTCGGCGAGCTCGCGCTCTGGCGGCGCGCGGTCGAGGTGCTGCGGGTCGAGGGCGACGGCGACGCGCGCACGCTGCGGCCGCGGGTGACGGTGCTGCTGATCGATCTCTTGGTCAGCGACCTGATCGAGTCGAGCGCGCGGCGTCTCGAACGGGCGGCCCCGAAGAGTGCGGCGGAGGCATGCGCCGCGCCCGAACCGCTGATGGCGTTCTCACTCGAGATCGCCGACGAGAAGCGCGCGGTTGCGCGCTATCTGCTCGAGAACTTCTACCGGAACCACCGCGTCGTGCGCATGGCCGCGAAGGCGGAGCGCATCCTCGGCGACCTCTGGCGGGCCTACGCCGCCGACCCCCGTCAGCTTCCGCCGCACGTTCTCGAGCGCGCGCAAGGCGAGCCGGAGGAGCGCGCGATCGCGGACTACGTCGCGGGCATGACCGACCGCTTCGCGATGGACGAGCACGACCGGCTCTTCGACCCCCATACACACGTCTAGCAGGCTGCGAGTTTCGTCCCGCGGCGGCCTGGCGGCGATCGACCTAGCGGATAGAGTTCGCACCGCGGCGGAAAAGGAGACAGTTTGAGGAAGCGAGGCTGGGGAACGCGGCGCTGGTTCGGCGGCGGAGGCGGAAATAGCCGCATGCTCGACAGCCTGCGCGACCTGCGCGGCCTGGGGCTGCGCGAGGTTCGCGAGCTCGAGAACATCGACGAGCTGCCCGAGGACATGGCCGCCGGCGCGGCGCGCTGGCAGGGCAACCGTCCGATCGCGCTGCTCGCGAGCCGCCGCGACGGACTGGATCTGTTTGGTTGGGCGCGCATCGCCGCCCGGCGCGCGGGCGGTGAACGCAGCCTGCGCGAGGTTCTGATCGCGGCGCCGCACATCTCGCAGCGCACCCGGCAAGCCGCGGCGCGCGCGGCCGAGCGCGGGCCGGCCATCCACTTGCTCGCGCTGCCCGCGCTCGCGGAGGGCACGGAGGTCTTCGAGCTCGAGAGCCATCCCGCGCCGCCCAAGCCGTCACTGATCGGTGGCAGCACGAGCCTGGTCGCGCGCTTGCTGCGAGTGCTCGAGGGCGCAGCCGCGGTGAGCGGCGCCGGCGGGGTCCGGCCGGCAGGCGCCGACTATCTGATCTATGTGCGCGGCGAACGCGCCGCGCGCGTGTTCGTCGAAGGCGACGCGGTCGCGGTCGCGCTCACGCTGCCCGAACAGCGCCAGCTCGAAGTGACCGAGGCGAGCTTCGCGCGCGTCGGCGCGGAGCTCCACGACTGGCTGGTGCGTCTCGCGCAAGACGCACGCCTGCTCGATGGCGCCGTCGCGCGCCGCGACGCCCTCGTCGAACGCTGTGCGGACGAGGCGCACGCGGGTGTCACCGCGCATTCGGTGCCCTGGAACGCCGATGGTCGCGATGCGATCGATTGGGTGGGCGTCGACATCGACGGCCGTCCGGTGGTGGGCGCCATGCGCTCCGCCGTCGGCATCTCCGACGTTCCCGCGCTCGTGGCCGGCTGGCACCTGCTCGATCTCGAACGGAGCCTTTGGACACCCGGCGCGGTCGGCGATCCGCGCATCTTCGTGTCGGCGGAGGAGATTTCGACCGAGGCGCGCGAGATTCTCGAGTCGCTCGCGGGGCCGATCGGCGCGGGAGCGATTCCGGCCGAGCCCGCGCGCGAGCTTCCGAGTGACGTCCTCCGCGAGGCGGAGGTCGAACCGCGCGACGAGAGCGAGGCAATCGACGAAGAGAGCCGCTCCGGGCGCAGCAGCCGTCGCCGGGGCCGTCGCCGTCGCGCTGCAGGCGCAGGGGCGTTCGGCGAGTCCTCCGCGCCGATCGGGGATGAGCAGAGCGCGGAGGAGGAGCGCCGCGCGAGACGCGAAGCCCGCCGCGCGGAAGCGCGCGAGCAACGGCCATTCGCGGCGGAGACCGACGAATTGCCCGAGCCCGGGCGCGACGCGTCCCTCGAGGCCGAAGGCGAGAGTGAGTCGGAGAGCTTCGAGAGACCGGCGGGTGAGGAAGAGCCGGCACGGCGACGGGGTCGGCGCGGCCGCAGGCGCCGGGGCGGTCGTCGCGATTCGGAGCTGCCATCGGAGGACGAGGGCGCGCGCGAGCCGATCGCGGCGCTCGACGATTCGGGCGAGCTCGAGCCCGAAGCGGGCGCGGGCGAGCCGCGCGGCGGCGAGCTCGAGTCGAGCGAGCTCGTCGCGGAGTCTGCGCGAAGCGCCGACGCGACAGCCGAAGCGGGCGACGACGATCAGGCCGGCGGCGAGCTCGAAGCGACGCTCGCCGAGAGCGAGGAGGAGCCGGAGCGCGGCCCGGCCGCCGAGCCGGTCGAGGTCTCACCGCCGCGCGTGCGCCGCCAGCGCGCCGCGATTCTCGTTCGCGACGAGCCCGAGTCGATCATGGCCGGACTGGTTCTCGCGCGCGACCGCCGCACGATCGTGTCGTTCCGGGTCGCGCCGCAGGAAGGCCTGATGGACTTCTTCAAGGGACCGGCGACGGATATCCCCGAGAACGTCGACGTCCTCGTCGTCGGCTTCAGCGCCCAGCCGCGTCCGAAGGAGGTGCTCGACACCGCGGAGCTCTTCCGCGGCCGACTGCAGTGGTTCGATCATCACGACTGGGCGATCGAAGACCTCGTGCGCCTGCGCGCGGTGCTTGGCCGCGATTCGATCATCGTCGAGGAGAACGCCGCGAGCCCGCTCGGTGCGGTCAGCCAGGTGACCGAGCGGCGCAGCCGGTTCACCGACAAGCTCGTCGACCTCTCGGCCCGACGCCTCTCCGAGACCGACATGCAGAAGTGGGGCAATCGCGTGATCGCCCTGATCAAGCGGATGGCGCAGACCCCGGGCGAGCACCGCGCGGAGATCATGCCGGTTCTGTCCGGCAAGCCGACCGATCTGCCGTCGGCACCCGACGTCTACTACGCCGAGACGAGCTGGGTCGAGGAGAACGATCCGCGCATCGTGCACTTCGGCGAGTATCAGCTCGCGGTCGCGCGCGTGCCGTCGAATCTCGACGCGGGCGAGATCGGTCGTCGCCTGCGCCTGCGCACGGGCGCGCGCCTCTCGCTCTCGACGCGCGAAGGCGACGACATCGTGGTGCTCTCGTGCAACGACGAGAAGCGGCCGCTGAATGTCGCGGGCCTGCTCGACGTGGTCGGTGGCCAGCAACCGTGGGTGACACCGAAGAGCGGCGGCGATCGGATCGGTCGCGCGCGCATCGACGGTCTGCCCGAACACCCGGAGCGCATGGAGGCGCTGATCGGCGAGATCGTGCGCCACCGCTCCGTCCTCTACGGCTGAGCGCGCGTGTCCGAGCTGCGCGTCAAGGAGATCTACCGCTCGATCCAGGGCGAGTCGACTTGGGCCGGCTGGCCCTGCACCTTCGTGCGCACGGCCGGCTGCGACATCCGCTGCACCTACTGCGACGAGCCGCACGCGTTCACCGGCGGTGAGAAGCTCTCGGTCGACCTGGTCCTGACGCGCGTCGCGGCGCTCGGTGCGCGGCTCGTGGAGCTGACCGGCGGCGAGCCGCTGCTGCAGAGCGCGGTGCCCGAGCTCGTGCGCCGGCTCTGCGACAAAGGCTTCACCGTGCTGATCGAGACCGGCGGACACCACGACATCTCGGTGCTCGACCCGCGCGCTCATGCGATCGTGGACGTGAAGACGCCCGGAAGCGCGATGCACGCACACAACGACACCGCAAACCTCGCGCGCTTGCGCGCAGGTGACGAGCTGAAGTTCGTGCTCTGCAACCGCGCGGACTACGACTGGGCTGTGAAACTCGTGCGCGAGCACGGGCTCGAGGACACCGTCCCCGTGAACTTCTCGCCCGTGCATCCGGGCCTCGATCCCGCCGAGCTCGCCACTTGGATCCAGGACGACGGCCTGAAAGTCCGGCTCAACCTCCAGCTCCACAAGTACATCTGGGGTCCGGACGTCAAAGGCGTGTAGCGGACGGGGATCCGGCTAGCGGTAGATTTCGGAACCCGTGTCGACGAACTCGCGCGACTTCTCCGCGAGGCCTTCCTCGAGCGCGACCGCCGCTTCGAGGCGCTTCTTCTGCGCGTACTCGCGCACCTGCTGCGTGATCTCCATGCTGCAGAACTTCGGGCCGCACATGGAGCAGAAGTGCGCGACCTTCGCGTTCTCGGCGGGCAGCGTCGCGTCGTGGTATTTGCGCGCGGTCTCCGGGTCGAGCGCCAGGTTGAACTGGTCCTCCCAGCGAAACTCGAAACGCGCCTTCGAGAGCGCGTCGTCGCGCAGGCGCGCCCCCGGGTGACCCTTGGCGAGATCGGCGGCGTGCGCGGCGATCTTGTAGGCGATCACTCCCGCGCGCACGTCGTCGCGGTCCGGCAGGCCGAGGTGCTCCTTCGGCGTCACGTAGCAGAGCATGGCGGTACCGAACGAGCCGATCATCGCTGCGCCGATCGCCGAGGTGATGTGGTCGTAACCCGGCGCGATGTCGGTCGTGAGCGGGCCAAGCGTGTAGAACGGCGCTTCGTGACAGACCTCGAGCTGGCGATCCATGTTCTCCTTGATCTGGTGCATCGGCACGTGGCCGGGGCCCTCGATCATGACCTGCACGTCGTGCTCCCAGGCGACCTTCGTGAGCTCGCCGAGTGTCTCGAGCTCCGCGAACTGCGCGGCGTCATTCGCGTCCGCGATCGAGCCCGGGCGCAGCCCGTCGCCCAGTGAGAAGGCGACGTCGTACGCCTTCATCACCTCGCAGATCTCGCGGAAGTTCGTGTAGAGGAAGCTCTCCTGGTGATGCGCGAGGCACCACTTCGCCATGATCGAACCGCCGCGCGAGACGATGCCGGTGACCCGGTCCGCGGTGAGCGGCACGTAGCGCAGCCGCACGCCCGCGTGGATCGTGAAGTAATCGACGCCTTGCTCGGCTTGCTCGACGAGCGTGTCGAGGAAGAGCTTCGGCGTCAGCTCCTCGGCGCGGCCGCCGACCTTCTCGAGCGCCTGATAGATCGGCACCGTGCCGATCGGCACGGGCGAATTGCGGATGATCCATTCGCGCGTGGTGTGGATGTTCAAGCCCGTCGAGAGATCCATGACGGTGTCGGAGCCCCACTGGATCGACCAGAGCAGCTTCTCGACTTCCAGGTCGATCGACGACGAGACGGCGGAGTTGCCGATGTTCGCGTTGATCTTCACCAGGAAGGGCCGGCCGATCAGCATCGGCTCGCTCTCCGGGTGGTTCACGTTGTTGGGCAGGATGGCGCGGCCGCGCGCGATCTCGCTGCGCACCAACTCGGGCGCGACGCTCTCGCGCAGCGCGGCGAACTCCATCTCCGGCGTCACGATCCCGCGGCGGGCGTAGTGCATCTGCGTGACGTTGCGCCCGGGCTTCGCGCGCAGCGGGCGCTCGCGGCGACCGGGGAAGGGCGGCGTCGCGCGCGTGCGGCCGCCGTCGTCGTCGGCATGCGCGGGCCGGCCCGCGTACTCCTCGACGTCGCCGCGCTCGCGGATCCACGCGTCGCGCAGCTTCGGCAGGCCGTGCACGAGCTCGACCTTCGCCTCGGCGTCGCCGTGCGCGCCGCTGGTGTCGTAGACGCGCACGGCCGGATCGGCGGTCAGACCGGCGCGCGCCGTGAGCTCGATCTCGCGCAGCGGCACGCGCAGATCGGGCCGTGTTCCTGCGATGTACACGCGCTTCGAGCGAGGGAAGTGACGGTGGTCGCTCATCGCTGCAGAGTACCGGAGGGCCGGCGCTGCGGGTAGTCGAGCGGCTAGCGGGGCGTCTTCAGGCGTTCCTGATAGTGCTTGTAGAGCTTCGCGACCTTCGGCAGCGCGATCGCCGCGATGTACGGCTGATGCGGATTCCGCGCCGCGTAGTCCTGGTGATACGACTCCGCCTCGAAGAACTCGGAGAGCGGCTCGCGGCGCGTGGCGATCGGTCGCGCAAACAGCTTCGCCCGGTCGAGCTGTCGGATGTACGCCTCGGCCACGGCCCTCTGCTCGGTGTCGGCGGTGAAGATCGCCGACCGGTACTGCGGACCGACGTCGTTGCCCTGCCGGTCGAGCTGCGTCGGATCGTGCGCGACCGAGAAGAAGACCTTCAAGAGCTCGCCGAAGCGGATCCGCGTCGGGTCGAAGCGGATTCGGACCGCCTCGGCGTGCTTCGTCGCACCCGTGCAGACCGTCCCGTAGTCGGCCTTCGCGGCGACGTCGCCGACGTAGCCGGAAGTCACCTCGAGCACGCCGTCGAGCTCCTTGAAGACGGCCTCGGTGCACCAGAAACAGCCGCCCGCGAGCACTGCGGTCTGGGTTGCTCCGCTGCTCGCCGGCGCGACGTCGCGCTCGGGCTCGGGAAACTCGTTTGGCGCGGTGCCCATCGGGGTCTCCTTGCGATCGCGGGCGGCGCGGCGGGTGGCGATGGAGGGACTCGAACCCCCGACACGGCGGATATGAGCCGCCTGCTCTAACCAGCTGAGCTACATCGCCCTACTCGGCGGGCGCAGAACACTAACCGGAGGCGCGCGCCGCTGCTACAAGAGCTTCAGGTAGGCGAGCAGCTGGCTCATCTCGTCCGCGGTCAGCTCGACCTCGCGCGCGGCGGCGATCGCGCGCACGGCCGACTCGAGATCGGCAAAGCGCCCGTCGTGACCCCACGGGCCCGCAGTCGATACACCCCGAAGGGAAGGCGTCGCGAACCTGCCGCCGGTGCCGACGTCGAAGAGCGCTCCCCGCGTGTAGGCGGGCGCGGGATGGCACTCCGTGCACTCCGCCTTCGCGAACACGCCGAAGCCCCGGCGCGCGGAGAGTGTCGCGGGTTCCACGGGTGAGCCGTCGGCCTGGATGCGGCCGCGGTCGAAGGGCGGGACCGAGAGCAGGTAGGCCAGGAGCGCCTCACGGTCTCTGCCGGTGAGCCTGCCGCCGCGCATCTCGACCGCGAGCATGCGTTCGAGCGCGTCCGGAAGCGTCGGCGCAGAGCCGTCCCAGAGATATGGAGCGGTCTGCCAGAGCCCGCGCAGCGAGAGCGTGCGGCGCCCAGCGGCCGTGCCCGGCGCGACGCTCTCGCCGGCCACGTACACCAGGTGGTCTTCGCCTCCGCCCGGATGACAGCTCGCGCAGGTGCGGCTGGCGTCGCCCGAGAGCCGCGGATC
>Ga0210377_10001046_pt1 | contig 25795 bp, 25 predicted proteins | sample PLM4_65_b1redo_FD_155480 | JGI IMG/M metagenome (GOLD analysis project Ga0210377, IMG submission 155480) | Groundwater sediment microbial communities from an aquifer in East River, Colorado, USA - PLM4_65_b1 redo | ecosystem: Environmental > Terrestrial > Soil > Riparian zone | place: USA: East...
CTTGTTGCGGCTGGCGAGCTTGGCGCCTTTCGTCTCCTCCGCCATATCGGGTTCTCCCTCCTTTCACATTAGGATTTGGGATCTTCACCGTTTCGGACCCATGCGACAGCCCCAGCACACACAAATATTTCCGTCGCCCTGCAGGCGAAAACATTCGCTCAGCCTGACACGAAGAATTTGAATCGGGCTTGTTCGGCGATACCGAAGGACGAGCTTGGTGGGCTAACTGCTTCGGTGGGCCGTGGTGATCCGAAGCGTCATTGTAAGGATTGTGAAATTAATGTCAACCAAAATCTTTCTAGCGGCCAAGAGAGAAGGCTCAGACCCCCTCTCCCTACTGCCTCGACAAGGAATGATGACTATTCGAACGGGGGAAGTTGGAATAGGCGGCGGGCGTTCTCTGTGGTGAGGCGACCGAGCTCATCAAGGGACATTCCCAGAAGGCGGGCCACTTCGTGTGCGGTGTGGAGGAGATGGCCCGGCTCATTGCGCTGGCCCCGAACAGGTTGCGGTGGCAGATAGGGGCAGTCCGTCTCCAGGACAAGGCGATCCAGCCTCGCTTTGCGCGCGACCTCGCGGAGTGGCTCGTTCTTGGGATAGGTCACAGGTCCGGCGATCGAGGTGTAGTAGCCTCTGGCCCACGCTTTCTCAGCCAGAGCCAGGTCACCGGAGAAACAGTGCAGGACGACTGCCCCGGCCTGTTCCTCCTCCAAAAGGCGCATTGTCTCCTGATGCGCGTCCCGATCGTGGACGATGAGCGGCAGACCGAACTCCTTGGCGAGGCGGATCTGGCGGCGAAACGCCTCTGTCTGGGCCGTGCGAGGGGAGCGATCGCGGTAGAAGTCGAGGCCTGCCTCGCCGATGGCGACGACCTTCGGGCTCTTTGATAGGCTTCGAAGAGTCTCCTCGGCCTTCTCATCATAGTGCTTCGCATCGTGGGGGTGGACGCCGACGCTCGCATAGATTTGGGGGTAGCATTGCGCCGTCTCCACCGCCTTTCGGCTGGCCTCGAGATGATAGCCAACCGTAATCATCAGCTCGATCCCGGCGGCTTTCGCCCGCGCCAGGGCCTCGTCGCGATCGGCGTCGAACTCCGGCATTTGGATATGAGCGTGAGTGTCAATGAACACTAGTGGGGGTCCAATTAACTTCGCCTAGCGGCGTTCCTGGCTCACGGGGCGCTCCCTGCGACGTACCTGACAATGTACGCCTCGGTCGTCCCCCTGAGCCGCGCCTTGCTATCCTCGTTTCTTGGCCCGCCACTGTGCACACCGCGCGCGGAGAGAACTCGTTCGAGGCACACTAGCGGACCTTGGAACCGGGAGCGATCGGCTGTTCCGGCGTCAGCAAGACGATCTTGCCCTTATCGTCCTCGGCGGCGAGAACCATCCCCTGGGAAGGGATCCCCATCAAGGTGGTCGGCTTCAGGTTGGCCACTAGGATGATCCGCTTCCCCATCCAGCTTTCCAGTGGGTACTGCTCGCGCAGTCCGGCCACGATCGTTCGCTCCTCGTCCTTCAGTCGCACGCGCAGCCGGACCAGCTTCTTCGAGCCCGGGACTGCGGTGGCCTCGATGACGTCGGCGACGCGCAGGTCGAGGCGCCGAAACTCCTCGATCGTGATCTGACCCGGCAGCGCTCCCGACGCGGCTGATGCCCTCTTCGCCTCCTCGGAAGGCTTCCGGGCGGTCGTCTGGATGCGGGGGAACAGGGCGGGTACCTCTTCTATGCGCCTCTCCAGCGCACGACCGGGCCATCCCGACCCGAGCGCCTCCTCAAGGCGGACCGATGCGAGGGGGGCGTCAATCCCAAGGCCTCGGAGCATACGCTCCGCCGTCTGAGGGAGAAACGGAGAAAGCAGAAGCGCGATCTTGCGCAGCGTCTCGGTCGCAGTGAAGAGGACACTCTTCGTTCGATGATCGGCAGGATCCCGCTTCCAAGGCTCGTTGGTCACCAGGTACTTGTTCGTCGCCGAGACCAGATTCCAGATGGCCCCCAGCGCCTCGCCGAACGCAAAGCGCTCCATCGCAGCCGTCATATCCCCGACGGCGGCGCGGGTCGCGTCAGAAAGCCCTCCTTCATCAGACCACTCGGGAATCCTGCCGCTATAGTATCGCTGGATCAGCTTCAGGACTCGGCTGTAGAGGTTTCCAAGGTCATTGGCCAGGTCCGCATTCAGCCGGGCCACGAGCGCCTCCTCGCTGAAGCTGGCATCCAGGCCGAAGGTCATCTCCCGCAGCAGGAAGTAGCGAAAGGCGTCGAGGCCGTACGTGTCAGCCAGCTCGAGGGGCGCCACGACCTTGCCCAGGCTCTTGGACATCTTGGATTCTTCGATCTTCCAATAGCCGTGGACGTTGAGGTGCCGGTACGGTTCAATCCCGGCCGCCCTCAGCATGGTCGGCCAGTAGATGGCATGGGGTTTGAGGATGTCCTTGGCGATCAGATGCTGGGCCGACGGCCAGAAATGCCGGAATCCCTCCCCGTCAGGCCAGCCTAAGGCGGAGACGTAATTGATGAGGGCATCGAACCAGACATAGGTCACAAACTGGTCGTCGAAGGGGAGCGGGATCCCCCACGTCAGGCGTGAGCGAGGGCGGGAGATACAGAGATCTTCCAGCGGATCCTTCAGGAAGGCCAGGACCTCATTCTTATAGCGTCCCGGGCGGATGAAGTCGGGATGGTTGTTGATGTAATCGATCAGCCAATCCTGATACTTCCCCATCCGGAAGAAATAATTCTCTTCCTCGATGTAGGTCGGCTCCTTCTGGTGATCGGGGCACTTTCCGTCCTCAAGCTCCTTCTCGGTGTAGAAACGCTCGCAGCCGAAGCAGTAGTGGCCACCGTATTGTCCGAAATAGATATCGCCGGAGTCGTAGATCGTCTGCAGGAACCGCTGGACGGTCCGCTTATGATGCTCGCTGGTGGTGCGGATGAACTGGTTCGGGGTCAGCCCCAGCCGCTTCCAGGTCTCCTGAAAAATCCCACTGATCCGGTCGGCATAGGCCTGCGGGCTCTCGCCTGCTTTTGCGGCCGCCTGGGCGATCTTGTCGCCATGCTCATCCGTGCCGGTGAGGAAATAGACCCGGTCAGAGCCCAGCCGGAGCTTCTGAAAGCGGGCCATCGTGTCAGCCAGGATGGTGGTGTAGGCGTGACCCAGATGCGGAGTGGCGTTGACGTAGTAGATCGGGGTGGTCAGGTAGAAGGTCTCGTCGCTCATGAGTCGTCGTGGGATGTCGCGCCGGAGACCCCGCAGCCACCACTACTGCAGCCTCCCCCCCCGCCGCAGCCTTTCCGGGGCGATTCATCGTCCAGGGGGGGGCCGATGTGGATCAAGTCGGCCGCCTTCACCTTGATCTGCCGGCTGTCCTCCAGTTGGACCACCACCGATTCGGCCAGGATGTCCCGGGCCTTCACAATCCCCAGCCCCTCCCGCGCCTCGACCAGGGAACCGACCTTGGGCAGACCCCGCTTGAGCTCCTCGTACATCGAATGTTCGTAGCGAAGGCAACACTTCAGCCGGCCGCACATCCCGGCCAGCTTGCTGGGATTGAGGGAGAGGTTCTGGTCCTTGGCCATCCGGACCGAGATCGGCTCGTATTCTTTTAAAAACGTTTTACAGCAAAGCTGCCGACCACATGGGCCGACATTGCCCAGCTTGCTGGCCACGTCCCGGGCCCCGATCTGCCGCATCTCGATCCTGGTGTGGAACTGCTGGGCCAACTCCTTCACCAGCTCCCGAAAATCGACCCGCTCCTCGGAATAGAAGTTGAGCGTGATCTTGCTCCGGTCGAAGCTGGCCTTGACATCGACAAGCTTCATCGGCAGCTCCCGCTCTTTGATCTTCCGCACACTGAATGCCTTCGCCTCCAATTCGAGGACCCTGATCCGCCCCTCGTAGGCGAAGTCGTCCGGAGTAGCCCGCCGAAGGACGTTCTTCAGTGGCCCATTTCCTTTCTGATCAGGAAATACCGGGAAGGTGGCGACCACCAGGCCCAGCCCCTGTCCCCACCTGGTTTCCACCACCACCCGTTCGCCCGGCCTCAGATCCATTCCCCTAGGGTCGTAGTGCTGCTCCTGGTGTTCGGTCTCCCCCAAGCTGATTCGCACCGTTTTCATGCTCACACTCTCAAAAGGCCAGAGGAGGCCGCTCCGCGAATCTCGAGAAATAGATCCTCGAGCGACAGGCGCGGGTTCGCGTTGCGCGACAGGCCAGCCATGGTGGCGTGCACCGCGCGAAGCCCGTCCAGGATGGCGTCCAGGGTCAGGCCCTCCGCCTGGCGGGCGACGTCCTCGCCTCGATCTAAGTTGACGAGCCACTCCTGGCGCCCCGATGCCTTCGCGACCATCAGATCTCGGAGCCAGGCTGAAAGGACCTCCAAGTTCTGCGGGAGGCCTTCCCGATCCTTCGCGAGCCTTTCGGCCAGTTCAATCAGGGCGGCCGGTCCGTCCCGGAGTCCCCGCCCAAGCTCTTCGAGGAGAAGATCCCTCGCCTCAGCCAGGGACGCGGCCTCCTGGCTAAGGGCTCGCCCGATACTTCCGCCGCTCCAGGAGACGATCAGCCGGGCTCGGGTCCGATCAACACCCCTTCCTACGATAAAGGCCTCCAACGTCTCCGGCGGGATTGCAGAGAAGCTGACTGTCTGGCATCTGGAGACGATCGTGGATGGAAGGGCGGACGGGGTAGTGGTCAGAAGGACAATCACCGTCCTGCCGGGCGGTTCTTCCAGGGTCTTCAGGAGGGCGTTGGCGGCCTGCTCCGTCATTTTCTCCGCGTTGTCAAGGATGAACACCTTCCGCTTGGCCTCGTACGGACCAAGGACAGCATCGGCCTCGAGTGCCCGGACCTGCTCGATCTTCAAGGTGGCACCCGCCGGCTCGATCACCTGCACGTCCGGATGCAGCCCCCTGGCGATCTTGCGGCAAGACTGGCATGCGCCGCACCCGTCATCGACCGCATCGCCCTGCTGGCAGTTGAGTGCTTGGGCGAGGGAGAGGGCTGCGGCCCGCTTGCCGATCCCCTCCGGCCCCGTGAAGAGATAGGCGTGCGGGGTTCTGCCGGTCGCCAAGCCCCGCTGTAGCAGCCGGACCGCTCGCGCTTGCCCGATCAGTTCACGAAATCCGTTGACGGTTGACGGTTGACGGTTCACTGACGAGCCCATTGATTTCACCCGGTCCCTCAACCGTGAACCGTGGACCGTGAACGTTTTATACGGGTGCACTCGTCCCACATGGCCGACTCCAGCTCAGCAAAACTCAGCCGGGCGTCGATCACCCGGATCCGCTCCGGCTCTTCGCGGGCCAGCGCAAGGTACCCCTCCCTGATCCGCTGGTGAAACGCCAGTGGCTCCGCCGTCATTCTGTCTCGAAAGGCCCGCCCGGCACGTAAACTCCTGGTGCATCGCTCTAGCCCGATTCTCGGGTCGAGATCGAGCAGGATCGTCAAATCCGGGGTGAGCCCGTCAGTGGCCAGATGGTTGAACTGTCGGATCAGGTTGAGGTCGATGCCTCTTCCGAATCCCTGGTAGGCCAGCGTGGAATCGGTGAAACGGTCGCAGAGCACAACTGCCCCGCGCGCGAGGGCGGGGGTGATCACCTCCCGGACAAGTTGAGCCCGGCTCGCCTCGTACAGGAACAGCTCCGTGACCCCGGACATGGGAGCAGATTCCCGACCGATCAGCAGGTCCCGGATCTCCTTACCAATGGTCGTCCCGCCGGGATCCCGGGTTTCGATGACCTCTGCCGCTGAGGCGCGAAATCGATTGGCCAGCAGCTTGAGCTGGGTCGTCTTCCCCGACCCCTCGCCACCCTCGAAGGTCACGAACACCCCGCTCACCTGCTGCCCCTACCTCACGATCGTACCCTTAGCCGCGACGCCCTCGCACTTCGCACCCCGCACCGCCTATAGCGCAGCCACCGAGGCGACCAGCTTGGCCAGCTCTTCCAGCTCCTCTTCCATGACTGTGCGGGGGTCCAGGAGGACCTGGTCGTCTTTGATCCGGACCATCACCGGCGGGTCGCTCCTGCGGAGGCGCTCCTCTAAAGCCTGCGCGGTCAGGTCGGGGGCCTGCACGGCGACCAGACGCGTCGGGAGTGCCTCGAGGGGCAGCGCACCCCCGCCGACTTCGGACGTGCCGTCAATGACCGAGGCCTTGAGATGACCGGAGGCGAGGGCAGCGATCTGGTCGCAGAGGCGTCTTGCACGCTGATCGATCTCGTGGAGCGGCATGGCGAGCGCTCGGAGCACAGGGATACGAGAAAAGGCCCGCCCCTCGTCAAGGCAGAGGCGGAGGGTGGCCTCCAGCGCGGCCAGCGTCAGCTTGTCGATCCGCACCGCCCGGGCCAGCGGATTGAGGCGAAGCCTCTCGACCAGCGACCGCTTGCCAACGATCAAGCCCGCTTGAGGTCCTCCAAGCAGCTTGTCCCCGCTGAAGGTCACAAGGTCCACGCCGGCTCGGACGCTCTCTGAAGGCAGCGGCTCCTTCGGTAGCCCGACCTGAGAGAGATCCAAGAGAGCGCCGCTCCCCACATCTTCCACGACCGGCAGGCCGCGTTGCTTGCCCAGCGTGACGAGCTCGCTCACGGGGACGTCAGCGGCGAAACCCAGGATCCGGAAATTGCTGGGGTGAACCTTCAGGAGCATGGCGGTCGCCTCACCGATGGCCGCCTCGTAGTCCTTGAGGTAGGTCCGGTTCGTCGTCCCGACTTCCTTCAGGATCCCGCCGGCCCGACGCATGATGTCTGGAATCCGGAATGAATCCCCGATCTCCACCAGCTCCCCGCGGGAGACGATGACCTCCTTCCCCTCGGCGAGCGTGTTGATGGCCAGCAGCACGGCCGCCGCGTTGTTGTTCACGGCAAGCGCAGCCTCGGCGCCAGTCAGCCGACACAGGAGCCATTCCACATGGGCTTGCCTGGAGCGCCGAGTGCCACGCTCAAGGTCGTACTCCAGGTTGGAGTAGCCCCGCGCCACCTCGACGATGCGCTCGATGGCGGCCTCGGCCAGCGGCGCACGCCCTAAGTTCGTGTGGACCACCACACCTGTGGCGTTGATGAGGCGCCGAAGGGACGGCCGATCCAGGCGTTGTGCGGCCTCGCGCGCCTCCGCAACGAGCGCAGTCCGAGATGGCGGATTGGCCTCCTGCGCCGACCCGGACTCTCCGGCGGCGACAATCCGCCGCCAGCGCTCCAGCACCTCCCGCACGGCCTCCACAACCGCCCAGCGGGGGACCGTCGTCTGGATCAGCTCTCTGATCGACGGCTCCTGTAGCAGCTCATCCACCGAGGGGAGTTGTCTCAGCAGGAATCGTGTTCGACTATCGATGGTTGCCATTCCCTTGATTCCTTCGACACAGCTCAGGCCGCACACTGAGCCTGCCGAAGTGACAGGCCCTTCGACAGTGCTCAGGACAGGCGCCCTAGGCTTACGCGCTGATCGTGACGGTACCACACTTCCTCAGTCGATTCAACTGCGAGATCGCGACCCAATGGAAGGCAAAGGGCCGGGCCGTCACGTGGCGGCCAGGCCCTTTGCACAAGTCTCGAACGGCGGCGTCTTCAGATCCGAACATCCCTCGGGGCCGCCGACCGCTTGGCCACAAAGCACGGCTTACAGAAGACCGGTTTATCCAGTATAGGTCTGAAGGGAACAGTGGTTTTCTGACCGCACGCTGAGCAGACGACCTCGTGCTCCTCGCGGGAGCCTCCAGGACCGCCCATCCCCTTGCGCACCGCCTTACAACTCTTGCACCGTTTCGGCTCGTTCATGAATCCTTTCTGCGCGTAAAACTCCTGCTCACCCGCGGTAAACGTAAACTGCTGCCCGCAATCGACGCACGTCAAAGTCTTATCCTCGAATGCCATTGGCCGCCTCCTGCAAGACCGAAGACCGTTGCTCCCCTGCTCCTTTACCCCAGCGCTTCGCTGCCGTCATGCTGTCTTCCCACTAGCCCATATGCCATAGGCCCCCCACTGATGATAGCACAACGTCACATGCCATGCCGCGGAAACACCAACCGCTTCAGGCGCCCCACCTCTTCCCGCACTGCCTCCCAAGCCCGCGCCTTGGTTGAACCAGTCGTGACGGCGGGGGCATCCATGAATGCCGCGTCGGTGAACCCGACCTCCTTGTGTCGGACCAGAAAGGATTCCGGGAGCAGGGCCGGCGGTTCACGATCATTCATGATGGCCCAGGCTGCAGCCCATGCGCGAGGGACATTTCTCAGGTCATATCCTCCTCCACCCAGCGCCACCCAACGCCCGCACAACTCCTTCAACCGACGCACCATCTCGACGAACGCGGTGAGGCTGATCCCAACGTGGGACAGGGGATCGGTCTGGTGTGAGTCGATCCCGAGTTGGGTGACGAGGATGTCGGGTTGGAAGGCCTTTACTAGGGGTGGGATCACCTCGTTGAAGCCCCAGAGGAAGATCTCGTCGTCTGCCGAAGGCGGCAGTGGCACATTCACCGAGTAGCCTTCCCCCTTCCCTTCGCCGAGCTCATTCACGAACCCGGTGCCGGGAAACAAGGTGCTGCCGGTCTCATGGATTGAAAGGGTCAGGACTTGGTCAGTGTCGTAGAAGGCCCACTGGACGCCATCGCCGTGATGCACGTCGATATCCACGTAGGCGACTCGATGCCCGCGGCGGCAGAGATCGGCGATGAGCAGGGCGGCATCATTGATGTAGCAAAACCCGGACGCTTTCCCCGGTCCAGCGTGGTGGAGCCCACCAGCGATATTGAACGCCCGACTGACCTCGCCCGATTCCACAAGGCGCATCGCGAGCAGCGAGGCGCCGGCCACCAGCGCGGACCATCGGAAGATCCCCGGCAAGATCGGATTGTCGGGGGTCCCCAGACCGTAATGCAACGCCGCTGCGGGGGTCTGCCCTGCATCAGCCGCCTTGAGAATCTTCAAATAGTCGGGCCGTAGAAACAAGAGGAGTTCGTCGTCAGTGGCGGGTTCGGGTTCGAGGCAGCGAGTAGATGGAAGGGCGAGCAAGCCACAGGAGCTGATCAGGTCATAGGTCAGTGCAAGTCGCTCGTTGCGAAGGGGGTGCCCCGGCCCGTAGTCGAACTCCAGGTACCGTGGGGAATAAATGAATGCGGTCGCTGGTTCCGAAGACATCGTGAGACACCGGGTTGTGAGTCGGGGCCACCGATCCTTTACCAGGGCCTATGTGGGCCCGGCTCCGTTCTCGCCGGGCCGACGATACGTCCCGCTCTTCCCCCCTTTTTTGGCAACCAGACGGATCGAACCGATCACCATCTCCTTGTCCACCGCCTTACACATGTCGTAGACGGTCAGGGCTGCCACGGCCACGGCAGTGAGCGCCTCCATCTCAGCCCCGGTCCGTCCCGTGATCTTGATCCGTGATTCGATGTCAAGGCGGCCTGACTTCTCGATCGGCGTGAACTCGACTTCGGCGCTGGAGAGCAGGAGAGGATGACAGAGTGGGATGAGGTCAGGTACCCTTTTCGCCGCCATGACCCCGGCAAGCCTGGCGGCAGCCAGGACATCACCTTTGGGAACGATCCCTTTTTGGATCAGGCGGAGGGTCGCGGGTTGCATCGTGATCACGCCTCTGGCCACAGCCTCCCGCGTGGTCTCGTCCTTCTGGCTAATATCGACCATGCGGGCTCGGCCGTGCCGATCGACGTGACTGAGCCGCTTCATTTTTCTGTCGCGGCCGTGGCGTGCCCGTGTCGGTACTGCCGCATAATATGGTACATCTCGTCCTTGATGCTCAGCTTCAGCTTCTGCAGCTCCTTCCGTTTTCGCTCTTGCTCGCTCGTCAGGTAGTAAATCCGGTCGAATTCGCTGATCTTCTGATCGAACTCCCGATGCTTCTCAGCCAGCCGTCGGAAGTCCGGATTCTCCTCCCTGAGACGAGCAAAGAGTTGCGCCTCCGTCTGCTCCATCTTTGACCTCCTTTCGGCTAGACTTCAGCCCGAATACACAGCCCGGCGCTGAATGAAACCCAACGACAGAACGCTCGCAATGACGATCGCCTTTGAACACGAATAGGATGGGCAGCTTTTGTGTGAAGGCAGGCATATTCTGTGAGGAAGATTTCACTTCATTTTCAGAGTACTCAAGGCAGCGATGAAAGTCAAGGGGAAAAAGGATCAGGCGCGGCGGATGACGTGAGGCGCACTCGCCTTGAACGACACAGCGACTTCGGCCCCATCGGCAAGGCCAAGCTGTTCCCATGACTGCCGGGTCACGGCAGCCACGATCGGGACGCCGCAGTCGATCGTCACCCGGAAGATCGGGCCGGTCGGCAGGTGGCGGATGACCCGACCGTGGAGCTGATTCCGCGCGCTGGAGGGGGCAGGGAGCACTCCAGTCGGATAGAGCGTGATCTCCTCCGGCCGGAGGCAGATCAGGACTCGCTCTCCCGGCGTCAGCGGCGCTGCCACGTCAAGGGTCCACCCGGCGACCTCAATCGAGGCCAGTCCATCGCATACGGATCTCACATGGCCGGGGAGGATGGTTTCGACGCCGACGAAGCGGGCCACCTCCTCGTTGACTGGACCGGCGAACACCCGTTCCGGCACATCCACCTGGAGGATTCGACCGTCGATGATGACGGCAACCTGATCGCCCAGTGCCAGCGCCTCGTCCCTATCATGCGTCACGAAGATGGTGGTCATCCTGGTCTTGCCGAGGATCGTCTTCAGGTCGGCGAGAAGCCCCTCACGGGTCGGGGGATCCAGAGCAGCGAACGGCTCATCGAGCAGGAGCACCTCCGGATCAAGCACGAGGGCCCTTGCCAGGCTCACCCTTTGAGCCTCGCCTCCCGAGAGGGTTCGGATACGCCGCTTGGCCAGATGCGTGATCCCAAGGGTGGCCATGCCTTCTCGAACGCGCCTGCTCAGCTCCGTCGGATGGACGTGCCGGAACCTGAGGCCGAGGGAGACATTCTCCTCAACGGTCCCGTCCATCAGCAGCGGCTCCTGAAAGACGCTGGCCATGCGTCGGCGGAGGGAGAGGAGATTCCCGCGTGGCGGGATCGGCTGACCGCGAAAGAGGACGCGCCCATGGGTGGGGCGTTCCAAGAGTCCAAGCAGTCGAAGTAGGGTCGATTTTCCGGCCCCGTTTGGCCCGATGACGGCGAGTGTCATGCCTTCCTGGACGTCAAGCGACGGAATGTCCAGGATCGGACTCCCACTGTAGATGACCTTGATCCCCTCGAGGCCCAATATCGGCCGGCTCAAGGTGTTCGACCCCGTTGTTGGATCCAGGTGAGGGTCCAGTTGATCGCAAAGGTCAGGAGCAACAGGATGAGGCTGAGTGCGATCGCCATGTCGAAGTTCCCTCTGCTGGTCTCAAGGACAGTAGCGGTCGTAAGGACACGGGTCTGCCGGTAGATATTGCCGCCCACCATCATGGAGGCGCCGATTTCTGAAATGACCCCCCCGAAGCCGGCCATCATCGCGGCCAGGAGCGGCAGGCGTGCCTCCTTGAGGAGGAGCCAGACAACCTGCAGCCTCGACGCGCCGAGGCCAAGGAGCTGCACGCGCAGCCTCGGGTTCAACTGCTGGACTGCGGCCACGGTGAGACCGGTGACAATCGGAGCGGCGATGACGAACTGGGCGATGACGATCGCCGTTGGCGTGTAGAGAAGCTCCAGGAACCCAAGCGGGCCGGCCCGCCAGAGGAAGATGCCCACAAAGAGGCCGACCACGACCGGCGGCAACCCCATTCCGGTGTTGACGAGGCTGACGGCGATGCTCCGCCCCGGGAAGCGAGCCAGGGCCAGGAAGGTGCCAAGCGGAATTCCGGCCAGAAGACTGAGCAGCGTGGCGGCCCCGGAGACCTGCAGCGAGAGCAGCGTAATCCGCAGAACTTCCGGATCGCCGTGAACGAGGAGCAGCAGCGCCTGCTTAGTGCCTTGCCAGATTAGTTCCATTTCACTTGGCCAATCCGGTGAGGCGCTTGCGCGATACGTGGTCCAACAGTGTCCCGGTAATGAGCCCCAGGACATAACCATACGGTAGACCGCTGGCCATCAAGCCTACGAGTAAACTCGTGGAGAAATCTCCTCTCGAATCAGAGAGGTCCCGTATCAACAACAGCAAGGTCAGACCTTCAAAGAGAAGAACGACGCCCAGAATTGATAGGGGAAACACCTGAACGATTTTCGCAAACCCGCGGCTGAAAAAGAGACCGAACATCAGATACATCGAACCGTAGATCACCACAGATCCCCCCGTCCGTGCCCCAAAGGCATAGTGCCCCGCCAATCCGCCTGATCCATGACACGTCGGAATCCCACTGAAAAAGGGGTTGATGAGATTCATCAGCGTATAGGTGAGGCTGATCTTTCGAACCCCAATGGGGTGCTCGGGAAAGAAGTCCTGTGCAATCTGGCGAGTGGCAAGTATCGAGTTGCCTAGCGAGAGGGGTATCTGCGGTAGGGCCAGCAGGACGAAGCCTGTCAGCAGGTCCTGCAACGAAGGCGTGTGCAAACGAGGCAGGCTGAACCCGACATCATGCACCGCAGCGATGACGTCTGGTTTGAAAAGGAACGCGTAAATCACGCCCAGCGATAGGACAAACAGGGCGGGGGGATATCTCCGATTGCCGAGAAGAAGGAGGGTGAGAACGAAGCCTATGGCAGCCAGCCCATACCCGGCGACACCGTCTGCCCGCACGTACTCCTTGAGCGCGAGCGACGCAAGCTGAAGCCCTAGGCCAAACTGAATCCCGCGGATCACGCTCTTGGGAATCACCCGAGCAAGCCAATCAACCAATCCGGTCACCGTTAAAAGAGCCATTGTGATCCCAATGATCAGCCCCCCGCCATACAGAATGTTCGCACCGAGCTTCTGTGTGATCACAATGACGGCAACGGCCTTGAGCGGCTGCACAGGCATGGGAAGTCCGTAGCTGAAGGCTGTGAAGAGTTGCATCGCACCAAACATGATGAGGACACTCGCAGTATCGAGGCCAGAGGCGAGAATCATCCCCACGATCAGGGGCAAGTCTGTCCCGATATCCCCAAATGCTCCAGACAGTTCATTGCGGTCGAACCTGATGGCTCCGCGACGTGTCAAGGCAGAAGAGATCATAGCTTGGCGGTTGGTGGGCTGCACGTCGTGAATGTAGGTGCAGGATTGGACAGCGTTAAGAGGCCGAACAGCACCATCTCAGTCATATGGGCACCCAGGGGATGCGCCCGCGCGCCGTTCCCCTGCTCTCCTTGCAAAATAACGACGTAGTATATCCCGACTGTGCATCAAAAGGCAAAACGTGCTCCGGTGGCGCCTGCCAAATCACGACCGAGTGCGCAGCCACCTGAGGGAGCCACCAAGCCATTGTCCCGAGGGGCCCCGCCGCTCACGTCGATCTCGTGGCGCCCTCATCGGTCGAGTTCCTCTTCGCGCTTCCCAGCGTCCGGGAAAAAGAGGGCTTCGCCGAACTTGTCAACCCCAAACGTCTTGATGACAGCCTGGCCTTTGGGTGAAACCATGAAGTCGGCGAATGCCTTGCCGCCTGCACCGTTCACCTTCGGGAAACGGGCCGGGCTCACTTCCATCACATGATAGATATTTTGGAGCGAGGAATCCTTCTCGACCAGGACCGTGAGCTGGACTCGCTTTGCGAAGGCGAGGAATGTCCCCCTGTCGGTCAAGGTATAGGCCCGTTTCTCCGACGCGATCCCAAGCGTCTGTCCCATTCCCTGTCCGGATTGGAGGTACCAGCCGCCCTTCGACTCAATCCCAGCTTGCTCCCAGACCCGTTTTTCCAAAATGTGCGTGCCGGAGTTGTCGCCACGCGAGACGAACGGGGCTTTCGTCTCTGCGATTGCCCTGAATGCATCGCCCGCTTTCCTAAGGCCGCGGATCCTTGCCGGGTCCGCTGGCGGGCCAACGATGATGAAATCGTTATGCATCACCAGCCGCCGGTTGATGAGCGTCCCTTCGGCGAGATACCTCTTCTCCGTCTCAGGGGCATGAACCAGCACCACATCGGCCTCGCCGCGGCCACCCAGGGCGAGTGCCTGCCCGGTCCCGACGGACACCGTCTTCACGACATAGCCGCTCTCCTTCTCGAACATCGGGACCAAGACGTCCAGCAGGCCAGAATCCTGCGTGCTGGTAGTGGTGGCCAGGATCACCGTTTTGCTCGCGGCCTGCGCGGTGCAGTCCGAACCGGTCAGTAGCATGCCAAGGGCCGCCAAGCCTATGATAGAGCGGTGAATGCTAGTTCTCAGCCATGTCCTCGCCATTGTCCTCCTCTTCTGGCTGGCGTTCCAGTGGGCCAGCAGATCTAGCATGTTGACGTCGTCTCAGCAGTTATCTTTTGCGAGCCTGCCCGTTTCGTCAAGCAGAATCGCCGACTCTGTTCCAATTGAGGGAAAGCGCTTGCGGCTCCAGGTGAAGGTCGCTATCATCTGCGCGAGCGGTACCAGTGGCGATGCCGAACCATCAGGGGGACGCTGCCAACGAGGCAGAGACATGAAAGTCCTTGTAGTGGACGATGAGAAGGACATCACCGCCTTAATCACCTACCATTTGGAGCGGGAGGGATTTCGTGTCTTTCAGGCTCATGATGGCCTTCAAGCTCTGGAACTGGTCAGGCGTGAGCGGCCCGATCTCCTCATCCTAGATCTGATGCTCCCTCACCTGAGCGGACTCGATGTCTGCCGACGGCTCCGCAAAGAACCCGAGAGTGCCAGGCTTCCAATCCTGATGCTGACTGCCAAGGCGGACGAGGCCGACAAGGTCCTGGGCCTGGAGCTGGGCGGCGATGACTATCTCACCAAACCGTTCGGGCCAAGAGAGTTGGTGGCAAGGGTCAAGGCCCTGATTCGCCGAAGCGAGGAGGTTCCGGCAGAAGAGGTCCTCAAGGCGGGCAGCCTGGAGATCGATCTCGGCCGCTACACTGTCGCGATCCGGAAGCGGGCCATTGAACTGACAACCAAGGAGTTTGACCTCTTGAAAGCCCTGATTCTGGCCAGGGGCCGTGCCCTGACGCGAGAGCACCTTTTGGACCGAGTCTGGGGATACGAGCGGGCCTCCGAGATAGAATCGCGGACCGTTGATGTTCACGTCCGGCGTCTCCGGGAAAAGCTGGGCTCTGAGGCCAAGCGCATCATCACCGTGAAAAACGTGGGCTATCGATTCGACCAGGACACATAGCTGGTGGGTGGGCAGGGACATCCTTGATCAAAGGCAGATTCGAGCGCAAGCTTATCGCCACGTATCTCCTTCTCGTGGCCGCAATTGTATCAGTGGCCGGCGTGTATGTCCTTTCCTCACTCAAGCGCGCCTCGATCGATCACCTTAAGGCAAGCCTGCTGGCCCAGGCTCGCCTCATGAGCAACGAGATCACTCCTGCCCTTCTCGCCCACCACCCGGAGCAACTTCACAGTCTGGCGCGCAGGCTCGCGGAGCAGGTCTCGGTTCGGGTCACAATCATCGCGCCAGAAGGGAGGGTTCTGGCGGACTCCGAGCGAACGTCCGAACAGGTTGCGCAGATGGACAACCATCTGGGGCGTCCAGAGATCCACGCATCCCTCGGCGAGGGGGTCGGCAGCGCCATCCGACGTAGCGACACCATCGGCGTCGAGATGCTCTATCTCGCCGTTCCGCTGCGCCAGGACGGCGTGCTTTTGGGGATCCTCCGGCTGGGCATGCTGCTTTCCGATGTGAGCCACGGCATCGCGACGATCTGGCAGACGCTTGCGATCGCCGCAGTCATCGGGCTCGCCGCAGCGGCCGCGCTCGGATTCCTGTTCGCGCGTCATGTCACGCGGCCCATTGCCCAGATGACCGCCGTCGCCCGCCGCATGGCCGAGGGTGACTTCTCCCGAAGCATCACACTCACCTCTGCCGACGAAATTGGCCAGTTGGGGCATGCCCTGAATACGATGGCCAGTCGGCTACAGGACCGACTCGAAGAGGTCGAAGAGGAAAGAGCGAAGGGAGCCGCCATCCTTGACAGCATGGTGGAAGGAGTGCTTGCGGTTGATGAGGAGAACCGAATCATGTTCATCAACGCCAGCGCCTGCCGGCTCTTCAATGCGCCGTCAATCGGAGCAGAGCGCAGGCCCTTTCTCGAAGTGATCCGCAACAAGGAGATGTTGGATCTCCTGAATCGAACGCGCAGGGATGGAACGTTCGCCAAGCAGGAACTCGAGATTTACACCCCTGTGCATCGGGTCGTTCAAGTGCACGCCGCGCCCCTAAAAGGACGGGGTCGGACGTCCGGCGCTATCCTCGTGATGCACGATATCACTGAGCTGCGGCGCCTGGAGATGGTTCGCACTGAGTTCGTGGCGAATGTGTCTCATGAGCTGCGCACCCCCCTCACTTCGATCAGGGGGTACCTGGAGACCCTCTTGGAAGGCGGGCTTGAAGATCGGGAACATGCCCGTCCATTCCTGGAGGTGATTCACAAACACAGCGAGCGCATGGGCCGGCTCCTGGACGACCTTTTGGACCTCTCGAATCTCGAGCTGGGCAGGGTCACCCTTGATCGACGCCCCACCACTCTCGCCGAGGTGGTGAAGAGCGTCATGACGATCTACGAACCGCAGGCGGCCAAGCAGGAGACGGAACTGCGTCCTGAGCTGTCAGACAACCTGCCACCGGTTCTGGCCGACCGCGATCGCCTGGTGCAGATCCTGATCAATCTGCTGGACAACAGCCTCAAGTTTACCCCGAAGGGCGGCACAGTCATCGTCGCTGCGCGACCGGTTCACGGTTCACAGTTCACGGTTCACCACGGGACTCTTCCTGTCCGTCAACCGTCAACCGTCAACAGTCAACCACAGCACCAGGTCGTCGAAATCTCGGTGCGAGATACCGGCATCGGCATCCCGTCACAGGATCTGCCCAGGATCACGGAGCGGTTCTACCGAGTGGACAAGACCCGCTCCAGGGAGTTGGGCGGGACAGGCCTCGGACTGGCGATAGTCAAACACCTGGTAGAGGCCCATGGCGGCAACCTGACCATCGAAAGCCAGTTAAACCAGGGAACCACAGTCCGCTTCACGCTCCCGATCGCCCCTCCCGATTCTGAGGCCGCGTGACACAGGCGACGCCACTTATTTTCCGGCGGCTGACCAGACGTCCAATGTCATTGGCAACTGGAGCGTCTAAGTAAATAGTCATTTGACAAATCAATACATTTTGATATATTCAGTCCATGCTATTTCTGATGCCGAAAGATCTCACGCGTGCCGCACGCTGGTTTCACGCTCTCTCCGATGAAACGCGCTTGCAGATCATCGAACGTCTGCGTGACGGCGAGCAGTGCGTCTGCGACTTGACCGACATGCTGGCGACAACCCAGTCGCTGCTCTCCTTCCATCTCAAGACGCTCAAGGAGGCCGGAATTCTGACGGACAGGCGGGAGGGTCGATGGGTGTACTACTCGTTGAGCCCGGAGGCGATCGAGGAGTTGGAGCGGTTGATTGGCTCGCTGAAGCCAAGAGGACGTGGGCTCCGCGTTTCGCTGAAACGATGTGATTGACCTTTTTTTTGGCGCCATTCATCAATGAATCTTGATTTGGATGGCTGGAGGACAACATGAGCGAGCAGGACATCAAAGAGATCGTGAAGAAGAGGTACGGGAAAGCGGCTCTGAAGGTCACGAGCGGATCCGGCCCGTGCTGCAGCACCGCGTCATCGAGGGGCGAATGCGACGGTATCACATCGAACCTCTACACGGCTGCAGAGACCACGGGACTGCCGGGCGAGGCCGTCGCGGCATCGCTCGGGTGCGGGAACCCAGCGGCCCTGGCCCAGCTCAAGGTAGGCGAGACCGTGCTCGATTTGGGCTCGGGAGGCGGCATCGACGTGCTCCTATCGGCCAAGCGTGTCGGCCCGACGGGCAAGGTCTACGGCCTCGACATGACCGATGAGATGTTGGCCCTGGCGCGCGAGAACCAGCGGAAGGCCGGGGTCGAGAATGCGGAGTTCCTGAAGGGCGAGATCGAACAGATCCCATTGCCCGACAATTCGGTGGACGTCATCATCTCCAACTGCGTCATTAACCTGTCAGCGGACAAGGACCGCGTCCTGGCGGAGGCCGTCCGCGTGCTGAAGCCGGGGGGTCGCCTGGCGGTGTCCGACGTCGTGGTGCGAGGCGAGGTCCCGAGCGAGATTCGGCGGAGCATTGAGCTCTGGATCGGCTGTGTGGCGGGCGCTTTAGATGAAGAAGAGTACCGTTCCAAGTTGACCAAGGCCGGCTTCGAGGACATCGACCTGGAGCCGACGCGCGTCTACCGGACTGAGGACGCCCGTGAGTTTCTCGCGAGTGCTGGCCTCGACGCCGACGCCATTGCCCCGCAGGTGGACGGCAAGTTCATGAGCGCTTTCGTGCGCGCAAAGAAGCCCGCTGCATGACCACCGCGCCAGTTGCAACGCGGCTGAACGTCTTCGAGCGCTACCTCTCTGCCTGGGTGGCGCTCTGTATCGTGACGGGCGTCGCCATCGGCAAGGTCAGCCCCGGACTGGTGGGCACCTTGAGCCGGATGGAGGTGAGTCACGTCAACCTCCCTGTCGCGGTCCTGATCTGGCTGATGATCTACCCGATGATGCTGCGGATCGACTTCTCTGCCATCAAGGACGTCGGGCGGCAACCGAAAGGAATCCTGATCGTCCTGTTCGTGAACTGGTTGGTAAAGCCTTTTAGCATGGCCTTCCTCGGCTGGCTCTTCTTCAAGCACCTCTTTGCCGGGATCATCGGCTCCTCGCTCGGAGATCAGTACCTTGCTGGGACCATCATCCTGGCGGCTGCCCCGTGCACGGCCATGGTCTTCGTCTGGAGCTATCTGACTGACGGCGACCCGGCCTACACACTGGTCCAGGTGGCTTTGAACGACCTCATCATGCTCTTCGCCTTTGGGCCCATCGTGATCTTTCTCTTGGGCGTCTCGAACATCACTGTGCCGTACGACGTGTTGCTGTACTCGGTCCTGCTATACATCGTCACCCCTCTTGTAGCCGGGGCTGCCTCCCGCGCGGTGCTCCTCCGGATCCATGGCCCGGTGTGGTTCGAGGGAGTCTTTCTTGCGCGGCTCAAACCGGTCACCATCGTGGCCCTCCTGGCCACCCTCGTCATCATTTTCGCCTTCCAGGGGGAGGTGATCCTGAGCAAGCTCTCGCATATCGTGCTCATTGCGATCCCACTGCTCCTCCAGGTCTACTTCAACTCGGGGTTAGCGTACGGGTTGGCGCGATGGCTCCGCGTTCCTCACTCGATCGCCGCGCCAGGGGCGCTAATCGGCGCCAGCAACTTTTTTGAGCTGGCTGTCGCCACGGCCATCTCCCTCTTTGGCCTCACCTCTGGCGCGACACTAGCCACTGTGGTTGGCGTCCTCGTCGAGGTACCGGTGATGCTCTCCGTCTGCTCGGTCTGTAATCGCACACGCCACTGGTTTGCCGAGCCCGTGGCAGTCCCGGTCGTCGAACCCGCCCGGCGGCCAATCGGCGGACGGGCCTGACCATGTTCAGCAGGATCTCTGCGTCGCTATGCTGTGGATCCCTTCTGGATGCTTTCCAGTGATCTACCCTCAGCGTCCCACGCTGAGAGGGCCTACATGACCAGACCGCGAGTGCTTTTTCTTTGCGCTCACAACTCGGCCCGGAGTCAGATGGCGGAGGGATTCCTTCGCGCCATCGCTGGCGACCGCTTCGAGGTGGCAAGCGCAGGTACAGAGCCCACACGCGTCCATCCCCTCGCCAAGAGGGCGATGCACGAAGTCGGGATCGATGTGAGCGGGCACACTTCGAAGACCATCGATGCGCTGCTTGGCCAGCCGTGGGACTACGTGATCACGGTCTGCGACAGCGCCAGCGAGCGCTGTCCAGTGTTTCCGGAGCGGACGACGCGCCTCCATTGGAGCTTCGACGACCCGTCTCTGGCCACCGGTATGGAACAGGACCGCTTGGAGGCGTTCCGGTGGGTCCGCGACCAGATCATCGTCCGGATTCGCGAATGGGTTGCCGACCTCGAAACGTCCACGCCGTGATCTCGCGTCGAGAAACCCCGTTATTCCGTTCAGGAGTTTCTTGGACCCCCGGTAATCTTCCCACCACACATTGATCAGCCCGGACCCTTCCTTCTCGCCACTCTCGCAGCAGCGATTCGTGAGCGGTCCCTGATTACCTCCTGTCCCAAGTTCCACTCCCACCCTTCCCAACAATTTACATCCATGTAACGTCAGCTTTATCCCTCCGTCATCTTCGGAGGGTATCCTCCGATCTCAAGAATGGGATGATCACAGACTGCAAGCTAGATCGGCGAAAGGGGGATTTCCTCATGATCGACGGATGCCCAGAGGCCTGGGAACAAGAGTTCATGGGCTATCTGCTGACTCGCGAGGACACGACGCCGGCAGAGTTGGCTCGACACTTTCGTTTATCTGACGACGCCGCTGCCTATTGGCTGGGCTGCCTGGTGAAGTCCGGAAAGGTGAGAATCGCCCGGATCGAGAACCAGAACGTCAATACGCGGGTTGGTTCTTCGACCGACAACGAAGCCCTGACCAATGAAGATGGCTGGGGGCCACCTCAGGCAATGCTTGTCGTCTCCAGGGAATCTAACACCATCTGAGGCGCCAAGGGTGACGAGCATGAAATTAACTCGGTTGTGACCGGCTCTTCATATATTCGTAACACATGGCTGTCAGGATAGGAGTCCTGAAGGAGGTGTGAGTGTTGATTACGCTAAAGGTCGATCTCGGTTCCTACAAGCGATTCGTCGTGAGAAAAGCGGTGAGGAGGGGTGAATTGTTGGGCCTCTCCCCATTTTTCGATGATCAGGTGGTGTTGAGCCCGATTGACGGGATCATCGAGCGCATCAAATGCGATCCGGAGGAACAGGCAGTACTCATCAGCATCCGGCGCCAGGCAATGCAGTGACAGGCGGCTCACTCGTAACGACGAGAGGCACAGCATGAGATACCGGATCAAAGAGCTTAAAGGGAGCGTGATCATTAAGATCGATGGAAGAGCCGGGGAGGACGAGGCGGCAAGGGCGCGCCGAGCCCTCTCGGTGTTTCTCCGACGTCCCCGCGTGAAGGTCATCCTTTACCTGGCTGGTCTGCGCGAGATCGGGATCCCTGAGCTTGGCGTCTTGGAGGCGATCCGAAAGGAGGTCAAGATGCAGGGTGGAACGCTACGGCTGTGCGCCGTTCGACACGACATTCGCTCGCAGTTTGATCGAAATCCTTTCCTGCAAGTCTACGAATTGTACCACGACCTCGAAAGCAGCCTCTCCGGGATGCCGGACCTGCCGCTGAAGCGTTCGGCTTGAGGCGCGGAGGCACCACCACTCTATCAGAAAGCCCGGGTTCGTTTCTTCCACCACACACGCCGCTGGTCGCTCTTCTGGCTGGCCGAGGAACTGACAACGAAAGTCACTTGGACAGGCAGAACGAAGCCGAGGACGAAACCCTCTCACACGAGGAGAAAGAGCATGAGACGATCGTGGTTGAACACTCTGCTTGCTGGCACTGTCATGATGGCTCTGTCGATCTTTGCTTTGGGTGACCAGGCATGGGCGGCCGAGAAAAAAGATGACAAGGCGGTCCTGGACGAGGTCCTGGACATCCTGAAGGAGAAAGGACAGATCAGCGAGGAGAAGTACCAGGAACTGAAAACACGGGCGAAAAAGGAGGGAGCCGGGAAGGTCCTGGCGGGCTTTGAGGGCTGGACGCCCTACATCAAGTCGGTCGATGGCCAGCACAAGATCGAATTTCACGGGCGTATCCACTTCGACCTGCGCGCCTATGAGGAGGGCTCGCGGAACCTAGACGGCAATCGCAGCAACGTCTCCTCCACCCGCAGCGACCTTCTCACCAACTTCCGCCTGCGGCGAGCCCGCCTCGGGGTTGATGCGACCTTCTTCAAGTACTTGGACTTCAAGCTTGAAGGGGACTTCGGGGAACAGGGGAGTTCCTTCATCCTTACGGACGGGTACGGAGAGCTGAACTACTGGCCGGAGCTACGGGTCAGGGGAGGGCAGTTCAAGGTCCCGTTCAGCTTCGAGGAGCTGACCTCCTCCCGTTTTATCGATTTCGTGGAGCGGTCGATGGTCAACAACCTGGTGCCGGCCCGCGATGTGGGATTCATGCTCCACGGCCGCCTCATCGACGGAATGGTGGAGTATGCTGTCGGGATGTTCAACGGGACAGGTCAGAATAACTTTGAAACGAATGACTCCAAGGACTACGCCGGCCGGCTCCTCGTTCGCCCGTTCAAATTGGTGAACCTTCCCCCCCTCCAGCAGTTCCATATCGCCGGGCATTTCACGCACGGCGACCAGGATGTCCACCCCGGCCCCGCGGCCGGGACGAGCCTCCAGGGGCGGACCGACGGCCGATTCGTCTTCTTCCCGCGGGTCCCGACCCGTGGCGATCGGACGCGCTACGGCGTGGAGGCGGTGTACGCCTATGGGCCTCTCGGCCTCTACGGAGAGTATGTGCGGACTGAGGAAGAGCGAAATCTTGGACCGGGGGGCAGCAATCTCGGCGACCTCATCGGCCAGGGCTGGTACGTCGCTGGCACCTTCTTCGTGACGGGAGAAGACAAGGCACACGGGAAGGCACCCAAGGTGAAACGGAACTTCGATCCACGTACTGGAGGGTTGGGGGCACTGGAGCTTGTGGCACGATACGCCCAGCTCGATTTCGCCTCTGACGGTTCCCTCCCCAGCCCCGGCGCTAACCGCGCCGATGCCCTCACGATCGGGTTCAACTGGTATCTGAGCCCGAACGTCCGCGTGATGTTCAACTGGGTCCAGAACTGGTTCGAGAATGACAACATGACCCCGATCAGGGGCGAAGACACGTCGTGGGAACTTTTCTCCCGGCTCGCCCTGTGGTTCTAGGGGCACCGACTCCAAAAAGGAGGGAGAGGGCGTCTTTCACGACAACAGAAATGTGTAACATGGCTGTAACGTAGACGTAACACCATCGTCACATCATCGCTGATAGAATGTCAGGGAGAAGGAGGAGACTAATGAGGAGACTAATAATGATGATGAAGCTGAAGAATACCAAGCACAGGACAGGCGTGCGGGCTCTTGCACTTCTTATCGCGGCGACCGTCATCGGGATCTCGCTTTGGTCGGCGCTCGGACTGGCCGACGTGCTCAGGGTGGACCCGGCGCTCCCAAGCTACAAAGCAGTAAGCGGGGTCTCCGGGAACCTCTCGAGCGTCGGATCGGACACGCTGAACAACCTGATGACGCTCTGGGCTGAAACGTTCAACAAGTTTTACCCCAATGTGAAGATTCAGATCGAAGGAAAGGGCTCAAGCACGGCCCCTCCCGCTCTCATCGCCGGGACGGCTCAGCTCGGCCCCATGTCCCGCTCCATGAAGGGGACGGAGATCGATGCCTTTGAGAAGAAGTTCGGGTACAAGCCCAGTCCTATCCGGACAGCCGTGGACGCTCTGGCCGTGTTCGTCAATAAGGATAACCCGATCAAATGTCTGACCATGGAACAGGTGGACGCGATATTCTCCAAGTCCAGGCGCTACGGTTACAAGGAAGACATCAAGACCTGGGGGCAGCTCGGCCTGACGGGAGACTGGGCTCACCGACCGATCAGCCTCTTCGGCCGGAACTCGGCCTCCGGCACCTACGGTTTCTTCAAGGAGCACGCGCTGAAGAACGGCGACTACAAGGACGAAGTGAAGGAACAGCCTGGTTCTGCGTCCGTCGTCCAGGGTGTGACGGTGGATCGCTACGCCCTCGGCTACAGCGGGATCGGTTACACCACCGCTGGCGTGCGGGCCGTTCCGCTGGCCGAGAAGGCCGGGGTGGCCTGCGTCGAAGCGACGGCCGACAACGCCTACGCTGGAAAGTACCCATTGTCACGCTTCCTCTTCATCTACGTCAACAAAGCCCCGGGAAAGCCCCTCGATCCTCTGACACGGGAGTTCGCTAAGCTCGTGCTCTCCAAGGAAGGCCAGGAGGTCGTGATCAAGGACGGGTTCTTCCCTATTCCGAACTCCGTCGCGAAAGACGAGCTGGGCAAGATTCTTTAGCGGATCATCGGAGCCAGACGTGGCTGACACAACTACGGTCTTGAAGGCGGGCGAGCCTCTCCCTGGGGCTCGCCCGATTGCTGTCTCTCGAAAACAGGTCGGGCGCCGGCTCCTGGTCGATCGGTTGACCCGCCGCATCGTCACCCTGGGCGGGGCGGCGATTATCATCTCCATCCTTGCCATTCTCGTCGTCATCGCCGCCGAGGTCTATCCTCTGTTCAAGCCTACCACAGCGACATCACTGGGAACTGTGGACGCAAGACTGGACTCGGCCCCGCTGGCAGTGGGAGTGGATGAATACCGTGAGATCGCGTATCTGGTGACGGCCTCCGGAGTTCAATTCGTGTCAGTCAAAGAGAGGATCGCGCAACCACCGATCCCCCTCAAGGGGCTCAACAAAGCCCGTGTCGTGGGAACATCGCCCTTGGGACGTGGTCCTTTCGCTGTGGGACTCTCGGATGGACGTGTGATCCCGGCGGAGGTCAGGTTCGAAGTCTCCTTCCCCAAGGGGAGGCGTCGAGTGGACGCTGAGGTAATCGTGGGAGATCCGATTACCGCCGATCCAGGTAAACACCCCATCACGCGGCTCGCTCATGTTTCAGCGCCGAGCGGGCCAATTACCGCGGCCGCCGTCGGCCCTAAAGACGTCGCCCTCTTGACAGTCAAGGAGACGAAGGCGCTCATCGGCCCCTCGACCAAGGAGGAGTCGCGACAGCGTCTCTCCCTGCGGGTCGAAGGCGAGATCACGACCCTGGCTCTCGACGGCCGAGGTGAGAACCTGTTCATCGGCACCTCATCCGGCCAAGTCAGCAGGGTGGACCTCGGAGACCTGAGCGAACCGAAGTTCGCCGGGTCCGTCGCCGCCACAAGCCGACCGGGGATCGGTGTGAGCATGCTCGGTCTCCTCATCGGCGACCGCACCCTTGTGGTGGGCGATGCGCTAGGCGGAGTCAGCTCCTGGCATCTGCTGCAAACCGCCCGGGGGGAGCGCCGTCTGACCAAGATTCACGACTTCTCACCCCATGCCGGGCCCGTTGTTGCGTTCGCCCCATCCAGGCGAGACAAGAGCTTCGTCACGGTTGATCCCTCGGGAACCACGCGCATACACTACGGAACCACCGGAAAAACCTTACTGACAATGAAGGCACAGGGAGATAGCGCCAACGCGGCAGTCTTCGCCCCCAAGGCTGACGGGGTCATTACGGTTGATGTGGCGGGACGTCTCTCACACTGGGCCGTGGAGAACTCCCACCCTGAGATCACTTGGGGGAGCCTATTCGGCAAGGTCTGGTACGAGGGGTACCCCGCGCCGGCGTATGTCTGGCAGTCCACCGGAGGGACCGACGACTTTGAGGCGAAGTTCAGCCTCACTCCGCTCATCTTCGGAACCCTCAAAGGCACCTTCTACGCCCTCCTTTTCGCCATCCCGATGGCGATCTTCGGCGCCCTCTACACGTCTCAGTTCATGCATCCGACGCTCAAAGGATTCATGAAGCCGACTGTCGAGATCATGGCCGCCCTCCCCAGCGTCGTCCTCGGCTTTCTAGCGGGGCTGTGGCTGGCGCCTATTGTTGAACGGGTTCTTCCCGGCCTGTTCCTCACGCCGATCATGACTCCCTTGCTGATTCTGATCGCCGTCTATTGCTGGCGATTCGTTCCCATGGCCCTACGCAGACGAATCAGGCCCGGCACCGAGGTATTCCTGCTCGTCCCGATCGTGATCGGTGGCAGTTGGATCTCTTTTCAACTCGGTGGAGTGCTCGAGCGCCTGCTCCTCACTGGC
>Ga0210377_10001047_pt1 | contig 25795 bp, 22 predicted proteins | sample PLM4_65_b1redo_FD_155480 | JGI IMG/M metagenome (GOLD analysis project Ga0210377, IMG submission 155480) | Groundwater sediment microbial communities from an aquifer in East River, Colorado, USA - PLM4_65_b1 redo | ecosystem: Environmental > Terrestrial > Soil > Riparian zone | place: USA: East...
GGTGGGGCCGTCATGGGGATGGGTTATGCGCTGTATGAAAGAATTCAGTTTGAGGACGGGAGAGTGACTAACCCTTCGTTCATGGATTATAAGATACCATCTTCGCACGAGATCCCCGAGATCGTGCCCATACGGGTTGAAGTTCCTCTGCCCGAAGGGCCTTTTGGCGCGAAGGGGGCAGGCGAACTTGCGGGTCTGGGTGTGGCACCCGCTGTCGCCAATGCCATTTTTGATGCATTAAAGGTGAGAATCAAAGAACTTCCCTTAGATGCTGAAACAGTCCTTGCCGCAATTGAGCGGCACGATAAGAGCAATGTGGCAATTTGAGGTGTGAAGCGAATCCCGAAAGGCCGAAAGATGATCAAAGCAAGGCGTCTAGCCGCGACAGCCAGTGTTATCATCTCTATGCTGTTTGGCACTTCAGCTTTTTCAGCCGAGGTTACCAAACTACGAGTTGGGATACTTCTGGCTGGGGAATTTGTCCCTACATACATTGCCCATAAAAGAGGCTTCTTTCAGAAATATGGGCTGGACGTGGAGCTGATCTATTTCCAGGGCGGCTCTCAGGTCATACAGGCTATGTTGGGTGGAGATATTCGCTTAACGGTAACTGCTGGACCGGAAGGGGTCGCCGCCAAACTTCAAGGTGCAGATATTCTTCTCTTGTCGGCCAACAACCCCACGATGCATTTCACCCTTTTCGTTGCCCCAGAGATAAAAAAACCGGCTGACCTGCACGGGAAAAAAGCAGGCATCAGCCGGTTCGGTTCTTCCTCGGATTTCAGCATACGATACATGTTCAAATCATTGGGCCTGGGGGAAAAGGATGTGACGATCGTTCAGATCGGGGACAACCCCAGTAGACTTGCGGCTCTCAAGGCAAACGCCATTCAGGCCTCTGTTTTCACGGCACCCAACACGGTGCGCGCACGGAAAGCTGGCTTTGTTGCCATGGTCGATGCCTACAAACTGGGCCTCAAGTTTCACGGGAGCGGAATAGCCACCACGGGCGCCTTCATGCGAGACCATCGGCTGACTGTTGAGCAATTCTTCAAGGGATTCTTGGAGGGCGTCCAGTACGCGAAGACGCACAAAGAGGAGAGCGTTCGTCTGATAAAGGAATTTTCGCGCTTGAAGGAGGAGGAGGAGGCAGAGGAGACCTATCGGGTCATTGTCCAAGATATTCAGCCGCGTAAGCCCTATCCTCTGAAGGAGGGGGTCGAAACTGTCCTTCGTAACCTAGAAAGTACCATACCGAAGGCAAAAACCGCCAAGGCCGAGGATTTCATCGATGACAGTATCATAAAAAAGCTGGATGAAAGTGGATTTATCGATAGCCTGTATAAATAACACAGGACGGGAATGGAAAGTGAGACGAAGAGCTTTGTTGGTCTTGCTGTTTTTTCTTTCTGGTGGTGGGGAGGCTTGGTCTCAAGCGGGGCTGCAGAAAATTAGGATCGCCTATGCCAGTAGAGGCATTTATATCATGGACCTCTACATTGCCAAGGAAAAAGGATTTTTCCGGGAGGAGGGGTTGGACGCGGAGCTTGTTGAGGTTAGAAGCGCTAATATAGCGGTTGCCGCTCTGGTTTCGGGTGAGTTGGAGGCGTTAGGGTCCATCGGAGCTGCGACTCGGGCCAGTCAGCTCGGTATGCCATTGAAGGTCCTGGCTGTTACGGGGCATCGTCCCCTCTTCTGGTTGGTGAGTAGGCCCGAATACAGATCGATCCCTGAACTTAAAGGAAAAACTTTAGGGATCACCACGGTCAACGGAACCCAGCATCTGGCTGCGGTGCGCCTTCTTCGAAATGTAGGGATTGATGCGGCAACGGATCTTAAAACCGTTCTTATAGGCGGCGCCCCTACGCTTCTCCAGGCCCTCATGAATAACTCTATCCAGGTTACAGCCCTCTCGCCTCCAACGATCCTTGTGGCGCGCGATAGGTTCAAGATGAATGTGCTTGGAGACCCACCGAGGGATTTTGTGAGCATGCAAGGCGGGTTTGCGGTGACGGAGAAGCTCCTGGCCGAAAAGCGCGATCTGGTTCGGCGGATGATGCGCTCCAGGACGAAAGGTTTCAAATATTTTCACGAGAACGAAAAGGATACCAGCGAACTGTTAGCGAAGTTTATGAAGCTGGATTTGGCGACAACGCTTGAAACGTACCGTATTTCCAATTTCGCCTTCACCAAGAATAGCATTCTCACCGATAAGGAAGTTGAGGTTCTCTTAAAAGAGGACGCTAGAGTGCTGGGTTTAGCCCAACCTGTTCCAGGCTCCAAAATTTTCGACTTTGGTGTGCAAAGAGAGGTTAACCAGGAATTAGGCATTCCATAAACAAGGGATGTCCATCAGATCCTGCCTTGAGAGCTTGCTGGTGGCGACATGGAGCCGCGTTCGGCAGGTGTCAGCATATGGCTTTTTGAACGCAGAGCAGGCTTTCTGTTTGGAGGTAGCCAGCCGAAAGGAGTGCCCCATGGGAACAACCTCAAAAAGAAGCTTTCTTGGTCCCTCATTTTTGCTGATCTTCGCCATTTTCCCTTCCGTTTTGAGTTTCGGTAGGTTAGCCGAAGCCCAGCCACTCAAGGAAGTTCGAATAGCCTCAAGCACGACGGTAAGCTTTACAAACCTTTCTACGTTTTACGCGCGGGATAAAAGGTTTTTCGAGAAAGAGGGCTTGGACATTAAGATCATTGTCGTGCAAACAAATGCTGCTCTGGCAGCACTGGTGACCGGCAATGTTGATTATACTACTCTCAGCACTTCGACGATTGAAGCGGCCTTAAGGGGGATGCCTCTTCGTTTGGTCGCAGTAACAAGCCAGCAGCCTGTCTGGGGTCTTGTGGTTCGGAAGGGGATCACAAAGGTAACAGACCTCAAAGAGAAAAAGCTTGCGGTTAGCTCCTACGGAGGCGCCAGTTACGCTGCAATCCTTTATGTCTTGAAACACTACGGCCTGGGTCCGAAGGATGTTTCGATTCTCGCTACGGGCGATACGATGGCTCGCATCGCGGCTTTGCAAAAGGAAGCCGTAGATGCGGCCATCATTCCAGCCCCGGGAGATATGAAGGCCATCACTTTAGGGGATTTTAAGCTTCTCCTGGATGTCGGGACCATTTACAAGCTACCCATGGGTGGAATCAGCACCTCCTTAGCGAAAATCAGAGAGAATCCTACTGAAGTCGGGAAGGTTGTTCGGGCAGTAGTTGGAGCAACAAGATTCATCGTCGATTCGCGGAACAAAGACGAAGTCCTGAGCTACTTGGCTGCTGGATTCAAGCTGGAGAGGAACTCCGCAGAGGAGCTTTACAGGCGGATTGTTCCATCGCTCAGCGCAAGCGGCATGGTGGACAGGGATAAAATCAAGCTGGTGATTGATAGCGCGATTGAGCGGGGTGTGACAAACAAGCCAGTGGATCCGGATGCGGTGGTGGATTTTTCTTTCGCGAGGGATCTGGGTTTCTGACGGAAGGAGATGAAAACGGGCTGGCGTGAACGGCTCCGATTCGAGGGACGGATCTCGCCTAAAAAAGCTTGTGAGGTAAGGGACATGAAAGAGCTAAAAATCATCGGCACCTCAGTCAGTCGGGTGGACGGGGTTGCAAAAGTAACCGGCCAGGCGAAGTACACGGGAGACATGGTCGTCCCGGATATGGTCGAAGGGAGATTCCTGCGCAGTCCGTATCCCCATGCGCGCATCCTCTCCATCGACACAAAAGAGGCCGAGCAGACGGAGGGAGTGGTTGCCGTTTTGACCGGCCGAGATCTCAGTCCTACGGAGTCTTACCTCGGTAGAGGGAAGAGAAAAGATCAGCCGGTCATTGCGCTGGAGCGTGCCCTCTACGCCGGGCAGCCGGTAGCGGCTGTGGCGGCGGAAGATCGGTCGGTCGCTGAAGAGGCTCTGAACAAAATCCATGTAGAGTATGAAGAGTTAGCGGCGGTCATTACGATCCAGGAGGCGATCGGCGAAGGGGCCCCGCCAGTGCACTCCTTTGCCCCGAACAACATCTGCTTTCAGGACCAGTTGGTAAAAGGGGATGTGGCAAAGGGCTTTGCCGAGTCCGATGAGATTATTGAGGACACCTTCGAATTCCCGATGGTCTACCACTATTCCATGGAGCCCCACACAGCCATCGCCAAGGTGGATGCGGAGGGGATCACGGTCTGGTCGTCGAACACGCATCCATTCGGTATCCGTCAGGAGATCGCGGAGCTTTTCGGCTATCCTCTCTCTCGGGTTCGGATCATCGTTCCCTTTGTGGGTGGGGCCTATGGGAGTAAGTCTGGCAGCAAGATTGAACCTCTTGTTGTTGCCCTAGCGCGCAAAGCAGGGAGGCCTGTGAGAGTCGTCCAGAACATCTCTGAGGCCATGATGACGGTCAGGCGCCATTCAGCCATCTGCAAGGTTAAGACAGGTGTTAAGAGGGACGGGACTCTGGTTGCCAAGGAGGCGGAGATCTATCTGAACACCGGTGCTTTTGCAGAGACGGGTCCAACTGTAACAAGTCGGACTCTGACCCGGATCTTGGGCCCCTATCGGATTCCGCATATCAGAGCGACCGGTTATTGCGTGTACACCAACACAGTATCCGCTGCTTCTTTTCGTTCCATTGGGGGACCCCAGACAGCATGGGCTACGGAGTCTCAGATGGACATAATCGCACAGAGACTCGGTATAGATCCGGTTCAGATTCGCCTCAAGAACCTGCTTCGGAAAGGAGAGGAGCTTAAACCTAAGGGAAGGCCTCTCGATGCGGATCTATTCAAAGGGATGGAAAAAGTCGTGCAAAGTCTGGGATGGGACGGACCAGTGACCAAAGGGGGGCGCGGTAGAGGGGTTGCGTTCGGCGTGACAGATCCTGGGGCGCCTCTTGCCTCTACGAGTACGGTTCACGTTCTGTCGGACGGGAGTGTGGTCTTGCTAGTGGGGACTGTGGAGGTTGGGCAGGGGGCAAGGACGGTGATGAGTCAGATCGTTGCCGAAGAGCTTTCGGTTCCTCTGGGGCGGGTAACCGTGCGCGTGATCGATACTGCCTACACTCCCTTTGACCGCTCTACAGGTTCCAGCCGGTCCACCACTGTGATGGGAAAAGCAGTGCAACTGGCGGCACAGGATGCCCGGAGCCAACTGATGGATCTCGCCTCGGAACACTTTGAGGCCCCGCCGGAGGCTATCGTTCTAAGGGACGGGGAAGCCTGGGTTGGAGGGAAAGGAATCAGTTACGGCGAGCTGATTCATCGCCATTTTGCCATGCAGGGAGGGGAAATCATCGGCCGGGGCTACGCGCATAGTGGAATGGCGCCGACTCCTGCCAACCCCTTATTCTGGGAGACCGGGATTGGAGGAGTCGAGATAGAAGTTGACCGGGACACAGGAGAAATTGCGCTAAAGCGATATGTCACGGTCGCGGATGTGGGCAAGGCGCTTCACCCCTTACAATGCGAGGGTCAAGACGAGGGCTCTGTAATGATGGGTATAGGCCATACGTTTTATGAATCCGTGATCTATGAAGGCGGGCAGATTTTAAACTCCAACCTTATTGATTACAAAGTTCCGACCTTTAAGGATGTACCTGAGCATTTTGAAACGATATTGATTGAGGACGAAAACGGGCCTGGGCCGTATGGAGCCAAGGGGATGGGAGAGGGAGGGATTATTCCGGTTGCGCCGGCTATCGCCAACGCTCTTTACTGGAGCACTGGCGCAAGAATCAAGGAACTTCCTCTTACCCCCGAGCGGGTTTGGCGGGCGGTCAATAATAAGCGACAAAGGTGATATCCGTGAAGGGGGAAGATATCAGCGGCTTGGTGAAAATGGGTTCTTGGCATGACAGTCTAAGAATATTGGGGAAACTCCTATGAGAGCCTTTTTTTCGAACGGGTTCGTTTTCTTACTTGTCGCGATATGCTCTGTGATTTCGATACCGCTAAGAGCCAGCGGCGATGTTGAATCCCTCTTAGGTGAAATCAATCGAAAACCTGCCGATCAGCGACTGAAGGTATTGATGGAGGGCGCGAGGCGGGAAGGCGTTGTCTACTATTATGGATCAACGAGCCTGAGCGATACACAGGAGCTCATCAAGGGCTTCAATAAACATTATCCTTTCGTGGAGGTGCGTTTTACGAGACTAGGTGGGGCGGGCGTCGCCACCAAGGTGATCAACGAGTATCGCGCCGGGGTGCATAACGTCGATTTTCTCTCGCTGCGCGGGACGTTTCTTCCAGAGCTGATAGACAGAAAGATCATTGCCAAATACGTAAGTCCTATGGCGCCCTTTCTTCGGAAAGGTTTCGCCGACACGGAAGGATACCTGTCCAGTATTTACGCTTCCGGCTATACGATGATCTATAACACCAGGAGAGTTAGGCCCGGCGAAGTTCCTAAATCATATGAGGATCTGCTCAATCCAAGATGGAATGGAAGACTTGTCATGGATTCCGAAGAGTACGACTGGCTCGCCGGAATGATTGATCTGTTGGGCGAAAACAGAGCGAGCGCCTTTCTCAAGAGGCTGGTGGAAGAGCAGAGGCTCAAGTTTTTAAGGGGAGGGTCCCACACTCATATGACTCAACTTGTTGCCGCGGGGGAGCACGATTTGCTTATTGACGGTTATGTCCACAATGCAGTCGATATTAAGGCAAAGGGCGCTCCGATTGATTTTGTTTTTACTAATCCGACAATCGTGAAGCCCCCCTCGGTTATCGCCATCACCTCGAAGGCTTCGCACCCTCATGCCGTAGCCTTGTTGTTTGATTACAAATTATCAAAGGAGTCCCATGAGATTATGGCACATAAACAGGCCCGTTGGACTACACGGAGAGACGTGAAATGGATTGCTGAGCCCGGCACCGATCTGCATGTCGTATCCCCTTTGAAGTGGGGGCGCGGCTACAACGATGTCGTGGTACTGTTCAGGAAAATAACCGGCCAGTAGCGAAACAAGATGAGGTGATCTTATGAATGCCGTACAGATTAGGAGCATTCGCTTGTGCCTGCTCATTGTGCCTCTTTGCCTTACAGGGCCGAACGTTGTGCTATCCGACGTAGAGGATCTCCTCACGCAAATCAATAAGAAACCGGCAGAAGAGCGCCAAAGGTTGTTGGTAGAGAATGCCAAGAAAGAAGGCGCACTAACTTTTTATGCTGCAACGAATTTCCGTGACACGCAGGAAATCGTCATCGGATTTAGCAAGCAATATCCGTTTATCAAAGTGGCTTTCTCAAGCTTGGGGGGGCCGGGGGTCTTAAATAAGGTCTTAACCGAACATCGGGCTGGAGTTTATCACGCCGATGTAGTGGCCCTGACAGGAGGTTACGTACCAGAGCTTATCGACAAAGGCGTCTTAGCGAAATATAAGAGTCCGATGGTTCCTTATCTGCGCAAAGGTTTCGTCGATGCGGATGGGCTTTGGCCGGGGATATACGCGATCGGATACACGATCATCTACAACACTCAGCGAGTCAGCCCAAGAGAGAGTCCCAAGAGGTTTGAGGATTTACTCCGTCCTAGATGGAAGGGAAACATGATCATGGACGCTGAGGCTCATGACCTATTTGCGGGCCTTATCGATCTTTGGGGCCAAGAGAAAGCCGTAAACTTCTTCAAAAGGTTAGCTGGCGAACAGAAGGTTCAGGTGTCAAGGCAATCCCATACCTTTATGACTCAGCTAGTTGCGGCCGGGGAGCATGATTTAATTGTCGACGGTTATATGCACAATGCCGTTGCCATAAAGAAAATAGGGGCGCCCATAGAGTATGTTGTTACCAATCCAACCATCTTGCGTCCTCCTTCTATCATAGGGATCACTTCTCGTTCTCCCCACCCTCACTCCGCTGCTCTATTCCTAGATTATCACCTATCTCAAGAAGCAAGCGAGATCATGGTGAAGAATCAGGGAAGATGGGCACCACGAAAAGATGTGAAGTGGACAGTGGAACCCGAAGGCGAGCTGCATGTGGTGTCTGCATTGGAATGGGGGCAAAAGATGAGACAGACCGTTGAATTTTTTAGTAGGACGATCGGGCAGTAGAAATGGGCGCCGATAAGCTCGCAAGAAATCAAAAGAAGAACGGGACGTAAGAAGTTGGAGGTACATATGAAACCAGCAAAGGCAAAGCTAGTCATTGATGGGATGAAGGAGGCCGGCATCAATTTTTCTGTTGGGGTTCCTGACGCGCAGTTTATTGAAGTCTACCGGATGGTATCCCGAGACCGCGATATCCACTATGTGGGCGCCGCAAACGAAGGGGAGGCTGCCGGCATCGCCATGGGAGCTTGGTTCGGTGGGAAGAGACCGGCTCTTATCATCGCGACTTCCGGACTATTAGTGGCTACGTATCACCTGGCGCGGATCAACCTCCTTCATGAGGTGCCAATCGTAGTTTTGGTGCCTTTCCGGGGGGATCTTGGGGATCCAAGGTGGATGGGAATGTACCAGAAGACCACAGAGCCTGCCCTGAGGGCCATGGATATCCCTTACCGGGTTGTCAACCAGTCCGCGGATATTGTTAGAACGATCAAGGAGTGCAGCGAAAGCGCTAGGGCTTGGTTACGGACCGTTGCCGTTTTGTTCACAGGGGAGGCACTATGGTAAGTCGATACGAACTACTCAGAAAACTTTCAGCTATCATTCCTGACGAAGTAATTGTCGTTGCTTGCATAGCAAATACCAGCGGCTTTTGGGGGCAACTCAGTCAAAGAGAGGCTGATTTACTGCACATAACCATGGGGATGTGTACGCCAACCGCTCTTGGCGTTGCCTTAGCCTTGCCGAGCAGGAAGGTCATTGCCTTGGATGGTGATGGAAATCTCCTTTTGAACTTGGGTAGTTTAGGGACTGTGGCAAATCAGAACCCGCCAAACCTCACGATTGTTGTATTTGACAATGGAAATTATCTAGGGAGCCACAAAAAAGAGCCAGGCATGCCTACGGCGACGGGCGGTAAAACGAATCTTGAGGGCGTGGCTAAGGCCAGTGGGATCGTCAGTGCCTGCACGGTTAGCAGCGTGGATGATTTTCAAAGGAATGTCGAGGCGGCCCTGTCGAATGCAGGCCCCCATTTTATCGTAGCGAAAATTGCGGCTCTGGACGACGATAGGCCACCCAGAACACGCCGCGTACTCGACCCAAGAGAAAACAAGTATCGTTTCGTGAACCATATTCAGAAAACAGAGGGAGTGGAAATTTTGGGGAGCGGTCTTGGAAAGTGGTCCTAAGAACAAGGAAAAAAACCGGGCTTGAGCGGATACCCCACTCCACGGCCTACAACAAGGTGAAAGAGAAACAAGGTGAGATGTTCCTGACAGGCTTGGCTGAATTTGTAACCGAGGGAGGAAACATGAAGAAAGCACTATTGTTTAAACGTGCATTACGTGTTTCTCTCGTGTTTCTGTTCCTGGGCTCTTATGCCTTGGCGGCAGAGCCGAGGAGGATTACATTCGGTTATTCCACCATCGGCCCGATGGCTGCCGGGGCGTGGATGGCAAAGGATATCGGTGCGTTTGAGAAATATGGCATGCAAGCCGGCCTTATATATATATCGTCCGGCCCAGTTGTAGTGCAGGCTTTAATTGGCGGTGATCTGCACGGAGGCATTGCGGCCAGCAATGCCGTCATTAATGCAATCTTAAACGGGGCTCCGATTATCGGCGTGGCTGGGACAGCCAATCGCCCCTATCACAGGCTTTGGGTGCAGCCCGAGATTAACCGGATTGAGGATTTGCGAGGCAAGACGTTGGGGGTCACACGCTTCGGCTCTATCACGGACAACCTGACGAGGATGCTGCTGAGAAAACATGGGTTGGAAGGTGCGGTGACAGTTCGTCAGATGGGAGGGACTCCTGAGGTGGGAGCTGCTTTCCAGCAGCGCGTCATTGCGGGCGCAGTCACCTCAGAGCTGCGCGTGGGTTCATATGTTCCGGCGAAGATGCTGGTGAAATTGGTTGACTTGGGTTTCCCGTATTCGATGAATATGATTGCGGTCTCGCGCGACTACTACCATCAGAATCGAAAAACAGTAGAAGGCATGATCCGGGCATACATTGAGGGTGTGGCAGCCCTACATCATCCAAAGGATAGGGCACTAAAAATACTGATCAGGTATTCTCGTCTTGTGGACCCTAAGCAAATCGAGCAGTTATATGAGGACTCCACTACCTATCTGGACCGGGTGCCCCGGGTAGAACCAGAGGCAGTCTATACCATCCTTGAATTTATGGGAAAGAAGGGGACTTCGTTGGAAACATTCGCCGACAATTCTATCGTGGACCGCTTGGTTGGTGAGGGATTTGTGGAGAAACTTTACAAAAACCCTTGAGCTTAGGTTGTTGACAGCGCAAGATGCGGGGGAGTTAAGATCCTTACGCCGGAGATTTTGGGGCAAGGAGGGACTTGCCGATGAAAAGTCGAGATATGGAAGACTTGGTAAAGGATGCGCTGTCGCGAGTTAACGAGGAAAGAGTCGTCAAGCTTGTCTGTGACCTCGTTGACATCCCTAGCACCACGGGACAGGAGAGGGAATGCGCAGAGTATCTAGTTCGCTACATGAGAGAAATGGGTCTGGAAACAAGGCTTCAAGAGATAACGGATAGGAGGGCTAACGCTATAGGTATACTTAAGGGAACCGGCGAGGGACCTATCTTGATGTTTAATGGGCACCTCGATACCGCATGCACGGGAATCGAGGAAGAGGACTATGCGGCTATGGGTCCTCTGCCAGCCGGTTATAAGCCAAAGTCCTATTTAAAGAATGGTTATATATTCGGTTTGGGGGCCAATAATATGAAAGGTGGGGTCGGGGCGGCCGTTGCTGCATTGGAGGCCCTTCTACAAACAGGGGTAAAGCTGAAAGGAGATGTCATTGTGACTGGCGTGGCTGGGGAGAGCGAGAAGAGTCCAGTACAAGGGGCTATACGCTCGTATCGTGGGGACCGTTATCAAGGGGGAGGCTATGGGACCCGTTACCTGGTGACTCACGGTCCCATACCCGACTATGCGGTAGTGTGCGAGCCCAGCGGATGCTATGTAGTCAATGCCCAAACAGGATATTTTTTTATCAAGATAGCCATCAAGGGGAAGGCAGCCTACCAAGCCACCAAGGGGCCGGGATTTCGGGGAATTAACGCGATAGAAAAGGCCTGCTCTCTTATCGAGGGGCTGCGGCAGTGGGATTCAGAGTACGCTCGGCTGCACACGTATGATTCGGGCATGGGAATCATCGAGCCTCATCTCACCATGGGAGCTATCGAGGGTGGTTGGCCTTACAAGCCGTCTTACTCTACAGCCATTTGTAATCTTTATGTGGACCTCCGAGTAACACCAGCTATGAATCCTAGAGAAGCCCTGGATGAACTGGAGGCCGTTTTGAGAAGGATTTCCGCTGCCGACCCTCAGTTAAAATATGATGTGGAAGTATATGCCTCAAATGTGCCGGCCACGATGACCAGTCCTGAGAACAATCTTATCCGGGCTTGCCTCAGGGCAAGAGAACTCGTCCTCGGCCAAAAGCAGGAAAAGTTTCCTCTTGGAATGGCATCTGCATATAACGACTCTAATATATTTCGCCAGCATGGTATCCCTGCATTAAAATGTGGCCCCTCCGGTGGAAAGGTGCCTCCTGAAGCGCAGGGGTTACTGGATGAAGGTGAACGTCTGAGCATACGGGATCTGGTTTCAGCAGCGAGAATTTATGTAGCCTTGGTTCTAGATATGTGCTCCAAGACTAGAAGCGAGATAAAGCTACTGGATGTGTAAGGTTAAAGATTGAACGTGGGCAATAAGTTTAGCATTTGTCTGCTAACAATTCTTTTGAATTTTGGGTGGTCGTCTCCCTTTTTATGGGGAAGCGACGTCAAGACCTTGTCTGGTTTGCGTGATCCCGAACGGAGCAGAATCCTCCTGGAACAGGGTAAAAAAGAAGGGGTTCTAAACCTTTACACGACCGTGGGGATGGGGGTCTCCAAGCCAGTGGCAAGTGCTTTTGAAAAAAAGTATGGAATTCCCGTGAACTTCACGCGTGCGGGTAGCGAAAGGGTAATGACTCGTTTTGTCACGGAGGTAAGGGCGGGCAAAGTCAGTGCCGATATCATGGAGAATGACGCCGGAGAATTGACTTGGTTGGGAAATCAGGGTTTCCTGGAATTGGTCAGCTCCCCACAGCTGGAAAGATATCCTGATAATATCGTGGGGCCCAATCGATTATGGTTTGGCTCTCGCTATAGTTTTTATGTTCCGGGATACAACACTCGTTTGGTATCTCCCCAAGATGTTCCGAAGACGTACGAGGATTTATTAAACCCGAAATGGAAAGGAAAAATGATGATTGAGGCCGAGGATGTGGACTGGTTTGCTGCTCTGTGGGATTATTGGGGTGAGCGGAAAGCGTCAGAATACTTTAGAAAGTTAGGAGAACTGGATTTATTGGTGCGGCGCGGCCATACCAATATGACCCAGCTCCTCGCTGCTGGTGAAGCCCCGCTTGCCATAACCCTTTACAATCATGAAGTGGAACGACAAAAAAAGAGCGGGGCGCCAATTGAATGGGTTGCTCTCGAGCCTGTAGTAGCTCGTTTGGGTGGAGTCGCGGTGGTGAAGAATGCCCCGCATCCGGCGATGGCCCTATTGTATTTCGATTTTATTTTTTCTGTCGAAGGGCAAAATGTCTTGCGCAATCTGGGAAGATCACCTACGGATCTCCAGGTGGGTTCTGAGCTAAGGCGTCTGAGCGAGGGGTTCAAGTTCATCATGGTAAATCCGCTGCTGATGGCAGAGAGGCGAAAAGAGCTCAATAGCCTTTTTCAAAAAATCCTAAAAATCCATTAGGCGGCGAGCTGTCAGTGTCGCGACCTTTTCTTCTTCCGAATAGAGCATGATATGAAACGAAAATGGACGAACGGTCATAGAAGTGAGAAATTCTTCGCGGGCGTGATTCTCGCAATGGTTTTGGTATGGCCTCTTGGTCTGCGGGCGTCCCCGGATCCTAAAATCATCGAAGGCGCGAGGAAGGAAGGTCAGTTGATTTGGTGGAATACCATTGCTCAGGACCAGTGCCAAATATTGGTTACGGAGTTTATGAAGAGGTATCCGTTCATCACGGCCAGCTATTGGCGCAGCGGGACTGTCGGTGTCCATAGCAAGGTGATGCTGGAGGCGCGCTCCGGGCGCTATAGCTGGGATGTGCTCTCCCAGACCAATCCAGAGTATGTCGTGGAGCTGAGGCAGAAGAACCTAATCGTCCCCTATCACTCGCCCGAGCGCGCCATGTTCAGCGAAGATTTGAAGGATAAAGAGGGATATTGGACGAGCAGTTATGCCCTGCCTACAGGGCTTGGATACAATACCAAACTAGTGAGACGGGGGGAGGTCCCTCGATCCTATGATGATCTGCTCGACCCTAGGTGGAAAGGGGAAAAAATTTCCATAGATAATGAGGGAAATGAACTGCTGGTCGGCCTGATTCACGCCTGGGGCAGAGATAAAGCGCTCCAGTACTTCACTCGGCTCGCAGCTCAGGAGCCAGTGCCCGGCCGGGGAAACACCCAGCGGGCCCAGTTGCTTGCGATAGGCGAATTTCCCCTAGCGATAACATATACCCATACTGTGGAATGGTCTAAATTCCAGGGCTCCCCAGTGGATTGGGTAAATTTCGAGCCGGTCGTGATAAAAGTTGACAGCATCATGTTAGGTTCCAAAGCCCTTCATCCCAATGCAGGGAAGCTCTTCATTGACTTTATCCTGTCCCAGCAGGGGCAAGAATTGCTGCAGGGCTTCCGGCGGGTGACGCTGCGCACGGGAGTGGAACCTAATCCCCCTCGGCTGATCAAGGGGTTTAAGCGCGTGGTGCTTGCCCCAGAACACTTTCAGGACGCCTCTGAAAGTCTAAAGCTCTACAAGGAAATTTTCAGGCTACCTTGAATCTAGGGCCGTGTGAGACTGTGCCATATGCAGAAAGATCTTGCATGCCCATGGGGTTAGGGAAACCGTTGGCTGAGAGGCAATTCTGATGAAGAAAGGGGCCTCGCCCCCTGTTGTCTATGTCATTGCCACCGGAGGAACTATCGCGAATACCATCGGGTGAACACCTATCATTCCCATGACTTCGGCGTTCTTGGCTTGGTCATAAAGGGCCGAGTCTCCTTTTATCGCTCGCCCTTGAGAAGGCATACGGTCTACTCCGAGTTCGATGTAGGAGAGCTGGAGGCGCTTCCGAAAGTTGAGATCGTCTATTCCTACAAGATCATCCGAAGGAATTATTGGACGAGTTCCCCACGAGGTGGACCGGTTGGCTCGTGAGGGATTTATAGACAAGCTTTACCGAAGCCGCTGAGATAAGACCAGGGATCAGGTAAGGGTGAAGCTTGTGTGGATCTCTAACTGAAGAAGCTGAGAAAACTCTTTCTAAGATAAGGGTGGGCTACGTCGCTCCTACGGCTGACAATGTTCTTGTAGCCGTTGCTCAAAAGAAGGATTTTTTCAAGAAGCACGGGGTTGAAGTCGAGCTCATAGCCATAAGGGGGGGTGTGCAAGCCACACAGGCGATCTTGAGTAATAGTATCCAGTTCGCGCAGATGGCTGGCTCAGTTGTGGTTAGGGCCGTTCTCTCGGGAGGGGACGTGGTCATGATCGCTGGTTTCATTAACCGCATAAACTACCTCCTGGTCTCCAGGCCCGAAATAACCTCTGCAAAGGATTTGTTAGGGAAGAGAGTCGCCTCGGCTTCCATCGGAGGTTCGGTGGATACGATCCTCCGGCTGGGTCTTAAGGGGCGAGGGGTAGACCCGGCAAGCATCATCATTCTCCCCGCTGGTCCCCCACAAAGTCGCTTGGCCGCTCTCAGTACAGGCCAAATGGATGCGACCCTCGTCGCGCCTGAGAGTTTGGACGCGGTGGAAAAAGCTGGCCTAAAAATTCTTAAGGATCTTTCTGATGTGGAAGTTTATGTTCAGCATACCGGACTGGTCGTGAGGAGAGATCTGCTAAGAGAAAACAGGGAACTGGCTAAGAATTTCCTTCTGGCGATTATCGACGCTATCGACTTCTATCGCACTCAGGAGCGGGAAGCGCTTGAAATTATGCAAAAGTTTACGGGCATCAAAGATCCCCATGCGCTGAGATCCAGTTATACATTCCATAAAAAGCTTTTTCTCCAGCCTCCCTATGTTAGGCCTGAAGGCTTTCAGACGGTCATTGAGTTGATTGCTGCTAGCGAACCGAAGGCAAGGAATATTCAGCCGGATCTTTTTTTTGATAATGGCGTGCTAGACGAATTAAAGCCAAAAGAATTGAAAAGGAAGCAACCCGCATGGTCATGGAGAAGCTACGTGGCGGAGGAGTGCGCCACAACGTAACAAATGCTTCCATCCTTCATCGGTCCCTTAAGGAGGCGGGGATCGATTTTGTCTCCCTGGTACCTGATTCCTACTTTCGGGAGCTCAAGCGCCTTCTTATAGCCGATCCGGAGATGAGGACGGTTATTGCGACCCGCGAAGATGAAGGAATGGCGATATGCGCGGGAGCCTATCTGGGAGGAAAAAAGCCCTGTATGGTCATGGAGGCATCAGGATACGGCAGTGGGGCAGGCGTGCTTGCGCGCATCTGCCAAGTTCATCATACACCCTTCTTGATTTTGTCCTCTCACGTATCGGGACTGGGAGAGATCTACTACTTTCATTCGGAAACACGCTTCCTAAGTGAGCCCATCCTGAGAGAGATGGGGATTCCATTCGTTGTGATCTATTTTAGAGTGTAGCCAGGCGAGTCAGTGGAAAGGAGAGGCATAGCTTCCCCTTGACGAATAGGCCCGGCTCACAATCAGGCTATAGGTTCTCGGAGAATGAGCCGGTCTATTTTGCGAAGGCAGCATTGACCGCGCGGGGCGCCATTTACTAACGCCCCTCCGTCGACGATGACCTCACCGCGAAGCAGTGTCATCACAGGCCATCCCTTTACCTTCCACCCCTCGTACACCGTGTAGTCTGCGCCGCAGTGCAACTGGTTGGCGGTTATGGTTTTTTCCAAACTCGGGTCAAAGATGACCAAGTCTGCGTCACTACCCACAGCAATAGTTCCTTTCTGTGGGTAAAGACCGAATACGCGAGCCGGACCCGTGGAGAGGAGATAGACCATGCGATTCAGCGTGATCCTCCCCTTTACTACCCCCTCACTGTGAAGCAACGCGAGGCGTGTCTCTATTTGGGGCATACCGCCGGGTAGATCTGTAAAGTCTGGCCCTGAAGGAGGCTGCTGCTTGCGGGCGAGAGTAGTAGCCACATCGTCTGTGCCCACGCAAGAGAAAGTACCGTCGGCCAAGGCCTCCCAAAGAGCATCCTGGTCGCGCTGACTACGGATGGGTGGTACCCGGTTCAGGAGGAGACCGAGGTCTTTCCCGTACACCTCATCCGTAAATAAGAGATAATGGGGGCAGGTCTCGCCGTAGATAGGCATTCCCCCCTGCCGTGCCCTGCGGATAAGCTCCGCCCCTTCTCCTGAGCTGACGTGGTAGACGTAGAGGGCCGAACCCGCAGATCTGGCCAGCGCTAAGGCTCGCTGAATTGCCTCGGCCTCGCAGATGTTCGGTCGACTGGCAGCGAAGTAGCGGATACCGCTCTTGCCTTCCTTTAGTAGCCGCTGGCTGAAGTAAGAGATGAGCCGGCCGTTTTCAGCATGAACGCCCGGGAGGCCTCCGTTTTGGGCACACGCGCTCATCACTGCAAGGAGCAGGCCGTCGTCGATTTCGGGTCGTCCGCGACTGGTGAGCATGAAAGCCTTAAACGATGGAAAGCCCTTGGCGATAGCCTCTTGAATCTGCCAGAGATCCTCCGTTCCCATGGGAGGGATGCCCGCATGAAGGCAAAAGTCACTGAAGACAACTCCCTTCGCTTCCGCCTGTTGGCTCTCGATCGCCTTAACGAGCGCGTGGCTTTCCAACGGAATCGTGAAGTCGCAGAACGTTGTGGTCCCGCCATGGATCGCCCCCAAGCTTGTTAACTTGAAGCCGTCCCGCATACTGCCGGCCACACGGTCAGTAACGTGGACGTGCGGGTCAATCATTCCCGGCAGGACGTAGAGTCCGTCGGCTTCGATGACACGGGCGCCATTGGCAGACAACTGGCCCGGCCTTGCCAGGGCACAGATTTTCCCTCCTTCGATAGCTACATCAGTTAACCGCGGAGGAGCGCTTGAGGTGGGGTCCACCACTTGGCCATTGCGTATCAAAACCTCATAGCCCATGTGTACTCCTTGCGTAGCAGCACCGCCAGATCCGTTTGACTACTTTCTGGGAATTGTCAGGATCGCTCATAACACTAGCAGGGCTGGATTGCAAATCACAAATGCCAGCATGTTTTCTCCCTGTCAAGTTGACATTACGCAGCATTATCGGATACTCTCCGAGTTCAAATAGTGAACGGGGGCGAGCCGATTCCCCCTCAGAGGCGCGTGCGGCTTTCGAATGCGCGCTGGCGCGCCGCCGGGAAGGTGGTCCCCGAATTCTCGGCGGCTCACTCCCAAAAGGAACCCCCCTATCACTTGAAATCATGCATCATTAAAAAACAGTTCTAAGGCGACGTGTCTACATCGAATGCAGCTTGGAATAACTGGAGAAATTTATGAGAACCGTTAGCATAAACATATCCGCCTCACCTGCTTGATCGAGAGTGAGGGTCCTTGACACTAAAGAAAGGGGGAAAGTAAGATCCTCACCGGTGAACGGCTCGAGAAGCGGCATATACAGGTAAGTTCGTGGGAGTAAACGGCAGGAGGAAAGATCAACTCATTATTGCGATGGCCGGGAACCTGAATGCGTAACAGATGCGAAGGGGATGTCGCGATGAAAGCCCTAAGAGAGATTTTAAAAAAGGCGTTTATTGTCTCGTTCCTGGCTCTCTTCATAAGCCCTAATGCGCTAGGGGCAGAGCAAGCGAAGGTGACTTTCGGATATTCCACACTTGGCGCGATGGCGACTGGGTCGTGGATGGCGAAAGAGATCGGGTCCTTCGACAAGTACGGCATACAGGCCGAACTCATCTACATCGCATCGGGCCCACTTGTCGTGCAGGCCTTACTAGGAGGGGATCTGCACGGAGGCATTGCAGCCAGCAATGCCGTCATTAATGCAATCTTAAACGGGGCTCCGATTATCGGCGTGGCTGGGACAGCCAATCGCCCCTATCACAGACTCTTTGTCCAACCGGGGATTAATCGAATTGAGGATTTGCGAGGCAAGACCCTGGGGGTTACCCGCTTCGGTTCTATCACGGACAACCTGACCAGAATACTGCTGCGCAGGTATGGGCTGGAGGGAGCGGTCCAAATACGCCAGTTGGGAGGGACACCGGAGGTGGGAGCTGCTTTTGCCCAGCGCTTTATTGTAGGGGCTGTTTCTTCTGACCTTCGAGTGCCAGGTGACGCTTCGCCTAAGGTCCTGTTGAAACTTGTTGATCTGGACATTCCTTATTCGATGAACATGATCCCGGTCTCCCGTGAGTTCCTACGCCGGCATACGCAAACAGTGGAGGGGATGGTGAAAGCGTACGCGGAGGGCGTCGCCGCCCTTCACGATCGAAAAGAGAAGGCCCTACAGATCATCGCTAAGTATTCACGCCTTACGGATCGAAAAAACTTGGAGGACCACTACCAAGACTCGATTACCTATCTGGAACAGGTCCCACGCGCGGAACCCCAGGCTATGGCCACGATTCTTGAATTTATGGGAAAGAAAAACATCCCGTTGGAAACTTTCTTCGACAATTCCATCATCGACCGCCTGGTGCGCGAAGGATTTATGGATAAGCTTCGGAAGAAGTCCTGACGGAGATGAAAGATTGGAAGCGCGGGAAAAGGAGGATTGCCAACATGCAAATTGTTACACGCAAATTAACGGAGGAAGAGGACGGCATACCGGGCTATATAGCCCACCCTGCGCGCCAGGAGCGGGGGCCCGGCTTGCTGCTCATCCATCAGCACTCCGGCCTTACTGGCTATCTCAAAACCGAGGCCTATAAGTTTGCCAAGCTGGGTTACTGTACGGTCATCCCGAATCTTTATCATATGTTGGGCTATCCGGCACTGACCCACATTGAGACAGGAACGGAAATTCAAAACAAGACTACGGATGGAGACTTCGTCCGAGTCACCGACATGGGATGGAAGCATCTGCTCGCGCGGAAAAATGTCGATCCCATGCGTGTGGGGGCTATAGGATACTGCATGGGAGGTCGTATCGGTGTCCATTTCGTCGCCGCAACCCCTACGGTCAGAGCCTTCGTTGCTTATTATCCATCGGTGAGGGACGAACCGCCCAGCAAGCTTCGGCCTCACCATCCCTGCGATGCCGCCCGTGAAATCAAGTGTCCGTCCATGGTGCTCTATGGTGGCCGCGATTCCACCACCACGGTTGAGGCTCAGCAACGCGTCATGGCGAGCTTCCTCGCCAATGGACACCCTCTGGAGTGGCACCTTTTCCCCTTCGGCAACCACGGGTTCGCTTCAACGGAGTCCGAGGGTTACCAGCCCTATCTTGCAGACCTGGTATGGCCCCTGGTGGTTGAGTTCCTGGCAGGCGAGCTCGGGCAGCCGGACCGCGCCCTCCTCACACACTTGCAGACTCCCGTTCACGGCGGCCCGTCCACTGCCAGGGCGTACTGACCAGCCGGTACGTGCCTGGAAACTGCTGCGCCGCTAGGTAGCGCAGGGGCTCCTCCTGCGATCCGTTCACCGTCAGGTGCCAGATGTAGGCCGGGATATGCATGAAGTCTCCCGCCTTCACTTCGAAGCGCTGGTCCCCAATGAGCTCGTAGCCGTGGCCACTGATGTAGTATTTCACCGCGTCGCCATGGAAGTGCCCACGCTCTTCTGTAGCTCGCCCTCCTGGAGGCGCCGCAACCAGGAAGATGTGAAAGGTATAGATGTCGAACCCGTACTCTGGGCCAACGATCATGTGGGCTTGCCCGGGCCCCCACTCCATGAGCGGTGCCTTTTCCGCTGGCACGTGGAGCCGCTTCTGACCACGGCGCCGTTGCACCTCTTGGAGCACCTGCCCCCACTCCATCTGGGCTTTCAGGTATACCTGGTGCAGCTCCTTAGGGTTAAGCCGTTGAAGTTGCTCATCGGTAAGGTCTCTGGCCGAAGGCACGTCTGGAGACGGGTCACCATGGATGGAAGGCGTCGGCGTCTGGCGGAAGGTACCGGGTATCTGCTGCCAGGCCAGGAAGCGCAGGGGCTCGTCGTTGGGGTTCTGCATCCCGTGCAAGGTGTTGGCGGGGATATGCATGAAGTCCCCCGCCCTCACTTCGAGGCGCTGGTCCCCAATGAGCTCGTAGCCACTGCCGGAAAGGTAGTACTTCACCGTATCGCCGTCGGTCTGGTACCGACCCTGCTCTGTCCGGGGTGCCATGCCATCTACAAAGACGTGAAAGGCATAGATGTCGAACCCCAGCTCTGGGGCGATGATCAAGCGCTGGCCCAGTTCACCCTCCCCTACCCGTGCTTCCTTGGCCGGGACGTGGAGCCGCTTCTGACCACGGTGCCGTTGCACCTCTAGGGCTACCCTCCCGAAGTACCATTGTAGCTCCCGCTGCAGCTCATCGACCTGAGCAGGCTCCAGTGCTTGCAGCGCCTCGGCCTTCAAATTTCGCACCGTAGTCATCCTACGACACCTCCTTCTTGCTCAACACTTAGGTCTTTGGGAAGAGTCTCACGCCCCGCCAGATAACGCCCTGGTCAAGAAAGAGATTACTTTCGACCCTTCCTATAGCCAGCTAATTTAAAAGCTTTCTTACCTCAATGCGAAGGAAATGTCCAGGTCTGCCTCTAAACCGACCTGAGGTTGACATAACACATTATTATCGGATACTCTCCGGATCAAAATCACGTCCGGGGCTAGTCCGTCATCTTTGGTAACTGCATCGGGATCTCGAACCGGGCTCGGCGCGCGGTCACGGAAGCAATTTCAGAGTTCTCGGTGGTTGTACCTCAAAACAAATTCTTATCATTCACAGATGGTGAAGTATAGTATTCAATTTGTGAGATACTTATGCTGAAGGAGATTTTATGTCGAATAGATTCGTGCGTTTCTTGCCCGGAAAGTGCCTAGTGTGGGTTATCTTAATTTTAGCGATTTTTCTAACAAACATTTGCAGATCCGCTTTCGCTGAAAAAATATACTTCGCTTACCCCAGTCCGTCCACAAGTTTTCTCCCGCTCGTGGTAGCACAAAAGAGAGGCTTTTTTAACGACGAAAACATACAACTAGAGCTTGTCAACGTCAGGCCTGCGATCACAGTCGCAGGATTGCTGACAGGCCAGATAGATTACACAACGGTATTGGGAACTCCTATAGGTGCAAGAATGCGCGGCGCGCCTGTAGTCATTGTCGCAGTATTTACGGACAAGCCTATGGACTTCCTAGTGGGCGGTAAGGGAATTAGGTCGGCTAAAGATTTGAATGGACAGGCGGTGGGTATCAGTGTCTTAGGGAGCGCCACTCATTTCGTGACGGCGCGAATGTTAAACGCTCTAGGCCTGGAGCCTAATCGAAATGTCACTATCAGAGCCGTGGGGGATGAAGGGTTGAGATTGCAGGCGCTGGAAAGCGGTCTTATTCAGGCGGCGCTCTTAGGTTCTCAGGGCGTTATTCAAGCAAGGCAGCGTGGTTTTGAAGTCATTGCTGCGGCTGCAGACGTGATTGACAATCTTCCGCTGGGCGGGGTGACAACCACCTTAAAGAAGGTAAAGGAGAACCCGGGGCAAGTACGAAGAGTTCTGCGAACAGGGTTGAGAGCGTTACGGTACGTACGTGAAAATAGAACAGGAACAATTGACGCGATTCAGAGTTGGTTTGGGCTCGATAGGAATACTGCCTCTGCCACTTACGACTTAGCGATTAAGTCTCACAGTAGCAATGGAGAAGTGAGCGAGAAAGGGATTTCGCTTAGTATGGATCTCGCAAAGGCCACAGGCAAATTTGAAAAAGAGATACCTCCTTCAGAGATGGTGGACTTTGGCATTCTAAGGGAACTGAGAAAAGAGCTTGCTTGGCCTTAACATGCTGGGTCTGGAGATCATCTGGTTTTTATGGCGACAGTTAGGCGTCATTCGGCCATATGCAGACTCAAGACAGGAGTCCATAAAGATGGAATGCTGGTTGCTAAAGAAGCTGAGATTTGGTTGAACACTGGAGTATATTCGGAAACTGGCCCGACCGTCACGAGTCGAGCTCTCACCCGCATTCTGGGGCCTTACCGAATTCCACACATTCGGATAACCCCTGACAGAGTTACGTTGCTACTACATCGGGCCAGGCTCAGGTTGACATAACACATCATTATCGGATACTCTCCGGCTCAAAAAAAGGGGTAGCGGGCCAGTCTGCTTTCTCTGATGGGCGCTGTGGGCTTTCGAACGCGGGCTGGCACGGGGCCGATGGGAGCAGTTTTGAGTTCTCGGTTGCAAACCTAAAAAGCGAGTTCATATCATTCAGTAAAAAAAACCAGAAGGGCGATCGGGCGCGATTTTTGTGGGTAAGCTTAAAATTACATTGGCATGTTGGAATCATCCTCGCCTTCGCCCCATCTTCGACGGGTTGATTCAAGCTGAGGGGATAGATCTCAACTGTATCTCCCTTTCTCCCATCGAGATCTTTTGGCGTATGCTCAAATATGGGGATTTTGATGCCTCAGAAATGTCCTTGTCGGCCTATATCATTGATCAATGTTCCAGCAAGCCTCGCTTTATAGCACTCCCGTTCTTTCCCTCGCGCGTGTTTAGACATTCGGCACTTTTTATAAACAGGAATGCCGGCATCCGAACTCCCGAGGATCTCAAGGGTAAAAAAATCGGCGTCCCAGAGTACCATTTGACCGCAGCGCTCTGGGTAAGGGGTTTCCTCCAACATGATTATGGTGTCTCTCCTGAGGATGTCGAATGGTACGTGGGTGGGCTAGAGGAGCCTGGAAGGAAAAAGCGGATTGAAGAGGATCTCCCGAAGAGGATCCGCATCCATGAAATTGCGCCGGATCAAACACTCAACGATTTGCTTGAACGGGGCCTGATTAGCGCTCTCATCACTCCCCACAGGCCCCCGTGTTTTCTACAAAACACTGGCAATGTTGGTCTCCTCTTCCCGAATTTTAAAGAAGTTGAAAGGGATTATTTCCGCAGAACCGGTATTCTCCCGATCATGCATACGGTTGTAGTGAAGCGAGAGATATACGAGAAAGAGCCGTGGGTTGCGGAGAGCTTGTACAAAGCGTTGGCGAAAGCGTCAACTTCGGTTGAATCGACCCTGTTTCAAAGCGCCTTGAGATATACGCTTCCTTGGTTGCAACAAGATTGGGAAGAAGCTCAAAAGCTTTTTGGCACGGAGATCTTTCCTTCAGGAGTGGTGTCTAACGGCAAAACGCTGGAAGCTGCAGTCCTGTACTCCTACGAGCAAGGGCTGGCGACCCGCGAGCTTAGACCGGCAGAGCTTTTCGCGCCAAACACTTTGGAGCAATGCAAAGACTAATAACCAATTTTTTTCTTGGTCTTACCGGTGCCGCCTTGTGCCTGACTCCCCTCCGGGTTCTGGCCGCCGAGGTTCCGAAGGAAAGAATCGCCTTCGGATACACCGCGATCAGTCCCGTGATGGCGGGCGTGTGGATGGCCAAGGGGACGGGGGCGTTCGAGAGGCGCGGCTTGCAGGTCGACCTTATCTATCTTAGGGCGGGGCCAGTGGTCGTTGCGGGCCTCATCGGAGGGACTCTTCAGGCTGCCTTGGGGGCCAGCAACTCCGTGGTCTCTGCGATCCTCCAAGGGGCTCCTATCCTTGCTGTCGCGGGCGCCACGAAGTACCCCGCGATGGCTTTGTGGGTCCAGCCTGAGATCCAACGCCCGGAGCAGTTGGAGGGGCAAACCATCGGTGTTACCCGATTCGGTTCCACGGGAGATTTCGTCACGAGGATGATTCTCAAGAAGCTGGGTCTGGAGGGGAAAGTCAAACTGAGGCAGTTTGGTGGTCAGGTGGAGGCCGACCTTGGTTTTCGGACCAAGCAGGCAGACGCCCGTGTCTCGTCACAGAAGCCGTCGCCGGAAGCCCGGCAGTTGCTCGATGCTGCGGATCTGGGAATTCCGTTCGACATGGATTTCTTAGCTGTAAGCAACGATTTTTATAAGCGGTCCTTCGGCACGGTCGAGAAGATTGTAGGGGGTTACGCCGAGGGCATCGCGGCTCTGCGAGCGGATAAACCCAAGGCCTTGGAAGTGCTGGGAAAGTACATGAGAGAACGGGGAGGGTCGGTGGAGGAACATTACCAATATGTGATCCGGTATCTGAACCCTGTTCCGAGAGTGGAGCCGGCCGCGGTTGAGACCGTGCTGAGAATGGTTGGCCAGGCCGGCGCGACCGGATTGAGGATCTATGACAACAGCATCATGGATCGACTGGTTCAAGAGGGATACAAGGAAGGGGTTAAGAAATAGAGCGCGCGTGAAGATATCAAGAGCAATCCGCGCTCACGGTGGCTTATGTATGATACCCTGGTGATCAATGGCGAGACAGTTACTGAGGCGGGTCCGATCAAGGCCAATGTGGCCATCAAGGACGGACACGTTGCCGGGCTGCTCGCACATGGAGTCAAGCCCGAGGCGGCACAGGTCATTGATGCGCAAGGTAAGCTCGTATTTCCAGGCATCATCGATGCCCACGTTCATCTGCGCACGGCGCACAGCTTAAACGCGGACACCATGGAAAGCGGGTCGACTGCGGGCGCTTTTGGCGGCGTTACGACTTTCCTTTCTTTCGTGGCGCCTGTTCGAGCCAAAGGGGCTGGAGCTGAGAGCGCGATCTATCCGGAGCTTGAGACCCATGGAGTCGATGTGGAGGCCTTCTTTAATAATGTAATCGAAGAAGGAAACCGCATCTCCGTTATCGACTTCGGGCTTCACTGCACGATTTTTCCCAACCCCGATGTCGTGCGGCAAGTCGAAATTCTGACGGGAATGGGCATTACCTCCTTTAAACTCATGATGGCCTATGGCCGGCGTGGCTGGGTCTCGAGCGATGAAGCCCTCTCTTTGGCCATGAAAACGATTGCGGGAAGGAATGGCCTGGCGATGGTTCATGCTGAAAATGACGGACTCATCCACTATCTTGAGGACTGTTATAAGGCACAGGGATCGTACGACGCGGAGAATTTCCTCAACTCCCGCCCCAATTGGGCGGAGGCAGAAGCCGTCTATCGCGCGGTATGCTTAGCCAGGGTCCTGGACTGTTCTCTTTACGTGGTTCATTTGAGCACCAAGGAAGGTCTGGAAAAAATCGTCGAGGCCAGGGCTTCGGGCCAGCGGGTATGGACTGAGACCTGTCCGCAGTATCTTCTCCTCTCCAATGCCGACACCATTCGTTTGCGAGGTCTGGTGAAGATCGCCCCCCCGCTTAGAACAGTGGAGGATAATCAGGCTTTGTGGCAGGGGCTACGCCAGGGGTTGATCGGCATTGTGTCCACGGATCATGCCGCCTTCCACCGGGAGAAACAAAAGCTGGCCGCCCGCTCCTTTGCGGAAGTCCCGTTTGGCGCCCCTGGGATTGAGACCTTGCTGCCCCTGCTTTATAGCGAGGGTGTTGTGAAAGGGAGGATCTCTTTGACCCAAATGGTGAACCTTCTTGCGACGAATCCGGCCCGTCAATTTGGCTTGTATCCTCAGAAAGGGACAATCCAGGTCGGGGCGGATGCGGACATCGTCATTTTCGACCCGCAGGCGGAGTGGGAGATTACTTCGGATGGGCTTCACTCGGCTGCGGGTTATTCTGCCTTCGAG
>Ga0210377_10001048_pt1 | contig 25787 bp, 7 predicted proteins | sample PLM4_65_b1redo_FD_155480 | JGI IMG/M metagenome (GOLD analysis project Ga0210377, IMG submission 155480) | Groundwater sediment microbial communities from an aquifer in East River, Colorado, USA - PLM4_65_b1 redo | ecosystem: Environmental > Terrestrial > Soil > Riparian zone | place: USA: East...
ACCCCCGCTCGTAAAGAGTTCTCATACCGTCGGCAAACCTTGTGGTTTCACGCGCATGACGGCGCCAGTATTCGTAATTTCCGCTTTCGGCATGGTTGAACACTGTGCCGGTAAGGTTTGAAATCAATGGAATGCCAGGAGCCTGGAAACGGATCTGTCTTGCGCAGGCTGCAAAATCATCCAGCATGGGCTCCATCAGGAAGGAATGAAAGGCATGCGATACGTTAAGCTGCCTCGTATTTATACCCTTTTGTTCCAACTCTGCCACCACCGTTCGAACCGCGCGGTTTTCACCCGAGATGACAATGTTGCGGGGACTATTGATCGCCGCAATCGACACGGTTGTGTCATGCGGTTGAATGGCTGCACGAACCTGTTCCTCGGCGGCAAAGACCTCAACCATCATACCTTTGGCAGACAGCTCCTGCATCATGCGGCCCCGCTCGGCAACAATCCGCAACCCCTCTTCCAGAGTGAAGATGCCGGCCAAACAGGCGGCTACGTATTCTCCCACACCGTGGCCTATCACCGCCGAAGGCTCGACCCCCCAGGAACGCCAGAGCTGGGATATGGCATATTCCAGCGCAAACAGGGCCGGCTGAGTATTGGCTGTCTGGTGTAACAGATGGATGTCGTTGTCTTCGGGATAGAGGAGTTGAAGTAGAGATGGTTCCATATACGTCCGCAAATATTCACCGCACTCCTCCAGAGCCCTGCGAAAGGTCGGCTGGGTGTCATATAGCTTGCGTCCCATGGCCACGTACTGGGCTCCCTGGCCAGTGAACAAAAAAACAACCTCCGGTATCCCCGAACTGATGACGTCACTGCGACACACTCCGACAGGTTGCCCACCTTGCGCCACGGTCTTTAGCTTTTCCTCAGCCTCTCGAGTAGTCGCGGCAATCAGGGCCAGCCTTCGGGCAAAATGAGATCTGCAGGCATTGGCTGTGTATGCGATGTCCCCCAGGACAAGGCTTCCTGAGCCGCTCATGCGACCGGCCAAACGCGAGACATGATCCTGCAAGCCCCGCTCTGATTTGGCCGAAAGTGTCAAAAGGTGTAACGGTCGCTCGTTTTTCCCGAGCACCGGTTCACGTCTGGGCGCCTCTTCCACCACGATATGCGAATTCGTACCACTGAAGCCAAACGAACTAACGCCGCCGATACGTCTGCCCTGGCTGTTCGGCCAAGCACACCCCTCTTTCGGGACACGGATCGGGATGTCGTTCCAAGGGATATGCGGATTAGGTTGTTTCAGATGTAAATGGGGAGGAATCTTCCCATGTTTAAACGCCAGGACCAGTTTGATGAGGCCAGCCACACCGGCCGCCGTTTCGAGATGACCAATATTTGTTTTTACAGACCCTATTAGGAGCGGGGTGGAAGGAGAACGCCCCTCACCGTAAACCGCAGCCAGTGCCTGTACTTCAATGGGATCTCCTAACTCGGTGCCGGTGCCATGGGCTTCAACGTACTGGACTTCAAATGCATTTACGCCGCCATTGACAAGGGCTTTACGAATGACCTCCTGCTGGGATGGGCCGTTGGGGGCCGTCAGTCCACTACTCCGGCCATCCTGGTTCGTTGCTGTTCCGCGAATTATGGCAAGGATATTGTCTGAGTCATGGATAGCGTCTGAGAGTCTCTTAAGAACAACGATTCCACATCCTTCACTCCGGACGAACCCGTCAGCGCTGGCATCGAAAGCTTTACAACGACCATCAGCTGCCAATACATGTGTTTTAGAAAAGTTGATATGAAACTCCGGCCTGAGGATCAGATTGACACCCCCGGCCAAAGCCAAGTTGCATTCTCTCGTACGGAGGCTCTGGCACGCCAGATGGATGGCAACAAGCGACGACGAGCAGGCTGTATCCAACGAAATACTTGGCCCCCGCAGGCCAAGAACATATGAGATGCGTCCGGAAGCGACACTGTGAATGCTTCCGGTCGTAAAATAGGTATCTATATGTTTGCGACCGATTTTTTGCATCTGATCCTGTAAATAATCAAAGCTTGCGATTCCGATGAAAACTCCCGTTAGGCTTCCGAACAGTTCGTTCGGCGCCTGCCCCCCGTTTTCGAGGCTCTCCCACACAACCTCTAGGAGAAGCCGCTGCTGGGGGTCCATTGTCATCGCCTCTCGGGGAGATATCCCGAAGAATTCGGGATCGAATTTATCGACTTCTTTCAGAAATCCGCCACACCGGGTTGACATCTTCCCAGGTGCATCGGGATCGGGGTCGTAGTACTCATTCACATCCCACCTATCAGCAGGCACCTCTGTGATGGCGTCCTCACCATCACAGAGTAGTCGCCAAAACGAATCCGGATCGTTGGCTCCGCCGGGAAAGCGCAAACCCATGCCGATAATGGCAATGGGTTCCTTCATTAAGTCTTCGCTCTCCTTAAGCTTGGCGCGCAGCTCTCTAATTTCGAAAAGGGCCCGTTTCACTGGAGAAAGTTCGGTTTCGGCTTCGCTCTTACGGTCCATCATGATATGCTCGATTCTCCCTTCGACAATTCTTCGAGTAGCAAGGCTTCCGCCTCTTCATCCGTCAGTTCGTTTAGTTCCGCAAGATTCCTGGCACATCTGTCAGAAGGCTGGGGAAGCTGAATATCTTCTGCTGACTTCTGCATTAGAACTTTCCCTGCCACATAATCACTCAAGCTCCCCAACGTTGGAAAATCAAAAGCCAATGTCGCAGGGAGGGATTGCCCTAAAGTGATTTGCAAGCGATTTCTCAGCTCGAGACTCATGAGGGAATCCATGCCGATGTCTTTCAGCCCCTGTTGGGGGTCTAGAAAAAATGACGACTCAAGTCCCAAAACCTGAATGATCAAGTCCCTGATGTATGTTTGGATGAGCCTGCGACCTTCGGTCTGTGAAGCTCCTTCGATCTCAACTAACAAATCAGGTTTCGACAACGGTGCGGGCGGTTTGACTGGCGCTTGATCTTCGGTTTTGATGTCGTTGAGCAGCGAGGGCTTGCGGTCCGACGGATACTGCGCCATGAAGCGGTGCCAGTCGACACGCATAACGACAGCTTGCTCATTATCGCCACCCATAAGATGCTCCATCACCTGTATACCTTCACCAGGAGAAATAGTAAGCATCCCGCGCGATTCCAGCCGACCTGCCACGCCATGTTTGACCACAGCTCCGACCGTGGACCACGGTCCCCAGTTTATGCTCAACGCAGGCAATCCCCTTGCCCGCCGAAAATGTGCCAATCCATCCTCGAAGGCACACGCCGACGCGTGATTCGCCTGGCCTGCAGATCCGAGAACAGACACAACCGATGAAAATATTACAAAAAAATCCAATGGGACGTCCCGTGTCAGAACATGGAGATTCCAGGTTCCCGCCACTTTCGGTGACATGACCTCGGAAAAGCGGCTCCAGTTCTGTTGCGAAAGCAGACTGTCTGCAACGACACCTGCACAATGGAAAATACCTCTAAGTCGGCTAAGGTTTGCCTGTGAAAGGGCAATTGTCACATCTTCTCTCTTAGATACGTCTCCTTGTACAACCTCAATCTGCACACCGGCTTTCTTGAGTTCCCCAAGTATTTGACTGGTTTCAAGGGAAGGAGCGCTGCGGCCCATCAGCACTAGGTTTTTCGCTCCTCGGTCAACCAGCCAGTGCGCCACTTGCAACCCGAGGCCGCCCAATCCACCGGTGACCAGATATGAGCCGTCTGTGCTTAATACTACTCGTTGATCCTCCTCCAAGTTACTGCGAGCACTCCTCCGCTCCGACAAATCCGGATGCGAGATCACAATCTTTCCGATGTGCTTCGCCTGCGCCATATGACGAAATGCACACGCCACCTCTTTCAATGAAAAGATCTGCAATGGAAGAGGATGCAATTCGCCCTTGTCAAACGCTTCTAGCAACTTGTTCAGCATCATCCCGATTAATGCCGGATTTTCCCTGCAGGATTCGAGTAAGTTTACAGTAAAGTACCTGACGTCACTCCTGACTTCAGCAACCTGGCGCTCATCCCAGATGTCTCTTCTGCCTATCTCGATAAACCTACCTTTGTTTGCCAGAACGGAAAGACTGCTGGGGATGAAATCTCCAGTGAGGGAGTTTAACACTACATCCACACCCTGACCTTCCGTGAGTTCCATAACTTCGGCGGCGAACTCCAAAGACCGCGAATCCATAACGTTTTTAACTCCAAGGGATTTTAGAAAATTTCGCTTTTCTGCGTTACCGGCAGTCGCGAAGACCTCACATCCAGCGCGCTGTGCCAGTTGCAGGGCTGCCATCCCAACGCCGCCCGCTGCAGCATGAATCAAAATGCGGTCTCCGCGCGATATTTCCGCCAGTCGATGAAGGGCATAGTCAGCCGTCAAAAACGCACTGGGGATTGTGGCAGCCTCTGCGAAGCTTAAACGTTGTGGCTTCCGTGCAACCAACCTGGCGTCGGTCACTGCAAAGGTACTGAAGCAGCCAGGAGCAATGGCGATTACTTCATCCCCAACCTCGAATCCTTCAACATCTTCGCCAATGTTCACGATTCTACCAACACATTCAACGCCTAACTGGCCACCTTCTCCGGGATATACTCCCATTGCCATCAAGACATCCCTGAAGTTCAATCCCGTCATGTAAACGCGTATTTCGACCTCTCCGTGGCCAGGACGCCTGCGGGTTGTAGGCCGCACTTGCAGACCATCAAGCACTCCCGGGGTTTTATTGATTACTTCAACTGTCCGAGGTGCTGGGCCTTCGAGCTTCTGCTCAGCGCCCGCATAGAAGGGGATAGGTTTCAATCGCGGTGTGTATCGGGATTGTTCACGCCAGGCCACTTGCTCTTCGCGTTTTTGCAGCCACAACTCAGAAACCAGTGTTTGCACTGTGTTCATTTGGTCGGATGGATCCAGATCGACAAGCAGACAGTTCAGTTCGGGATGCTCCAGGGCAACAGTGCGTCCAAGACCCCAGAGCGGTGTTTGTGCAACAGCAATCGTATCGGTAAGGCCGGTCACCGATTGTCCGCCTCGGGTCACCAACCACAGGCCATGCAACCCCAAAGGTGCAGCCGCTGCAAGTGTTTGCACGAGACATAGCGCCGGATCACAGACACTCCTGACCCTCACTTCCAATTGAGCCACGGTCGTCCCTTCCTGCACATCGGCGTCGAGAGCCCAGAGGTAAACAACGCCAGCACTTGGCGAAGCGGAATCAGTCAGAACCTTACCGATTAGGCGCTGAAAATCTTCGGGTTTTAGTGGGTTTATACTGAAATGCCCCTCGCCGAGGTCTGCAAAACGATCACCAGGAGTTACAAAGGTGAAGCGTTGACCATTCTTTTCCATCTGTTGCACTAGTTGGGCGCCTACACCCTGCTGGTCGCCGAAAATGACCCAAGTGCGATACTCTTGAGGAGGGGGAATATTAATTACCTGGAGTTCTTCATCAGATCTCGGTCCACGCGCTATAATTACGGCTTGCGAAGAGAACGCTCCTGAACTGATTTCTTGGCTCGAAACCGTCGTTGCCTCCCTGAATTCCATTTCCGTGAGGAGTGTCAACCAATTTTCTCTGGGCATCAACGGATAGGAGGATCTTATGTCCGTATCCGCGAACCGCCACCACCCCTCCGTCAATCCGACAATCAGGTCTGCAAAGCGTTGCGGTCTCGTTGCTTCAAGTAATACCAGCAAGCCATCGGGTGCCAGTAAGCGTTTTACGTGACGCAGGCTTTGACGCAGATCCGCAGTTGCGTGAAGTACATTCGCAGCAAGAATGAGGTCAAACTGTTGAGAGTTAAAACCTTGTTTCTCTGGCTCCCGTTCGATATCCAGGATTTGGTATCGAACGAACGGGTACTTGCCAAACTTCTCCTTTGCCTTCGAGAGAAACAGATTAGATACGTCCGTGAACAGATAATCGGTGCGGTCCCGAGGGAGGCGCGACAGCACCCGAGAAGTTGTTCCACCTGTTCCGCCTCCAATTTCCAGTATCCGGACAGTCCTTTGGGCAGGCAAAGATTTTACAGCCGTTGCGATCGCCTCCTCAACGAGACAGTTGTAAAACCGAAAGTAAGGCGATTCCTGGTAAAGCTTCTCCGCTGCCACCAGTGAACCGTCGGGAAACAAGAGCTGTAACGGATCGCAATCTCCACGCAATGCTGCGCCCAGGTTTCTGCCTAAATGGCCGGTCAAGTTTAGTTCCGCATCAGCCATCGGGTATCGCTTCAAGAGGTTGGCCAGGGTGGCCTCCGGGTCTTTCATCTTTGGTATTTCACATACCTCGAAACCCGAACCCTTATGCCTCACAACACCATCTTCTGACAGAATCTCCAAAAAACGACCCAAGAGAAGGTGATGCTGCTTCACTACCCCGAGAACCTCTGCAAGCGAATCGCGGAGGAAACATGGGTTCGCCTCAGGCTTCCATCCAAGTTCCACAAAAGCTTTAATGATGTATTCGATGCATAGATTGTCGATTTGTGGAAACAGCTCCTCGTACATATTTACGTGGTTCTGGACCGCAAGACTTGCCACCTGCAACTGCACAATCTCCGCAACTTTCGCAGGACTTGGCAGATAATCTGACGACCGAATAAAGTCCGCGTTCGATTCACCGGTCGCGGGGAGCCATCTGAGCTCATAGACCAGCTCATCCAGGTCTTTATTACCTGCATGATATAACCTCTCGGCGCTCGATCGCTTGACTGTCAGGCCCTTGACATCCGCCACAACCTGTCCCGATGTGTCGAACAGTCGAAGATCTCCTTTCAAGATCTCGTCATTTTCACCGGCACCTGGCCGCAACACAGCGTAACTCCATAGAGGAAGGCTCGGGCGAGTGTGAAGCGTAAAGCTATCGAGACCTATGGGCACGTAAGTCTCCGATTCGGTGCCGCTAGGCCAGGTTGCCCCGAAGACCTGCAGACATGCATCAAGCAGGGCGGGATGAATGTGGTATCCTTCCATCTCTGAAACCAGTTCATCAGCAAGCATGATCTGACCCAAAGCTTCTCCATTTCCGCGCCAAAGTTTTTCGATGCATCTAAAACGCACACCAAAATCGAAGCCTCTCGTACTAAGTTCCTCGTAGTATCTTTGAGCCGACACCTCCTCGGAACAGCGCGTGCGTAACCCCTCTAAAGAAATCAATTCGTCTTGAGAAAAATTAGTCGAAACCCCGAGGATACCGATTCTCCCATCGGAATGAAGATCATATGAATTCAGCTTATTTTCCAATCCTGGTCCGAGACTGATGAGTTTGAATGTTGCACCGCCCGAATCCAACGGCGCAATCAGAAGCTGAAGGTTCAGGGTTTCGCTTTTTTGGAAAACAAGTGCCCGATGAAAGGCAACATCCCGAAGCTGATATCGGTCGTCCACGAGAGCCAATCCTGCAGCAGCAAGGGCCATTTCAATATAAGCTGCCGCAGGGAATACTGTCATCCCATGAATGCAGTGATCCTGGAGGAAAGACAGGGTGCGGGTGCTTATTTGGGATTCAAAAAGGGTCTCCTCGAGGAGGGGCGACCGCGTTTGCTTCTGCAACATGGGGTGGACAAAATTGCTTGACTGATAACCAGTAGAAATCCCAATCGCCCAGTATCTCTTCCGCTGAAATGGATAAGTGGGCAGTACTACCCGTCGGCGGGGATAATAATCCCGGTCAAAACCATTCCAATCGACTTCCGCCCCGGTAGTATAAAGACTTCCTAGAGTTTCGAGCATTTGTTGCCAATCGTCGCGTCCTTTCCTCAGGGACGGGAGCCAGGTGGCCTTATCTTCCGGCAGGCACTGCCGTCCCATCCCGAGGAGGATGGGATTAGGGCCCAGTTCCAGAAATAAATTTTGGCCTTGGCTATATAACGTGTCCATACCAGCCGCAAACCTTACCGTTTGCCGAACGTGTCGACTCCAGTACGATGCGTCTGGAACATCATCGGATGGGAAAAATCTACCTGTCACGTTGGAGATCAATGGAATTCTTGGGCTCCTGAACCGTATTTGGCTGGCCACTCGCTCAAAGGCCTGTAACATCGGCTCCATCAGTGGCGAGTGGAACGCGTGAGAGACGTTCAACGGGTGCGCATCAATACCCTGTTTGCTCAAACTTTCGACCACCGCGCGCACTTTACTCCGCACACCAGAGATCACCACATTTGATGGACCGTTTACAACCGCAACATTGACCTCGTCTAAGCACGGGGCAATTGCCGCCCGGACTCGGTCTTCATCGGCAAATATAGCCGCCATTTCGCCATCTCGGGGCAACTGGTTCATGAGGAGTGCCCGCTCGGCGATTAAACGCAATCCGTCCTCCAGGCTAAACACACCTGCCACGCACGCAGCTACATATTCCCCCACGCTATGGCCCATGACTGCCGCTGGTTCAACTCCCCAGGATCGCCATAGCTCAGCGAGTGCAAATTCGATAGCAAAGAGCGCTGGCTGAGTATAAGCCGTTTCGTCCAGCGGTGACTTCACGCCCGGATCAGGATAGAGGACCGAAAGAAGTGGTTGCTCAAAATATGGGCGGAGCTGTTCGTCGCACTTCTGAAGGACTTTGCGGAACACAGGCTGAGTATCATAAAGTTGCCGCCCCATGCCCACATACTGTGAACCCTGACCGGTGAAGAGAAACGCTATTTTGGGCGGACGGCTACGGCTCATCAATCCAGCATGGTTCTCCTGGCCGATAAAAGAGGTTAGCATCTTGTGCATCGATTGAGACGAATCAGCTTGAAATGTTTGTCGATAGGGAAAGTGTTTTCTTCCCACGTTCGCCGTATAACAAACATCGGCCAGATACACTGGAGAAGTTTCTACGAGATATTGTCGGTAGCTTTCTATGAGCTCACCCAGGGCACCTGGAGTTTTTGCCGACAGAGCCAGAATGTGATATGGGCGATCGCTTACGACAGGCACGGCTTCGGATTTTGCCGCTTCTTCCAAAACAATGTGTGCGTTAGTCCCACTACCGCCGAAGGAACTCACGCCGGCGATGAGAGGACCGGTTCGGGAAATCCATGGAGTTCGCTTGGTAGGAATCACTATTGGGACATCGTTCCACGATACGGACGGATTGAGTTCTTGGAGGTGGAGAAGGGGGGGGATCTCCTTGTGCTGAAGTGCAAGCACCACCTTGATAAGCCCCGCGACACCGGCGGAGGATTCAAGATGCCCAATGTTCGTTTTGACCGTACCGATCATTAAAGGCTGATCCGCCGGGCGGTCTTTACCCAATATTGCATTCAGGGCCCGGACCTCGATTGGATCCCCAAGGGGGGTGCCCGTCCCGTGGGCTTCGACATAGCTCACTTGCAATGGTTCTACCCCAGCCCTGGCCAATGCTTCTCGGATGACAGCCTGCTGAGCAGCCGCATTAGGAACTGTTAGTCCGCTGCTGGCCCCATCCTGATTCACCGCTGACCCACGAATCAGAGCATGAATTGTGTCACCGTTTGTCATCGCATCGGACAACCGTTTGAGCGCCACTACACCACAACCTTCACCACGTGCATAACCGTTGGCACGTGCGTCAAATGTCTTGCAACGCCCGTCAGCGGCCAGCATATGTGCCTTGCACATACTCACGATTTCCAAAGGCGAAAGAATGATGTTCACTCCTCCAGCCAAGGCTAAGTTGCACTCTCCGGCCCGCAGGCTCTGGCAAGCGAGATGGACGCTAACCAGAGAAGAGGAGCACGCTGTGTCAACCGTCATAGTGGGTCCCTGCAGACCGAGAATGTAAGAGACGCGGCCGGAAGCGAAGTTAGGATGGTTGCCTGTCATGTGATACGCATCGACGTTACGTGGGCCCTTGGCTTTTAGGAGTTGGCCGTAATCATTTAAGGAGATCCCCATAAAGACCCCCGTCTGGGAACCTATCAGTTTATCGGGATCCTGCCCGGCATTCTCCAATGTCTCCCAGACCACTTCAAGAAGCAGTCGATGCTGGGGATCCATGCTCAAAGCCTCACGCGGAGAGACACCAAAGAAGTGCGCATCAAAATCCTCTATTCGATCGAGGAATCCTCCGCAACGAACGTATATCTTGCCCGGGGCCTCGGGATCGGGATCGTAAAAGGCATCGATATCCCATCTGTCTGGTGGAATCTCCCGAATGGCATCGACACCGTCATTCATGAGTCGCCAGAAACTATCCGGGTTGTCAGCCCTACCCGGAAATCGGCACCCCATCCCGATAACGGCAATGGGCTCCCTCTTCGAGCGTTCCGCTGCATCGAGTTTCTTCTGCAATCGATCAATTGCAGCCAGCGCGTTTTTTATTACTTCCCGACTATCTTGAGCCGACTTACCGTTCATCTCATCTATTCCTTGCATGATTATTGCAAACCTTTCAGTTTTGCAGCGAGCAACTCCACCAGTTCCTCTTCCGAAAACTCCCCCGCTTCCGTTACAACTGCAGCCTGCTCAACTTCGTCAAGTTGTTGATCCGCGTATTCGCCGGATGGTTGTAAAGACAAGACTTCTTTGGCGAGGTAATTGGTAAGCGCCTCAATACTGGGATATTCAAATGCAATAGTCCGAGGAAGCTTCTGTCCCAAACTTGCCTCTATCCGACCTTTTAACTGTACCGTCATGATGGAATCCATCCCCATGCTGAAAAAACCCTGCTTCTGATCCAATAGATCGGGCTTGTCAAATCCCAAGACCTGCGCCGTTGCAGCACGTACGTGGTCAAGCAGGAGGTTCCAACGATCACCGGGAGGGCTATCATGCAACAGCCGCCTCAAGTCCGTTTCTTCACTGTCCGTCCGCTGACAGGCAATTTCATTCCTCAATAATACATTTTCTAATAGCGGACGGTGTTTCTTGGCCTCTAAAACCGATCCGAAGATTTTCCAGTCAAATTCCGACACGGCTATTTGCGCCGCGCCAGACGGCAAAAGATCACGCAGCGTTTCCAGACAATCCTCGTCTGACATAGGATTGAGTCCTATTTGTGTAAAATATGACTCCATTCCGTTTGTGGCTCCTCCTCCGGCCCACCATCCCCAGTTGATACTCAAGGCGGGTAAACCACGACTCTGACGATGGTGAGCAAGAGCATCGAGGAACTGATTGGCAGCGGCGTAATGCGCAAGGTTCTTGGAGCCCCAGACGGTAGCACCTGAAGAGAAAAGCACGAAGAAGTCCAGCTGCATTGCCCGCGTAAGCTGATGAAGGACCCAAGCGCCCGATGCCTTCGGTCTGAAGGCGGATTCAAGGGCCTTTATGTCAAGGTCTTGCAGGTCGATGCTCTCAATGCTTGCGGCGGCGTGTACAACACCTCTGAGTGTGGGTTCGGTTTTGCCAAACTCCGCAAACAACAAGCTCATCCTTGCCCAATCACTTACATCCGCCGACACCACTTTAACAGTAGCACCCAGGCGCTCGATAGCCCGAATGGCTTCAAATTTTTGCAAACTAATACTGTCAAGCGATGATTCCTTCCCTTCAGGGCATTGCGGAAGCGCCTTGCGTCCCAACAATACAAGGTATCGAGCACCTTGTTCAGCCATCCAACGGGCAATCTTTAGCCCAAGCCCGCCCAACCCTCCGGTGATAAGATAGGCTCCATCCGACCGTAAGGTTAAAGGTTCTGTTTTCCGCAACCGATTATGGCTCTCCTCCAGACGAGCAACGAAACGCTGCCCTTGGCGAAAGGCAATTTGATCTTCACCCCCGGAAGCCAGTATCTCGTCGAGCAGATGGTCAGCAGAAGCTTCAAGATTGTCATTGGGATCAAGGTCAACCAGGCCACCCCAGATATCAGGCTGCTCAAGGTCAATGGCCCGCCCTAATCCCCATAAGGGCGCCTGGGCAAGTGCGAGAGATTCTGATATGTAGACGGGCTGTGCGCCGCGAGTTACTAGCCAAAGGTGAGGGTGATTCCTCGTGTCGGCTTTCATTAGTGATTGGACTACGTGGAGAGCACTGCCACAACTGCGTAATAAATCTGTCTCAAGCGTATCCCGAGTTGTCCACTCCTGGCTGGTTACATCAAGGCCCCATAAATATACGACTCCAGCCAAAGGTGGCCGGCCCGGTGCATTAAGCTCTCGGAACAGTCTCTCGAAATCTTCCTGATGAGAGGGATTCATATGGACTGTCCCTTCCTCTGGTCTCTTATAAATCTTATTCGGAAAGACAATCATGCACCGCCATCCATGCGATTGCATTCTCTCCACCAGTATCCGGCCAACACCGTCCTGATCGGCTAACACAACCCAGACCCCCAATTGCTGGACCGGCAAAGAGACTTCAGGACTTACAGCAACATCACCTTTCAGCGTGGATCCACGTGCCAGCAAGACCGCTTGCGGGAAGGACCTCTCATGTCGAACGTCGTTGGAATAGATTGCTGAACAATGAGTGAAGCCTTGCTGTTCGAGCAGATCTAACCACTTCCCCTCAGAAAGCAATGGGTAAGAAGGCCTGAGTTCATGGTCTGAAAACTTCCACCACCCCTCTGTCAATCCAAAAATGAGATCGATCCAGCGGACCCGGTTTGTCAATTCGAGCAGCACCAGCAATCCTTGTGGGGACAGCATCTTTCTCACGTGCATAAGGGTTTGTTGTAAGTTGCTTGTCGCGTGCAACACGTTTCCCGCAAGAATTATGTCGAATTGATGCGGGGTGAATCCCTGGAGTTCAGGATCTTTTTCGATGTCGAGAAGTTGGTAATATATAAACGGATATTGACGAAGTTTGTTCTTAGCTCCGATGAGGAATAAATTGGAGACATCGGTAAAACAATATTCCGTCCGATCCGTGGGAAGCACCGGCAGCACTGCTGCTGTGGTCGATCCCGTCCCGGCGCCAATTTCTAGTATCCGTATTTTCCGTCCTTTAGGCAAGGTCTCAAGCGCCTGTGAAAAAGTCAACTGGACCAGCCTGTTCCACATGCGGAAGATAGGGGAGGCTTGATAAAGTTTCTCCGCACTTTCAAGTGATCCTTCCGGGAAAATCAATTGGATGGCATCAAGATTCCCCCGCAGGACCTCGGCAAGTTGTCCTCCACATCTTCCAAGTAGGGTGAGTTCGGCATCAAATTCAGGGAAATCGTGCAGAAGCTTGCTCCAAAGTTGATGGGGATTCCCTATTACTGGCTCCCGGCAAACTTCCCATTCACGGCCAACTTGCCGCAACACCCGCTCTTCTTCAAGCATTTCCAGCATACGCTTAGTGAGCCGACTATGCTGGCTGACAACACTCATCGATGCAAGCAAACCTTCAGTGGACACAAGCTCGTTGATACGGGGTTTCCAGCCAAGTTCAGCGAAGGCTGACAACACATACGCCACGCACAAATCATCGATGTGCGGTGACAATTCTTCGTATCGCAACAATTCTCTCTCAGCGGCCAGGCGTCTGAACGTCGGAATGACCGCGTTTGCAATTTGAGCAGGATTCGGAATAAAACCAGGCTGACAAGGCTGCAGATTGAAACCAGTACCCTGCTTTGGAAGCCATGATATGTCGTAAAGGAGTTTGGCCCGTCTATCCCGGTCAACATGCAGCGAAGCCTGCCGGTTCGCTATCTTTACGCATAAGCCCTTAACCTCGGCGACCAACTGCCATTCGTTATCGTAAAAACAGAAATCCAACACCGGCATATCCAGACCGGAGTTGCTGCCCGCCCGGACCGCAACATGAACCCAAATTCGAGGACCGGAGAACCCGTAGACCCTCAATGCTTGTAAACTCACAGGGAGATAAAAATCGCCCGTGTTCGCGGCGAAGTCACTATTCCACGACAGCACGGTCGTAACTAATTGAAAACCTGCAGACAGGAATAAATGAGACATGCGAACTATGTCTGGCTCTAACTTTGCGGGCTTCAGAAGCACGATTTCTGCAAGGGCCTCTCCGTCACATCTCCACACACGATCGATTGCTTCGCGGGCTACTCCTAACTGGCAACCCAGTTCTCGTAACCGCTGATAAAAGACGGTACCCGAAATCTCCTCACTGCATCGAGCCCTGATGTCTTCCTGAGTTACTCCTGTGGTTATCTTCTCAAAACTTTTGGCCTCCGACTTCCTAAGTAGCACATTTCCTGTCACATGTCGTTGCCAGGAATGGTTCTCATCAGTCAGATTTTCATTTGTACGGCTGAAAACTTCATAGTGTGATCTTCCATCTTTTTCATCGCTTAGTATGATTTGAACCGTCTTAACTTCATCTTCGGAAAAAACCATTGCCTCATGGAAGCTCAACTCTTCTAAAATGCAACAGTCGGTGTTGAAGGATTCTATAGCGGCCGCGAGAGGCATCTCCAGATACGCGGTCATTGGGAAGACAGAGCCACCACCAATGCAGTGATCATCGAGCTCCATGAAAGATTCCGCGCTGATTTGAGATTCGTATATAGACTGAGGTGAGTCCAGTCGCCGGCCAAGCAGCGGGTGAAGCTTATTGTCGGTATCGTTAGGCCGTGAAAGGGGCAACACCTTTCTCTCTTCCTGCTTTATCGGGCTGATCCAATAGTGGGCCCGGTCCCAAGGATAAGTGGGGAGCGCCACTTTCATCGGCTGATAGTCGCTATCAAAACCTTGCCAGTCGACGACTTGACCATTAACATAAAGGGATCCCAGGCTTTGCATCAATTGTTGCAAGTCCGACACTCCCGGTTGCAAACTGGGAAGCCACATCAATGGAGATTCACTACATGGAGTTGGTTCATCCGGCAAACACCTACGCCCCATCCCTAACAAGACAGGCTTCGGCCCTGCCTCCAAGAATATCCCATAACCCTGCCGATAGAGAGTCCCCATGCTGTCTGCAAATCTCACTGGCTGGCGTATATGATCGCACCAATAGGTGGGGGTCGCTATCTCACCGGCTGCCAGCTTTCCAGTAACATTCGAGATTAACTCTATACGAGGCGAAAAAAAACTCACATCCGCAGCAACTTTCATAAAATCTGACAAGATGGGCTGCATCAAAGGGGAGTGGAATGCATGGGAAACCGTCAACTCGATGGTTTCAAGTCCTTGTAGACGCAGATTGGCAGCAACTTCCTCCACGATCTGTCCTGTGCCGGAAATCACAGTGTTCGCCGGACCGTTGATAGATGCGATGGAGACATCTCTCACATAAGGCGCAATGGCTGCAGCTACCTGCTGCTCGTTAGCTAACACCACCACCATCTTGCCACCTGCCGGTAAGGACTGCATCAGCCGGCCTCGGGCGGCTATCAACCTGAGTCCATCTTCCAAACTGAAGACTCCCGCCACGCACGCGGCTACATATTCGCCTACGCTGTGTCCCATCACGATCGAGGGTTGTATCCCCCAGGATTTCCATAAATCTGCAAGGGCATACTCAAGGGCAAAAAGTGCCGATTGAGTGTAGCAAGTCTGATCTAAAGGGGAATGCACATTGGGCTGGGGATAAATCACTTCGAGAAGAGGTTCTTCCAGATACTCGCTCAGGATTTCAGCACAATTGTTCAATGTTTCACGAAAACGTGGCTGAGTCTCGAAGAGTTCTCGTCCCATGCCGACATATTGGGAACCCTGGCCAGTGAACAAAAACGCTATTTTTGCATCCTGTTGGCCACGCATTGTCCCACGCAATAGGTCGTTGCCTCCTCTGCCGTTGCCAAACGAACCCAGTTGCTCGCACAAGCGCTTTGTCGATGTAGCGACTACGGCAAGGCGGTGGTCAAAATGTGCGCGTCCTGTCCTGGCGGTGAAACAGACATCACCCAGAAAAACCTCCTGGCGGGACTTCAGATTCACATCGTAGGCTTGCGCCAGTTGCTTGAGTGCTTCTTCGCTTCTTGCTGACAGCACAAAGAGTTGCGGTATCTGCTCATGGACTGTTGAGAGTGGTGCAGATGCAGGTGCTTCCTCCAGTACCACGTGAGAATTCGTGCCACTTGAACCGAAGGAACTAACCGCGGCAAGACGGGCCTTCCCTGAAGTTGACTTCTTCCATTCCATTCCGGTAGTGGGGACCACCGCAGGGATAAGGTCTAGCGCAAGGTGTGGATTCGGCTCCTTAAAATGGAGATGAGGCGGAATGTAGTTATTTTGCAACGACAAGACGACCTTGATTAGTCCGGCTATACCTGCGGCCGCTTCCGCATGGCCTATATTGGTCTTCACTGACCCGATAATCAGCGGCTGGTCCTTACGCCGCCCTTGGCCATACACCGCTTCCAGGGCTTTCACTTCAACCGGGTCTCCCAGTGGAGTGCCAGTCCCATGAGCTTCGACGTAAGATACCTCATTAGGATTAACACCGGCAGCTTCCAGAGCTTTCCGGATGACTGCTTCCTGGGAGAAGCCGTTTGGTGCAGTAAGGCCATTACTGGAACCATCCTGATTGACCGCAGTTCCACGAACAACGGCAAGAACATTGTCATTGTTGGAAAGGGCACTCTGAAGACGCTTCAAGACAACCACACCGCAGCCTTCGCTACGCACATAACCATTAGCCGATGCATCAAAAGTTTTGCAACGCCCATCCTGCGAGAGCATACCAAGCTTGGAGTATGTGACGCTGAGTTCGGGACTCAGCAAGAGGTTGACTCCAGCCGCGATAGCAAAATCGCATTCGCCTCGAAGCAAACTCTGGCAGGCCAGATGAAGGGCAACCAACGATGATGAACAGGCAGTGTCGATAGAAATTGCCGGGCCCTGGAAGTCAAAAAAGTAAGAAAGTCGCCCAGCGGCTACCGAGGCGGAATTACTTGTTGCAAAGTAGGGGCTGCAATCGTCGGCGTCGCTCTGTTTGAGCTGGAGAATCTCGTAGTCATGACTATGGATTCCCACAAAGACGCCAGTTTCTGTTCCCTTCAAGGCATGCGGATTCAACCCTGCATTTTCCAGCGCTTCCCAAGTGGTTTCCAGCAAAATTCGTTGCTGAGGGTCAATATTATTCGCCTCTACCGGTGCAATTCTGAAAAACTGTGCATCGAACTGGTCGACTTGATCCAGGAAGCCTCCAAATCTTGTTGCGGCCTTCCATGGGGCAGCGCGATCGGACTCTTGAAAATAATCGACATCCCAGCGTGTTTTCGGAACCTCCGTGATCGCATCAACGCCGTCGCGCAAAAGGGCCCAGTATTTGTCGGTGTTATTGGCACCATGTGGGAATCTGCACGAGATACCAACGATCGCGACCGAATTCTCTGAGAGTGTATTTCTCTCTATTAACTTGGAAGCGTGGCTATTATTTCCACACGCTTTTTTTCCTTCTGCGCTTGAAGCTGGTTGGCCCCTTGTCAGCAACGTCTTTGTTTGATAGACATTTTGCGGATCCAAGGGGTAGCGACTCCTGTCCATCGTTGCTTTGGCCTCTGGTGATGTCACGGCCCGTGTCATGTAAGAAGCTTCGGCGTTGCCCCGGTCTCTATTCTCAAAATAGCCTGTGATCGTATCCCACGTAAAATATTTAAAGAAAAAGGTGGAATCCAGTTCTTTCCCAAAATGCTGGGTGAGCAAGGACTTCAATTCCATGAGATCAAGCGAATCCAGGCCAATCTCTTTAAGCGTATGTTCCGGGGAAAAGTGGGGAATACTCCGTCGTCCCCGCCGCCCCATCAGAGAATGGATGCACCTCTCCACTATGGTTCGAACGTCCATCTCTTTTTCATCAGCACTCGTTTTGTTGGCAAAGCCCTGGGGCTTCAGCGAACGATCTCTGGCCGTTTGACGATTATGGATATCGTACTCAATGAGAACTCCTTTCCCATCGTTCTCCTTGTCTTGCGGACGATAATTTAGAATACACCCAATGATCTTAGCCCCATGATCCTCGTGGAATCGAAGAATCGGATCAAGTAACTGCCCCTTTCCATCGCGGCTCAGGATATAGTCTTCCATCGGCATCGGTAAGTTATGACCGAAATTCTTGCAGCGCGTCACGCCAACCACGCTCTCAATGCCCCCTTTCAAGGAAGCCCATTGCAGCATGAATTCCAGCAACTGATCTCCTAGAGCTTTGTCCTGAAATTGCGGGAGGACACTTATACCAAGAAGCTGGATGACCGACCCACTTGCCTCATGAAGCCGGTGGTTGTTCATAGCGTTTGAGTTCCGCAGAACATCTATGTCTGAAATTCTCTGAGAATAAATAGCACCAACGATGCGGCCTTCAAATTCGAGCACACAATTTCCATCCGGAAAACGCTCTATCCGTTGGCGAATTTCCTCAGGGGTTGTTCGCAAAGCTTCAGGCAGGCATTCTTCTTCGAGACGAACCAATTCAGAAAGGTCATTCAATTGTGAATGCCGGATTATGTAAGGCCTTTTTTCAAACCAATTTATTGAAATACGAGTGAAAGGAAGAGTCCGAGGAAATCTCCCAGAGAAGCCCGGCTTAGGGAAAAGCCCGGCCTCTGCTGCGGCCATAAGAAAGATTTCAGCCTCCACGAGGTGCTGCATCGAAAATGCGTGATAAGCGTCGAAATGGAGACTCTCGCTTCTATCCAGGAATTCGTATACAATCTCAGGATCGAGGCAATGCACTTCCACAATAACCAGGCCGTGATTGCCCGCCGCCACCGACCATCGCTGGAGGTGTTCTACCAGACTCTGCACCATTACATAGCTGGGGATAACATGTCCTTGTGTGTCAACGTAAACGCCCTTGTATGGTAAAACGGAGCGGGTCTGCATCTTGGAGACGTTAGTTGGAATCAGGTAAGGTCGATCATGGTCGAGAAAAGAGCGGATGTGCAGAATATTCTCAGGGTCATTAATACCGTGTTGCCTCAAATCTTTAATCAGCTGTTCCGGATCACCAACATCCCCTTTTAGTAAAAGGCTTGGGATGTCAGCCAGGGTGCGCGCAGCAACTTGCAATGCCTCCTCGTTGTAGTCAACGCCTATCATCATTACAGGGTAACGCTCTAGGGCTGCACCTCTCGAGGATTGAGACCGGATAAGCTCATATACCCTTTTGAGTAGTGTCCCATCCCCGCATCCCATGTCGGCGATGTATTTTGGTTGTTCATTATATAGTGGTTGATCGAAGACGGACAGAATGATGTCATCGACAGCGGCAAAATATTTCTCGTGTTGAAATCCACTGGCCACCACGTTGAGACTTCTATCAATGTGAATTTCGTGGCCATCAGCATCCCTGCCTATCACGTCGCGAGGGTCTCCAAATAACAAATTGGTCATACGGCGGAACATCGGTGCGTAGGAAGCAGTGACCCCGGTAATCAGGATGCGCTCTACCATAAATCGACCAACATCAGTGAAGAAGAGCCGACCTTCTTCTAATACTCCCCATCCCTTGCTCACAAATAGCTCTCGCAACTCTTCCCGGATCATGACGCTCACTTTTGGGAACGACACAACCCGCCCGTCCTCAGAGATCTCTAAAAAGTTGTTTTTTTTGAGCGCTATCAAGACCCGTATAACAAGAATCCCGTCTAAGAAGTCCGCAATCAATAGGTTGGTCACATTCCATCGTTGACTGGAGCGTTCGATCCACTTTCTCAGCATTCCTTCTTGCTGTTGTCCAACTAAATAAGAATCAATTGGCAGGTCAAAGAGCTCCAGTATCTCTTCAGGAATCTCTTTTTGAGCTTCTGCTTCGGGCGTAAGAGAGTACTCTCCAAGTTCGTTTCGCGAGATCCACTCCAACGATTGCATCATCCGCAAAGCCACTTGCAGGTGTCCGTCGTTAGCCCCCATGCGATCAGATAATTGTTGCAGGGTCATAGATCTCTGTTGATGTAAGAGTTCAAAAAGCCCTTGTTTTCTGCACGCAAGAACTACTGGGATGAATGCGAACCCATGGCTGTATTTGTTGATAAGGTCTAACACTGCTTATTCTCCACAAGTTACTCTCGAGGACTTCAAGGACCAACATGTAGTTTTGTTCACCCTTGATCCAATAGACTGTCTGGGTAATATTGAAAGGTCATAAATGATTTTCCTGGGTCTGTTAATTATCCATGAGCTGTCACTACAGGTGCGAAATTCTGACGAGAATCGGTAAAAACAATGATATCGCCCCAGGCATGGGAAACTGCATAAGTGCAACGGCCTTTCCCTGATTAAAGCTGGAGATCGATAATATTCAGATTTAGAAATTTTTGTTTTCGGAGTGGTTTGATTGTCTGGTAGGTGGAGCCATCAGAAACGACTATCACTTCTAACTTGTCCTGAGGGTAAACCTTGTTCTGTATGTCCTGCACCCTTCTGAGCATGTTCCGCTCCTCGTTGTGAGCAGCAATGACGACAGAAATCGTCGGCTTGTAATCACCCTTTGCCACTGGCAGCGGACACACTTTCTTGAGAATCGCCAACCAAAGAGGGTAACCTAAATAGGCATAAAATATTATAATTGCGCAAGCCCAGAAAAGTATAATCATCGATTATCCTGTTAATGAATTATCATTATACAGCAAACAGATACAATTCAGTTAAATTTTTTTGTGACTATTTTCTGCTCGGCTAAAATAAGCACAAATTGTGCCGAACTGACAATATCTAATGATCCTGTATTACCGATGGGTTATGATTTCCAAATAGATCAGTGGCAATGGAGGTGTGTTAAAAAAGTATGAGCAGATTTTGTCGTAAAGGCAATAACCTAGCGAAATGGGGGATAGGAGCGTTGTTAAAATTGCTGCGGATGTTCAATATTTTGCCTGGGACCAGCAGGTGTGCAGGGAGAGGTTCTTGATAAACACCTAAATTTTTCCCCTATAAGGGAACGGATGCAAACTATGCGAATAATGATCGAAAGTCATATTAAAATACTTAAGTGAACAATATTGGGGCTAAGCGCCAAAACAACGAAGGGGCTGACATTTAAACAGTCGCCCCTTTTTTATCAGCAATCGAAATGTCTTCAGAATTTGCCGCTGAGCACTTCAGCATTAATTACATACATGCTAACACCCTTGGCGTTTACACCCTGGAAATCGGGGATAATGGCAGGTATCGCGAACTTCACTTTTCCCTTCTCCACCGCTGCCAGGGACCTGTTTACCAGGGTCAGGCCGACGGCCGCACCTACTATGACGCCGCCTGCCGCACCATACCCCATATAATCAAGGTGATCTCCCGTTCTCTTGGTGAAAGCCATTACAGCGGCGCCTATCAGAGTGCCTGCTACCCCGCCGTACATGGAATCCTGGAAAACTTCCTTAAATGCTGATTCCGTCGCTGAACAGGGTACTGTCCAGAGAATCAGAATAATGAATGATAAAACCCTCGTCACCATCCGCTTATACTTTTTCATGAATGTCCTTAAAGGGCAAGCTTTGTAATGTTTAACAGTATATCTAAACAGGTGAAGAAATGCACACAAAAACTCCTTCAATAACATTATAATTACATAATAACACTATATTTAATTGTTTGTTTATGAGTGTTTGTTGCAGATGGGTAACAAATGTAAATAGGGGTATTGGATCAATTTGGTAACGCACCGGCATTTCTCTTCGTTATTTAGAGAAGTTGACTGACGAACCGCAATTCGTCATCCTTGCTATGGACAAGGTTGTTCAGCCTGGCAACCAGCACCTTGTCGAGAATCTCCCGGAAGCGGGGTCCCGCAGGCACCCCAAGTCCCTGCAGGTCCTTGCCTGTTATCAAACAACGGATGTTCTGCAGTTGAGTAAAGTAGAGGGATATGAATTTCTTCACCTCTTCGTTGTCGGACTTGGCCATCATATATAGAAGAAGTTCCATCGGCAGATCCTTCAACCATTGATAGATGTCGCTCCTCTCGACATCAGGGCCACGCACTGCCCTTCTTTGTATGATATCAAGTACTTCTCCCGATTTTTTTCGCGTCTCAAAGAGTTTTTCCCGGTAATGCTCGTTAACTGCCAGCCTGATGCATGTTTCCCTGAACTCGTCATCACTCAGGGACTCACAAATGGCCAGGAAATATACTGCCCATTTCTCACAGTGCCGCTCCAGAAAAAGGAGCTCGAACCAGGACACTATCTTTTTCGCCTCTTCCAGAATCTTCCGAGTTACGGATCTCATCTTCACCTTCGGATGGATGAATCGCAAAAGACCCAGCTCGTTCATCCGCTCCACCGCACGCAACGGTTCTTTTTCCCGAAGTATGTGTACCAGTTCGGAAAGGAGGCGCTTGCCGCCAAGCGTTTCCAGAAAGTCCATCTTTACGGCGCTCTTGATCAGGTTCTCGGTATGCTTGGCAATATGGAAATCGAGCCGCTGCTCGAAACGGATCGCCCGGAAGACCCTGGTAGGGTCTTCCACGAATGAGAGATTGTGCAGTACCCGGATCAGTCTTTCCTGCAGGTCTTTCTGTCCGCCGTAATAGTCGATCAAGTTGCCGAAATCCTGGCTGTTCAACTGAATCGCCAGTGTATTAACCGTGAAGTCGCGCCGGTACATGTCCATCTTCAATGATGATCTCTCGACCGTGGGGAGCGCGCCGGGGGAAGAGTAATACTCCAGACGGGTGCTGGCCACATCGATCTTGAAGCCGTCAGGGAAAATTATTACTGCCGTGCCGAATTTCTGATGGCTCTTGACCCTGCAGCCGAACTCCCGTGCAAATGTTTCGGCAAACAGGATGCCGTTTCCCTCCACGGTTACATCGACATCATAATTCTCTATGCCGAGCAGCAGGTCGCGGACAAACCCCCCGACAACATAAACAGGCAGATCCAGCTCTTTCCCGACCCTGCCGAGATCGCGGAACATCTGGATGACCCTGGTGGAAAGGAATCTGTTCATGAGCCGCTCGACTTCACGGCTCCGTACCGGCAGGTTGTCCCTGGCAAGGTCATATAGCTCCTCGCCCGCATACATATAGCGGAGGAGGTTGGTGCGGGTAATGATCCCCACCAGCTCATCCCCTTCGAATACCGGCATCAACCGCCGGTCATGTCCGACGATATACTCCTGAAGTTCCTGAATAGGGGTATCCGGGGTGGCCTGCACATATTCCGTGTGCATGTACTCGCTGACCGGGAGGCGGCCCAGACCGTGATAGAGCGCCTTTTCCACGATATTCCTGGAAATGATGCCGCTCATGACTCCGTCTTCCATGACCGGCATGGCATTGACATTGTAGCGGGTCAGGAGTTCCTCGGCCTCGGTGATGGTGGTTGCGGAGGGAAGCGTCTTGACCGGAGTAGACATGAGGTCTCTGGCCACACGCCTTGGATTCACCCTGTCACGCAATGTCTGATCCAGTTTCGCAAGCACCTGATGCAGTGTAAGCTCCTTGACCGTGGCCGAAGCCGCGGTGGCATGTCCGCCTCCGCCGAAATCGTGCATGGCCTCGCCCACGTTGACCTCAGGGATTCGGCTGCGGGCCACGATGTAGACCCGGCTACCCATTCCGACAGCTATAAAGAGCGCCTGAAGGTTCTCCATGTCGCGCATCATGTGGGCCAGGACAGCAATATCGCCGATGTAATGGTCGACAGATGCATGGGCAATGGAAACCGCGACCCCCTTCAAGTCGCTTGTTTTGAGCGATTTCAGGAGATCGTTCAAAAGCGACACCTGTTCGGAGGTCAGCTCCTGTGTGATGAAATCGGCCACCGTGTTCAGGTTGGCTCCCCTTTCCAGGAGCCATGCCGCGGCCTGATAGTCATCCACAGTTGTGGAAGGGAAGATAAGGCTGCCGGTGTCTTCGTAGATACCCATCATCATCAGGGTTGCCTCGGTGGAGTTTACCTCTATCCCCCGGTCGCGCAAAATCAGGGTAAGGATGGCGGTAGAAGATCCGCATTCGCGTATCACCCCGCCCGCCGGTTTGATGTCGCCCGACGACTCGGGATGATGGTCGTAGATAACTACATCAAGTCCGGGATTTTTAAGGATTTCGGCAAACCGGCCGATTCGCATTGAATGCTGGCAATCCACCATGATCAGTCGGGTCACGCTGTTCAGGTCAACATCTTTGAGCCGGGTAAAATTAAGGACATAGCTTGTGGATTTGAGGAAGAAGTCTCTCATGCTCTTCTCCTGCGATCCGGAGAAGACCATGAGAGCGTCCGGGTAAAGCTTGCCGGCGGCTACCATGGAGCCGAGGCAGTCGAAGTCGGCGTTTACGTGGGTGGTTATAACGTCCATGCTCATCCTTTTGGTGAACAATGAAGGTCACAAATGACAGAGATGGTGAGAATGAACTCAGAACTTACCTCCCCCTGCCTCCTTCTTAACTCCCCCCCTGCCCCCTCTTATCTTAAGAGGGGGAGCCTGTTTCCTCCCCTTAGTTTAAGGGGAGGTCAGGAGGGGTTATAATGATGCGAATTATACCATCAGCGTTGTAATTACTTTGCTTGTAAATTGTGGATCTTTTCTCTATGACACGGTAAGCGCCGCGTATGCCACCACCTGCCTGTTATCCCCCGTCACATCCCCGCTGGTTGCGTATTTAACCAGACGCGCCCGGCTCGCCCCCAGTTCGACGGCCGCCACGAGCATGACGGTTGATGGTATAACCCCGCACATGGTAATCCCCATGTTGCGGCAGACGCTCAGGAGTCCCTCGGGGTTGAGATCCAGAATTTCCCGTAACGCCTCATCGTCCTTGGAGCGGGCGGATGCTGCCGACTCATAGTGGGTCATGTCCGAACTGGCGACGATCAGCACTTCTTCGTCATATTCCCGGATTGCTCCGGCAATGCCGATCCCCAGGGCAAAACATGAGGCATAATCGCCGAAACCGAGACAGATCGGCACAATGGTAACATCAGGTCTCACATGCTGGAGAAACGGGACCTGAACCTCAAGGGAATGCTCATGGAGGTGCGCGACCGTGTCATCTTCAACCAGCGGAGCATGCTTTCTGACCAGTTCGGCCAGATTCGGATTGATGTTGACCGCTCCCAGGGGTGTAATCCATTGCCCGTCCGGATAGAGGGCCGCACGGGCGCCGATACCGTGATGATTGGGTCCAAGTATGATGACGTTTCGTGGGACAGAAACAGCGCCGTATACCTGTCCGGCCACAGCACCGGAGTAGATATATCCGGCATGGGGCGCGATAATCCCCAGTACCTTCTCCCCGCCACCCGGAGAGGCGACAAACACGTTCAACTCCGCGCGCAGCTCTTTTGCATCGCTGGTATAGAACTGGCCGGACACAGCAGGTTGACGTACCATGATTTCTCCTCTCAGGCTATACCGTCCCGCTCTTTTCGCCCATTCCCTGCAGCGGCAGTTCCTCCTGCTGCTCCAGGAGATCGCGGGCGGTCAGTTCCTGGACCTCTTTCAGGGTCGGAAGGCTGGCCAGGTCCTTTAGGTTGAAAGCTTCCAGGAACTCCCGACTTGTTCCATAGATAAGCGGCCTCCCGGGGATATCCTTTTTCCCCAAAATCCGGATAAGCTTTTTCTCGAGAAGCGTTTTCAGCACTCCTCCCGAATCAACCCCCCGCAGATACTCCACTTCGCTGCGCGTTATCGGCTGGCGGTAAGCGATAATGGCAAGGGACTCCAGGGCGGACTGTGAAAACCGGTATGGCCGGATGCGACTCAGGCGACGCAGAAAATCGGCGTTTTCCTGCCTGCTGCGTAACTGCCAGCCGCCGGCAACTTCAGCCAGGCATATGCCGCGCCCCTCTTTCATGTAATCCGCATCCAGATCGGCCAAAGCATCCCGGATGTCATCCCGGTCGTACTCTTCAAGAATAGAACAGAGTCTGTCCAATGTCAAAGGAGCATCGGAGACAAACAAAAGGCTCTCCACAACTGATTTAAGCGAAGTCCCGGTCAAGGTCTTCCTCCGTTACAATATAATCTCCACCTTCAAGGAGCACCGGAATGACCCAGAGGGTCCCGAAGCTCTGCTGCTGGGAGAGTTTGACCATCTTCAGCCTG
>Ga0210377_10001049_pt1 | contig 25765 bp, 49 predicted proteins | sample PLM4_65_b1redo_FD_155480 | JGI IMG/M metagenome (GOLD analysis project Ga0210377, IMG submission 155480) | Groundwater sediment microbial communities from an aquifer in East River, Colorado, USA - PLM4_65_b1 redo | ecosystem: Environmental > Terrestrial > Soil > Riparian zone | place: USA: East...
TTACTTCTGCCAAGGCCACTTGTAGCTGGGCCCTTGCATTTTCTTCCAGAGATAGGCTGACACGACGCCAGCAGCCACGATTGCGTAACCCATGATGTACCTTCTTTCTTTTGAAAGCCCTAAACCATTTAGAGCTTGATGAGTTTTTCTAATCCTAGGATTGATATGCATTCACTCTTAGCCCCTCCCCATAAGTTAGGGAACGGGACTCACGTCATTGTCGAGCAGTAAAGCCGCCGCGTGCGCTGCGCACTGCACAGCAGAAAGCGCGCCGTCGTACATGGCGAAGTAAGCGTGCCCCCCGGTGCAAGGGTCGTCACCTGGAAAACCGGAGCGGTCGTTTAGCGCTAATGAGGCGACGCCATCAAGCCCGTTGAAGTGGTTGCCATGCCCATCGAGCAGTGTGACGGGCAACGCAACGCCATCTAAGTACACAGTACAAGTGTTTGCTGGCAGTTCTATGACCGCATGGATTACAGTGAGTCCCAGACTTGCTAGCGCTGTGGGTTGAAGCCACGTAGCCGAATTGTTGCCGTTACCCAAGTCATCATCGCATCGCAGCGCTTGCAGACGAAAGAAGTTGCCTGGCACCCAGAGCATCTCAATACCGGCAACGCCATCCTGACCCATTGAGAAGATACACTGGCCGCCAGAGCCGCTACATTTGTAAACCATTTCATAGGTCACTGTGTTCAAATCACTGCCGTGAATGTCAATCACTAGCGGCGCGACCATCGGCGCCGCAAGCAGCGCCGGTAACGTGCCATCGTAATCGATCTCGGCACCCGCTGCCGACGCGCCCCAGGATATCTGAGGAGGCGCTCCTGTTAGCGCCATATTGATGCCGGCACCGCCAACGTTTGCAGCTGCAACGGCGCCAGCGCCCTCGGTAAGCAACCATTGTGCTAATAATGGCGATTCAGGCGGTAAAGTCCCGCGCCTAGGCCAGGCAAGTTCGCTCGGTTTCATGTGGGTTCAGCTCCTAGCGGCATCGAAACGGGACTTACCAAATCAGTGCCGTCGCTTGAACACCATAGCGCGAAGCGTGTGCCGGCGACAACGGTTAACAGTGTTCCTCCGCCTCCGCCCCCATTATCAATATTGACGTCGTCGGCTTGGGTTCCAATCTCGAGTAGGTAGCCTTTGCCGTCTGCGCCTGGCGTGAGTGTCACCACGCACGGTACGCCAATTGTCATACCTGCTGGCATTACGTAGCGTTGTGAGATAACAAGCGTCTCGTCAGAGCCTGTCAATGCTGCTCCCGTGGCGAGAGACGAACCGCCCCCACTTGCTTCTGGTAAAAGTTCAGCTGAAAGCGAGTCATACAAAGCAACAATCGAAGTCGCGATATCCGAAAAGTTATCGCCCGACGGAAACCTTCCTGCGAAAACTCCTTGCGCGATTGCTTGCATCAAGCAACGTTCTCCAAGGTCAATTGAGCCGGACGGAATCTCACTATCAACGGCTTCAGCTATTAATACAACACTAGTCGTAAATGACGAATATGATGCGCTATCATCTGAACTAATCCAACGTTCTTGAAAGGCCCCCGCCGCTCCTGAAAGTACAGCGTTAAAAATCGAATCGTTGTTAGCCATTGAATTAATCCTAGGATTAGAACGGGGGAGAAAGAACTATGAGGTTGGAGTTTGTTTTTCAGCGTCCGTAATCATTGCCTTTAGTTTATCAAGCGGGCCGGCTTGTAATACCTTCTTTTTGATATGTCCTATACACACAGGTAGCAGCAAGACACCGCCAAGTCGTCGAGTGAAGCAATAGTCTTCGGGCTCCCATACTAGTTCGCCGTTCATACTTTGAATGGGACGCGATTCAGTAAATTCAAATGTCCACTCTTTGACGTCTTTTGCCGCTCGGAATTTTGGCGACTTATATGAGAGTGCATCGAGTGCGTGCGCCGGAATAGCTAGAAAGCCAAGTCCGGTCTGCCAACGATTACCACGGTAGTGCGACGCTGCGAGTACGCCGTTTGCGAGTACATACGCAGCAGATGTCGGCGTATTAGTCGCGCGAGCAACAGCAACGATTTCTTGCGCTTGGTCGGCTGTAAAATACATGTCATCATCGACCATCAATAATATGTCGTACGATGGCGCTCGCGAAAACACGTCGAGTGCTCGTGAAAGTCCTAAATTGCGCGCAAGAGTCACATCGCCCACGTGGTCCAGGTCAATGCGTGCAGCTCCACGCGCAACGAGTTGATTCAATGCAGCGCTTGTAGCTTTTTCGACATTGCGATTACTGCAAACAAGAATGAGAGTATTTTTCATAGTGTCCTCGGTATCAAATTGAAATTATCCCTGAGAGTTTTTATACTCTCAGGGGATGGAAGTTCTAATCCTAGGATTAGTTTATGGACTAAACCGGGGTTCGAATACGAGACTTACTACAAGTGGGTCAGCTAGTGTGATAGTAGCACCGCTGTTGTTTCCAATTAAAATCATGATATGCCCTGTCCCGGAGTCTACACGTGCACCCATGATATTGAGAGCAACGTTACCCGGGTCAAGCTTGAATTGCGCTACAGTGTTGGTGTCAGGTTCGGCAAGTATGCCACTTTCGGGATTACCGAAGTCGAATTCTGAGATACCGCCGCCGGCTACTTGATTTACGCCCGTGATGCGTACTGTTGATACGCGCGGTACACTTGGCGAATAACGCTTTTCGCCGGCAGTGAAAGTGACATTGACTTCGAACGACGCCGCCGAAAACGGGTCTAGTTCAATAATGGGATTATTGTCGTTGTTGATTTCGCCACCGGCGAAACTGCAGCCCACCATAGACGTCGTCCCGGTGCCTGGCGTCATGAGCAGGAACACGCCGAATTGTACGTCGAAGAACTTGCCCGTCGAGAAGCTAAGTTGCCCTGTCACGGAGCCGCCATGCATCTCGAGCGCAGGGCCGTCGGAACCAAACAGTGCGTTGACAAGGTTGCAGTTAGTCAAGCGCACCGTGCCGTTGAGCGTGCCCGCGCACTGCAACAATGTAACGTCGCTCTCCTCGAACACCAAATCAATCGTGCCGTTCGTGAGTTGCAGAGACGCAATCGCCAATTGGCGAAACTGAAACGATGGATTACCGGTTTGCCCGTCTATTTCGAGTAAATCGAACGCCGACTGGTCTCGCGCAATACCCTGAAACACGATAGTCGAGTTGTTGTTGAGGTCAGGAAGCGCGGCGTCAGGTGTGATGAGAGCGCCAGGTAGATTGAGCTGCCAGCCAAAGTCGAAAGCATCGAATTCTCCGAAGAATTCTGAGACCAGTGTAAATGGCGCAGCAATTGAACCATCCGATGTACCTGCGAAAGTATCATCAAGAAAGTAAGTCCGTTGTATTGGACCAGAACTTCCGCCGCCAATGGCCGGAACGTTATTCAATGGTACGCTGGCTTCGTCAAAAGCTGCAGCGATTGAACCTGCGATATCGGAATAATCTGAAAGCGCAGTGGAAGAAAGGTTGCGGTTGGCAGTCACGCCTGCAACAATTGATTGAAGTAGATTGATTTGACTAATGGACGGACCATTTCCGCCAATCGTTGGAATTGCGGCATCGACAGCAGTGGCAAACGCTTCAATGGCGTCTACTGTACTATCATAATCAACGCTACTTTGAGAAGTAATCCAGCGCTCTAAAGCGCCGCCACTACCACCAGCCATGATTGCATCGAACAGTGCAGGGTTATTCTGTGCCATTGGGTTAATCCTAGGATTAGAGTTGAGTTACGCCGCGAGTTTTTGGTCGATGTACGGTTTGATTGAAAAGAAGTATGTGACGTGAGAGAATGGAACATGACTCGGAGCAACTTCGCTCTTCGCACCGTTCGCAATCTGCGGGTTGTAGCCATTGCCATTTACAAGGTCTACAGTATTGTCTTGATAAACCTTGCTGACTACAGCGTGATGTTGACTCTTGTTGAAGTAGGCAATATCGCCGACCTTTGGAGTTTTGGTAATGGGCAGCGGAGTAGGTGCGACTAATAAGAATCCAAGACTTGGCACCCACTTCTTATTGAGAGCTAATCCTGCTTGGTGTAAAGCCCATAGCGCAAAGGCTCCACACCAATCCTTTGGATGCATACCGACTCCAAGAGTGTCAACCCAGTATTTAGTCGGGTTGTCATTGTCCATTTCGCCAGCAGCAGCGTTCGCAACCTTTTGCCGTAAGGAATCTTCGGTGTCCTTGAAAAGAGAGGTAACGCCGATAGCGCTTATGACAACGCCAAGAGCAATTGCTAGTTTCGATGAAATTTTCATTGCGCATTCCCAAGTCTTAGGTCCGACGATTCCATCTGCGGTTAATTGGAAAGCTTGTTGCCATTGAATTGTAGCAAGTTGAGTCTGCTTACCGAATATTCCATCAGCTGGAATTTTCAGAAAGTCTTGCCACGCTTTAACCGCAGAAGACCGGGAGCCAATCTTGATGGTTTCCATTCTAATCCTAGGATTAAGGTTTGGCGCTCAGCTTCCGAGGTTTTTTGGTTCGTAGTTGTAATTCACTCTGCACGTCTGATACAGAGAAAGCTACTCCTGCGACACTTCCAATCAAAGACAAAATTGCGATTAGCAATTTATGAGTCTTTAGAAAATTAGCAATCATTGGAGTTAATCCTAGGATTAGACCTTAGGGCCGACGGTAATACCCAAGTTTGCCAACATCTTTTTCCACCATGGAGCATCAACCCATTGCACTTCTCTGACAGCACTGACAGCGCCAATTCGAGTTGCAGGGTTAGCCGCCACTTCTTTCATCATGGCGACTTTGTGCTTCGGTTTCGCCTCACGCATGCCGTGCGTCAGGTAGTATCCAAATTGACTGGCGGGAGTATGTTTTCCACTTTTGGATGGCGGGCGCGTAACCATGCCGATATGGGTAGCAAGCGCCATATCGAAACCTTTCTTTTGGGAGCCTGTCATTTTCTTACGTACAGCAACCAAGTCGATTGGATTTACTTTCTTCGAAGCGAAAGCGACGCCTACATTGAAACCGGCTTTGACAGAAGGTTGTTTCTTCAATAGGTCGCAGCCCGCTTTGAATACTGGATTGCTAGCGGCAAGTCCGGCGCCTTTTTTTGCAAGGACGCCTAGCACGGCTGGACCGGCATTCTTGACGATACTATCTTGAATGTTCTTTCCAGCGCCGATTGCAACGGCAGTCTTGAGTGCAGCTTGATACTGCGGTGGTAATTCTTTTTCGACTCCAGTCAAGATGGCTTTATCGACACGCTTACCGTTCGCCAAGTCTTTAGTAATGTTGACCCCTACGGAGATAGCTTTCTTCGTCTTGTCATCGAGCGGCAAGGCGTTGATAGCAATCTGGTCAATCGGTTTTCCTTGAGCAGCTGATACGGCAATATTGAAAGCCGCTTGAGCTGCAGGACCACCTGGCAATGCGCCTTTAACAGCTGCAATCAAAGCTTCATTGATTGGACGTCCTTCAGCTAAAGCCAGCCCTGCCCCCATTGCGCCACTGATACCTTGACCGACGCCGGGAACGAACGACACGACAGTTTGAGCGTATGGGCCAACCGTCTTAGCATCAGCTAATTGACCCTTGAAGTGTCCAATGAAAGCCTTGTCGAGTCGTTGACCGCTTGAGATACGAACGGCCAAATCAATTGGCGCATTCGTCAAACGAAAGACTGCGCCAAACGGTTTGCCGACTACAGGAATTTTATTGATTTGTTTCCCCACGAGCGTTACGGGCATCGTGGTAATCGTCACCGCAGTACCCACAGCCTTGCCGCACGACTTGATTGCTTTGGTAAACCAGGACATGAATCACCTATCAGAATCTGGAGTAAGCCTAGGATTAGCTCTCCTCGGAACCATTACCTAAGAGAGCTAATCCTAGGATTGAACTGTGTTTAGCAGCCCAAGACGTCGCGGTAGATGGCCGCAGCGCGTTTGTTCTTTTTCAGAGACTTCGCCCGCATGACGATGACTGCTGAAGGAACCTTTCCGCTTCTGCGAGCTTTCTTCGCTTTCTTACGGCTCTTCTTGCGCGCCCCCTTTTTCTTGGTTGCGCGCTTCTTGTTCTTTGAGCCTTTTGGACGACCAGGCTTGCGACGACGTTTCTTAGCGGCCATGTATTTGCTTTCTAGTTAGGGGTTGAGAGTTTAGGTCAGTTGTAACGGCTGACCATGGTGGGCATGTGACGTCTGACTCTGTGAAGAATCGAAGGCGCAGAGCTTGGGATTCCGCCACGAATTGTATCAGCCATCATGTCGGCGTGTAATTGCTTCAGAGCCATGCGCTGTGTCTTGGGCATGTTCTTTAGCTCACGAGCCGCACGAGCTTTCTTGAGGTTCTCGACGCGCTTGTGGTACGTAGCGGATTTTCGACCGCGTTTCTTACCAGCTTTTTTGGAAGTCTTTTTGAGATTCTTGGCGCGAACAGCTCGCGCTTTCTTGAGATTGCGCAGTTGAGCCGGCGTCGCTTTCCTCTTCTTTCCAGACTTGCTGCGCTTCTTGTTTTTTGAGCCCTTGGGGCGGCCGGGTTTACGACGACGTGCCATAATACGTATCCCTTTCTGCTAATCCTAGGATTAGAACTGACGAAGAAATTTCTGACCTATTTCGAAGAGCGGGCCTGCATGCGACCGGGCCTGGTCTTCCATCAAAACGCCTGTGGTGAGCCTTCGCATGAGTGTCCAGTAACATTGATAGAGCAGCCAAAGAGGCTCAGTCTCTTTGATTTCAAGTAGTTCTCCAAGCGCTCCGATAGAACGATTCCGAAGCTTCCCGTCAAACGCATATGGCCAGGCCAATTGTTCTAGACCAATCCATGCACGAGTGAAAGGCATCTTCATGTTGGCAATCTTGCAGTACTTCTCCAGCATCGGCCGATAAAAGTCCTGACCGAAGTAACTGATAACGACGTACTTCTCGCCGAGATTGTTTTGGAGCATGATGTTCTCCAATCCAGTCATCAACGTATGTACAGATTCCTTATCGTCGTCAGCCTCGATTACCTTTTCGAAGCTGCATAGCTGCTGTCCTTTCTTGTTGGTACGGAGCGCAGACACGCGCTTGAGTTTTGCTGTTTTGACTGACAAGTCAGTCGTCTCGAGCATGAGGAAGATGTGGTCCATCGGATTAATCCTAGGATTAGGAAGCGCTGAGAATCAGCCCTTGTTTATCTTCCACGAAGAAGTTGATAGCGAGCCCGACCGCTACGATTCTCATCTGCCGTTTCACAAGAGCTACAGAGTTACCCGCGCTGAATAGAAACTTGGCTTCGCTCTGGCTAGTAGCGTGCAGGTATTCAATATCGGCTTTCCACTGCACTACCCAACGGCCTTTTTTCTTCGACCATTTCTTGTGAGCTGCTCGAAAGGCGACCGCGTATAAGTCTTTTCCTGTTTCGCTTTTCATGGCTAATCCTAGGATTAATCGCCCGCTGCATCGTCAGCAGGGTCTTTACCTTTGAGCAAGTTGGTTGCGGTTGCTGCTTTGAGTTTCTTCGCCTTGAAGTGTTTTTCAAACCTTGCAGAAATAGGTCCGAGGATTTCTGGTTTAAGAACTGAAGTCAACTTGATAAGGTCTTCTTCGCTCAAGCTGTCTGCAATAGTTTCAAGTAGAGCGCTGTCTTCGGTAGATTGAGGAAACACTTCGGACCCTAGAATCGTATTGACCAGTACAGGAGCGAAGTCGAGCCATTTCTTTCGTTCTTCAGTAGACCGCTCGAATTCCATTTCCTTTATACGATACTCGTGCTTGTTCAGAGCTTGAGCCGCAATCAAGTCTTTCATGAGGGCGAACCCCTCGCGGTTTTCCTTACGAACGTCGAGATTCTCTTTCATCAGGTTCTCATTCATACGTGCCATGGTATCGAGCACATGGTGAATAGAACGATGATTGAGTTGAGTGATGGCTTCCACATGCCGCATACCTTGCATGCGGAAACCCTTCTCATCTGGAGCTTCAGTTGATAGACCATTCAAGTCGGTTTCACCCGATACCATGAATGGATGCCGAGCTTCCGGTTCGTCTTGCTCATAGAATGCGAGTAAACAAAACGATTGAACGCCGGGAATCTCCTGACAATAGCTTTCTGCCTTATGGCGGAATAGTTGGGCAAGGTCACGTGCTGTCCACTGCTTCGCACCAAACTTGGTACTGTGGATTTCACGTTCGCCTTGCCCGACCATGTGAACGAGGCTCATCATGCTGATACCTTTTTCTTTATCGATATCAATCATCGCCTCGTGAATCCAATTTTCAAGTGTCTGTTTAGCCACTGGGGTGTCCTCGGTTTTTAACTGTATCTCTCAAGCTTGAGTCTAATCCTAGGATTAGAGCGTCTTTGCGACGTTGATGATTGGATCGTCTTCGGCGCCCATGTCAGCACCATCGCCAAATTCGCCAGCGACTTTGCCAACTGACTTCAGAGCGGCTTTCTTGTCGAGAAACATGGAGCCCATGATGGTACCGATGAGGCCCGTGATGCCTGCAACGAAGCCGCCGACGAGAAGACCTTTATGCGCTTTCTTCATGATACTTATTTCCTGTAGTGAGAGTTAGACGAACTTGAGAGACCGGACTTTTGAGATTGCTTTGTTTGCAAGCTTTCGGGCTGCGCGCCCTACTTTCCTCGCGGACCCCTCGAGCAATTGCCCGACGGATTGATTGCGTGCAGGCTTACGGCGTCGCGAAGCCTTTCGGATTGTCTTACGACGCCGTTTCTTTCTAATAGCCATTGTTATTCCTTTAGAACCTAATCCTAGGATTAAGCCGCTCGACGCCGTTTCACCTCTTTGCCTGTGCTGTAGTTTACCATCTTGGCATTGCGGCCAAAGATGATTCCGCCAACAATTGCAGCTGCGCCCGCAATCTTTGCCCACAAGGGTAGTTTGCCAAGCGCGCCAAGTGAACCCAACATGCCAGCCTGAGCAACTGGCATAATTGATGTACTCGCCGCACTACTCCCTCCGCTTGACGCGCTCGGCTTAGTTGAAGCCGTGGCGGCAGGTTTTGGAATTGCGCCCGTAGCAGCGCCGCCCGGTTTCGCAACCACAGGCCGTTGGATAGTGGCCGCTGTTACAGGCTGTGGAGTTGGGGCGGGGGTAGGACCGAACAATGACGCGAGTAAGCCGGGCTCTTCTACCTTTACAGCTTCAACCGGTGGGGCGCCAAGCGCAGCTGTCCACGTGGCATTGCCTACGACGCCATCGGCGGCCAACCCCTTTTTCTTCTGAAAGGCGACCGTCAATGATGTTGTGTTTGGACCGAATTTCCCATCGGCAGCAGTGCCCAAAAACTTCTGCCATTCGACGACGGCCGGACCGGTCGAGCCTTGCTTGATAACTGGGTGCGTTCCGGTTAAAGCGGTGGCAGTCGTCGGCTTCTTGATTTGAGTACCAACTTCGCCAGTCGGGAGAGTAGGCTTGCGTGGCAGACCTTGCATTTGATTCGTGTCCATGCCGGTCGTGATGACACGTACTGCAAGATCTTTTTCAGCCTGAGTTTTGGCATTGGCAAGATTGAACTTGTTACGCCGGGTACTGGCTTCATCTCGAATATTTGTATCGAAACTCCGTTCGTACCAGCTTAATGCTGGATACCAAACCATCCAGGATTGGCGCAGTGCAGTAGCTTCCGGAGTAACCGGCGCCATGCGCTTCATGAATTCATCGATTGCGGTCATGTCTTCGGATTGTGACATTTATGTTTCTCCGTTAGCTTTCTAATCCTAGGATTAAAGAAGATGTAGTTTTTTGAGAATGACGAGAGCGGTGACACCGGCGCCAGTTACTACAGCAGCAAGTTTATAGGCGGTCGGGATTGGAGGGGTCGGCGGTACTACACGGTCTCCCGTAGAAGTAATATGCCGAGTTTGCCCTGTTACAGGGTCAATGATTGGAACGTTCTTCAAAAACGCATCAATTTTTTCAGCGTCTTCTGACGGCGCGTTTGCACGCATGAAATCGTTACGTTTATTGAACGCTTGAGCAGCGATGGATTCGTCGATATGCTTTTGGTACCAAGATAGACCTGTATACCACGTCATCCATTCATCACGCAATTTTGTTGCTTTTGAATTGATTGGTTCAGCGCTAGTGATGTAAATATCAATTGCTTCGATATTTGCAGCCTGGTCCGACGCATTCAATACTGCAGGGCCGTACGTCTCTTGCGTGACGAAATTAACGACCATGCCTGTGGGGGTGATATCCCAAATGTCACCAAGAAGACCCATGATTAACTCCTTAGTCTCCTACTAGACTTGAATTTCCGATACCCGATTATTCCCGCTCCGCCTAAGGCTAATCCTAGGATTACCTGCCAGAACGTAGAAGTGCCGGCGTACTTCTTTGCGACGCTGGCATACTTCCCTGCACGCTCACCTAAAACCCTACGGTAAAGGTCTACGTTCGCAGTGAAGTACGCGAAGGGCTGCGTTGAAAGCCCTTTGACGAAACCATCTACCGTGCCCGTGTGTAAACCCTTCCACCAATTCTCACGACTCTTAAGTAGACGAATGAAAGCTATAGCGCCATCTTCAGCCGAACGATACGCAGCGAATCGGCATTCAGGCGCCGGAGGATTGAAGAACACTTCGACCCCGCCAATGATTTCAGAGCAGCGGAAAAACTGCACATACGTCGCGTTCGAAGTGCCCTTACCGTTTCCGTAATTGAAGTTGTGAATCGAGTTTCCGTTGGCAGTCTCCAATGCCCACTGTCCGAGCATCAATCCTAGGATTACAGCTGAAGGCTTTGAGCCGACAACGTACTTATAAGCGTTTGACAGAGCCTTAGCAGCCTGCTCTGCTGTCAAGGGAGTTAGCTTATCTGCCAGTGTTTCGGCGCCAAAAGACTCAGCCCCGAAATGCGCCGCTGAAGCGAGCTTTTCGTTATGACTTTTGGCGAACCGTACTTCGAGTTGCATTGGAGTAATCCTAGGATTAATGTACGTTCAAAAAACCTAATTCACGGAGTGCTGCGAGGACCGCGGCAATGATGAGAGTTGTGGTGGTAACGGTTTTTCGAATAAGTACGAATATCGAGTGTTTCCCAGAAGGAGGCAAGGAGCCTGGCGTAAGGCCCGCCCTTTCGACCACTTCCTCCAACATCTCAATTCTTTTGCGATGGTTGAGACTCTCAACCATAAGGCTACCCACAGTATGGTCAATATCGGAAGGTGGACGTTTGCCGCCGCGTGAAGTAGGTCTTTCATCTTCGTCATTCCAATTACTGCGGGCCATGAATTTTGGTTATCCCCCTCTCGGGTTCAATCCTAGGATTAGCCGTCAACGCCGAAAGTGATTTGTAAGAATGCTCCTGCGGCTATGGTAAGCGCCGACACAATGTCAATCTTTCGGCAGCCGCTCGCAAGTGGAACCCATTGGTCAACTCGAGGGTCATATGCTTTGAGTACAGCTCCAGATTCACTAGTCTGAAAGACAAGAATTTCATTATCAAGAATTGCTTGTCCTGCTGTAAATGGTGATACGGAAACGCTTACTGAAATAGCGCCTACTTCTACGGGCACATCAGTTACAACTTGGTCACTAGGGTCCATCAAAAATTGATCTAGTGAATAGTTAGGCGGTTGTTGAACAGCCGCTCGAGTACCACGTGAAGTTTGCATTGAAACGTCGTAAGGAACGACTTCAGTGCTAACAAGATTACTTTCATCGAATACACGTACATGAACGGCTTGGCCAGTACCGCTAATGCTAGTGCCATTCACTACATCGATAGTGCGACGAACACTATTACCTTCAACTGACCAAACTATTTCAGCGCGAGTGCGAATAAATTCATCCGCCTGCTCTAATACATTTGGTTGATTGATATTGAATTGAATTGTATACGGGCCGGGATTATTGAAATCCGCCTGCATATGAACGGTCCCGGTAGAGTCGCCAGGAATAAGCGGTCCACTACCAGACCATCCAGTTTTTCCAACGAAGTCGCTTGCGTCCATGTCATCATCCTCAGGAGAAGTGTTGTATGTACAACCGACTAATCCTAGGATTAGCCAAACTAGTAAACTTTTCATTGTGTCCTCGGTTTTTTGAATGAATCAGCTTTAAGGTAAAGCTGGAGTTTTCGGTTCGATGAATTCCGATTCTTCGATAATCGGTTCAGGTTCTGACGTGAGTGGAGCCGATTCTGCGGCTGCTCGGTCTTGGTCTGCAATTGCAAAACAGGTTGTGATGGTCGCAATCACTGCTTTATCAACCGCGGCGTTGCCAAGCCACGGTTCTTTGCGATTGATTGCGAATGGTAGAGCCCGAACAATCGGCAAAACACGGTTTACGAGCTTGTCGATTGAGGCTTGATGTGGATTAGGCGGTGCAGTCTTGTCTGCCATGACTATTCTCCTAACTCCCAAGCTGCCATGGGAGAGATTGTAGCGATTGAAACGTTTGGAAGACGTACAGCTTGAATCTTCCGCGCAATGCCCACGGCACGACCGATGTGTAAAGCGCTATGAGTATCCGGGCTGTATTCTCCCTGAGGTTGAAGCTTGTTCAAGGGACGGTTACAGGATTGCATGCCGTACATGAAAGCTTCGTGACATTGAGGCGTCTTGAGCTTATTGAGAATCCCTTTAATCCTAGGATTACCATCACGGCTTCGGGCAGGTTTACCGCCCTTGTCGTGTAGTAAGTCTCCATTGTTAGCCAATGGAACCGCCGCATGATGTGCGTCTGGAATCTGAGGGACCTCTTCGATGACTGCGCGTACGTATGAGCCCGGGTCACCACCCATACGGCTATGCAGTCGGTTGATGATTTGCTGGACGACGGGAGTACATCCGAAACTCATCCGACACTTTTCTTTGCCGGGGTTGCGTCGGATGTACTCCTCAATCATCTGCAAAGACATTCTCGCGCGAGCATTACCTTTGACAGCAGCCTGTTTGACTACCATCAACATGCCACGTGCGTTCTGGTCGCCAACCCTTGCCCGCCTGACAAGATTGATGCTCTCTTGACGCATTGCGAGTTGCGTTCGAGGGGTTACTGCCGAGGCGTTTGACATTGGAGTTAATCCTAGGATTGGAGACCGTTACGCGACCTTGCGCGGCAGACCTTGCGCATACTTCCGCAATGCGGCAGCTGCGCCAGTTGCGCCTTCTTTGTCGAATTCAGCGGCGAGTTTTTCGACGCTGGCGGGATTGGTCAACGTCATACCTTTTTGAAAGGCAGCACGTCGGCCCGCTTTGACATCAGCAGGCAACTCGCGCAATCGAGCGCGTTTGGTCAACATGTCACCTTGTTCGGTGAGACCTTGAGCGTTGAAAGCTTCGCCGAGTTTTCGCAGACCGGCGGGGTCTTTCATGGTGTTGAGCGCATGGTCGTAAATCTTTTGACGTGCCGGCGTCATGACCTTCTTTTTGCGGTTCCTGTGAACCTTGTACGCGGCACCGGCGCCAAGCGCCATCACAGCAATTGGAATGAGGGGTAACGGCATAACTTCTGTCCTTGCAAGAGAAACTGAGAAAGGGTGAGCCCTAAAAACAGGCCCCGCATGAGGAATTTAATGCGGAACCTGTTCATCGGGCGCTTACAGACTAATCCTAGGATTAGACCAGCTTTGCAGCAGCAGCTTTTGCCTGCGCAGCAGCAGCAGCAGCTTGCTGTGAGTAATCCGCCGCCGTCACGCTGCGCGCTCCGCGGTCCGCCATGACGGCATACGCTGCGGCGGCCGTGACGAGAAAGATGTTCGCGTTGTCTGCGTCTGCCATAGGCACTGCCAACGCAGCGTTGGCAATGATGAACTGCGACGCAAACGCATCCGCGACGTTCGCGTCCAATGCCGGTTCCGTAGCCGCGGCCGTAGTGGCTGTGAGTTGACGGCCTGCGAGAATGCCGGCCAATGCGCCAGCGACAGCGCCGTTTCGAATGAGAGTAGTTGCCATTTCTTTTTTCCTTGTTTAGTGTCCCTAGGTCTAATCCTAGGATTATCGTAGCTCGTGGATACCTGACGCATCCCATGACATAACGCTACCGTCAGTCATGTGGAACTTATCGTTCTCGTTCTTTCCCATTCCCAAACGCTTGCTGGGGTCTAGGTACTTAGTACGAGTCTGAACTAGAATGTGAAAGTCGGTCGCGCCTTTGGGTCCGTCCGGTTTAATCCAACGGAAAACCGGTTCACATCGAACGCCGGCCATACGCAATTGCGCAATCTTGGCCGTAGCGAGAGACTTACAGTCGCCGTAACGTCGCGCATACAGCGCGGGAATCGGCTCCCATATCTTAGTACGTCCATATCGCACTCCGCTCTGGTATAGAGCCGGAACGGAGTGCGATTGGAGGTATGCTAGATTCAACTCAATCATGCAATCTAGCAGCGCCCTTAGCGCGTATGCATTATCAACCGAGGAGGCTTTCGGGTTGAATACGTGCGGGAGGTTGAACGTAATCTCCATAGGGGCGTCTTTCACACTTTCAGCAACTCACAACAGAGCTTCAGCCTAGGAAGTTAATCCTAGGATTAAGCGACGATGCTCGCCGGGCCCTTCAAGGACGCGGAGAAGTACACCGCAGTGCCACCGACGAAACCCGGAGGTACGAAGCCGGTGTAGCTGCCCAAGATGGTCGCACGGTTCGCGGGCGACAGCGTGGGCATGTCGAGCTGCTGCCCGACACCGTTCGCGTTGTAGTTGTACGCATCTTCCAAGCCCGAACCGACGGACACCGACACGTTCGCAACCTTGATTTCTTGCAAGAAGGCGAACATGGGGGCCGGCGCATTGCAGGTCAAGCGCTGCGGACGAATCGACGTGTCGGGTTGGCCGGTCAGCGTGGTGAACGCAACCGCCGTACCCAGAGTGATGGCCTGCGAAAGCGTGAACGTGTACCGCTCGACCTTGACGGCCGAGCCCTTGTTCGGCTCCAACAGCATCTCACGGCGAGAAGCGCGAGCCTTCTTGGCGTGATGGTTCTTCCAGAGCGCGACGAGCTGCGCCTGGTTCTGCGGGCGCTTGACCTTGACGGCCGCTTTCCCGAAGTCCGCGCCGTAGTCGTCATCGTCGCCGAATTCGGCGCCGTAGTCGTCATCGCCCACGTCGTCGTCGTCACCGAATTCCGCACCGAAGTCGGAGTCGCCTCCGAAATTCGTGGCAGAAACGGCGACGGCGCCGAGTAGGAGGGCCGCGAGGGCCGGGTCGCGAAACGCAAGTTGCTGAGCATTGGGACGTGACATGTGTTACCTCACTTTGTTGGTTACGAAACAAGAGCTAATCCTAGGATTAACTCCCTGCCAGCTGATTATGCGGTCAGCTGTCAAGTTTGCTGGCGAGCGTGACAATCGGGTCTTCCCCAATGTCGGCTGGTGCGGGTTCTTCCGCGTCAGGAGCCGTGCTCGTGGTGACGGTATCTTCACCGCCCATCTTCGAGATACGACGTGCAGCAAGCATGTCGTGAAACTTACGGAAGCCATACACGGCCGCCGCTGAAGTGCCAACGTTTTTGGCGTGTTCACCAATAACGGGCACTGCAACGGCAGCGATGTACGCTAGACCGCTCAGAGAGCCGTCGATAGGTACACTACGATTCGTGAATGGAACCTTTACGTCGAGACCGTTCTCGCGTACAGCATGAAGAGCGCCTAGGATGCCGCCGATGCCCATAGCTTCGGTACCGGCTACCACGACTTCTCCGACAGTCACTTTCTTTTCTACGGCTTGGTCTAAACCATACCGTTCAATGACTTCACTGGCCTTTCCGCCAGTAACTGAATCAAACCATCGGCGAAGAGTGCTTTTCTCACTCTTCGGAATGTTCGACCGCATGATATGGTTGAACACCATGTCGTCGGAATATACTTTCATCGCCATCGGGTTAATCCTAGGATTAGCTGCTGAACACGGTAGATAGAATTCTCACCAAAACTACCTATAGTCTAGCATACTTACGTATGCGTGTCAAGCGCTTTAATCCTAGGATTACCTACATGTAGGTATTATACCCACAATGTAGTTTGTTGTTCTCCTAATATCCTCAGGGTTTCATTCTCTATCAATTGCGCATGTTTGCGATGCATCTCTTCGGAATACATCGATGTTATCTCTTGACGCCAAAAGATTTCTGCGTGCCGATTAGCAGTGAACCATGTTTCGGTATCACTACGCTGAAATGTGTAAGCCATGCCAGCCATTGAAGGGCAACGTGATATCCACCAGAGCGGGCCTGGCGGTAAGGCATCAACTTCCTTAACCCTAGGACTCAGATACAACGTTTTAATCCTAGGATTAGCTTTACTCTCCATTGATAATCACCGTTCCTTTCATTCGGAGTAGCATAGGTATCCGTTGAAGTTGCGCGACCATTTCAATTCTTGACAGTCCTACCAGACTTGCCGCAAAGAGGGAAACAAGTAGAGTGCGCACAGTGTTAATATCACCATCCGAACACTTTTCCAATTCAGCGTAAAGATGGTCAATGACTTGCTCTTGAGTTTTGCCGGTTAACTCACGAACCGTTTCATCTGGTATCCCGTATGCGCCCATGATTATCCTCTAAAGGGTTTGAGTTGCGGATTGACGTTTACGAACTTAGCTTGATACTGAGCGAAACACTTATGGCACAAGTCCAAGCGTCCTTTGAAGTTAGCGTGTGGAAGTGTATCCCACCCTTTGGCGACAAGCTCTATGTAACCTCTTTTTTCATCTAGGTCAAACACTTCTTTGCAACTGTCACACTCAAACTTGTCTGCCATGTTCAATCCTAGGATTAGGTATCCCTTCTATGGGTATGACATTCATTTGTTCAATCCTAGGATTAGCCGTGTTCTGAATGCGGAAACATTCGCTTGAGCAATTGCAAAGCTTCGTTGCCGCAACCTGTGATTGTCGGTTCTGGGCGAGTGTTGTGTAAATAGAAACAATACCATCGGCCGACTCCCCGGCAGTATTGAATCGTAATGTAATCGTCTTCCTTTATCTCTAATCCGCAACCGTCACACATGACTCTCTCAGTCTTAATTATAGGCATGTTAATCCTAGGATTGATAACAGAAGTCTAGCACTACTGCAGTCGGCACTTCCTTCAAAAGCATCTCGAGCGCTTCTTCGTCATCGCCAACTGCGCAGCACCATAAAGTGCATACGTCAAACCAATGCGCGCATCCCGGTTGACGTGGATTGAAAGGGCGATTATGAACCGAGCAGTAACCCTTCTCATCATACCGACACTTTTTCATTCGATTCCATTAGCCAATGAACGACTTCGAGAGGAGCTTGTAACGTTTCTCGAACGCCGCTAACTGCTAAACCGAATTCGCTCATTGAGTACAGGTTAACAAGTCCTTTCCCATTTGGACTTGCAGCGCGAATGCCAGACGGCATAATCCAACAAGTCCACCCTTTTATGATTACAGACATGGAAAGTTAATCCTAGGATTACACCGCGGCGAAGAGTGAGTATGTACGAGGGAATTCGACTTCGATGATTGTTGCGACAGCATGGGCGTACTGTTGGATTTCCCATTGCGCGTCCGGATGCTTTCGCAACGTGAGAAAGGCCAGCCAGTTACGAAGACAAGTATGAGCGCGCATCTTCGAATATCGGCCTACAGGCAAGTGAACGCGCGCAAGTTCTTTCGGTACGCCGTGAGTAAGCGCCCACTGGTACATGATTTCATCGTCTGCATAGATATGCCTCAACTTGTCGCGGAACGTCTCGGCATACTCATGAGTAAGCGGCACTGCACCGGGAACGGCTTGTTGCTGTTTATTCTTGGAAGGGTTAAGCAAGTCTCTCATAATTCGCTCAACCGATGGAATGTAATTCACATCAGGCAACGGTGCATATCGCGCTGACATTTCATTGTAACTTTGCGTGCGATGACGATGCCACTCGCGAAACACGAAGATAGGCGCCTGAATCTCGATAGTCATGCCAGCGAATTCGAACGGAGTTGCGTGGGGCGGCTTGTGATTGAACAAGGTTGCAAGAAGCTTTTCCTCTACTTCCCAGCCACGGAACGAGCCCTGCGTCGATTGGCGGGCGGCTTCGATGATTCCCGCTTCCGGTTCGTTCGCGTCTCCCTTCCCCCAAGCTTCGATGAGTCGCACGTAGCCATAGTCAAGGACTTTTAGCTCTGGATACTTCGTCATCTGCGGCACCCCGTTTACGGTTATGATTGTCGGTTCTATCATCGGTTAATCCTAGGATTAGACCTTTTCGAGCTTCTTGATTTCACGCTGTAGATACCACAGCGCTTTCTTTAAGTCTTCGAGCTGATTCTTATGCTTCTGTCGAGCAATGTACTTCACAGTATTACCCAAACAGAAGGATAAGTCAAACTCCTCAATAAAGCGCATCACGGTGTCGCCGTGATAGTAAGTTGGAGTGATGGCGTTTGGAAGTTCCTCGCATTCTCCGGGATGCAGGTCTTTCAGAACGCACATCGTGTTGTGGCACGTGCCGGCGTTGTGACGCATTAGACTAGCCTTTGGTTTCCGTACCATCCGTGTTATGCCAGTTCTCTATGAGTAACTGAATGAGATTGTCGAGGTTAGCGCCGCTTTTACGAGCTGCAGCTACAGCGCAAGCCATGAAGGTGCCAACGATTACAGGTTCAGAAACTTGCAGCTCATTGGCGCGTTGAAGTACAGCGACGACGAGATGGTTCCAGTTACTTTCAGCTTGGTTCATTGGGTTCAATCCTAGGATTAGACGCTGCGTTGATACAACGTGTCGAGAGATTCGTTCTTGTTTTGAAGAAGGCGAAGGAGGATGGTCACATCTTCTTCGTAGCGTTTAGCGAATACGCCTTCGTCTTTGGTGTTCTTGATATCATCGACACGGCCGGCGCATCGATTGATGAAGTCTTGAAGTGATGCGGGAGCCGGCATGGGTAATTCCTTTACGTGCAATGCGCGTTGTACGGTTTCTATGATGAGATTGAATTGATGGTCGGTGTGAGCTAAGACTTGGGCTTTTTTGAACCCTGAGATTGCGGTAGTGTGGTCACGCTTCACGCTGCGCCCGATAACAGGGAAGCTGTGACCTTCGATACGCATGGCGTAGTAAACAGCGAAGCGCGCTCGAGAGATGTGTCTGACGCGCTCTTTACTCTGAAGAATATCGACAGAGACTTCAGTCACCCGACTAACGATGTTGAGAATCGTGTCGGGGTTCGCTAGAATGAGATGAATCATAGGATTAATCCTAGGATTAGACTAAAGTGCGGGGAGCTAGCCGCATGTGTATTCGATTAGCTGGTGTTACCGGAAAACCTTCTGGACCTTCGATAGCAATCTCGCCTGCATCGTATGGTATTACCAGTTTATAACTGGCGAGCATATCCACATTGCACATTCTCCATTCTACAATGTCACAAACACCGTTAAGAATTTTGATTGACTTGATGAATATGGTGCAGTCGGGTTGAAAGTTGATTGTGAACCCTTTAATAGCAGCTTGTGCGTTTTCTTCGGCTATCGCAGCGAAGGCGTAATCAGCGAAATTTAACGAACCGTGGTTCATCGTACCTTTGAAAAGTATGACCGGCACCATAGATTTATGCAATGCGTTGAGCTTCTCTTTAAGAGTGCCAATCTCAAGCGTTAGGTCGCGGAAGTCCGCTTGACGATGTCTCATCTCGGACTGAATATCCCGAGTCAGCGCAGGGATATCCAGTTTTTCAGATACGGCATTCAACACTCGAGCTTTGATTTTTTGAAACATACGGTTAATCCTAGGATTGAAGTGCCCGCTCGAGATTACGAAGTACCGCTCGCGGGATGTGGTACTCTTTGGGGTATCGCCCTTCGACGATGATTTTATTTTTGACAAGCTTGCCGTCAGCTACTATACGGTAACCGTCGCGCCATGAACCAGACCATATCTCGAGCTTATCGTTTTGAGCTATGGTCACGGTATAGTTTGCAAACTTCGCTGTCTTCTTAGGGTCTTTGATGTAACTCATTTCTAATCCTAGGATTATTCGTTGTCCGAATGAATTTCTTCCACTTGTTCTGACAGTGAAGCCGCTAAGGTTTTCAATGTGTCCCAAGTAGCACGTTCTGTTACTACATACCCTTTTAGAAACTCTTTAATCCGCACTACAATTTCATCGGCATGGCAGTCAGCTTGCGCTTGTTCCTCAGTTTCGTCTGTATGATTACTAGGCTGAGGCAAGCCCATCATATCACGAATGGTGGGGATAACAGCGCAAAACAAATCAATAGTGAAAGCATCTTCGTATTTCATGATTTTAATCCTAGGATTAGCTGTTACTGTCTAACTCGTAGTCTGCCAAGTCAGCATCAGGCTGCTCGGATAGTTCTAGCGCTACATGTTCCATCGCTTTCGCATCTTGCGACTTGATAGCCTTCATGTAGGGCATGCTCATAATGTCATCCCCAAGCTCACGAAGCTTGAGTGTTAAGCCGTCTCCGTTGACCCCTTCTCGCTTGGGCATGGGATGGAATCCAAGCTTGACACTGCGGGTAATCCACTGCCCGTAAGACGGGATATCATGCTCATCGCAAACATCGCAGCCTCTAGCATTACGATGCCCATGTTCGCAGTTACCATCGGCTCGACTGTATTTATAAGCTCCTGGCTTACCAGAGCGATGAATGGATGACTTCGCTCCACAGAATCGAGATACATTTGCCACACTCGCCGGCTTGGATAAACCATTGGTGTTCCAGGATTCGATGATACGTTCCCAGTTCTCAAGGACGACACCTTTACCGACCCCTCTACCACGTACATCCTTAAGTTCTTCTTTAGTGGGATTAAGCGGGAAGTAAATACCAGGGCGTGCCACAAAGACACCCTTATCAACAACTTTTTCTTCCCATCCGCCAAGCGGTTTGCCTGTAGCAGTCGTACCCGTGTCACGTGGCTCTGCAATTCGTCGCTCGAGTCCCGATAGGGGGTATCGCTTGTCGAATGCGTGTGTAGCGAAACGCTCTCTAGTGTAAATTCCATCTGTAGCCACCATTAATAGGTTAGACCGGTCTTCATGCAATCCAATCAAGTCTAGCAACTGGGCGCGGCAACCGGACGTAATTAAGCCTGCCCATATCCACGAGTTGAACATGCCTTTGCCTACGCTTTGCGCAAGCTTGCCGTAACATGAATTGCAGCCGAGTTTTAGAACGATGCCCGGCCCTTCCTTCCCGATGCGACAACGTTCGTTGTAATACATCGGAATGTCTTTGAAGGGCTGACAATCACAATCGCAGTGATATATCCAAGCCTCTTCGAAGCCGACGTTATCCGGCCAGTGCCGTTCGCCTGCTAGGTACTCGTCACGCCATATCCAGCCGCCGCCGCTTACGGTCGGGAAACATATTGCGCCGTCTGAAGTACGGAAAGGAAAAGGAGCCCAATCGCTAATCCTAGGATTAGACCGCAAGTTATACCGTACCAAAGCCGTTCGGGCAGACTCAATCTCTGACCGTTTGGTAGTGTGCTCCCAGGACCCATGTAATAGACAAGGAAGGAAACAAAGCTGATAAGGGTAGGCACTAGAAATATCGTAGTTGTAGACACGTTCTTTAATCTCTCCGATAACAGAGTTTTCGAACCGCCCGCCGAAGAAAGCGCTCGCGACTGGAACGGTCATCTCTTTCGGCTGACGCTTAATCTTCCCTCTAATGCCCATCTTCAAGAGCATTGCCGATGCACTTGAACCTGCACCGTAGAATGACTTGAGAGTCAGGTCAACCTTGTCATGAGCATCTACTAGCTTTCGAGCTAGTTCTGCCATGTATCTGCATTCTTCTAAACAGTACGCTAACACATCTTCAAACGACTCTTTATCGAAGTCTGCGCGCTTGTCTTTCATGTGCGACATGCGCTCAAGCATCTCTGCAGAGCCTACCTTCCAATCCTTGAGCGCTCCGACAAACTTCGATTGAAAGAACTTGAACACATCCCATATGACACGGTAACGGTCACCCTTAGCAATGGTGAACTTCGTACCCTGTAGGTTGAGTTTATAGCCATTCCATATGACTGCCCGAGGGCCTTTAACCGCATCCTTACCAACACGTGCCCGCAGTTCTGGTCTGAAAAGCAGGTAGAGCAAGTCATTCGGAATGTCCTGCAAGATTTTCGTAAGGTCATAGCCGAATGCGTATGCGAACGCTTTGAGGTTATTCTTCGGAAGCTCAAGAAAGAAGTCTAAGCATTCAATTGTGGTTAGACCGTTTGGATTGTGAACCCACCAAGCTCTATCGCCGGTTTCTGTAGACGCTGCAAGTAAGATGTACCGATGCACTTCACGGCCTTGACCTTCACCGTCAAGCCCGACATAGATGCTCTCTTCTTTACTCGCTTGACGACGTCCAGTTCTGACGCGATGACGACTCGCCGCTAGTCCGCAGATTGCACACGGGTCGCCATCCGGCTTGTGCTCGACACGATGTTGAAACGCACTCTTTCCACACTTTTGACAGGGGTTGCCCTGCGGGATATGGTCAATCAGCACGGAGGGTTAATCCTAGGATTAATCTCGTTTCCGAGGGTATTGAACGTAGATACCGGTTTGGCCGGCGGGGTACTTGTTTGCGTAACAGCCACTGCAATAATAGTAAGGGGCATTCGGCTTCATGCGAAGACGTACCCACTTTGCATCTGCGCCGCATACACACTTCGCTCTGTAGCCGGTCATGATGAATGAGCCGGGCAGAAGTGAACTACGTTATCTCCAACATACGTCGGTTTGGTAGTCCAACCTTTAGGCTCACCCTTCCGCATATCGAATTCGACGGAGGCTTCGCATTCTTCATCGGATTCAGAAGTCCAACCGTGTTCACAATACCACCAGTCGAAATGCTTCGCACGTTCTGCACGTTCAGCAGCCATCTCGGGTGTAATCTCACGTAAGCTACAGCCCATTACTTGGCCATAAAGCGTGAGCGCTTCCTTATTTCGATTCACCGCTGCGAGAACGATCTCTTGTGCAGGCTGTAACGTTGCGAATTGCATCCTACTACCGTAGGAAGTAGGAGCGAAATATTCTGACGGAATCTCGCCGTCGAGAAGCGGTTCACCCTTCGTACTCAAGTGCAAGAGGTTGAATCCAGGTACGTTGAGAATCAAGCGGTCTGGCCGTAGTACCAGACTATTTCGGCCGCGTAGGATTGTGATACGTCCGGGTTCAATTGGCAGTTTGGAATCGGGAATCAATCCAAGTGAGTACCGCACAATCTCCATATCGGACGGCGGCACAATCGGCAATGCTTCAGACGCAGATACAATAGGCTCAGCCTCAATCGGCATTGCGTACATTGCGCCTAATGAAGCGCAAATCGAAAGAAAACCTCGGCGTGTAACTTGCATTGGTCTAATCCTAGGATTGAAGTTGAGCGGGATAGGAGCTTCGAATGTCAGTTGTGATGATTCCGTCAGCGGCTGCATACAAGACGCGACCACCCTGGTACATCTTCCCATATATGCTATTCATCGCCATCTGTAACACAATGGGATTGTACAACGGGCCTAAAGGAATAGACGGAACCTTTGGGAGCGCTGCAGTAGTGACTAATGCTCCAAGTGAGCTAAGGAAACCTCGGCGGTTCATTGAATCTTGTACTCGTCTAGCAGGTTTAGGTTCTTGATGATTTTCCCGCGCATTGACTCACGGGATTCGGGTCGGGTCATGCAGACTTTTGCAAGCATTGACCAGGCACTAGGTAGGTCCAAACGTTTTGCAGCTTCCTCAATGAGTTTTTCATCGGTCAGCTTGCTATAATCAGGTTTTAGTGAGGGAACCAATGTCGCCTTCCCGCAGTATGGACAAGTGTACCATGGGTCGAGTGTGAATCGCATTGCGAAGAATCCTTATATGTTAGTAAGCCAACCTTTAGCAGCTGCAAAGTTTTGTACATCGGGGTTTAAGACTAATCGATACATGGACGCTCGTCCGATACCGATTCGTTTTGCGGCTGCGCCCTTTGACCAGTTGGACGCTTTAAGAGCGAATACAACATAGGCAACGAACAGCTCACGTGAAGTAGGCGCCTCCTTGGACTCTGCCATACCTTCTAGCATGACTTCGATAGTGTGGGGAATCATGTCTAATCCTAGGATTAATCCTTCTTGAAAAGGTCTGTTAGATGAAGATTGAAACCATCGATAATAAAGTCTACGGCAGTGTGTATCTCAGACGTTTCTTTTTCTTCTTGAGTTAAGGCGCCAACTGCTAAGAATAACAGAATAGTACCCTGAGTCATTCCCTTCTGCCGAGCAGCCATCTTTGCATGGTCCAAGATTGCTTTCATGCGTCGCTGTGAATCGTCATCCATCACATTGACAGCCGAACGCCGCATGCCGGGCAATAGTGGAATTGTGAATGACAATCAGCCCCACAGTCAGGACAGGCAGTTTTATCTTTCGGTCCTTTCCCATACCAGTCAATAGCGACTTGACTAGATTCGATTGTCTCACCTAACGCATCGTACTTACGACGTTGGTCGGGTGATAAGGCGCTGAATGCATCGTCAAACGTGTCGCCATCGCCATTGCTAAAGACGACACGTTTGAAGTGTAGCGCCATGATACCGCGAAAACGAATTGCTCTAACAGACATGGCTAATCAGATTAGTCAGGAACTTTTTTGGAATTCGTGATTTGCCAATCTTCCATGGCATCCGCCGCGCGTCGCGCCTCTTCGACTTTTTCGTCGGGAGTACCAGCCGCTTTTGCGCGATAGGCCCACTCTCGAACAATCTCGGGAGCGAGACTGTCCGTGCTACGTAACACGAAGAGCGGTTCGTCTAGAGCTGCCTTGTCGTAACAAGCGATACCTTCTTTTTTGGTTGCCATGTTCTTCTTCGCTTTCTCTCTAATCCTAGGATTACTGAACACCGGAATAGAGCCATTCAGTGTATACTTCTTGCGGTGACATTCCGTACTCTCGTTGTATCAACTCCATTATTTCTTCGAGATTGCCTTCTGAATCCGCAATTCGTAAACGTGTACGAATTGCAACTTGCTCTGGGTCTTCTTCGATTTGGACAAGATTTTGAGCTGCGTACATTTGAATGATTTGTTCAAGAGCAGCTTCTTTATGTTCACGGTCAAAAGGCTCAATCATCAACATGATTTTACTAGCTTCAATCGCATGTACTATTTGACCGACAATTTCAGGTGCAAGGCCACCTTTCGTTTGCTGATCTTTACGCGCTTTTCGCAGAAACTCCCGCTCACGCTTCTTTCGATTCTTCCACCCTTTTTTGGCGGCACGAGACCGCTGTTTTGGAGTAAGAACCTTCTTTTTCTTAATCCTAGGCTTAGCTTTAGGGGGCTTGACTTTACGAGGTTTTTTTGCTATTCTTGTCATAAGAACATTTGCCATGTTCCCAGGCCGCGGAGAGCGGGCCGGCAGTTCACCTCGGTTCTGCTGGCCCACTCTCTCGCGGTTTTTCTTTGTCTACTTTTCTTGCGACCGGATAAGCTCGATGAGTGAACCCATCAGCGTGTCAATGTCTTTACACGCTTTAGTCGCAAGCGGTTTACCAAGCTTGGAGTCGAGCTTGATTGCTGTCTGTAGGCGAGTGAGAGTCTCCACGTCCCGCCGGTACGATTGTACCGTCCGCCTTTTCACTGGACGAGGCATGGACTTTTTATCCCTAATCCTAGGATTAGGACTCACTCGATTCAGCCAACTCGCGCTGCTTCTGCAACTCCTTCGTCTTTTCGAGCCGACGGTCGCGGATGACGACCTTGTCTTTCGGCTCCACCAGCACTTCCCACATCCAAAGGTCACGCTTGACCCCGTCGCTTGCTTCGTTGCCGGGAAGCTTTCGCTTCTTGGTGGC
>Ga0210377_10001050_pt1 | contig 25761 bp, 23 predicted proteins | sample PLM4_65_b1redo_FD_155480 | JGI IMG/M metagenome (GOLD analysis project Ga0210377, IMG submission 155480) | Groundwater sediment microbial communities from an aquifer in East River, Colorado, USA - PLM4_65_b1 redo | ecosystem: Environmental > Terrestrial > Soil > Riparian zone | place: USA: East...
TCATCAACTTCCTCGGCATCCCCGTCGTCGAGATGGGCTTCGACGGCCCGTACGGCGTCTACCACTCGGTCTACGACAGCCACGCCTGGGTGGCGCGCATCGGCGACCCCGGCTTCCGCTACCACGAGCTGATGACCAACCTGTGGGGCTCGATGGCGCTGCGCCTGGCCAACGCGCCGGCGCTGCCGCTCGACTTCGAGTCGTACGCCGCGTCGCTGCGCGACTTCGTGCGCGGCCTCGACGCGATCCCGGGGGCGACGGAGCACCTCGACATGGAGCGGCTCGTCGCCGGGGTCCGCGCGCTGCGGACGGCGGGGCGGCGGCTGAACGACCGCATCGAGGATGCGCTGCAAGGGCCGGGTGGCGGGGCGACCGGCGCGACGGAGTCCAGCGCGACCGCACCCGGCGCCGCGGCGCCCGGCACCGCCGCGCCCGGTACCGCGGCCCCCGGCTCCGATGCGCTCGACCGGCTCAACGCCCGGATCATCGAGTTCGAGCGCAACTGGCTCTTCACGCCTGGCATCCCCGGGCGGCCATGGTTCCGGCACTTGCTGTATGCGCCGCGCTACACCTACGCCGCGATGGCGCTGCCGGGGATCACCGAGGCCGCCGAGGCCGGCGACTGGAGGCGCGCCCGCGAGCAGGCCGATCTCGTGACCGCGGCGATCGATCGCAACACCGCGCTGCTCGGGGCAGCGACCGCCGACCTGACGCCGGCTGCCGACCTGACGCCGGCTGCCGACCGGACGCCGGCCGCCGCGCCCCCGACCGGCGCCGCCCTCCCGGCGGCCGCTTCCCTCCCACCGACCGCACCCCTCGAGGCCGAGCTCCGCAGCGTGCGCGACCAGGTCGACGGCAACATGGGTATCTACGTCGAGGACATCCGTTCCGGCGAGGTGGTCGCGCTCGACGCCGACTCCGAGTACGAGACGATGAGCGTCATCAAGGTGCCGATCATGACCGAGGTCTATCGGCGCGCCGCCGCGGGCACGCTCGACCTCGATCGACGCGTCGCGCTCGACGCGGGCCGGCGCCGCCTGCCCTCCGGCGTGCTCTACACCCTCGACCCCGGTCTGCGCCCGACCGTCCGGGATCTCGTGACCCTGATGATCATCGTCAGCGACAACCAGGCGACCGACGTGCTCGCCGACCTGGTCGGCCGCGACGCCGTGACCCGCACCATGGCCGGGCTCGGGCTGGCGCAGACGCGCATCGCATTTTCGGATCTCGACTGGGATCGGACGTGGCTCTCGCGTCTCGACCCGGCGTATGCGGGAGCGACGGGTGACGCCACCATCGGCTTCCCCTTCGCGAAGTACCCGGACGCCGTCGTCGACGAAGCGTTCCGCGCCGTCATCGAGGAGAGCGGCATCTATTTCGGCCTCAGCACGCCGCGCGACACCGGCCGGCTGTTCGCTCTGATGGCGCGCGGCCGGCTGGTGTCCGAGAAGGCCAGCGCCGCGATGATCGACATCCTCGAACGCCAGCAGGTCAACGATCGCATCCCGCGCTACCTCGGCGCGGGCGTGCGCACCGCCCACAAGACCGGCGACGGCCAGCCCTGGGTCGCCAACGACGCCGGCATCGTCTGGATCGGCGACCGCCCGGTTGTGATGGCGTTCTTCATCGGCCGCCATCGCGGCACCACCGCCGAGGCCCACGAGGCGATCGCCCGCGCCGCGGCGCGCGTCGTGCGCCACTACGGCGGCGAGGTTGACCCGACCGGCCTGCGCTGACCGGCCTGCGCTGAAAATAATTCGCTTGACTTTCACCAGGCTCGGCGTATCTTCTTATACATGCGTCCCGGCACTGTGCCGACGACGAGCACGACGCCCCCCGTCGTCCATGACTTCCAGACCGCGAGCGAGCGAAATGCGCGCTGCGGCGAACGTGTCGCCCGTTGGAGCACCGGCGGCCACACGGTCCCGCAGGGCTCGCAGCCTGCGCCATCGGATCTCCTCGATCTCGACCGCCTCGCCATGGAGATTCGCCGCGCCATCGACCGGATCACCCTGCCCCTCGCGCGCGCCTGCGCCCTCTTCGTGCGCGATCGCTTGTTCACGGCGTTCGGATTCGCCCGGCTCGACGATTGCGCCCGCGAGCGCCTCGGCCGCAGCGGTCGCTGGGTGCGCGACCAGGCGGCGCTCGCCGAGGCCGTCGATCGCCTGCCGCCGCTCGGCGCCGCTCTCACCGGCGCCGATGGCGGCGAGCCGGTGGGGACGGTCGCCGCGCTGCTGGTCGCCCGCGTTGCCGACGGAGGATCGCTCGCCGGCTGGCTGCGCCTGGCCCGGTCGTCCACCGTCCGCGAGCTGCGCGCCGCGGTGGCGCGGGCGCGGGCGCGGGAGGATGGCGCATCAGGGGATGGCGCACCGGCGGAAGGCGCATCGGGGGAGGGCGCATCGGCGGACGCGGGCCCAGCCGACACCATCCCGGGCACGGATGACGACCTCGTCGCCGTGCGCCTGCCGCTCCCCGAGCCGGTGCGACGGGCCTTCGACGAAGCGGCTGACTTGTTCCGCGCCGTCGACGGACGCGAATGCGGCGTCGCCGAATTCGTCGAGGCGATCTGCGCCGAGGCCGCCGCCGGCGGCGCCCCATTCGAGGTGGATACATCCCCCGTGCGGCATGGCGCCTCGCTCGAGACGATCGAGGCGGCGATGGCACTCGCCACGGCGCGTTGGCGACACCTCAGGGATCGCGACCCCGGTGAAGGGAGCGGCGGCGGCGAGGCCACCGACACGCGCGCCCTCGTGGGCGAAATACTCCCCATGCTCGCGGAGGTGGCCCGGCTCGCGCAGGAGACGAGCACCGATCCTGGCGCGGTCGACCTGCGACTCTGCGGACTGCTGCGCATCACCGCCGACCTCGAGCGTCGGCTTGGCGACGTGCTCGCCGACCTCGCCGCGCGCGGCGGATGGGCCCGACTCCTCTTCGCTGACGCGGGCCACTACGCCGAGGAGCGACTCCGCCTGTCGCGCACGGTCGCCACCGACCGCGCCCGGCTCGCGCGTGCGCTGCGCTGCCGCCCGGTACTGCGCGCCGCCATCACCGAGGGGCGCCTCGGCTGCGAGGCCGCGCTCCTTGTGCTGCGCGCGCTCGGCCCGGAGCCGGGCGACCTCGCCGCCGAGGAAGCGTGGGTCGCCAGCGCGGCTTCGGTCTCCATCAAGCGGCTGCGTGACGAGGTGCGCGCGGCGCGGGTGGGCGGCGGCGTGGCCTGGGCCGAGGCTGGGCCAACGGCTGCGGCAGTTGCGCCGACCGGCCGGCGGAGCCCGTACCCCCTCAGCGACGAAGCCTGGCACGAGACTCTGTGCCGCGAGCCCGGTCGATCACGGCGCCGCGTTCTGCGCGCCGGGCTCGAGGCCCTGGGCGCCTTCGGTCCCGCGCCAGCGACCTCTGGCGATACGGTGCCCGCTGACGATGCGGTGCCCCCCGGTGATCCGGACGTTTTCCAACCTGACCTGGCGCCCCTGCCCGTAGGTCCGGATGTCTTCCTCCGTCTCCGGCTCCCGCAGGTGTGGGCGGCGCGCTTCGTCGCCGCCATCGAGGCCGCCCGGGCCACCCGCAGCCGCGACGCCGACTCAGTCCCATGGGACGAACCTTTCGAACGCCCGGGCGCGCCGCCGTCACTCCTCGCCGCCCGCATGTACACCGCCCGCAGCCGGCGCGTGCCGGCCTGGGTCGGTCTGCTCGCGCTGCTCGAAGACTTCGTCTTCACGTGGGATCCCGTCGAGCCGCCGCCGGCCCGACCGACCGACGCCATCCATGTCCGCGATGGCTGGCGCTGCGCCGCGCCCGGCTGCACCTCGCGCCGCAATCTCGAGGTACACCATGTGGTCTATCGCTCGCAGGGCGGCGATGGCGACTTGGCCAACCTCGTGAGCCTCTGCTGCTTCCATCATCAGCGCGGCGAGCACGACGGCCTGGCCCAGGTCCGCGGCCGGGCGCCGCTCGGCTTGCTGTGGCGGCTCGGACGCGCCGACCTCGGCACGTGGTATCGCAACGAGCGGCGGGTGTCGCCGCCGGGGGAGGGTTAACGACGAAGCGGGGATGCAGGGAGCGGGGCGGGTGCTGTCAGCGAGGCGGGTGCTGTCAGCGGGGCGGTGCCGGTATCTCCGCGGCGCCGAAGTACGGCCGCAGCGCCTCAGGGATGGTCACGCTGCCGTCGGCGCGCTGGCCATTCTCGAGGATGGCGACCAGCGTCCGGCCGACCGCCAGCCCCGACCCATTCAGGGTGTGCGCCAGCTCGGTCTTGCCGGTCGGGCCGCGACGGAACCGGATGCCGGCCCGGCGCGCCTGGAAGTCGGTGCAGTTCGAGCACGACGAGATCTCGCGGTAGGTGTTGAATGACGGCAGCCAAACCTCGATGTCGTACGTCTTGGCCGAGGCGAATCCCATGTCGCCGGAACAGAGCGCCACCACGCGGTACGGCAGCCCGAGCCGCTGCAGCACCGTCTCGGCGTCGGCCGTTAACCGCTCGAGCGCCGCGAACGACTCCTCGGGCCGGGTGATCTTCACCAGCTCGACCTTGTTGAACTGGTGCTGCCGGATGAGCCCCTTGACATCCTTGCCGTACGACCCGGCCTCGCTGCGGAAGCAAGGCGTCCAGGCGGTGTACGAGAGCGGCAGCCGCGCCCCGTCGAGGATCTCCTCGCGGTGCAGGTTCGTGAGCGGCACCTCGGCGGTCGGGATCAGGTAGTACCCGAACTGCTCGAGGCGGAAGAGGTCGGCGGCGAACTTCGGCAGGTTGCCGGTGCCGGTCATCGCCTTCTCGTTCACCATGAACGGCGGCAGTACCTCGGTGTAGCCATGCTCTCGCGTGTGCAGGTCGAGCATGAAGTTGATCAGCGCGCGCTCGAGGCGCGCCCCGGCGCCCATGTACACCGTGAAGCGCGCCCCGGTGATCTTCGCGGCGCGCTCGAAATCCAGGATGCCGAGTGCCGTGCCGACGTCCCAGTGCGCCTTCGGCTCGAAGTCGAATTTCGGCTGGGTGCCCCAGCGGCGTACCTCGACGTTGTCGTCGCTCGAAGTCCCGATCGGCACGCTCGCATCGGGCAGGTTCGGGATGGTGAGCATGAGCTGCCGCAGCGCCTCGTCGGCGGCGGTCGCCCGGACGTCGAGCTCCTTGATGCGCTCGGCGGCGGCGCGCATCTCCGCGAGGATCGGCGCGGCGTCGCCGCCCTCTTGCTTCAGCCGCGCGATCTCGCCCGAGGCGGTGTTGCGTCGGGCCTTGAGAATCTCGACGTCTCGCATCGCGGCGCGGCGATCGGTGTCGAGCCGACGCAACTCGACGATGTCGACGCCGCCGCGGTTGCGCAGCGCCACCTCCACTTCGTCGAGGTGGTCCCGGACCCACACCATGTCGAGCATTGAACCGAAGTCTAGTGCAGCGGTTTTCAGGGTGTCAACGCGCGGCGAACACCAGCAGGAGCGTTGCGCTCACGCCGCCGACCAGCAGCGCCGCCGCCAGGCCGACGCAGAACGGCTTGATGCCCAGCCGCCGAATCCGCGCCAGGCCGGTGCCGAGCCCGATCGCGGCCATGGCGATCGCCAGGCACCACGCCGCCAGGGTCTCGGCGCCATGGAGAAACTGCGTCCACGCCGTCCGGTCGACGACGCCGAAGGCCAGCGGGCCATAATCCCCCGCCGTGCGCAGGATGACGGCGCCCAGGAATCCGACGACGAACAACGGCACCATCGAGGCCAGCCGCGGCAGGCCGCGCGCGGCGGTGCCGCCCGTCGCGCCGCCGACCGCCGTCGCGCCGCCCGCCATCCCCCCGCCCGCCGCGCCCCGATGCCGGGCGCCGATGAGCGGGATCACCACCACCATGCACAGGTTGCGCATCAGCTTCGTGACCGTCGCGGCGCTCAACGCATCGGGGGCCCTGTACTGCTGCTGGTACATCAACGCCGCCCCGGCCACCTGCGACGTGTCATGAATGGCGGTGCCGAGAAAAATCCCGGCCAGCCGCGGCGCGGCGCCGAACAGCGCGTGCGCCACGAACGGGTAGGCGAACAACGCGATCAGACCAAACAGGGTCACGCAGGCCACGGCGTAGCTGACCTCGTCCTCCTCGGCCTCGATGACCGGGGCGGTCGCCGCGATGGCGCTGATCCCGCAGATGCTCGTGCCGACGGTGATCAGGCTGCCCAGGCGGCCCGGCAACCCCAGCGCACGGTTGATCCAGGTGACGAACACCAGCGCCGACACGATGCAGGCGACGATGATCGGCAGCGCCGTCAGACCCAGCGCGCCCGCCTCCGCCAGGCTCAGCTTCAGCCCCAGCAGGACGATGCCGCCGCGCAGCACGTCACGCGCGCACAGCCGCAGGCCATGATCGTAGACGCTCGGCAGGCCGATGCTGTTGCGGATGATCAGCCCCAGCAGCACCGCGATCGAGATGTCGCTGATGGGGCTGCGCTCGAAGCCGAGCAGCCCCGTCCCCAGCCCGCGTGCCAGCACCCGGCCCAGGAGCGCCAGGCCGATCGCCAGCCCGACCCCGGGCAGCGCCTCGCCGGCCCAGCGGAAGCTCGCATGGCCCCGGCCAGACAGAGCGCCCTCCGCGCCCGCGGCCCGCGCCGCGCCGGGAGCGCGCGCCGCGGCCGGAGGCTCCGATGGCCCGGGCCACTCGGGCACCCCCTCCATGCTGTCGAGCGAATCGGCCCAGTGCGGTGTCAGATGCCACCACCGTCGACGCACACCACGTTGACGGGATCGTCCCACATGCGCACCGCGGGGGTGTCGAGCGAGAAGACCTGCATTCTCAGAAGGGGCGGCGAGTAGATATGCAGCGTCACCAGGTCCGCCGTTCCGGTCTGCAGATTGGACACCTGGTGGGTGTCGTTGTCGACCGAGGCGCTGGTGTGCCCGGCGGGCAGGGGGCGCGATCCGGACGGGACGATCATGCCGTTCGGCCCGCGTTCAAACAGCGTTTCGGTGGCGGTGCCGCGCAGCACCTTCACGCCACAGCGCGAGCCGCGGTGATTGTGGATGGGGCTGCGATGGCCGTTGCGCCAGCAGAGCACGAGCGCCTGGTAGTCCGGACCGTTGTGCACCAGGTTGCGGACATAGTGCTCGGGGTTGAACACCAGGTACTCGGCCAGGTCGTCCGCCGACAGCGGCTGGTCGCGGAACCAGTCGAGGATGGTCTCGAGGGGCAGATGCCCGGCGGCATCATCGAGGCGCGCGAAGGTTCTGGCGATGGTGGTCGGCATTCGATGTCCCCGGAATTGTTGGGCGTGAGCCTAGCAGGTCGCCGCGGAAAACGGCAAGCGCCGGATCCCGCCCCTCGAGCTGTGCCAGAATCCAACTCTGCAAGGAGGACCGACATGCTCGCAGCGACATTGCTCGTTCTTGCGGCCGCCGCAGCCCCGGCCGCCGCAGCCCCGGCCGCCACAGCCCCGGCCGCCACCGCGCCCGTCACCCTTCCCGCCGCCGAGGCCGGCGCCAAGGCGGTGCTCGCGACCTCACCGCGCCACGGCGAATGGGCCGACGTGCCCGGCCCGGGCGGGACACCCATCCGCACCTGGACCGTCTACCCCGAGCGCAAGGACAAGGCGCCGGTCGTCATCGTCCTGATGGAGGTCTACGGCCTCACCGACTGGATCCGCTCCGTCGCCGACCGCTTCGCCGCCGAGGGGTTCATCGCCGTGGCCCCCGACATGCTCTCGGGCAAGGCCCCGGGCGGCCGCGGCTCTGAAGCCCTCGCGAGCCGCGACGACGCCGTGGCGCTCGTTCGCGCACTGACACCCGAGGAGGTTGTCGCCCGCCTCGACGCCGTGCGCGCCTGGGCCGTCAAGCTCCCCGCCGCCAACGGTCGCAGCGCCATCGCCGGCTTCTGCTGGGGCGGCGGCCGCAGCTTCGCCTACGCCATCGCCCAGCCAGCTCTCGACGCCGCCGTCGTCTACTACGGCGCCAACCCGTCCGACACCGCGGCGCTCGCCGGCGTCAAGGTGCCGGTGCTCGGCCTGTATGGCGGCGACGACGAGCGCGTCAACGCCACCATCGAACCGGCGCTCCAGGCCATGGCGACGGCGGGACGCACCTACCAGGTCGAGATCTACGAGGGCGCCGGTCACGGCTTCCTGCGCCAGCAGACTGAGCGCGATGGCGCCAACCTCAAGGCGTCGGAGGCCGCCTGGCCACGCACGCTCGCGTTCCTGCGGGAGCGCATGCACGACAAAGCACCGGCCCGACCGAAGACGGCGGCGCCGGAGCCGCCGGCGAAGAACAACTAGCCGACATCTGCGACAATCGCCGCCCATGGCGCGCACCCGGCAGGCCGACTACAACCGCAGCAACCGCAAGACGACGCTCGCGATCCCCGACCCCGAGGCGGCGGCGCGGGCGGCGCGCGCCCTGCTCGCGGCGCCGGACGCCGCCTCGCGTCAGGCGGCCGGCCAGCGCCTGCTCGATCTCCTGGCGGCCGGGACCGGCATCCCCACCCCGGAGCTGGTCGTTCCCGACGCGCAGCAGCCGCACCGGCGCTCCGGCGGGCGGATCGTCTACTCGCTGCAGGGCGACTACCGGCGCCGGCGGCCGTCGCCCGCCGACCCGAGGGTGGCGCGCGGCGGCCGGCCAATCGGCCGCATCCGGGTGCTGCATCGGACGCCCGCCCGCGCCGCGGTGGTGCGCCCGAGCGCCTTCCTGCACACGCTCCTCCACGAGTTCTGCCACCACCACGACGCCGAGGCGCTCGGACTGCTGCGCTCGTTCCACACCGCCGGGTTCTACGCCCGGCTCAAGCACTTGCGCGGGCAGATCGACGGCGCCCTCGACGAGCTCGAGGCGCCGGCGCGCGTCCGCCCCGGCCACGGCACCGACCCAGACCACGGCACGCGCCCCGCCCGCCGTGCCCCGGCACCCACCGGGCAACCCGTGCTGCCGTTCCTCGACCGTCTCTGGTCTATAATTCGCGGCCGATGAGCGCTCCCCGTCCCGTGATCCGCAAGGCCGTCTTCCCCGCCGCCGGTCTCGGCACCCGCTTCCTGCCGGCCACCAAGGCGCAGCCGAAGGAGATGCTGCCGCTGGTCGACAAGCCGGTGATCCAGTACGTCGTCGAGGAGGCGGTGGCTTCCGGCATCGAGACCATCATCATCGTCACCGGCCGGGGCAAGAGCGCCATCGAGGACCACTTCGACGTCGCCTACGAGCTCGAGCAGATGCTCGAACAGCGCGGCAAGCACGACCTGCTGCGCGAGGTGCGCTCGATCTCCGACATGATCAACGTCTCGTACGTGCGCCAGAAGGAGCCGCTCGGTCTCGGGCACGCCATCCTGATGGCGCGGGCGCTGGTCGGCAACGAGCCGTTCGCGGTCTTCCTCGGCGACGACATCATCGAGGCCAGGGTGCCGGTGATGCGGCAGATGATGGATGTGCACGCCCGCCGTGGCTGCTCGGTGGTCGCGGTCGAACGGGTCAGCCGCGAGCGCACCCGCGACTACGGCATCGTCGCGGTCCGCCCGGACGGCCGCGGCGCCGTCGGCTCCGGCGGCGGCGCCGGCGGCGGCAACGCCGGCGGCGGCAACGTCGCCTCCGGCGGCCACGAGTACGAGGTCACCGACCTGGTCGAGAAGCCGGCCCCCGAGGAGGCACCCTCCGATCTCGCGATCATCGGCCGCTACATCCTGACGCCGGAGATTTTCGAGCACCTCGAGAAGACCAGAGCCGGCCGCGGCGGCGAGATCCAGCTCACCGACGGCCTGCGCTCGCTCCTCGGACAGCAGCCGATCTGCGCCTACTCGTTCGATGGGAAGCGCTACGACACCGGCGACAAGCTCGGCTTCCTGAAGGCGACGGTCGAGTTCGCGCTGCGTCGCCCCGATCTCGGGGCCGCCTTCCGCGACTACCTCGCCGGCCTCGACCTCGACGGCTCCGGTCTGCGCATGCGCCCGCCCGCGGTGCCTCCGACCGCCGCGTCCCGGGGCGCCGCCACTCTGGCCGCCGGCCGCACGCCGGCGCCGCGCCGGAGCGCCACCCGCCGAACGCCGACCGCGCGCCGCCGCGCCGCGCGCCGGCGGACCACCCGCCGCCGGTGATCCGCGACCGGCGCCGGCTCTCCGGGCGCCTCGGCGCCCATCCCGAGCGCCGCGTCCTCGCCGCCACCCGGCGCGACGCCCTGCGCGGCGCCGCCGTCCCCCTCACGCCGCGCGCCCGCGCATTGCGGCGCTCCGTCGTCCTGCCGCCGGTCGTGAACATGTATGCGCGGCCGTCGGCGACGGCGCCGGTGGTCAGCCAGGCGACGCTCGGCATGCGCGTCGTCGTCCTGCGGCGCCGCTCCGGCTGGGCGCTGAGCGAGACCCCCGATCGGTACCGTGGCTGGATCCACGCCGCCGCGCTGCGCCACGACCAGCGCACCGGTCCGCTGCTCGAGGTCGCCAGCCTGTTCGCCAACGTCTACGCCGCGCGCGACGTCACGACGCGCGCCCCAATCGCGGTGCTGCCGATCCTGGCGCGCGTCGAGGCGGCCGGGGGGCCCCCGGACCGGGACCCGGAGCGCAACTGGCTGCGGGTGCGCCTTCCGGATGGGCGTCGTGGATGGGCGCAGCGTGCCGACCTGCGCCTGGCGGACGGCGGCGCGGCGAAGGTGGCCGGAGCCAGGCGGGACGCCGCGCTGGTCGCGACGGCCCTGCGGTTCGTCGGCCTTCCCTACCTGTGGGGCGGAACGACGCCGTTCGGGCTCGACTGCTCGGGCCTCGTGCAGATCGTCCACCGCCTGCACGGCGTCCTGCTGCCGCGCGACGCCGATCTGCAGTTCGCCGATCGCCGCCTGCGGCCGGTCTCCCGCGCCCGCCTGACCGCCAGCGACCTGGTCTTCTTCGGTCCGCGCGCCGGCGCCATCACCCACGTCGGCATCGCGCTCGGGCCGCTCGCGTTCGTCAACGCCACGACCCACGGCGTCCCGGTGGTGCGCATCGACCGCCTGAACGACGCGTGGTGGCGCGGGCTGTATCGCGGCGCGCGGCGGCTGCCTTAGTCCCTGCCGGAGCGCTTCTTGCCCATATCGGGCTTCGACACCTTGCCGGCCTTGTCGGCCTTCTCGCTCTTCTCGGCCTTCTCGCTCTTCTCGGACTTCTCGCTCTTCTCGGACTTCTCGCCCTTCTCGGCCTTCTCGGCCTTGTCGCGCCGATCGGCCTTCCCCTTGTCGGCGTAATCGGTGACGTACCACCCGGTCCCCTTGAAGTGCACCGCCGGCGCGGAGATCAGCTTCACCACCTTGCCGGTGCGGCACTTGGGGCACTTGGTGATCGGCCGGTCGGAGAACTTCTGGATCTCCTCGAACCGGTGGTGGCACTTGCTGCATTCGTATTCGTAAAGCGGCACTGGCGGTCTCCTCGCGGCATGCCAGCCGCGCGTGGCGGGGGCGGCGGGCGCCCGGGGGCGCCCGCCGCCGTGGATTATAGCGAGGCTCGCCCGATCGCGGGTAACATGACTGTCGATCGAGAGGCGGCGCCCCGCAAGCCCATGACCCCGACACGACACCCAAGCCTGGCAGCGGTCATGGCGATCATCGTCGCCGTGGCGATCGCCGTCGCCGCGACACCCGCCGCCGCCGGCACCGACGCGCGCGCGCCGCGCGCCGATCGCTTCCCCGACCCGGCCGAACGCTGGATCCGGGTCGAGACCGCCCACCTCACCCTCTACAGCAACGCATCGGAGGAGGCGACCGTCGAGATCGCCCGCCACATCGAGCTGTACCGCGCGGTGCTGGCGCGCATCAGCCCGGAGCTGACCGTCGATGCGCCGCTGCCGACGTCGATCTATGTCTTCCGCAACGCGGTCTCATTCGAACCGTACAAGCTGCTGCGCAAGGGCGAGCTGTCGGGATTGACGGCGAACCTCGACGGCTACTTCGTCCAGAACAGCGAGGGGAACTACATCGCCGTCAATGCCACGGCCGACAACGACCCCTGGCCGGTCATCTACCACGAGTACTTCCATTTCTTCCTGTACAACAACTTCACCGACATACCACTCTGGCTCAGCGAGGGGATGGCCGAGTGCTACGGGACCTTCCGGCCCGAGGGCACCAGCGCCCGCATCGGCGGTGTCATCCAGGTCCACGAGCAGTGGCTGAAGAACCACCCGCTCCTGCCACTGCCGCGGCTGTTCGCGGTCGGGTTCGATTCCCCCGACTACCAGCAGCCCGGCCGCCAGCAGACCTTCTACGCCGAGTCGTGGGCGCTCACCCAGTACCTGATCTGGGGCCCGACCGCCAAAGGCGGCAGCGGCGTCGACTTCCTGCGCGGCCTGCCGCGCGGCGGCAGCCTGACCCGGGCGATCGCCCCCGCCATCGCCGACCCCCGGGCGCTCGAGGAGCGCCTCGTCAGCCACCTCGCGACCCGGCGCTTCGCCTTCAACGAGATCGATCTCGAGGCGCTGCTGCAGCACGACGAGCCGGCGCGGGTGACCCCGATCGCGCGGCCCGAGACGCTGTACCGTCTCGGCGATCTCCTCCTGCATTCCGACAAGGGCCATCTCGCCGACGCCGAGGCGCACTTCCGCGAGGCGATCCGCCTGCAGCCGTCGAACGCGCCCGCCCACGCCGGTCTCGGCCTGGCCCTCGTCGGCCGGGGGAGGGACCCCGAGGCCAGGGCCGCTTTCGAGCAGGCCTTCGCTCTCGCCCCCGACGACCCGGACATCACGCTGAAATTCGCCATGGCCCTCGTCGACGGCGCCGCGCCCCGGGGCACCGGGCGCGTCTTCGCGGTCGATGCGATGCCACCCGACATCCTCCGCGCCCGCGGGCTGTTCGAGCGGCTCACCCGCGCCGCCCCCGGCACCGCCGAGGCCTGGGCCGGGCTCGGCTCGACATACTCCTACGCCAAAGGCGATGTCGCCCCGGGGATCGCCGCGCTCGAGCGCGCCCGCGAGATGATGCCGAGCCGCGATGACGTCACGGTCAACCTCTGCTGGCTCTATGTGCGCAGCCACCAGCGCGACCGGGCGCGCGACCTCAACGAGCGCGTCCTGCGCCGATCGAGCGACCCGGAGGTGCGCATGGCCGGGAAGGAAGCGGTGTTCTGGGCCGACGTCGGCGAGGCCACCGACGCCCTCGACGGCGACCAGTCCGAGGCCGCCCTGCAGCGCCTCAGGCAGCTGGCGACGACCGCCCCGACCCCGGCGCTGAAGGAGCAGGTCGAGGCGCAGCTGCGCGAGAGCCAGGCGTTCGCCGGGAAACGGCGATCGATCGACGCGTATAACGAGGCGGTCACACTGGCCAACACCGGTGACCTCGCGGGCGCCACGGCCCGCCTCGAAGCGCTGCTCAAGGGCTCCCCCGAACCCGGGCTCGCGGCCGAGGCGCGCGCCCTCCTGGCCGAGTGCCGCGCCGTGGGTCTGTACAACGACGCCGTCCAGAAGGCACGCGCGCTGGACTACCCCGGGGCGCTGGCCCTGCTCGACCGCATGCCCCCCGAGGTCAAGGACCATCCCGTCGTCGCCGCGGCCGCCACCCTGCGCAAGCAGGTCAAGGCGGCGATGAGCCAGGCCCCGGCGCGCTGACCGGGCGCCGGCGCGCTCACGCCGCGGCTATAATCCCCCCGCGATGGACAGAATCCGCATCCAGGGTCCGTGCCGCCTGTCGGGGCGCGTCCGCATCAGCGGCGCCAAGAACGCCGTGCTGCCTGAAATGGCCGCCTGCCTGATGCTCGAGGGGGCGGCGACGCTGCGCAACGTGCCGGCGGTGCGCGACGTCACCACGATGATGCAGGTCCTCCGACACCTCGGGATGCGCGGTGTCGCACTCGAGAACGGCGTCCTCGGCATCGAGGCGAGCGAGCCCGGCGAGCCCGAGGCCCCCTACGCCCTCGTCAAGACGATGCGCGCTTCGATCCTGGTCCTCGGGCCTCTCCTGGCGCGCCTCGGCCGGGCCCGCGTGTCGCTGCCCGGCGGCTGCGCCATCGGCGCGCGCCCGATCGACCTGCACATCGACGCCCTGCGCCGGATGGGCGCCTCGATCGCCATCGAGCATGGCTACGTCGTCGCCGAATGCAGGCGGCTGCGCGGCGCCGAGATCCACTTCGACAAGAAGACGGTCACCGGCACCGAGAACATCATGATGGCCGCGGCGCTCGCCGAGGGACGGACGGTGCTGCGCAACTGCGCCCTCGAGCCGGAGATCCCCGACCTGGCGCTGTTCCTCAACGCCTGCGGGGCGCGCATCGAGGGGGCGGGCAGCGAGACGATCGTCATCGACGGCGTCCCCCGTCTCGCCGGCGCCGACCACGCGGTGATCCCCGACCGCATCGAGGCCGGGACCTTCCTGATGGCCGCCGCGGCCACCGGCTCCGATCTCATCGTCGAGGAGTGCGAGCCGGCGCACCTGGTGGCGGTGATCGACAAGCTGCGCGAGTGCGGCGTGGTCATCGAGGAAATGCCCGCGGGCGGTGGCCGCCGCCAGACGGGCGGCGCGCGCCGGCCGGGCGTCACGGCCGGAGGCCGGGCGGTGCTCGATGTGCGCGCCGGCGGCCCGTTGACCGCGGCCAACGTCGTGACTCTCCCCTACCCCGCCTTCCCGACCGACCTGCAGGCGCAGTACATGGCGATGATGACGGCGGCGCGCGGCGTGTCGATCGTCACCGAGACGGTGTTCGAGAACCGCTTCATGCACGTCGGCGAGCTGCAGCGCATGGGCGCGCGCATCGCGGTCGATGGCCAGACCGCCGTCGTCAGCGGTCCGACCGATCTGTCGGGCGCGCCGGTGATGGCCAGCGATCTGCGGGCCTCGGCCTGTCTCATCGTCGCCGGGCTGCGCGCCTCGGGCGAGACGGTGATCGACCGCGCCTACCACATCGACCGCGGCTATGAGAAGGTGGAGACCAAGTTCCAGGCGCTGGGCGCGCGCATCGAGCGCGTTCGCTGAATCGCGGCGTCCGCTGACAGGAGGTTCGCCATGGCCGACTGCATCTTCTGCAAGATCGCCCGCAGGGAGATCCCGACGCGCATCGTCCACGAGGACACGCAGGTGGTCGCCTTCGAGGACATCACCCCGCAGGCGCCGACCCACACCCTGGTCATCCCGAAGACGCATATCGCCACGCTCAACGACATCGGCCCGGCCGACGAGCCGCTGCTGGGCCACATGATGGCGGTGGCGGCGAAGGTGGCGAAGGACAAGGGGATCGACGCCGCGGGCTACCGGCTGGTGGCCAACTGCATGGAGAGCGCCGGGCAGTCGGTGTTCCACATCCATGTCCACCTGCTCGGCGGCCGGCGCTTCGCCTGGCCGCCGGGATGAGCGAGCCGGCCGCCGGGACCGGCGGCCCCGCCGCCCGGCGCCTGTTCCGCCGCACCCTCACGGCGCGCCTCACGAGCCTCGTCGCCCTGCTGCTGTTCGGCGCCGCGGTGGCGCTGCGCGCCGCCGCCGGCGACTTCGGGGCGGGCTTCATCGTCGTCACCGCCCTGGCGCTCGCCGCCCTGGCCGGATCGATCTCGGCCTGGGGCGACCGATTCGTCTTCGACCACGACGGGGTGACCCGGGAGAACGCCCTGCTGGTGTGGCTCGCCGGCGGGCGGGGGACCGTCGGGCGGGACAGCCTCGGCCGGCGTCGCCTCGTCTGGCGCGACGTGGCGCGGGTGCAGGCGCACCGGCCCCCGCGGGGGATGGGGGGCGCGCTGTTCCTGGTTCCCTACCGCGGCCGCCGCATGGCGCTCGACGCCATCGAGGATTTCGACGAGGTCAGGCGGCGGGTCGAAGACGCGGTGGCGGCCGTCGCCGCGGAACGCGCCGGCGGCGTCAGTACCCCGCCTGCAGATCGACCTCGTTGACCAGCGGCTTGCCGCCGAGGTAGCGCTTCATGTTGTCGAGGAACAGATCGGCGGAGCGCTGCATGTAGTCGGGATGGGTGCCGCCGACGTGCGGCGTCATGATCACGTTCGGCATCTCCCACAGCGGGCTCGAGACCGGCAGCGGCTCGGAGTCGAAGACATCGAGACCGGCGCCGGCGATCCATCCCTCGCGCAGCGCGCGCACCAGGGCGGGCTCCTGGATCAGCCCGCCGCGGCCGATGTTGATCAGGATCGCCGACGACTTCATCCGGCGCAGCAGGCGCTCGCCCACCAGACCGTGCGTCGCCGGGGTCAGCGGCAGCGCCAGCACCAGGACGTCGGCCTTGCGGATCATCTGCTCGGAGCGCGTCACCGGCAGCAGCTTGTCGACACCGAACGGGGCGGTCTTCGCGGTGCGGGCGACGCCCCAGACATTCATCCCGAAGGCCTGCGCCCGCGTCGCCAGCTCGCGACCGATCTCGCCGATGCCATAGATGCCGAGCATCTTGCCGCGCAGCTCCGACAGCGGCGGCTTGCGGCCGTACATCTCGGTCTGCCGCCAGCGATGGTCCCTCTGGGCACGCACCGAGTCGGCGATACCGCGCGTGAATGCCAGCATGAGCGCCAGCGTGTGCTCGGCGACCGCGACCGAGTTCACCCCGCGCGAGCAGGTGACCCGCACCTCGATGCCGCGCAGCTCGGGGTTGAGCAGCCGGTCGACACCGGTGAGCGGCGTGTGCAGCCAGCGCAGCTTCGGCGCCTGCCCCACCAGCCGTTCGGCGAGCCCCCAGGCGAACAGGATCTCGAGCTCGGGGAGGATCTTCACCAGCCCCGCCTCGTTGGCCGGCAGGTGGATCTCGAACCGGCGGCCGGCGGCCCGGCGGATGCGGTCGAGATACCCCTGCGGCAGCCGCCAGATCGGCAGCGGGTGCGGCAGGTAGACGGCCAGGTGGCGGGCGGGCGCGGCGGGCTTGCGGGGCATCGGGTCTCCTCGGGCTGCGACAGCCCATTCTACGCAAACTCCCGCCCGGCGTGTTCGGTCTCTCATGTGGCCCTTCAGACGATCTCGGACGATGCTTCGCGCATGGCCCGGGAGAGGTTGCCGAAGAGCCGATCGAGGTGGGCCATCGTCTCCGCTTCCGTGTCACCCCACGCCCAGAACGAGAGCATCAGTTGAAATCCCATCTGCCCCTCCTCGGGGACGGGTAGCCCGATGTACTGCGTGCGCATGATCGTCGTGCCAACGGCGCCCCATTCGAAGTCCGGATCGATCTCCGCGAGGTGGCGCAGCATCGCGCCCTCGAGCCAGGCCACGCGCGGGCCCGACAGGTTGAGCGGAAGATCGCGGTAGAGGATCATCAGCCGGCCGCTGCACTCCCGCGCCTTGCGGAACCCCGGGTCCGGATTGTCGCGCGGCCCGGTGAACTCGCAGTCGTTCGACTCGAGCGCGCCGCCGGGAGCGTTGAGCCATTCGAGCAGCCGATAGAAGCTCTCCACGGCCGCCCAGCCGTTCCACGGCGCGAAGTCCTCGAGCGACGTCCGCACGAGCTGAGGATGCGTCTTGAAATCATGGTACCTGCTGCCGGGATTCGCCGCGGCGTCGGTCCACGGAAAAGCGCGCGGAGTGTCGACGGCGGAGGTCTCGCGTCTGTAGGTTTTCAAGACTACTTGATCGCCCCGAGGATCGCGGCCAGCTCGACCTCGGGCATGACGCCCTCGTGCGAGCCGAGGCGGGTGAAGTCCATGCCCTGGTAACGCAACAGGATCGCCGGGATCCTCTCGATGTTCTTCCCCTTCCAGGGGCCGTCCACATTGCCGAACCCTTTCGGCAGCCCTACGAGCGTCAGCTTGATGTTCGGGTTGGCGGCATCCTGGATTGCCCGCAGGAACTTCGGCATGTAGACCTTGCAGTGCGGGCACCAGGTGCCGAAGTAGGCCTCGATCTCGATCGCCGCCTTCGATTTCTTCATCGTCTCGATGGCGGCAGGGTCCGGCTTGTAGGCCTTCATCCCCTCGCGGTACTCCGGCCGGTCGGCCACCAGTGCCGCGAACGAGACCGGTCCGACGAGCGGCGTGCGCTCGATGACATTGAGGACGCGCACCTTCGACGTGTCGGCCTGGATCCCCAGGACGGATCCCTCGATCGCCAGCGGGTAGGCCGGCGACGCCGAAGGTCCCGGGTCGGCAACCCGGACCACGCCGTCGGTCGCCTCGGGGGTGATGCTCGCCCGCGGCACCGACACCGCCCGCCTGGCCGGCATGTCGAGGAGCAGGCTCTTCGACTGCGATGGGATGTCGACCAGGTACCTGCCGCGGGTCTCGGCCTTGAAGAACCGGGCGTCGGGCGGATAGGCGCCATTGACCTCGATGCAGTAGTCGTAGTTCGCCCGGCAGACCAGCTCAGCGGCGGCGGCCGGGGCGGGAGTGGCGTTGGCCGGAGCAGGAGCGGCGGCGGCCGGGACCGGAGCACGGGCGGCGGGGTTGGGAGAACAGCCGGCCAGAACCACGCAGGCGGCGGCAAGGAACGCGAGTCGGCGTGCTGTGTTCGGTGTCATGAGGGTCGCGATGTTAGCAGGCCGGCGGCCCATCCGGCCAACCCACCGTCAGCGGCAGAGACCGCTCGTGAAGGTGTAGGAGAGCAGGTACGGGCGGCACTCGAACCCGGGTGCGTCGAGACCACGAACGCGAACATAAGAGGTGTACTGGTCGTTCCCGGGACACGCGCCGTCCAGGAACTGGGTGAGGGTCTGGGACTGACCGGCAGCGACGGTGAAGCAGTAACCGGCGGGCCAGCCGCAGGTTCCGGTGTTCAGGCAGAACTCGTACGACCCGGCGCCGATGGGCACGGTCAGCGTCACTCCAAGACTGTAGTCCTCGTCGAAGGAGAAGCTGCCGCAGCCGCAGGTGCTGTCGGTCTCGACCAGCGGGAGGGCGTAATAGTCATCATCCCCCGCGCCATAGATATTCATGGTGGTGTAGGCGATGGTCTGCATGCTGCTGGCCGTGGAGAGGGTGCGGACGGTGCCGCAGTCGTGGTTCGGCTCGTACGCATCCGAGAAGGCGCCGTCGTCGATGACCCCGTTGCAGTTGTCATCGATGTCGTTGCAGGTCTCGGACCCCGGCGGCAGTGGGATGCAGGTGTTGAGCGCGCCGTTCACGCAGGCTGGCACGGTGTGCTGGCACTGCCCGGTGCCGCAGGTGCTGTTGCCGATGGAAATGTTGGTGCACGTACCCGGCGTGGTCCCGGTGCAGGTGCCCGCGGTCGGTGCCTGGCAGGTCGCGTCGCAGGTCAGGGTGGCCGGACCCGGCACGCTTTGCGCGCCGCACTCCTGAGCCGTCGTCCGGCAGGCGCGGGCGCCGTCGCAGGCCGTCTCGGTTGCGGAGACGTCGGCCTTCCCGTAGCAGGTGCTGCCGCTCCATCCGGAGTAGAAGCCGAGGCAGGAGACGGCGCCGCATTCGCCGTCCGGGTCCTGACCGGACGGGACCGGCGCGCAGGTGCCGACGCTCCCCGCCACGTCGCACCTCTCGCAGAAGTCAGTGCAGGTCGAGGTGCAGCAGACGCCGTCGACGCACAGGCCGCCGGCGCAGTCGGAGGGCTCGTCGCATGCCCCACCCGCGGCCAGGTCAGGGAGGCACTGTCCGGCGTCACAGTGGGCGTTGGCGTCGCAGCCGGCATCGTCGGCGCAGGAGGTCGCGCAGAGGGCCGTCTGGTCGGACGGCTGGCTCACGGCCGATGTGCAGGCGACCGCCGGATAGGGGCCGCAGTCGTTGCTCACCAGGCCACCGCATCCCGAGTCGTCGCCGACCGCCTGCGACCCGCACACGCTGGAGGCGCAGACCGCCTGTGCCCTCGTCCCCTGGCAGGTCGCCGGCGATCCGCACGTCGGGGACTGGTTGTAGGCGCCGCACTGCGCCACGCTGGTGCAGCAGTCTCCCCCGAGGCAGCAGTAGCCGTTCTGGCAATGGTCGCTGGCGCACTCCGCGGCGCGGTTGCAGACCCCGCCGTCGGCGCGGTCGGCGGCGCATGTCCCCGAGGGATCGCAGTACGCTGCGGCGGGGCAATCGGTGTCGACCGCGCAGGTGCCCGGACACCCATTGTCGATGCGCCCGTCGCAGTCGTCGTCGACGCCGTCGCAGACCTCGGGCGACGGGGTCAGGCAGGGGCCCACGACCCGGTAGAAGAAGACGGCGCCGGCGGGCGGAACGTCGAGCCACACCGCACCCGATGTCTCCCCGAGCTTGTTCGCCGGCTGGACGACCATGGCCGGAACGGTGGCGCGGTAGACCCGGTAGACCGGCTGCCCGCCAGCCCAGTCGAGGCGCACCTCAGACGAACTGGAACCCGGGATAACCGTGAGCGTGACCCCGTCATCGGCGCCGGCAAGGGACATCGCCGCCACCAGGATCAGGGCCCCCCCGAGTACCTGCTTCATTCCACGGGACAAAGTACGACCTGATACCGTCAAGGTCAATCCGAAATACGGTCGGGCCGGGCGGCTCGATCTCCTGAACGACGCCCGCCGCGCCCGCGGCCACGCCTTCGAGGTCGAGGCCTGGAACGATCGCGTCATGTCCTGTTGACCGGGCTGCGGGCCTGCCCTACGATTCGGAGTGTCACGCCATGCCCACCGTGCGTCGAACGATCACAATCGTGCTGGCCGCCGGCTCGCTGGTCGCTCTGCTGGCGGCTGGCGTCGCGTTCGGCCCGGGCGTCCTGTCGAGGCTGTTGCGGCTCGATGAGCCGACCGGGCGGGAACCACGGATCGGCGAGCCCGCGCCCGACGTGGTCCTCTCCGCGCTTGACGGAAGCGGGACGATCCATCTGGGGGAGAAGGTCGGCGGACGGCCGCTCCTGCTGATCTTCGGCAGCTACACCTGACCGATCCTGCGCGGCTCGGTCGAGCCCCTGGGCCGGCTGTACCGGCGCTACGGCGACCGCGCCGCCTTCCTCGCCGTCTACATCCGGGAGGCCCACCCGAGCGGGGAGACCGGGGTGGAGAGCAACGTGGCCGGCGACATCTGCTACGCGCAACCCGGAACGCTGCCGGAGCGGCTGGCCATCGCGAACGATCTCGTCCGGCGCACCGGCTTCCCCATCCCCGTGTTCGTCGATGGCATGGACAACGCCGCCGAGAAGCGCTACGCCGCCTGGCCGTCGCGTCTCTACGTCGTCGACGAGCAGGGCCGCGTCGTCTTCAGGGGCAACACGGGCCCGCTCGGGTTCGGCGCCGATGAGGCCGAGACCTGGCTGCGTACGCGCTTCGGCGATTGACACCGCCCGGCCACGGTATGATGGGCCCCGCAAACGGACACACGGATGCTCTCGAGACGACCGATCCTCCCCGTCCTCCCCGTCCTCGCGACGGCGTTCCTGGCCGCGTCGTGCGGCGGCCCGCCATCGCCGCCCGGCACTCCTCCGCCGGCGCCCGCGGCCGCGGCGGCCACCATGGCTCCGGGGCCCCCGCCCTGGACCGACGTCGCCCGCCAGGCGGGGATCACCGAGCCGCTCATCTCGGGGAGCCCCGACAAGGGCTTCATCATCGAGGCCAAGGGGGGCGGCGCGTGCTTCTTCGACTACGACCGCGATGGCAACCAGGACCTCTATGTGGTCAACGGCGCCACCCGGGAGATGGTCGAGAAGACGCCCGGCGCGAAGATCCTCACCGACCACCTGTACCGGAACGACGGGGACTGGACCTTCACCGACGTGACGCGGCAGGCGGGCGTCGGCGATCCCGGCTGGGGATACGGCTGCGTCGCCGGCGACTACGACAATGACGGTGACCAGGACCTCTACGTGGCCAACGTCGGGCCGAACACTCTGTACCGCAACAACGGCGACGGCACCTTCGCCAACGTGACCCGGCAGGCCGGCGTGGACGACGATCGCTACTCGACGAGCGCGGCGTGGGGGGACTACGACAAGGACGGCGATCTGGACCTGTACGTCGCCAACTTCGTCGTCTTCACGCTCGATGACCTGAAGGGCAAGCCGCATGCCTGCGACTACCGCGGCGTGAAGGTCATGTGCGGCCCCCTCGGGCTCGCCGGCTACCCCGATTCGTTCTTCCGGAACAACGGGGACGGCACCTTCACCGACGTCACCAGGGCCGCCGGCCTCCTCGAGAAGGAGCCGTTCTACGGCTTCACGCCCATCTTCGAGGACTTCGATCTCAACGGCACGCTGGACCTGTTCGTGCCGAACGACTCCTGCCCGAACTACCTCTACCGCAACCTCGGCAACGGCCGCTTCGTCGAGGAGGGGGTCATGGACGGCGTGGCCTTCAGCGAGGACGGCCGTTCGCAGGCCAGCATGGGGGTCGCCATCGGCGACTACGACGGCGACGGGCTGATGGACATCTTCCTGACCCACTGGTACGGCGACTACAACACCCTGTACCACAACGAGGGTTCGCTGCGCTTCACCGACCTCAGCTACGAGTCGGGTCTCGCGCCCCCGAGCCTGCCCATGGTCTCGTGGGGGACGTTCTTCTTCGACTACGACAACGACACCGATCTCGACCTGTTCGTGGCCAATGGCCACACCTACCCTCACTTCGCGAACGACAAGGCGGGTTACAAGCAGCCCAACATGCTCTTCCTCAACGACGGGCAGGGGCACTTCGAGAACGCCTCCGCCCGGATGGGAGAGGACTTCCTGCATCCCAAGGTGAGCCGGGGGGCCGCGTACGCGGACATCGACGAGGACGGCGACCTCGACATCTTCATCACCGAGCTCGACGAACCCCCGACGCTCCTGCGCAACAACCTCGACAACGGCAACCACCATCTCGCCATCCTGCTGCGCGGGACGAGGAGCAACCGCGACGCGCTCGGCTCCCGCCTCGAGCTCGTCGCCGGCGGGAAACGCCAGTACTGGTCCATCCGCGCCGGCGGCAGCTTCCTGTCCGACAACGACCGGCACGCCTTCTTCGGGCTGGGGAAGAGCGACCGTGTGGAGAGCCTCAAGGTCACCTGGCCCGGCGGGGCCGTCCAGGAGTGGCACGATCTCGCGGCCGACCAGTCGATCACGATCACCGAGGGACGCACGGAGTTCGAGGTGCGGCGGCCGCCGGCGGGCGAGGCCTGTTTACGATCGTCCGCATCCTTGGCGAATCGCCTCGAGATAACGCTGCCACTACCTGTCGCGTGGGCGAAGCGCACGGCCAAACTGCGGCGTCCAGCTGCTCGCCTCCGAGCAGTCGCGGAGGACATGTTCTCCGCCGGATGCAGCAACGGGGCGTCCGACGGACTGATGTAGCAGAGGATCGAGTAGGGCCGCGCGAAAGCCCGGGCGATGGCGACATCGATCGCGACCTTCGCGTCGAACAGCACGACGCCCGCGGTCAGGTAGCGTCCGCGCCCGAGGCCCCTGTCCAAAGAGAGCATCACGGCAGGCATTCTACGTCGGCTGGATCGCCCTCGGCTCACTTCGGCACAGCCTCAAAGACTCCTCCAGTCATTGGGCTGGCCGCGAAGAGCCGCCCCTCGTGCAACTCCAGGGGGGCGCTCACCAATGGAGACCCGCGATGCAGAAGCGACGCGTTCTCCGGTGAGACCTGCATGAAGTTCTCTCCATCTTCACTCCGGTACAGCGTGCCGTGCGCCAGCAGGAAGAGCGCGTCGCTCGTCGCCGCCAGGTCTTGCGGGTCGGTGATGTTCCCTTCCTGATCGAAGATCGTGTCCCTCCACAGAAACCACCGGAGGGTCTGCCCGCGGATGCCCTCGATACGAGTGAGCCTGGGAGAATCCGGCAGGCCCTCGATCCTGACGGCGTAAGCGCCGCCGTTCGAGTCCGACACCCCGGAGATCAAGGCGCCGCCCGAGAGGGGCAACAGATACGTGAACCGCACGACCCCGGTGTCCGTATCCGGGTCGGTCGTCCGGGGGTGCTCCAACACTCGATGCCAGGGGTGGTCGGTCTTCACTTCCACGAAGAGCGCCGCCGGGCTCTCGAGGAGCGGTACGGGATATCTCCGGGTACATAGGCCCCCGTGGAGGCGTACAGCCGGCCATTCAAGAGTGCCGTGTCGAACACATGATAGACGGTAGGGATCACCGCCCTGGCGACCTTCTTCGCCTCGCCCGGACGCAGGAAGAAGACGAAACCATCGACATCACAGCGCAGAAGGAAGCCCAACCCGAACGGCGCGTCTGCATCCGGGACGGCGACCTGATCTCCATAGGAGTGGTCCCTCCGAAAACCCTGACCATCCCAGCGAAGAAGCTCGGTCAGTTTGTTCTGCGAGGAGAGTTCAAAGAGCACGGCTCCATTCCGCGTAAGCGGGTCCGCGGAGGCGGCGATCAGGAGACCCTCCCTGGCGCTCTCCAGGTCACAGGCCTGCGAATAGCGCCCTGGCAAGGTCGCCCGCTTTCCCCAGAGGAAAGGACCCCGCAGTGGTCTCGCGGGCACGCTCTGCGAAGCTGCGACGGTTGTCGGCGTCCGGGGGACGCTGGCGGAGACCGCCGGGTGGACCTTCTCGAAGCGGCATAAGACAACCACGCACAGCATCAGGAGGAGTTTCTTCACAAGAAGTAAGCATAGCGCCTGGGACAGCGCACGCGCCATCAACCGGGTTGCGCGTTGGGGTGGGACGGGTTCGATTCCCACCGCCTTCACCAGACGGCTTCTTCCCCCATCAGTGACCGCTCAATCCCCGGGGCAGCGGTCCATGCGCGCGATCCAGTCCACGACACACGGGCGGGCCGCGCCGTGCTTCTGATGGTCGATACGGCGAATAAGCCTTGATTGACTGGATCTTTCACCCGTGATACCTTTCGCGTCAATTAACCAGCCATTCGAACCCGCGGGGGGGGAGGACAACATGAAGTGCCTCAGGGGCGTTCTTATTCTCAGCGCGTGCCTTTTCGCGGGCGTGACGGGCGTGGCAGCCTGGCATGTCGATGGTCACGTGTATTGCGATGCGAACAACAGCGGCGAAATCGACGCCGGGGATCTGCCGCTGGCGAACGTCGCTGTCCAGGCCAGCGACGCCAGCGACTACAGCGGGAGCACCGACCACGCGGGCGCGTACCATATCGATTTGAGCGATTTCCCCGATTGCTACACGATGACGCTTGATGGCTCGACCATTCCCGCCGACGCCTCATACGCCCTTCCGCTGTCCTCGTCCTACGTCTTCTGCGCGACGGACGCCGAATTCGCATTCGAGCGCGACTGGCTCATCCAGAGCGACAGCTGCGCCGGGCTCTGCTGGTTGACGGGCGGCGGCGTCAAGTTTGAACCGGTGACCGACACGAACAACGCGGAGCACGGCCCCAAGATCAACTTTGGCGGCAATGTGCACCCGAGCTGCAGTGCGGTGCCCGGAGGCGGCGGACAGTGGAACCATGTCGACCACGTCCTGAAGCTCCACTTCCAGGGGAGAGACATCCCGGACGTGCGGTGCGGCAATGTGCCCGGGATCCCGCCCGGGTCGGAGTCGCCGGTCACGCCCTTCAACTTCATCGAGTACACGGGCACCGGGACTCTCAAGGGGATCAAGGGGAACAAGGTCGACTACGGGACCGTGTACTTCTTCGCCCGGGCGGAGGACCGCAACGAGCCCGGCAGCAGCGGCGCCAAGGATGGGGCCCTGATCGACCGTTACTTCCTGCGCGTCTACACGAACCCCGGCAACCCGATCGGCTCCACGGTCCTGCTGTTCGACACCGACGCCGACCCGTCTACCGTCGATCCGAGGACGATTACCGGGGGGAACCTCCAGCTTCACTACAGCAGCTGCCCGGCGCCCTAGCACGCGGCACCTGGAGAGTTGACCCGGACGGGACCCTCCTTTAAGATGCCGGGTTCCGCCATGGCCGCCGACTCCATCGTCATCAAGGGTGCCGCCGAGCACAACCTCAAGAACATCGACCTCACTCTGCCCCGCAACAAGCTGGTCGTGATCACGGGGCTGTCGGGGTCGGGAAAGTCGTCGCTCGCCTTCGACACCATCTACGCCGAGGGGCAGCGGCGCTACGTCGAGTCGCTG
>Ga0210377_10001052_pt1 | contig 25740 bp, 27 predicted proteins | sample PLM4_65_b1redo_FD_155480 | JGI IMG/M metagenome (GOLD analysis project Ga0210377, IMG submission 155480) | Groundwater sediment microbial communities from an aquifer in East River, Colorado, USA - PLM4_65_b1 redo | ecosystem: Environmental > Terrestrial > Soil > Riparian zone | place: USA: East...
CGGCGTCAGCGCGAAGCGGAACCCCCCGACGCCCTGCTCGATGTTCACGTCGGGCGCGTTGCCTTCGACGATCTGGCCGGGCGTCACGACGGGTTGCCCGGACGCGTTCTGGGTGACCGTGTCGCCGGCGCGGATCTCGTTGATCTTCGCGAAGTACTGCAGGCTGCCGTTGCCGAAGATCGAGAAGCGCGGAGTCAGCTTCCGGTCGAGGTCGATCGACGCGCCCCGATCGACTCCGTTCATCTCGCTCTGCTCCCAGTACGTGTGACTGGAGAGCCAGCCGTTCAAGCGCATGTAGCCGAGCTCGCCGTTGTTCGCGAAGTGGAGGGCCGGCCGCACGATCGTGATGAGGCTGCTGGTCTCGTCCTTCTCGGTTCCGAAGATGTTGGAATCCCAGTCCTGCTCGACCACGACGTCGGACTGGAGCTGCGTCTTCTCCGCTGCGCGCGCCGCGATCGGCGTGCACAAGAGAGCGACGATCAGAGAGGCGAGGCTAGCGCCAGAAGGCGCGTTCTTCGGGGACAATGATCGTATCTCCTGGGAGCAGCAGGATGTTCTGTGCCAGGTCCTGTCCGTCGACGAACCGGTCGTAATCGAAGTTGAACTCGGAGGGCGCGCCACCCTTGTTGCGGATGACCTTGATGCGGCTCTTGCCGGCGAAGGCGTTCAGGCCGCCGGCGAGCGAGATCGCGTCGAGGACGCGCATCTCCGGCTGCATGCCGATGGGGCCCTCGCGCTGCACCTCGCCGAGGATGTAGACGAGCTTCGAGCCGATCTCCGTGACGACGACCGTGAGCTGCGGCGCGGCCACGAACTCTTTCATGCGCTCGGTCAGCTCGTGCTTGAGCTGCAGCGGGGTGAGTCCGGCCGCCTGCACGTCGTCGATCAACGGAACCGAGATCTTCCCGTCGAGCCGGACCTCGACCGCCGGCAGCGACAGCTCCGGCTCGCGCCAGACGGCGATCGCCAGCACGTCGCGCGGCCCGATCACGTACTCCTCCTGCGCCCGCACCGCGCTGGTGTCGAGCTGCTCGGCGCTGGGCTGCTCGCGCACCGTGCCCGCGCACGCCGCGAGGCCGAGCGCGGCCAGCGCGGCGGCCAAGGCTCTTCCGTGATGGCGCTGCGGGATCATCGTGGGTCTCCTCCGGTCCGGGCTAGGGCGCGTTCGCCAAGCCCGCGTCCTTCATCTTGTAGAGCAGGGCCTTGTAGCTGATCTGGAGGATCTCCGCGGCCTCCTTGCGATTCCAACGCGTGCGCTCGAGAACTTTCGCGATCAGGCGCGCTTCGGCGACCTGCGCGGCCTCGCGACCCACGCGCTTCAGGTTCACGCGGTCGATCTCGCCGGCGAGGAAGCGGTCGAGCTCGGTGAGCGCCGCAACCGGGGGCGGCGTGCGCAGCGGCGCAGCGGCCGTGCGCGCGTGCAGCTCGGAGAGCACGGGGCCGACCGCGTCGAGCACGACCACGCGCTTCACCAGGTTCTCGAGCTCGCGGATGTTGCCTGGCCAGTCGTAGCTCGCGAGCGCCGCGCGGAGCTCGCTCGGCAGCGGCTTCGCGTCCTTGCCGTACTCGCGCGCGTAGCGCTCGAAGAAGAAGTCGGTCAGGTACGGGATCTCCTCGCGGCGTTCGCGCAGCGGCGGGAGGCTGATCGTGACCACGTTCAGGCGGTAGAACAGGTCCTCGCGAAACGAGCCCTCGCGCACCGCGCACTCGAGGTTGCGGTTCGAGGCGGCGATCACGCGCGCGTCGACGGCCACGTCGACCTCTCCGCCCAGGCGCGAGAAGTGGCCGTCCTGCAGGACCTGCAGGAGCTTCGCCTGCAGGCTCGGGTGCATCTCCGTGATCTCGTCGAGGAAGATCGTGCCGCCGTCCGCCAGCTCGAACTTGCCGAGCTTGCGCTTCTGCGCGCCGGTGAACGCGCCGCGTTCGTAGCCGAAGAGCTCGCTCTCGAGCAGCTCCGACGGGAGCGCCGCGCAGTTGACCTTCACGAACGCGCGCCGCGCGCGGCTCGAGCGCGCGTAGAGGGTGCGCGCGACCAGCTCCTTGCCGGTGCCGCTCTCGCCTCGGATCAGCACCGTGATGTCGGTGTCCGCGACGTGGTCGATCATGTCCTCGACCAGCCGCATCTTCAGGCTCTCGCCCGCGAAGATCCGGTTCGCCGGATCGGCGCAGCCGCGATCGGGATGCGCCTCGAACGGACGGGCCTCCGCCTGGGCCTCGCGCCGGTGGACGGCCTTGGTGAAGGCCGCCTCGAGCTCCTGGGGCTCGAACGGCTTGCGCAGGAAGTCGGTGGCCCCGTGCCGTACCGCCAGCGCGATCGCCCGGGTGTCGGCCACCCCGGAGAGCATGATCACCGGGATTCGCGGCGAGATCGCGCGAAGCTCGCGCAGCGTTTCGAGGCCATCCATCCCGCGCATCGAGAGGTCCAGCGTGACCAGGTCCGGCTCGCTCTTCCGGAACTCCTCGATCGCCTCCTCCCCGGAGGCCGCGCAGACGGCCGCATAGCCGAGCCGCGTCGCGAACGCTTCGAGCCAATCGCGCATGGACGCGTTGTCGTCGACGATCAGCAGTCTGCGCTGCGGGTTCATTGGGGTGGTATCCGGGCTCGGGTGCTTGGGGGTGACCAGGCCGGTGCCGTGCGAGAGGCGTGCCAAGTATACGCGCACGGGCTCAGGCCCGGAGCGCCGGACCCGCGGAGTTCGGGCGGCCCTGTGTACCTGCCCTCCGAAAAGCGGTGGCCGGCTACTCATGCGCAACTCCGATGCATCCGGGTCCGACGTGCCGCGACCTCTGACGTTCGGGCGGGGTGTTCGATGCCCCCCGGGTCGCGTGGTACGCTCGGCCGATGTCGCGGCGCGTCGAGAAGCCCTGGGGGCACGAGGAGATCTGGGCCGAAACCCCCCGCTACCTGGGCAAGATCCTGGCCATCCGAGCGGGCCACCGGCTCTCGCTGCAGCTGCACCGCCAGAAGGACGAGGCGATCTACGTGCTGCGCGGAATGCTCCGCCTCACGCTCGAGAACGACGGCGGCGAGCTCGAGGTGATCGACCTCGGCCCCGGCCAGAGCCGGCGGATCGCACCCGGCCGGCGCCATCGCTTCGAGGCTGTTTCCGACTGCGAGCTCTGCGAGGTCTCGAGCCCGGAGATCGACGACATCGTCCGGCTCCAGGACGACTACGGCCGCGCGCCCGGGTCGCAGTCGAGTTGACCGGGAGCGCAGCGGAGGCGCCCCGATCCGTGATCGCGGTGATCGGCGGGCTCTTCCCGATCCCGCCCGAGGCCGGCACGCCGCGGCCCTTTCAGCTCCTTAGGCGCCTGGCGGCTCACGCGCGCCTGCATCTCGTGGCCGTCGTGCCGCAGTCCCCGGACGAGTGGCAGCGGTTCGCCGGGAATCCGGCGCTGCAGGGAGTGTTCTCCTCGCTGCGCGTGCGCCAGCGCAGGACCCGGTCGACGCCGCTCGGCCAGCTCGCGACGCTGCTCTCCGGCCGGCCGCTCTTCGACCTGCGCTTCCGCGACCCGGACTCCGTCGCATGGGCCCAAGCGCAGCTGCACGAACTCGCGCGCGAGCACGGTCCGGTCGTCTTCTACGCGTGGGACAAGGAATCGCTCCAGTACGTGCCGCCGGCGCAACGCCGCTCCTGCGTCTTCGACCTGATCGATGCGCCGTGTCTCGCGCTCGAGCGGCGCATCGCAGGCGATCGCTCGCTGGGAGCGCTCGAGCGCCTCCGCCTCCGCGCGGCGCTTCGCAACCTGCGGCGCTTCGAGCGCCGCGCGCTCGGCGAGGTCGGCGTCACGGTGCTGAACTCGACCGCCGACATCGCGCTGGTGCGCGCGAGCTACCCCGACGCCCCGATCGCGAACGTGATGGACGGCGGCGACGCGGAGTACTTCTCGGCCGAGCACACCGCGGGCGTCGCGGAAGCGCCCGCGGAGCTGGTGTTCTTCGGCAACCTCGGCTTCCCGCCGAACGCCGACGCGGCCCTCCACTTCGTCACGGACGTGATGCCCATCGTCTGGCGCGAGCGCCCGGACGCGGTCGCGACCTTGATCGGACCCGCGCCGCCCGAAGCCCTGCGACGGCTGCACGACGGGAAGCGGATCAACGTGACCGGCTTCGTCGACGACGTGCGCCCGCATCTCGCGCGCGCCACGGTGGTGGTGAGCCCGCTGCGCTTCGGCACCGGCATGAAGAACAAGCTCCAGGCGGGACTCGCGATGGGCAAGGCGATGGTCGCGACTCCGACCACCTGCGAAGGCTTCGACCGGCTCGAGCCGGGGGTACACGCGCTGGTGGCGGACGGCGCGGAGCCGTTCGCGCGCGCGGTCGTCGAGCTCCTGGCCGATCCCGAACGCAGGCGCCGGCTCGGCGCCGCGGGGCGCGAGCTGATCCGCACGCACTACGGCTGGGAGACGGCGACCGGGGTTCTCTGGGCGAATCTGCGCCACCTGCCAGCGAGCACGGGCTGAGTCGCAGGCGCCGCGGCCGTCGCGCCGCGCTCCACGTACGCGCGCGCCGTGAGCGCGTACAAGACCCAGAACTGGGCAGAGATCTGCGTCGTGTACAGGAAGGAATCCGCGGAGAAGCTCGCGAACAGCAGGTAGGTGCCGGTGCCCAGCAACACCGCCCCGAGCAGATACTCCTGCGAGTCGGAGCGCCAGAGGCGCCGACCGCAGCGGAACACCGCCCAGATGATCCAGGCCAGCGCGCCCAGGCCGATCAGCCCGGCCTCCGACGCCAGCTTCACCACGATGTTGTGCGGATCCTTTGGCTCCAGAAAGCCGTACTTCGCCCCGAACTCCCGCGTGCGGAAGTAGAACGCGTTCAAGCCGTGACCCCAGACCGGTGAGCGCTTGAACATGTCGAGGCCGATGCGCGCGAAGACGACGCGCGACGCGGCCGAGCTCTCCAGCCCGACCGCGAGCGGCACTTGGTAGACCACCCTTCCCGTCGTCGTCGTGCCCTCGATGCGCTCGCGCACCGACGTAGGCAGGAACGGGAAGCCGATCGTCACGACGATCACGAAGGCCCCGATCCCGGCGACGAGCAGAGCGCGATTCACGAGCAAGAGGAACACGGCGTGCGCGGCGACGAACGCGAGCCAGTTGCCGCGCGACAGGGCCAGCAGGATCAGCAGCGCCGACAGCGCGTAGCTGCCCGCCGCGAAGACGCGCCAGGGCATGGAGAACTCGCGGCCGCTCATCAGCACGAACAGCGGCACGAACATCATCGAGCCGATCGCCTCGGACATCGCGTTCGGGTCCGCGACGAAGCCGGTCGCGCGCCCCACATTGCCGTACGGGTTGAAGTCGATCACGAGATCGAGGAACCCCGCGATGCTGGACAGGAAGAGCGCGATGCAGAGCCCTTGCAGCATGCGCCGTCGGTCTTCCGGTGTCCGGCACCACCAGTACACGCTGAAGAAGAGGAACGCCGTGAAGGTGATGCTCTTCCAGGCCTTGAAGATCACCCAGATCGCCGGGGCGCCCTCGGGCCCGCGCAATCCGAGCGCCCACGGGATCGAAACCGCGAACGCGATGAACATCGCCCCGACGAAGGCGACGACCGGCCCCGAGTAGCGCAGCGGAGGAAGCCGCGCTCCGAAGCGCAGCACCGTGACCGCGAGGGCGCTGCCGATCAGGATCGTCTCGAAGTTGATCCCGGGCACCGGCAATCGCGGCTCCCAAGGATCCATCGGGAAGATCGCCATCAGCAGCGCGAGGCCGAAGATGGGACGCCAGAACAGGAGCCCGAGCGTCACCAGCGCGAGCACTGCGTAGGGATACTGGAGGTAGGAGATCATCGCCGTTCCTCAGCCGGCCGCGCGCCGGCTGGCCTCGGACAGCGCGCCGCCCGTGGACTCTGCCTCCGTGCGTGCGGCGATCTCCGCTTCACGGCGCGTCGCCCGCCGCTCGAGCACGCGCAAGGCGCTGTAGCCGGCCGCGACGAGCGCCAGGAAGAGACCCCAGCGCAGCTCCGAGCGGGCGTCGCGCGTGCCCAGTCCGATCGCCGCGAGCGCGACGCAGACCGCATAGAGCACGACCAGCGATTCGGGCACCGAGAGCCCGTTGCGCAAGAGCAGGTGATGCAGGTGTCCGCGGTCCGCGCTCGTCACCGCGTGCACCACCTCGCCGAGCCGCAGGCCCGCGGCGCCGCGCGTCCGAAGGTGCAGGAGACCGCGGCGGATCACTGCGAGAATCGTGTCGAGCAGCGGCAGACCGAGCACCAGCAGCGGCACGATCAGCGCGACGGCGGCGGGCGACTTCTGATACGAGGCCAGCGCCAGGACGGCCGTGAGATATCCGATCGAGAGCGCGCCCGCGTCACCGAGGAAGATCCGCGCGGGCGGGAGGTTGAACCGCAGGAACCCGGCCAGGGCGCCGGACAACGCGAGCGCCGCGATCACCGGCACGGTCGTGCCGTTCTGGTTCGCGAGCAGGAAGACGGTGAGCGCCGTGATCACCGAGACTCCCGCGGTGAGGCCGTCGATGCCGTCGATCAGATTGAACGCGTTCGCGACGATCACGATCCAGAGCACGGTCACGACGAACGAGACCGGCGCCGCCGCGGAGAGGAAGAACTCGAAGGGGAGCTCGATCGAGCCGACGCGGAAGCCCATCGCCCAGGTGAGCGCGGCGATCGCGATCTGGCCGGCGAGCTTGTGCAGCGGGCGCATGTCGTACAGGTCGTCCCAGACGCCGAGCGCGACCATCAGGCCCGCACCCAGACACAGCGCGCCGAGTGACGCGTAGCCGAAGAGCGCCTCCCGAACCGGCGCCACGAACGGCGCGAGCGCGAGCAGACCCAGCACGATCGACGCGAACACCGCGACACCGCCGAGCATCGCGACCGGCAGCTTGTGAGCCTTGCGCGCCGTCGGGTGATCGAGGAAGCCGTGCGCCGTCGCGAAGCGGATCGTCGCGGGCGTCAGCGCGAGCGCGAGCAGCCAGGGAACGATCAGGATCGCTGCGAATGTCAGCATCGCGCTCGCGCCTCCGATCGCCCTCGCAACGCCTCAGCGGCTGCCGGTGCCGTAGGCGCTCGCGTACGGGACCTCGCTGCTGTCGCAGCGATTCAGCACCACGCCCAGCACCTTGCTCGCGTCGAGCCGCTCGAGCGCCGACTCGACCTCGTCGCGCGGCGCGCTGCCCGCGCCCACCACGAAGAGCGCCCCGTCGCAGAGATCGACCAGCGTGACGGTGTCGGGCAGTCCGAGCACCGGCGGCGCGTCGAAGATCACGGTGTGGAAGCGCGTGTGCAGCTCGGCGACGAGCTCCGACATCGCGCGCGACGCCAGGAGCTCCGATGGCGCGGTCGGCATGGCGCGCACCGGCAGGACCATGAGTCGCGTGTCGGGCACCGCAATCAACGCCTCGTCGAGCTTCGCGTCGCCTTCGAGCACCTCCGCGAGACCCACTGGGCTCGCGCCGCCGAACACCTTGTGCAGCCGCGGCGTGCGCAGATCGGCGTCGACCAGGCAGGTCGCGCCCTCGCGCTCGAGCCCGAAGCTGAGCGCGAGATTCGCGGAGGTCGTCGTCTTTCCCTCGCTCGGGCGCGTCGACGTGATCACGATGCTGCGCAGCTCGCGCGTCCTCCGCAGCGACTGGATGCGCGCGCGCAGGGTCCGGTACTCCTCGGAGAGCGTCGACTCGCCGATCGAGAGCGGGCCGCCTCGCGGTCGGGCCGCGCCACGGCGGAGCTGGAGGCGCGCGCGCCAGCTCGGCTTCGGCTGAGGCGGGGGCTGCGGCGCGCGCGGCGCTGCAACCTCGATCGGCGCGTTCGCGACGTCGGGCGCGGCGGATGCGCCTCTGCGCATCTGCTCCGCCTTCTGTAGCGCGTCGTGGATCTTGCCCATGTTCTTCGAACCTCCGTCGAGCTACAGCTCGGCTTCGGGAGACGATGCGCGCCGGCGCCAGAGCCGCCGCAGGAATCCGGGTCGTGTCTCGGCGCGGGCGGCGCGCCGCTCTCGCACGGGAGCGTCCACCACGGGTTGCGCATCGAGACCGAGATCGCGCGCGGCCTCCTCGACCATCTGCGCGGAAATGCGCAGCGACTGGCGGGAGAATCCGACGATCAGCGCATTGTCGCAGAGCACGTTGATGATGCGCGGGATCCCGTGCGAGAAGCGGTACACGGCGCGCTCGGCCGCGGCGGTGAAGGCGTCGCCGCGCGGATGTCCCGCCACGAGCTGGCGCTCGCGCATGTACGACGCGGTCTCCTGCACGTGCAGCGCGCGGATCGAGTGACGCAGCTCGACCCTCTGGCGCAGCTGCCGCAGGCGCGGCTGAGAGAGCTTCTCGGTGAGCTCCGGCTGTCCGACCAGCATGATCTGCAGGAGCTTCGACTGCGGCGTCTCGAGGTTCGAGAGCATGCGGATCTCCTCGAGCAACGCCTCGGAGAGATTCTGCGCCTCGTCGACGATCAGGAGCGTCTGCCCGCCCTTCGTGAGCCGGTCGATCAGATAGTGATTCAGCCGCGAGAGCACAGCGCTCTTCCGGAAGGGCACGACGGGCTCGAGGTCGAGCTCCTCGAAGAGGATCGCGAACAGGTCTTCGGCCTCGAGCGCGGTGTTGAAGATGTACGCGGTCTGCACGCCCGGTCCGAGCTTCGCGAGCAGTGCGTTCAGGATCGTGGTCTTGCCGGTGCCGACCTCTCCGGTGAGGGTGATGAAGCCTTTGCGCTCCTGCACCGCGTAGACGAGCGTCGCCAGCGCCTCCGCGTGTCCCTCCGACATGTAGAGGAAGCGCGGATCGGGATTTACGCGGAACGGGTCCGCGTCGAAACCGAAGAAGGCGTTATACACGCGCCGCTCCGAAGCCCGGCAACCGGAAGCGCCGTGCGGCGCGCGCGCCGAGCGAGACCTCGGGAACGGCCGCGAGGACCGGCAGGCCCAGCGAGTTCTGAACGTCCATGACGCTGTGGAAGCTGCGGTCGCTCATCTCGCGCAGGACCAGGAGGGCCAGCCCGAGCATCATCCCGAGGACGGTGCCGGCGACGAACCAGACCGGGCGATTGGGGCTGATCGGCGAGGTCGGGATCTCCGCCGACTCGACGACCCGGAAGCGCTCGCCTTTGTTGTTCTTCTCGATCGTCTGGCCGATCTCCGCGTCGACCATCTTGAGCTGGAGCGTCCGGATCGCCTCGTTGGTATTCTTGTACTGCTGGTCGAGGTGGTCGAGCTCGGCCGCGCGCCGCGGCGTGTTCTCGATGCGCTGCTCGTACTCGGCGATGTCGGCCTTGAGCCGCTCCACGTCGCCGGTCATCACGTTCGCGTCGACCTCGTAGTCGCGCAGCTTGTCGCGCATGATCAGCTCGTCGCGCGACGCCGCGGCCGGCTCGTCTTCCTTCAACGCGATCAGCTCTTCGAGCTGCATCAGCTCGGCGCGCGACTGGATCACGTCGGGGTGCTTCTCGGTCTTGCCCTGGGAGAGCAGCGAGTTGAGCGTGAGCTCGACCGTCCGCTTCCGGAGGCTCGGGTCGCTGTCGTCGGTGAGGCTGGCCTTGCGCATCTCGTTGATCGACATCGTGAGCAGGCGGACGTGGTCGCGCGCGGTCTCGAGCTTCGACTCGGTCGAGGCCAGATCGGTGCGGTTGCGGTCGAGCCGATCGCGGTTCAGCTGGAGCTGCTCGGGCAGCTCGCCCTGGAAGTTCTCCTTGTAGTCCGTGATCTGCCGGGCGACGTCCGCGAGGTCCGCGCGGTTCTTCTGGAGCTGCTGCTCGAAGAACTCCATGGTGCCTTCGGCCAGGCTCGTGCGGTCGCGCAGGTTGGCCGAGATGAAGTCGCGCGCCAGGCGGTTCGCGACCTCGGCGGCGGTCTTGGGGTTCGAGTCGCGGAACCCGATCCGGAAGGAGTTCAGCTCGACCGGCTTGCGCGGATCGATGATCGCGGGTGGCAGCGGATCGATCGAGATCTTTTCGCGCACCGCCTCTACCTGCTCCTCGCGCGCCGTGGTTGCGCCCTCGAAGAGCTTCTCGCCGTCGATGATGCTCGAGAGACTGTCCCTCGCGAGCAGCTGGAGCTTCAGGCTCTCGAAGCGCGTCTCCGTGTCGGCCGCGATCGTGTTCGGGGCCAGCTTGTCGGGGATCACGGGCGGCTCGACCGTGACCGTGGCGACCGCCTCGTACTGCGCGGGCAGCGCCAGGGCGAGCACGAGCGAGGCGATCACGCCTACGCCGGTGGGTACGAGGAACCACATGCGGCGTCGCCGCAGTACCCCGTAGATGTCGCCGAGGCTCAGCCCGGCGTCGTTCTGCATGTCCCTGGCGGCCATCTCAGATCCTCTCTCCCAAGCGCGGATCGCGCTGGCATGGGGCGAGACACACGGCAACCCCGGCGTTCGGACCGGGGACCGCTCGGGCGGCCATCATGCCACAAGTGTGCCAATGGCCTGGATACCCAAGGCGCCCGGTTCGGGGGGCGGTGGGAAGATGGCTACATATTACGAGAAGCGCACGGGCCTCGCGGAGGGGGGCCCCTACCGGCGCTCTACTCGCCCAGCCCGCATTCCTTGATCTTCTGCAGGAGGGTCTTGTACGAGACCTCCAGGATCCGCGCGGCTTTCTTGCGGTTCCAGTTGGTCTGGTAGAGCACGCGCTTGAGGGCCTCGCGCTCGGCGTCCCGGGCAGCCCGGCGGCCGATGTCGCGCAGGGAGACCGCCTCAGCTTCGGCCTCGGCGCCGGAAGCAGCCGGGCGACCGGCCGGAGCCGCACTGGACTCCACCCGGGCGCTCGGGCCAGGCGCTCCAAAGACTTCGTCTGCGATCGCATCTTCGCTCTGTAGGACGACGATGCGCTTCACCATGTTCTCGAGCTCGCGCACGTTTCCGGGCCAGCTGTAGGAGAGGAACCCGCGCATCAGCCGTTCGGAGATGGCGTTGCGCTGGCGACCGTACTTGGCGCTGTACATCTCGAGGAAGTAGTCGACCAGCACGGGGATCTCTTCCACGCGGTCCCGGAGCGGCGGCACGAACACGTTCACGACGTTCAGCCGGTAGTAGAGGTCCTCGCGGAAGCTGCCCTTCCGGACCATGTCCTCGAGATTGCGGTTGGTCGCGGCCAGCACCCGCACGTCGACGTGGACGTCCACGTCGCCGCCCAGCCGCGAGAACTCGCCGTCTTGTAGAACCTGCAGCAGCTTCGCCTGGAGCTTCGGGCTCATCTCCCCGATCTCGTCCAGGAACATCGTCCCGCCGCTCGCGACCTCGAACTTGCCCGCTTTGCGGGAGGACGCGCCGGTGAAGGCGCCGCGCTCGTAGCCGAACAGCTCGCTCTCGAGCAGCTCCTCGGGCAGCGCCGCGCAGTTCACCTTCACGAAGCGCTGCTCGCGCCGGGTCGAGAGCTCGTGCGTCGTCCGCGCGACGACCTCCTTGCCGACGCCGCTCTCGCCGTGGATCAGGATGGTGACGTCGGCGTCGGAGACCTGCTCCAGGATCTCCCGGATCCGGGTCATCTTCTCCGACGCCCACAGGAAGCTCGTGCGCTCGCGCGCCTCGTGCGCGCGCAGGCGTTCGCGCAGGTCGTCGCGGTCGCCCTTCAGGTTCTCGATCTCGAGCACCTTCTTGAGCGCGATCTCGAGCTCTTCCTCTTCGAAGGGCTTGTTGATGTAGTCGGCCGCGCCCAGGTTCATGGCGTCGACCACGGTGCCGGCCTTGCCGACGACCGAGAGCATGATCACCGGGACCTCGGGCATGAGCTGCTTGATCTTGCGCAGGGTCTCGATGCCGTCGATGCCCGGCATCATCACGTCGAGCACCACCACGTCGGGGCGCGCGCCGTCGTTGAGCAGCGCCATCGCCTTCAGGCCGTCCTCGGCCACGAGCACGTCGTAGCCCTTCATGGGCAGGAGGTTCTTCAGGTACGTGCGGATCACCTCGGCGTCGTCGACGACGAGGATCTGCTTGCGCTGCGGGACGGTGCGCGGGGTTCCGGGTCGGGTCATGAAATCCTCGATCTCTCGCTCGGGAGCGTCACGCGAAACAGCCCGTGGCCAAGACCCGGCACCGCCTCGATGCGGCCGCCGTGGGCCGCAACGATGCGCCGGCAGATCGCGAGCCCGAGGCCCACCCCGCCGGACGCGACGCCTGGCGACCCGTGGCCCTGGACGAACGGCAGGAAGATGCGCTCGATGTCCGCGGCGCTGACGCCCGGCCCGTCGTCGGCGACGGCGATCTGCACGACCGCGCCCTCGTCGAGCTCGGCGAGGTCGGTGGCGACGTGAACGCGGCCGCCCTCGGGCGAGAACGCCGCGGCGTTCGCGAGCAGGTTCACGAAGACCTGCTCGAGCCGCTCGGGGTCGCCGACGAGCTCGTCGGGTGAAGCGTGCAGCTCGCACTCGACCTTCACGCCGCGGTCCGCGAGCAGCGGACGGGCCGTGCGGACTGCGAGCGCCACGACCTCGTGCAGGCGCAGCGGCTTGCGTGCGCTCGGCAGCGCCTCGCCCTCGCGTGCGAGCTCGAGCAGGTTGTCGAGCAGCGGCGCGACGCGTTCGATCGCGCGCCGGGCCTCGCGCACGAAGCTCCAGTGCTCGGGCTCGAGCAGGCGGTCGCGCTCTCCGCCGAGCCAGCGCAGGTAGCCGCGCACCGCCGTCACCGCCGTGCGGATCTCGTGCTCGATCATGCCGATCTGCTCGCCTGCGAGCGCTTCCCCCGCCGGCACCGGGATGTCGCGCTGCGCGCTCGCCAGCCGCCAGACCTCGCGTTCGAGCCGGCTCTCGCGCTCGCGGTCGAGCACGAGGAAGAGGCCCTCCGAGACGCGCCGCAGCGAGATCGGCCGCAGGCGACCCTGCAGGTCGCGGAGCTGAAAGCCGTCGCCCGTCTCGAGCGCCTCGAGCGGGCGGTCCCCAGGGTCGACGAAGAGCTCCGCCAGCGCGCGACCCCGCAGCTCGTCCGCGGGCAGCCCCGCCAGCCGGCCCAGCGCCGCGTTCGCGGCCACCACCCGGTCGCCAGCCACCCGCACCAGGCCCCGGTCGAGAGCGTCCAGCAGGGCGGGCCATTCGTCCGAAGCAATCAAGTCTGGAGCGAGCAGCGCGGTCTCTGGCGTCATCTCGCTCCTTTTCGGCAGCACGGGCGCACAGCTTACCCAAGAGTGAACCTTTTCTTCTCTCCAGATGCGCCGCTGGTGGCGGGTCCGGCCCTCGCTGGCGTCCGGCGGCGCCTCTGGGCATGATGGCCTGCGGTGGCTCATGCGAAGGCGGACGAGCGCGCGCGGCTCGACGAGCTGCGGAAGCAGATCGAGCTCCACAATCGCCGCTACCACGTGCTGGACGACCCCCTCATCTCGGACGCGGAGTACGACCGGCTCTTCCGGGAAGCGCTCGAGATCGAGGGGCGCCACCCCGACTGGGTGACACCCGATTCGCCCACGCAACGGGTCGGCGGAGCGCCGGCCGCGGGCTTCCGGTCCGTGGAGCACGCCGTGCCGATGCTCTCGCTCGACAACGCGATGCGCCCCGAAGAGCTCTTGGCGTTCGACGCGCGGGTGCGCCGCTACCTCGGGACGTCCGAGGAGCTCGCCTACACCGCCGAGCCGAAGTACGACGGCGTCGCGGTCGAACTCGTGTACGAGAAAGGGGTGTTCTCGCTCGGCTCCACGCGCGGGGACGGCCGCACCGGGGAGGACGTGAGCCACAACCTGCGCACCGTGCGCACCATCCCGCTGCGCCTGCTCGGCGAGCGCGTGCCGCCGCTGCTCGAGGTGCGCGGGGAGGTGCTGATGCCGCTCGTGGAGTGGAGGCGCCACAACGAGGAACGGCGCGCGGTCGGCCTCGAGGTCTTCGCGAACCCGCGCAACTCCACCGCGGGGACCCTCCGCCAGCTCGACCCGCGGATCGCTGCCGCGCGTCCGCTCGAGTTCTTCGTCTACGGCATCGGCCGCGGCGAGGAGGCGCTCGGAGCGAAATCGCAGCGCGAGCTCGGCGCTCGGCTCCACGACCTCGGCTTCCGCGTCGACCCGCGCCGCGAGGCGAGCGTCGGCATCGGCGGCGTGCTGGCCTTCCACGAGCAGCTCGAGCGCGACCGCGACGCGCTGCCGTACGAGATCGACGGCACCGTGGTGAAGGTCGACGAGTTCGCGCTGCAGAAGCGCCTGGGCACCTTGAACCGGTCGCCGCGCTGGGCGATCGCGTTCAAGTTCCCGCCGCGGCAGGAGACCACGCGCGTGCGCGCGATCGAGGTCTCCGTCGGGCGCACCGGCACGCTCACGCCCGTCGCCGTGCTCGATCCAGTGGGGATCGGCGGCGTCACGGTCGAGCACGCGACGCTCCACAACCAGGACGAGATCGAGCGCCTCGACGTGCGCATCGGCGACACGGTCTTCGTGGAGCGCGCCGGCGACGTGATCCCGAAGGTGGTGAAGGTCGTGCGCGAGCTGCGGCCGCCCGACACCGTGCCGTTTCGCCTGCCCGAGGCCTGCCCCGTCTGCGGCGAGCCCGTCGTCCGCGCCGAAGGCGAGGTCGCGCTGCGCTGTCCGAACCGACGCTGTCCCGCGAAGCTGCGCGAGCGCGTGCGCCACTTCGCGAGCCGCGGCGCGCTCGACGTCGACGGCCTCGGCGAGAAGCTCGTCGACCAGCTCGTCGACTCCGATCGCGTGAAGGTCCCCTCGGACCTGTTCTCGCTCACGGCCGAGGAGCTCGGCGGCCTCGAGCGCATGGGCGAGAAGTCGGCGCGGAACCTCGTCGAGGCGCTCGAGCGCGCGAAGGACGTCCCCGCCGCGCGCTTCCTCTACGCGCTCGGCATCCGGCACGTCGGCGAGCGGGTCGCGGCGGTGCTCGCGCGCGCCTTCCCGGATCTCGACCGGCTCGCGAACGCGAGCCACGAAATGCTCGAAGCCGTGGACGAGGTCGGGCCGACGATCGCGGAATCCGTGCGGCTCTGGCTCGACGATCCGGACAATCGCGCGGAGTTCGACCGGCTGCGCGCGATCCTGCGCATCGAGAGCGCGCCCGCGCTCGAGCTCACCGCGAGCTCCACGCTCGCGGGCAAGATCGTGGTCATCACCGGCACGCTCTCCGAGCCCCGCGCGACCTGGAAGGCGCGCTTCGAAGCCGCCGGCGCGAAGGTGACGGACTCCGTCTCGAAGAAGACGAGCTTCCTGCTCGCCGGAGAGAACGCGGGCTCCAAGCTCGAGAAGGCGCGCGAGCTCGGCGTGCGCACGATCGACGAAGCGGAGGCCTCTCGGCTGGTCGCGGAGGGCGTTCCGGGCTGAGCGCTCCTCAGCCTCCGCGCTTCGCGCGCGCGAGCACGCGCGAGTAGGCGTCGCTCCTGGCCAGGCCGGTGTCGTGCGCGAGCTGGCGCGCGGCATCGCGGGACGAGAGGCCGGATGCGAGCAACCGGTCCGCCGCCGCGTCGATGTCCTCGGCCGAAGCGGCGGAGACCTCGTCGGCGTCGGGTCCTTCGATCGCGATCGTGAGCTCGCCGCGGAGCTCCTCCAGCGCGATCTCGCCGAGCCGTCCGCGCAACACCGTTTCGTGGAGCTTGGTGAGCTCGCGCGCGAGCGCGACGCGTCGAGGACCCAGCGCCGCGTGCAGATCCGCGAGCGTCGCGGCTGCGCGGTTCGGCGCCTCGAAGAGCACGAGCGTCCCCGGGAACGCCGCGAGCGCAGCGAGCGTTCGCGCGCGCTCGGCGCCTTTGCGCGGCAGGAAGCCCACGAACGCGAAGCTCCGCGTCGCGAAGCCGCTGGCGACGAGCGCCGCGAGCACGGCCGAAGGCCCGGGGACCGGAACGACCGCGATGTCCGCGTCGAGCGCCGCGCGCACCAGGCGTTCCCCGGGATCCGAGACCAGCGGCGTCCCGGCGTCGGAGACCAACGCGATCGAATCGCCGCGCTGCAGGCGCAGCAGGAGCTCCGGCACGCGCTTCGCCTCGTTGTGCGCATGCAGCGAGACGCGCGGCGTGGTGATCTGGAAACGCTGGCAGAGCAGCGCCGTGTGGCGTGTGTCCTCGCACGCGATCAGCGCGACCTCCCGCAGCACGCGCTGCGCGCGCGGCGAGAGGTCCTCGAGATTGCCAATCGGCGTGGCGACGACGTAGACCGTTCCGCTCGTCTCGGATACCGTCACCTCGCCTCACCCCGAAGACGAGGCACCCCCATGTCCGGCGATTCAGGGAGCACGCGCGGCCACCATCGCGCCGGCGGCCACAACCGCGCGCGCGGCGCGGCGGGCGAGGCGCTCGCGGCGCGCCATCTCGAAGGGCTCGGTTTCCGCATCGTCGCGCGCAACGTACACCTCCGGCACGCGGAGCTCGACCTGATCGCGATCGAGGGCGCGGCGCTGGTCTTCGTCGAGGTGCGCCTGCGCGCGAGCGCGCGCTTCGGCACGGCCGCCGAGTCGGTCGACGCGCGCAAGCAACGCCGGATCGCGCGCGCCGCCGCGGAGCTGCTGGCGCGCGGAGGCCTGCCGCGCCACGCGCGCGTGCGCTTCGACGTGGTCGCGATCGACGCCGGCGCCACGCCGCCCGCGGTGACACACTTTCGAGACGCCTTCACGGCGGACTTCCGGGACCGCTTCTAGAGCGCGAAGCTCTTGCTGGCGTGCTCGGCCCAGGGCTCGGATGCGGTCACGACCTGGATCACCTGGACCACCGATGCGAGGCGCTTGAACGCGCGCGCGAGCGCACGCCGCTCGTTGTCGTCGCGCGCCGGCAGGTCGGGGCCGATCAGCAGCGGAACGCGGCGGTCGGTCGCGAGCGACTCGAGCAGCGCCAGCTGCACGGCCAGGCGGACGAGCTCGCGCTCGCGTTCGGGAAGACCGTCGAAGGGCAGCTCCTCGCGCGCGGCGCCGCGCAGCATCCAGAGACCCGTGTCCGAGGCGCGCGCGTTCGTGAACGTGCCCGCGGAGAGCGCACGGAGATACACCGGCAGAACGGGGCCGAGCCGGGCGCGCACCTCCGACTCGCTGCGGCCCAGCACGCGCGCCGCCGCGGCGACGAGCGCCTCGGGCCCCTGGGCCGCGGGCGTGGCGTCGCGCTCGAGCTCGGGGTCCTCGTCGGGCTTCTCGTCGAGCTCGACCGCGGTGTCGGCCTCGATTGCCTGCAGCTCTTCCGCGCTTCGGATCGGCGGCTTCTCGAAGCTCTCGAGCGGAGCGTCGGCCGGCAGCGGCGGCACCTCCGCCGGCAGCGCGAGCAGCGCGTCACGTGCGGCGCGCACGGCCAGGCTCGAGTCCGTGCTGCCGCGCGCCTGCTCGAGCCGCGCGAGCCGGTCGCGCGCCTCGGCCGGGTAGCGGTCCGCGAGCGCCTCGAGGCGGCGCTTCTGGTCCTCGGCGCGCTCGAGCTGCTCGACGAAGCGACGACCGGCCGCAGCGAGACCCTCGAGCGAGTCGACGCCCAGCGCGAGCATGATGCCGCGGACCAGCGCACCTTCGGTCTCGAAGCGCCGCTCCGCGGTGCGCTCGCGCACGCGCAAGGTCGCGAGCAAGCTCTCGACCCGGCCGAGCTGCGAGCGGGCGAGGCGCGTGGCCGCGAGCGCGACGAGCAGCGCCAGGATGCCCGCGGTCGCGAGCGCGTACCCGGCCGGATACCCCACCGCCCCCGCGCCGCCCCCGGCCGCGCCGAGCGCGAGCCCGATCGCGATCGGCACGATCTGGCGGCGCGGCGAGAGCCGCAGGCGCGCGCGTTCCGCGAGCAGGTCGTGGCGTTGATCCTCGATCACCGCGCGTTCCTCGTCGCGCTCCGCGGCGAGCGTGCGGAACTGCGCGATCCGCACGTCGAAGTCCTCGACCACGTCTGAGAGCGCTGCGTTCTTCTCGAGCTCCGCGAGCGTCGTCTTGTGCGCGCGCTCGAGCTGCGTGAGCTCTTCGTCCAGCGCGCGCAGCTCTCGCAACCGGCCTTCGTCACGCGTGCGCTCGGTGACCGAGGCGGCCAGCGCGATCTCGAGCATCTTCTCCAGACGCGCGCGCTCGCTCGCGAGTCCGCGCACCGCCTCCTCGCGCGCGGCGACGTGCCGCGCGCGCTCCTCCGCGCGTTGCGCCAGACGCGGGTCCGGCAGCGCGACCGGGGGCGGGACCGGCTTGGGCGGCGGTGCCGCGGGCGCCGCGCGCCGAGTGGGCAGCAGCGGGTCGGCCTTCTCAGCCCGCTCGACCGGCGCCGCTGCGAGGCCGAAGACGTGCAGCCGATCGAACTCGTCGGCCGGCGGCAGGCCGACGGCCAGCAGGTACTCCTCGATCTCGTGCGCGTCGCTGGAGAGCGACTTGTAGCCCGCGCCACGCACCTCGTGCCGGCCGAGCGAGACCCGCCCGCGCGCGAAGTCGGCCGCGATCAGGCAGGCGTCGGAACGCAGCGCGAGGGTCAGCACCGCCCTGCCCTGGGAATCGAGCTTGGCGGCGCGCTCGCTCTCGGGGTGCAGGAGCGCGCACGTGATCGCGACGAGCTTGCGCGCCGTCGGCAGATCGGAAAGACGCAGTACGGTGTAGCCGGGATCGAGACCGAGCTGGTGATCGCCGGTCGGCGCGGAGAGGCCGCGAAGCTGGATCCCGTGGATCCTCATGCGTCCGGAGTCGTCCCTTCATCCTTGCCGGCCGGCTTCGCGACCGCGGCAGCCACGGTGGCGAAGGTGTCGCGCTCGCGGATGCGCGCCGCCTTGCCCGACAGGTCGCGCAAGTAGGTGAGCCGCGCGCGGCGCACGCGCCCGCGCGCCTTCACCTCGATCTTCGCGATCGCGGGGGAATGCAGCGGGAAGATGCGCTCCACGCCCACGCCGTAGGAGACCTTGCGCACGATGAAGCTCGACGAGGCCCCCGCGCTTCGGCGCTGCAGGACGACCCCCTCGAACACCTGGATGCGCTCCTTGTCGCCTTCCTTGATCCGCACGTGCACGCGCACCGTGTCTCCCGGGCGGAACTCGGGCTGGTCCTTCAGGTTCTGGTCGTCGACCCCATGGATCTGTCTCATCGCTTCGCTCCCTTGGATTCGAGGAGATCGGGGCGGCGCTCGCGCGTGAGCCGTTCGGCTTCTTGCGCGCGCCAGCGCTCGATCTCTGCATGGTTGCCCGAGAGCAGAAGCTCGGGCACTTCGCGGCCGCGAAACTCGCGCGGGCGCGTGTACAACGGGTATTCGAGCAGACCCTCCGAAAAGGAGTCCGCCTCGGGCGAGATCGGGTTGCCGACCACACCCGGCACGAGCCGCGTGACCGCTTCGGTGACGACCAAGGCCGCGAGCTCCCCCCCTGCGAGGACATAGTCCCCGATCGAGAGCGGCTGCGCACCCGTGAGCCCGAAGATTCGCTCGTCGAAGCCGGCATATCGACCGCAGAGCAGGACGATCTGAGGGACGGTCGCGAGCTCGCGCGCCAGCGCCTGGTCGAAGCGGGGGCCGCGCGGGCAGAGCGCGAACACGCGCGCCCCGGGGCTCGCGACCGCCTCGACCGCGGCCACCACCGGCTCGCACTTCAGGACCATTCCGTCGCCGCCGCCGAACGGGGCGTCGTCGACCGTGTGGTGCCGATCGGTCGAGAAGGCGCGCAGGTCCCGGACCCGCACGTCGACCACGCCCTCGCGCCGGGCCTGGCCGAGCAGCGACCCCTTCAGGAAGTGCTCCACGAGGTCGGGGAAGATCGTGACGATGTCGATGCGCGGTCCGGCGCTCATCGCCCGGCCTCGGACAGGAGCTCCGCCGGCGGGTCGAGCCAGAGCTCACCGAGCTCGCGCTCGAGCCGGACGATCAGGCCGTCGACCACCGGCAGCAGCAGGTCCGGTCGGCCCTGCGTGCGGAGCACCAGCACGTCGTTGGCCTTCGTCGACAGGATCTCGGCGACCTTGCCCAGGGCAGTGCCGTCGGCCGACCGGGCCGAGAGCCCGATCAGATCGCGCCAGTAGAACTCGCCGGCAGGCAGCGGCCGGATCGCGTCGGGCGGGACGAGCAGGGTCGCGTCGGCCCAGGCGAGCGCTCGCTCCCGCGAGTCGACGCCCTCGAGCCAGAGCCGGACCCGCGCACGCCCGCCCGTTGCGGGCCCCACGGGCTCGGCGCTCTCGACGCGGAAGGGGATCGTGCCCGGAACGCCGCGGAGGGAGACGGTCGAGCAGTCGAGGAGGTTTGCCGGGTCGTCGCTATGAAGCGCGACGAGCAGGCCGCCGTCCAGGCCGAACGGCCGGAGCACACGTCCGAGCTCGACCCAGCCCCGGCCCGCGACGCCGGGCGCCGCTGCGATCTCGTTCGCGCTCCCGCTCGCTGCCACGGCTCAATCCCGATCTTCCTCGTCCTCGTCGCCCTCTTCGCCCTCTCCGTCCTCGTCATCCTCGCCGTGACCGGCGATGTCGAGGTCCCACCCCTCGCCGCTGATCGCGAGCAGGGTGCGGATCGCCTTCGCGGTCTTGCCGCGTCGGCCGATGATCTTGCCGACGTCGTCGGGGGCGAGCCGGAGCTCGATCACGCGGTCCTCGGCGGCGTGGACCTCGACCTCTTCGGGCTCCTCGGCCAGGGAGCGCGCGATGAAGTTCACGAGCTCCTTCATCAGCCTGCCTGGCTCGCAGCCGGCGCGGCGGCCGCGCGCTTCTGGCGGCGGACGAGCGAAGCGACCGTGTCGGAGAGCGTGGCGCCCTTCTCGATCCACTTCGCGAGCGCTTCCTCGCGGATCTGGACCGAGCCCGCGCCCAGCGGGTCATACGTGCCGACCTGCTCGATCACCCGGCCCTGGCGCTTCTTGCGCGAGTCCATGACGACGATGCGATAGGACGGGTGGCTCTTCGCACCGGTGCGATAAAGACGAACTGTGACCATGGAAGTACTCCGAGGGCGGCGAGCAGGCTCGGCCCGGACGAGCGAGGAGGCGAAGCTATAAGGGCTTCTCGCGGGCGTCAACCGGCGCCGTACGGGCGGCGTCCTTTTCGCGGGAGCACTGGTCGCAGGCGTAACGCACCACATGGCGCATTCCGAGGCGATCGTACCCGACATCCAAGGCGACCCGGCGCACGCGGACCGCGTCGGTGCCGCAGAAGTCGCACTTCAGCGTGATCACCTTGCGCTTGGCCATCGTCGGCGCGGACGTTAGCACCGTCGGGTACGATGGCGAGGTGCCGCGCAGCGACGATCCCCGACGCAGCTCGACCCGCCGCCCTGGCCTGGGGCCGGGGCGCCGGCGCGGTCCCGCCGAATCGATGGCGGACCTGCTGCCGCGCCTGCTCGAGGAGGTGGGCCTGGGCGCGACCGCGCAGGCCATCCAGGTGATCCACGCCTGGGACGAGGCGCTGGGCCCGACCTTCCGCGCCCATTGCCGCCCGGACGGAGTCCGAAACGGCGTGATCCACGCGCGCGTCCGCGACTCCTCGTGGATGCAGCGCCTGCAGCTCGAGAAGCCGCGCATCTTCGCCCGCCTGCGCGACCTGCTCGGCGACGAGGCGCCCCAGGACATGAGGCTGCGGATCGGGTCGCTGGACTAGGTGCTCGCGGCCGACGCGCGCTCGAGCTCCGCGAACGGGATCGCGCCCGCGCGCAGGAGGGACAGCGCGCCGCGGTCCGAAACGGCGACGACCGTGGAGGGCGCGAGGCCCGAGGCGGGGTCGCCCGCCAGGATCGCAAGATCGGGACCGAAGGCTCGCGCGATCTCGGCCGGGCTCGCGCACGGCGGCTCGCCGCTGCGGTTGCAGCTGGTCGAGACGATCGGGCTCGCGGCGGCGCGCGCGAGCGCCGCGGCCGCGGGATGCGGCGAGCAGCGGAAACCGACACCGAGAAGTGTGCGCACGCCCGCGAAGCGCGGGTCGGAGACCGGCACCACCAGCGTCAGCGGCCCCGGCCAGAAGCGCGCCGCGAGCAGCGCCGCGGTGCGCGGGAGCGGCGCCGTGTGGCGCGCGAGCGCGCTCGCGTCGGGCACCAGCACCGAGAGCCCCTTCTCGGCCTCGCGTCCCTTCAGCGCGAACAGCCGCGCCAGCGCATCGGGCGAGAACGCGTCGGCGCCCAGGCCGTAGACCGTCTCGGTCGGGTAGGCGACGAGCTCGCCGCGCCCGAGCCGGCGCACGGCTTCGTCGAGCGCGACGATCACGCGCCGGGGGCGCGCAGCACCGGACCGCCGATGTCGTGCCGGTAGCGCGATCCCTCGAAGCGGACACGCGCCGTGAGCTCGTATACGCGCGCGCGCGCCGCCTCGAGCGTCGCACCGCGCGCGGTCACGCCGACGACCCTTCCGCCCGCGGTCTGCCAGCGACCGCCGACCTTCCGCGTGCCGGCGTGAAACACCTTTGCGTCGGCAAGGCCCTCGAGCTCGGCGAGCCCGCTGATCTCGAGCCCGGTCTTGAAGGCGCGGGGATACCCCTCGCTGGTCACCACCACGCACACGGCCGGCTCGCCGAAGCGGACCGGCGGCGGCTCGCCGGGCAGCCGCCCCTCGGCTGCGCCGACGAGCAACGGAACCAGATCCGACTCGAGCCGGAAGAGCAGCGCCTGCGTCTCCGGGTCGCCGAAGCGCGCGTTGTACTCGATCACGCGCGGTTGTCCCTCGTCGATCATCAGGCCCACGAAGAGCACGCCGCGGAACGGCCGGCCCTCGGCGCGCATGCCCGCCACCGTCGGGCGGACGATCGTCTCCGCGATCTCTCGCTCGAGCCGCGCATCGATCGGGCCCGCGGGCGAGTACGCGCCCACGCCGCCCGTGTTCTCGCCGAGGTCGCCCTCGAGCGCGCGCTTGTGATCCTGCGCGTGGGAGAGCACGACGAAGCGCTCGCCGTCGCAGAGCGCGTAGAAGCTCGCCTCGACGCCGGACAGGCGCTCCTCGATCACGACCTCGGCGCCCGAGTCGCCGAAGCGCCGCTCGCGCATGACCTCGCCGATCGCGCGCAGCGCCTCGTCGGGCCCCGCGCAGACCGTGACGCCCTTCCCCGCCGCGAGGCCGTCGGCCTTCACCACGCACGGGCCGCCGAGCGCGCGCACGTGCGCCTCGGCCGCGTCGGCGGAGTCGAAGCTCGCGTAGCCCGCGGTGGGGATGTCGTGCCGCGCCATGAACTCCTTGGCGAAGCGCTTGCTCGACTCGAGCTGCGCGGCGTCGGCGCTCGGCCCGAACACCGCCACGCCTGCGTCGCGCAGGCGATCGGAGATGCCGGCAGCGAGCAGGTCCTCGGGGCCGACGACCACCAGCGAGACGCCTTCCCGCTTCACGAGCTCGAGCACCGCGCGCGCATCGCCCGGGTCGATCGCCGCGATCCGCGCGTCGGCCGCGATGCCGTCGCTGCCCGGCGCGCAGAGCACCTCCTCGACGAGGGGGCTCTTCGCGATCGCCCAGGCCAGCGCGTGCTCGCGGCCGCCCGAGCCCAGGACGAGAACGCGCATGGCTTGCCTCCGATGAGGCCCCGATGTACGCGGGGCGCGGGCGAGAATCAAGTCGCGATGCGGGGCACGCGCGGTCCGATGCGCGCCAGGATCTCGTACGAGATCGTGCCGGCGGCGCGCGCGACCTCCTCGACCGGAATCGCGAGCTCGCCGCTGCGCCCGAAGATCAGCACCGCGTCGCCGGGCTCGACTCTTTCGCTGCCGCTGGCGGCCGCGGTCGCGAGATCGCACGACACGCGCCCGACCAGCGGCACGCGCCGCCCGCGCCAGCCGACCTCCATCCGCCCGCCGACCGCGCGGGGCAGGCCGTCGGCATAGCCGATCGCGAGCGTGAGGATGCGCGTGGTCTCGCGCGCGACGAACTCACCGCCGTAGCCGATCTTCGTCCCGGCCGGGACGGTCTTGGCGTGACAGACCCGTGCGAAGAGGCTCATGACGGGCTCGAGCGCGTTTCCGCCTTCGAGCGTCGGGTCGACGCCCCAGAGCCACAGCCCCACTCGCACCGCGTTGCAGCCGTCCGTCGCGCCGCGCGCGCTGCCGGCGGAGTTGTCGAGGTGGATCCAATCCGGCGCGAAGCCGGCGGCGCGCACCGCGGCCGCGAGCTCCCCGAAGCGAGCGCGCTGCCGCCCGGTCGCGTCCGAGCCGGCGTCCTCCGCCTCGGCCAGGTGGCTCATCACGCCCTCGAGCCGCACGCCCGGTGTCGCTGCCAGGCGCGCGAGGAACCCCGGCAGCTCATCGGGCGCGAGGCCGAGTCGTCCCATCCCCGTGTCGAGCTTCAGGTGGAAGGGCGCGGGCCGGCCCGCGCGTGCTGCCGCGGCCGCGAGCCAGCCGAGGCTCTCGACCCGGCTCACCACCGGCGTCACGTCGCGCGCGAGCGCCGCGTCCGCCTCGCCGGGCTCGAGCAGGCCGCCGAGCACCAGGATCGGCTCGCGCACGCCTGCGTCGCGGAGCTCCTCCGCCTCTTCGAGCGAGATCACCGCGAACGCGTCACAGCCGTCGGCGGCCAGCGCGCGTGCGACGGGCACCGCGCCGTGACCGTACGCACCCGCCTTGACGACCGCGATCACGCGGCGCCGCCCGACGCGTGCGCGGATCGCGCGCAAGTTGCGCACGAGCGCGCCCAGATCGATCTCCGCCCAGGCGCGCGTCTTCGCAGTCCGGCTCAAGCGCTTCAATCTAGGTGAGCTTTCCGCTAACGTCCCGCGCGTGAAGTACGTGCTGAACGGCGAATCGCACGAGACGCCGGACCCCCTCAGCGTACTCGACCTGCTGAGCCGCTTCGATCTGCGATCGCGGCGGGTCGCGGTCGCGATCAACGCCGAGGTGGTCCCGAAGTCGCGCTTCGCGGAGGTCTACGTCCGCGACGGCGACAAGGTCGAGGTGATCCACGCCGTCGGAGGTGGCGCTTGAGCTCGTCGTATCGCCTCGGGGACCTGGAGCTGCACTCGCGGCTGATCATCGGCACCGGGAAGTACAAGTCCTTCGAAGAGAACCGCCACGCTCTCGACGCCAGCGGCGCGGAGATGATCACGGTGGCGGTCCGGCGCCTGGATCTCTCGACGCGCAGCGCCGGCTCGCTGCTGGACTGGATCCCGCCCGACCGCTTCCACATCCTGCCCAACACCGCGGGGTGTACGACGGCGAACGAGGCGGTCACCACCGCGCGGCTCGCGCGCGAGCTGCTCGACACGAAGCTCGTGAAGCTCGAGGTGATCGGCGACCCCCGCACGCTCTTCCCCGACACGACCGCGACGCTCGAGGCCGCGCGCATCCTCGTCGCGGACGGCTTCACGGTCCTGCCGTACATCACCGACGACCCGGTCGCGTGCATGCGCCTCGAGGAGATGGGCTGCGCGGCGGTCATGCCGCTCGGCGCGCCGATCGGCTCGGGTCTCGGCATCCGCAACCCCGCCAACATCCGGATCATCCTCGAGAGCGTGTCGTGTCCGGTGATCGTCGACGCGGGCGTGGGCACGGCGTCTGACGCGGCCATCGCGATGGAGCTCGGCTGCACGGCGGTGCTGATGAACAGCGGAATCGCGGGCGCGAAGGACCCGATCAAGATGGCGCACGCGATGAAGCTCGCGGTGGAGGCCGGCCGCGCGGCCTACGAGGCCGGCCGCATGCCTCGGCGCCTGCACGCTCAGGCCTCGAGCCCCGAGCAAGGGCTGATCGACCTCTCGTGATCCCGCGCCTCTGCTTCATGAGCGACGGCGCCCGCGGCACCGGCGGACGCCCGCTCCTCGACGTGATCGAAGCACTCGCGCGCGGCGGCGTCGAACTCGTCGTGTTGCGCGAGCGCGATTGGACGGGAGCGGAGTGGACCGAGGCGGCGCGTCGGCTCGAGCCGGCGCGCGCGCGCGGCTTGCGCGTTGTGGCGAGCCGCCGGCTCGACGTCGCCCGCGCGCTCGATCTCGACGGCGTGCACCTCGGCCGCGAGGCCGTGCCCGTGCGCGAGGCGCGCGATCTTCTCGGGGCCGACGCGCTGATCGGCTACTCGGC
>Ga0210377_10001053_pt1 | contig 25734 bp, 17 predicted proteins | sample PLM4_65_b1redo_FD_155480 | JGI IMG/M metagenome (GOLD analysis project Ga0210377, IMG submission 155480) | Groundwater sediment microbial communities from an aquifer in East River, Colorado, USA - PLM4_65_b1 redo | ecosystem: Environmental > Terrestrial > Soil > Riparian zone | place: USA: East...
AGAATACAATACCATCCGTCCGCATGAGGCTTTACAGGGCTTGTCGCCCCGCCAATTTGCACTTCAAAATGCCTGAGCTGTCTACTTATCATTGGTATATAAAATGGGAGCTTGACACCGGTGATATCTTAGTGTTCTATTTTTCCGGACATGGTGTCTCTGTTGGAAGTTCTGATTTTGGCTTTTGCACTGTCGATACAATGATACATCCTGGATCTAATACTGTGTTACCGCTGTCGGTTGTAACTTTTAGCGATTTGTTGGAAACATTAGCTGTCATGGGTGTAATCCCGGTATTTATTATTGACGCTTGTTACAGTGGCGCAGTCGGAAATGCTGTGGTGTCTTCCAGTGATGCAATAAACAATATCCATCAAGGTATAAGGAAATCTGTCGCAAGTAATTATGCATTACTTTGCTCTTGTGCCCAGTTTCAATCCTCTTTCGATAGTCCTCAAGGCGGAGTATTTAGCCAAATATTATTTAACATTTTGAGCAAGGGCTTATCAAACTTGCGCCGAGATTCGAATTTGATTAGCGTTATAGATATCTATCGTCCAATCATAGAATTAATTGAACAAAATTCCTTTGATTCAATTCCACGCCTATATTTAGGAGAAACTTTTCCGGATTTCCCAATAGCTAAGAATATATTATTTTCACCGCAATCATATTCGTTTGTTGGACATTTGAAATGTATTGTTGATGCGTTGTGGAATGATGGAGATGAAATAGAGCTAAGCCCTGGCGAAATCCTCAAATTGTGCGGACAAGGTGCTTATGGAAACCATCAGAAACTTAGTCTTGAACCCTGGATGCTTGTAGAAAACTCAAATGGTTCAAAAAAGCGACGCTTGACCGAAAGAGGACGCTTATTTGCTCAAGGTAGGCTAGAAATACCTAAGACTATTGAAAAAGAGCCAGCTACCGATAGATGGATTTCAGCATCGAATTCCATTATGGTGAATATTAATATGATCTAGTATGGATAAAATAGAGACAGCACTATCAACTAAACATCTAGTCGATAGCCAATGCCGCGAATGGTTTTCAGGAACTTTGGATTATCGGGGTCAAGCTCGATCGCGCGCCGCAACCAGGAGATATGCACATCCAGTGTGCGTGTATCTCCAGTGTAATTGGTTTCCCAAACTTTTTTAAACAGCGCCTCACGCTCAACAACTTCACCGTGTTTATCCATTAAGATATTTAACAGCGTGATCAAGCGCGGAGTAAGCTTTGTGCTCTTGCCAAGACACTTTACGCGGCGTTGTTCAATATCCAGGCGGATCGGTCCCACGCTGATCATGTTATTACCGTCACCAGGCATAAGTGCTTTAACGCGATTGACAAGTTTTTGAACAGTAAAAGGCAATGCCAGTACTGAATCAGCCAATTCTTTATCAACTGGTTTTTCTTTTTCAAGAATTAATATGATCGGTAGTTTTGGGTCTTTCTTGCGAAGCGAAAGACAAATGCGAATGCCCGTGCTTCTTAAAGAAGCTGCATTAATTACAACCATGGCTGGATTGATCTGTTTGAGTTTCGATACGGCTTGACTGCCGTTCTGAAAGGTGCGAATATCAAATCCCTTCTTTTGCAAGTCACTTGCAAAAGAAGGGATTTCTGCATGTCGTCCTTCAATAATGAGAAGCGTGGTCTTTTTCATATTTACAATAAGTCCGATTGATAAGTACAGTTTGCTGTCACGTAACGATGAATCATTATACCTTAAATCTTAACAAAAGCTTTCTTGCAAGGTCATTGAATTTTTAAGGTAGCAACGATTAAACTACAACATGAAAATATTAGCAAGACATAATATGTGAAATATGTACTATTTGGTTAAAGGATATTGATATTAATTGTTCTTGACTTGTGCTTAACATATATGGTAACATCGGCGGACTTCGATGCGGGGTGGAGCAGTGGCAGCTCGTCGGGCTCATAACCCGAAGGTCGCAGGTTCAAATCCTGCCCCCGCTACTAGAACAGGCACTAATCAGTGCCTGTTTCCTTTTAATCGCGGCAAATTTCAGCGGTATCAGGAATCGAACCTACGACCCAAACGTTACGAGCCTGACAGGCTATATAATTCTCGCTAATGAATTGTTTTTGCACGTTGGCTTTTTTGGTGAATCCTCGATCGATTGCGGCAATGTATTGAAAATAAATCCTACAAACCTATAAAAACAACAATAGCAATATCCCGAAAAGCCGTAGAAAGCGCGACATGAAGCAGTCGTAACCAAGTGATAATGCCAGAATGAAATGGTTGGGATACGTACTGCATCAAGATAAAATGTTACTTTGGTGGGAGTGTCCATCATAGCGGATAAAGGAAGTCGATAAGTGGCAAAGTGTATTGAGGATATTGCTGTTTGCTCAACTGGCGCTGGTTGTAACAATAAGCAAAGAGCCGCAGGTTCTTGAGCAAAGCGTCTAGGCGACGAGAGAAACAACGCGATTTTCTTGCCAAGCGTTTCAAATAGTGTCGCAAGTCAGCATTCACCGCTTCCACGGAATAGGTCTCCTTTTTGTCAGAACGCATTTCGTATGGTGCACCATAGTACAAATTGTCATAGGCTGGAAACGCATCGCTATAGTATTGTCGAGCTTGCGGTGAACGTTCAGGCATGCTTGTAAATTAGCTGTGCTTTTTCACTAACCGCATCCCAACTGAGCAGGCAATGGGTAGCTCGGTCGACCACGGTCAGGATGTAGATTTTGTTTTTTTCTTCTTCAAAAAGGTGTACAACTCGTCCAGTTCTGCCACTTGGGGTTTCTGGGGTACGGGTGCAGGTGGCAATTTGGACACCTAGGTATTGATCCAATTCGAGACACTTTGCGGACTGATTTTCAAGATTCGGGCAATCGACCGTTGGCTATTGCCCTCCACATACATGCGCAATGCCAACATCTGTGTTTCTTGGGTGTAACCCTTCTTCTTGGCTTCCGGCGTGTATGCGCTCTGACTCTCTCCACATTTATACCGCTGGCTTCCTGAGTGGTTGAACCCAGCCTTCATTTGACGCCAATTCGCTCCACAGCTTGGACATTTCATCTGCCTATTTTACTTCCTGTCTTGGACACTCCCATCCTTATAGTGGCGCGATCACATCACGAAACTAAAGAACGATTTCGATTTGTGAAGTAGATAAAGCACAACTATAATTGTATATACAAATCTTGCAGTCTATGTTGCATCCTGGGTTCTTGTATAGTTACATCGGGTTTTGTTTTCAAGTTATCACCCAAGTTTGGTAAGCCTCAAAAAATCAATTGCTAGTGTAAGCAAGTCACTGGGAAAGAAGTCCGATGGTAAATAATGAGCTTTGGAATCAGTTCACGAATCGCGAAATTGAAATACTGCAACTCTTGGCACAAGGGTGGAGTAATAGGCAAATCGCCGATAGTTTGTGCATTACTGTCCGTACTGTCAAATTTCACACAAGTAACATTTACGAAAAAATAAGGGCAAAATCACGATCTGAGGCAATTGCCTGGTTGTGGATGCATCGCGTGGTTCAGGTTTTTGGGGATGATTAAATCAAAAAACCTGTACCCTGGTACAGGTTCAAAACCAGTGAATTAATAGTAAGATGAATGAGGTGGAAAATAATTCTTGCCCCACTACGATTCGGTCGAGCTGGTAATGTCCAACTAATTATGTCAGAGTAGCACTGGCAATTAGGCAGGGAATTTTTTAGTATTTCAACATGCACGACAAAAATTACAATCAGGGGCACGTTCCTGATTGCAGACAAATTCAGGAGGAACGATGTTTGCATTCAAACCACGGAAAGAGATTGCGCTCAATGCGATTTTGATCGTAGCACTGTTGGTTAATACTTTTGTTTCCACTCCCGTACTAGCACAAGAGCCTTCACCGACTTCCTCGCCAATGCCTAGCACAACAGAGTCATCCACTGAAACGCCGACTCCTGGAGTGACGGCGACACCGACTGAAACACCGATTGCTGCCCCCACCGCTTCATTTACCCCAGAAACAACAGGCACACCTACGGAAACTCCGACTGGGGAACCAACGGTACCCTCTTCGTCCACGCCCGCCGCGAATGTTCAGCAAATTGACTTTTCCCGCCTGCCACTGAGTTTCGTCGCCAACATTGGACAATTCGAGAAGCAGGTGAAATTCCAGACTAATAGTCTGGGCGGTAGTATCTTTTTCACGACCACAGAAGTTACTCTGGTTTTGCCTGATCGAAAAACCAAAGCTAAACAGCCGGATGACGATGCGTTTACATCGAAATATAATTCGAAAGATAACACTAAGGTTGTCCAAATCGAGTATAAAAATGCAGAGAAGAGCGTGGTGGTAGAGGGCTTGAATCTCTTGCCTGGTGTAGCTAACTTCGTCGTTGGATCAGACAAGCAGGCTTGGGTGGCTAATGCCCCTACCTACGATGGCATTATCTATCGGAACTTGTATTCAGGCATCGACTTGACTTATGAAGGTGCGGCAGGGGCACTGAAGAGCGCATTTCTTGTGGCAGCTGAGACAGACCCATCGGTGATTAGCTGGAAGTACAAAAATGCAGGGACGGTTGCCCTGGATCCAGAAGGAAATTTAGTCGTGACATTGCCAGCCCAAAACGTGGATCAGACCGATACCCTGCTGATCGAACACACACCGATTGCCTGGCAGGAACAAGATGGGCAACGCTTGAATGTATCTGTGAGCTACGTGATTGCACAAAATGGCGGAGTCAGCTTCACTTTTCCACAGGGCTACAACTCGTCTTTACCATTGATCATTGATCCGACACTAACCTTTAGCACCTATCTGGGTGGTCTCGGCACGGATGTGGGCGATTCCATCACGACCGATTCGGTGGGAAATGTTTATGTCACCGGCTATAGCTATTGTAGTGCCTTCCCGCTCCTGAACCCAATCCCAGGATCACCAGCGGGCGGCAATGATATCGTTATCACGAAAATTAATGCGAGTGGAAATGCCTTACGGTACAGTACCTGTATAGGTGGAGCCGGGGATGATGTTGGCTACAGAATTGCTTTGGATGCCCAGGAACGAATTATTGTGGGAGGTACTACAAATTCGACAAATTTCCCTATTGTTGGCGGACTTGCAACCTATGGCGGCACAGGCGGTATTTGTTCAGTCGATTATCCCTGCCAGGATTCATTTATCCTGGCATTAAACGCAGCTGGCACTGCCATTCGGTACAGCACGTATCTAGGAGGGAACGGACGTGAAGAGATTGGAGATATTGCCATTGATTCGAGTGGCAAAATACTTGTTGTAGAATCCACCACTTCTGCCAATTTCCCCACTGTGAATGCCTATGACAATACCTACGCCACTGGGGGAACCAACTGTTCGAGCACGACCTTATGTTATGACGTCACAGTTACCAAACTTAACGCCGACCTGACCGGGACGAACTCCATTTTGTATAGCACCTATCTTGGCGGGATTAATCGGGATAAGGGTTTGGGGATGACGCTTGATGAAAGCGGAAAAGTATACCTGACGGGGTATACTGAATCCGATGATTATCCTACCATCAACTCACCACTAACGCGCAAGGACTCAAAGGATACAATCATTACCATCATCGATCCTTCCTTGAGTGGTAATGCTTCACTTACATATAGCACCTATTGGGGTTCCGAGGATTCGGATTTAGGTTACGACATTGCGCGAGATGGCAGTGGGAATGTCTATCTGACCGGTCGTACTTCATCGCCAGAGTTTCAACTGCTTGATCCGTTGCAATACCAGGCCCATTTTTACGAAGCCTGCGATGACGACTCCTGTTATGAAGCCTATGTGGCTAAATTTAATATCGCTACCAATTCAACAGTCTACAGCACCTATCTGGGCGGGAGTCATACCGATGAAGGCTATGGCATTGCCGTGGATTCCTATGGGCGCGCCTATGTGACGGGCTATACCCGCTCGGCAGATTTTCCCACCTTCAATGCCATTCAGGGCACGAAAGGTTCAGATGGATGCGGGGCACCGCCTTGTGAGGATGCCTTCCTGAGTGTACTGGAACCAGACGGACAATCTTTTGCTTACAGTACTTTTCTCGGTGGCAGCCAGGCTGATTTCGGCAACGGCATTCGCCTTGATGCGAACAACCAGGTTTACCTTGTGGGTGAGACCTATTCCACCAACTTCCCAACTACGCCTGGTGCTTATGACCTAAGTAACACCCAGTCGACCAAGCGTGATGTTTTCATCTCAAAAATTACTGCCCTGACCACCGCCCCAGCAGCCCCGACTGCACTGCATGTGGATGCTCGTATTATTGCCGGAAGTAACGATGCCGAACAATCGGCTTCCGGGACCGTGTACCTGAACTACACTGAACTTGAATTGGTGCGCACTTCAGTTACCCGGACTGCGGGTCTGCGTTTTGCGGGGATAAACATTCCGCAGGGCGCGGTCATTCAGGAGGCCGAGCTTCAACTCCTTGCCGCATCACCATCCACGACACCCACCACACTAAACTTTCAAGCGCAGGCCAGTGACAACGCGCCAACTTTTACAGCAACGAATAATAATATCTCTTCGCGACCCAAAACAGCTGCCTCTGTTTCGTGGACACTACCTGCCTGGAACGTTGAGGATGAAAGTGGACCAGGTCAACGCACGCCCAATCTTGCCTCTGTCATTCAAGAGGTGATCAACCGCCCTGGCTGGGTAGCGGGGAATGCGTTGGCAATTATTGTGACGGGTACGGGTAGCCGCTTTGTGGATGCCTATGAAGACAATGTGTATGATGCGGCATATTTGCATATCACGTACACCATACCCACGCCTACGCCAACACCGACAAGTACACTGACACCTACACCGACGAAGGCACTGCCACCCGAACTTAGTTGTATTGACTGGCGGGATGGACTACCCCATGACTGGATTCAAAGTCCGTGGGTTGCTTCGGATGCACAGGTAGTTTGGGATATCAATGGTATGTATAGTTCAGCCAGTAACAGTGGAACATATGAGGTTGGGGCTTATTTCCAAATGCCGTCTGGTGGGTCTTATAAAGTGGTATTCAACGGACTACATTTGACTGGTCTCATAGTTGCACAAGGATCAAGCATACCTACCTTTACTAATCCACTTACTGATACTCTCACTGCTTATCCAGATGGAAGCTATATCGTGACTGCTGGTTTTATGGAAGTGCGCTGGTCTGTTAACGCGCCCGTAGATCTTGCCACGACACCTCTCTTCCAATACTTCTGTCATATGGCTTTCATGCCAGTCGCAACAGCTACGCCAACATTTACACTGACTCCCGGTAACCAACCTCCAGCGGTAAATGCTGGACTGGATCAAAATATCTCTATGGCCGGAGGAACAATCAACCAGGTCTTTTATGATGATCTGATTGGTTTCAATGCAGCAGCTAATATGCCCCCAGTGGTCGTGTCGTTCGACAGTATTCCTGCAGCTACTGATATTAGTAACACAACAATTGGGGGGATCACTTTCACTCGCACTGGGGCACCACTGATGGTGGTGCGTGGTATAGATACTTATACTCCCAGTAGTTTCATCAATTTAATCGACCCGGCCACTAATAAATTATTCCCCACGAGTGGCGCAATGGTTCTCTCTCCAGGTGGCCTCGAGTTGGCACCCGGCTACAACCCAGATTTGGAAAATGACGATTTGACGCTTGTTTTTGGCATGCCTGTCTCTGCTGTTGGACTGGATGTCCTGTTTCAATCCTATGATCTTTCCTCTTTCGTAGCAGTTACGATATATGATCCACAAGGAATAATTTTGTACAGTGCAGGTTCCTTGCCAACAAATTCCATCCCGCCTGGCGCTCCAGGTGATTCAACCTTCTTTGGTTATGTCTCGACTACTGCTAACATTGCCAAAATCGTCTTTGATGACAGTGATGGCAATGCAGACAATCCGGACTCGAACGTGGGCTTCGATACAATTCGGATCGCAGGTGCGGCGACCACCCTGCATGGCATCATCACCGATGATGGATTACCCAATGAAGTGTTAACCAGCAATTGGAGTGTCATTAGTGGTCCTGGGCTGGTCGCATTTGACGACCCAACCAATCCAATAACAACTGCCAGCTTCGCGCAAGCGGGAACCTATGTATTGAGATTAACAGCCAGCGACTCTGCATTAACCAGTTTTGATGAAGTCACGATCACAATCAATTTGTCGTCCGCCTGCACGCTCCCTACTACCGGACCCTCGTCAGGGCCCGGAAAAATCCTGGTGAGCAGTGACGAATGGACGTTGAGTAACGACGGATTTTCGCCCGCACTGGATGCCGGCCAATTCGCCCGTAACATTGCCGCATGGTTTACCGGCGGGCAGCCCGGCACATTCCTGGGCTACTCCAACGGGTATGGCCTGACCGGGACACAATTGGCCTCAGCGCTGACCAGCGCGGGACACTCATGGACGGTCAGCACAACAATTGATTTTTCTCTCCCCAGCCTGCTTCAGTATGACGGGGTCTTCATCGGCGGTTATCCTGCGAACGCTAATGTGTTGATCCAGTATGTCCAGGCCGGAGGTAATGTATACATCTTCGGTGGCAATGGGCATCCCCCGTTTGGGTCGGCCGTGGAGGAAGCGGCGCAGTGGAACCCGTTTTTGAATGCGTTCGGCTTAAAGTTTGCTTCTCAATATGACACCTTACCTGCCAGTGGAATTTCCTCCACACACCCGGTTTTCACATGTGTAGACCTGCTCTATCAATCCAACAATAGTTTGATCAGTGAGCTTAATCCTTCTGACCCCAACACAACGATATTGCAGTACGATTTGGGCCAGCAGGGACGTTTCGCTGTTTATGAGCAAGTCGCCATAGTCACCCCCACTGGACCTACGCCTACTTTCACAAATACTCCAACTGCAACGAACACCCCCACACTCACACCAACTGCGACCCCCGTGCCACCAGAATACTCTGCGTTAGTTATCCCAGGGTGGATTGGGAGTCCAACCCAAAAGAGCATTGTGAATGGTTTGGTGCCGATCACGCTGACAAATGGTGTCACCTTGCAAAGCGGGACTCTGGATTATTGGCCCGTGGATAATCTGGACGACATTCATGTGATCGCTACTGGACTTGGTGGCAAAACAGGTGGGGAAACATTAGGCACCCTGGACACTACTACCTTACCGAATGGTTCTTACATCATTCGCCTGCAAGGCGTAAACAGTTCCGGTGTTCAGCAAGATAGCGGCATCATGATCACGGTCTCTGGTGAATACAAGCCGGGACGCGTGCGTTTCACGATCACTGACCTCACCATACCTGTGGCAGGGTTGCCGATCACGATTGCGCGCACTTATGACAGCCTCGAAAGAAACGAAGTGGGCGATTTTGGCTATGGCTGGTCGTTGGCAATCGGCAATCCCAAATTGGAGAAGGACCTGGCGCATAACGTTACGTTGACCATGCCCGATGGTAAACGTTCCACGTTCTATTTCCAACCGCAACCGTATCCCCAGCAGTATGGTTTTATTATGTATCCGCAGTACACACCGGAGGCGGGCGTATACGGGAAACTGGAAGCACCGGATTGCCTGGTGGTACTGTCAGGCGGCAAGTATTTTTGCTTGCTCGAAGATGGCGAATATGCGCCTGTTGAATATACCTACACCGATCCTTATGGACGTAAATTCCTCATGAGTGCAGATGGCACGCTTAAGACCATCACGGACTTGAACAACAATGTGCTGACTTTTACATCGAACGGCATTACTTCCAGTGCCGGGAATATCAACGTGCCGTTCGTGCGTGACGCCCAGGGGCGCATTACGAAAATCATATATCCGGCTGGTAAGGATTATTTGTACGGCTATAAAGATGGCAGCAACGTTGACACTGGTGAGTTGCGATCCGTGACATTCCCAAATGTTACACTGGCTAACAACACCCAACAAGCCATACTCCTGCAATACGACTACTATGCTGATCACTTCTTCAAGGAAGCGACCGACCCGCGTGGCAACAAACCGGTTTTTACAACCTACGATGCCTCCAACCGCATCGAAAGCGTGACGGATGCGGCTGGTAATAAAACCACCTATGACTATGATTTGACTTTGCGAAAGACCACCATTCATTACCTGGGCAACCCTGACATTACAACGGACGATCTGGGCGATGCGGTTCTGATCTACAACGCCGCCGGCTACCTGACGGATTACACTGACCCGATGGGCAATCAGACATCCTATTTCTATGACGTGAATCACAATTTGAAGAAGGTACGTGACCCACTTACTCATGAGGTTCAATACACCTACAATTCCGATGGGCACCCAACTTCCATCATTGATCCATTGAATAAAACACTGGGCAGTGTATCGTACAACCAATATGGCGGTCCCACCACATTAAGCACTGCACAGGGTGGCAGCGCCACTGTGCAATATGACCCGGTCACGTTCATGCCGCTCTCGGCGAGTGACAACCTCGGTTCATTGGGTAGTTATACGTGGCTGCCGCAAGATAAAGGTAACCCCACTACGTTCACCAACCAGTATGGGGAGACAACCAGTTACACCTATACTCCGCAGGGATATGTAGACACGGTCACTGATCCCTTGGGTCATAAAACCCACTATGCCTATGATGAATTCGGGCGCGTGACCGACATGATCACGGCATTCACTCCGCCGAATAATGTACCCGCTCTGCCGGAATCATCTACGACACATTATGAGTACGATGAATTGGGTCGCATGGTTGAGTCGACCGTAGCTTTTGGTACGAACAAGGCTGCTACAACGAAGTATGAATACGATGCCAACGGTAACCGCACGGCAGTAATTGTCCCAGTGAGTGGAACATTAGTACGGCGTACGGAATATGAGTATGACAATGCCAATCGTTTGACCTTAGTGAAGTATGCGGCACATGCGCCGGCAGAAATGACCAGCACGAAATATGTGTACGATGTCTATGGCAGACTTACTGATACCATTATTGCCTTTGGTACTGTTGATGCTTCCACCACACATATTCAATATGATGCAGTGGGACGCAAGACGGATGTGACGATTGCATACGGCACTGCCGATGCATCCACCACCCATTACGAATATTATGGTGATGGGCGCGTCAAGGATGTCGTGATCGCCGACAACACCACCGATGAAGCGACTACCCATTACGTCTACGATGTCGCCGGGCGGACCGTCAATGTGACCATTGCCTTTGGCACTACCGATGCAGCCATCACCCGTTACGATTACTATGATTCCGGGTTGTTGAAAAGCACGAAAACCGCCTATGGAACAACTTTTGAAGCTGTAACCAATTATTTATATGATGCGCGTGGACGCTCAACGATTACGCAATATGCCGATGGCACAACCACCAGCCAAAGCTATGACCTCACCCCAAATATTGCAGGGTGGGTAAATGCCACTACTGATCAGGGTGGCGTGACATCCAAGTATGTGTATGACGCGGCTGGACGCTTGGATCAAATGATCACCTCGGCGTTTGATCCGCAGACACAGCAAACGCTCCAGCAGATTCGTAGTTACGATTACGACGCCGCAAACCGCATAACTGATTCGTTCGATGCGCTGAATAACTGTACCAGTTTCACGTATTATCCCACCGGGCAGATGGCGACCAGCAAAGCCTGGAAGGATGCAGCCACCGGTTACACTACCACCTACGATTACAACCTGGCGGGTGAGCAGATCTCGGCGGTCGATGCGAACAATCACCAGACGCAGTACCAATACAACGAGCGTGGATTCCTAAAGAAGACCATCTATCCACTGGGTCCATCGGAGACGGGCGAGATCTCGACTTCGCAAACCTATGACTTTGCGGGACGTCTTGCTACATCCACCGATGAGAATGCAATTGTGACCAAATCCGTCTACAACGCAGCTGGACAGTTGACCGCTGTGACGATGGCATTTGGCACGGCTGATGCGACGACGATCAATTACGCCTATAACTTCGCCGGGCAGTTGGCAAGCATGACGGATGCGAAGAGTCATGTCACCAGTTTCCTGTATGACGACGCCGGGCGACACACCAAGAAGACTCTGCCTGATCTGACCTATGAGCAGTATTTCTATAACGCGGCTGGAGACATGACCAGCCGGCGTTTGGCGGATGGCAATACCAACAACTTTACGTACGACACCATGAATCGCCTGACGCAGATCGCGTACTACGATAATAATAAGTTTGCCAACTTCACTTATCTTGCCAACGGACAGCGCGACACCGCCTCCACACGCACCACCTTGTTGGCAACCCCGCAGGTGACGGATTACGATTACGATGTGCTGGGGAGACTGAAGCAAGTCATGGTCCCGGATGGACGCGCTGTTTCCTATACGTACAACGACAACGACCAGCGCACGTCCATGACGACACCGGCTGGAACGGTCTATTATGGATATAACCCTTTGGGGCAGTTGGATACAGTGCGGTTTGGAAGCCCAACTGCAACTCCAACATCATATGAATATGATCCAGTTGGATTCATGAATAAGAAGACCCTGCCCAGCGGCGTGACTACGGCGTATTCACCCAACGTGCGTGACCAACTCACGAACGTCACCAGCCGCAATTCGGCGAATACGATTTTGCAGTCCTTCGATTATCAGTTGGACAACGCCGGTACCCGCAAGAAAGTGACCGAACTGGGTGGCAGTTATATCACATGGGATTATGACAACCTCTACCGCTTGAAGGCTGAAAAACGCTTCAACAGTAGTGACATCCTCACCTGGCAAGCTGGTTTCACTTACGATCTCGCGGGCAACCGCGACTCGATGACGGTCAGCAGTACAACTACCACGTACTCTTACAACGCCCTCGACCAATTGACCAGTGCAGGTGCAGTGACCTACAACTACAACGGGCGCGGCGACCTGACCAAGATCACCAACGGTTCCAACATCACCAACTACACCTACGACGCGGCTGACCAGTTGACCAATGTAACCGCTACGGGCGTGAACGCAACCTATGTGTACAATGCTGATGGAAAACGCGTCAAGCAGACGCTTGGCTCAGCCGTCACGAACTATCTGTGGGATGAAGCCTCTGCGTATGGCGATGTGGTGTATGAATACAGTAATACCGGGTCAGCGCTTGCCAATTATGTCTTAGCTGGTACACAACTCATCTCGCAAACCAAAAGCGGAACTACAAGTTACTTCTTGCAAGATGGACAGGGTAGCACCAGAGGGTTAACCAGTTCAAGCGGCACACTCACCAACAGCTATTCGTATACTGCTTTTGGTGAACTCTTCAATTCAGCAGCCACGGGTACGAACTATCTTTATACAGGTCAGCAGTTTGATACTTCGACAGGGTTGTACAGTCTGCGGGCAAGATATTACACTCCCGCACTGGGAAGATTCTTGTCGCAGGATACGTATCCAGTTAATTTTGGGAATCCGACTGAATTGAATCGGTATGGGTATACGGGGAATAATCCAATCAATGCGATGGACCCGAGCGGACACTTTGCAGAGAATGCTCTACTAAGAAGAATGACAGCAACTGGAGTTGCTCTGGCTGGCGTAGGAGAAGCTACATATTTATTCCTTGTTCGGGCGCAGATAAATATTGCATATTATTTTCCAGGGCTGGTACCGTGGAATATCAATAATATTCTTCAATGGCTTAATACGACACAGCTTACTTACGATTTGGTTAGCGATATTATTTCTGGGTTGCAGACACAGTCGCAATCCAGTACTCAGGAGACTGAAGATGAAGAAGATGAAGATGAAGATCTTGTCTTTTTGAGAGCAGCGGGCTCAGATGAGAATGGGAATGATGTTCCCGTTACTGACCCACGCATTTACTACCTCAGAAATAGAGACAATACAAAAAACTTTAATACTATCGGCTTATCAGTTTTCAAGAGACCACCTGTGAAACCTAACGATGTATTTGGCAATCCGATTCTAGGAAAGTGGAATAATAAGGTAGTAGAGATTGATCAATCCACTTTTCCATCAAGTTTGGCAAACTTGGAATTTGTAAAATCTTCTGGTAATCTTGGAGATCCGATATTGGATAACAATCATTATATAATGAGAGATCCAATACGCCTTTCTAGCATGTCTTGGAAAGAATATATGTCTTGGTGGAACAGTGAAGTGGCGCCTACGTTGGCTAATTTGGCAAACCAATGGACGGTTCACTACAAATAGGACTTAAATCATGAGCATGGTTCGAATCGCCTTTTTGTTCGATTATAAGAGTTTGCTAAGAAGGATTACTCCTGTTTTTAAAGCTCTCGAATACGGAAGTTCCAATGAACTACGAAAGCTCGCAATGGACACAGGAACAAACAATCCAAAAATTTGGAAGATATTGGATTATTATGGTTTTTATCCTAAGGACGACGATTTTGAAGAAAAGAATTACGATGGTGTTGATGGAAGGGTTGCGTTCTGGCTAATATTAGTTATGGCCGAATATTGCTCAATAATTGATAATCCTGTGGATCCTAAAACCATTGGTGAAGCGTTGCGCCCAGCAGGAATTGATGAAGAAACTATATTGATGTTGGCCAAAGGAAAGCCTTTCAGTAACATATTCTTATCATTGGCTCAGACTATATCAAAGGACGCCACAATTGATAATATTCTTGGGAATATAGATGATTATCCAGCGGGATGGCTTAACATTGAAGATATCAAGACTTTAGAAGCTAAATTACGAGTCCATCGAGAACAAATTAACCATCCTGCCTTTGAAAGACTGCAAGCAATGTTGGATACTGCAATTCAATCAAGGCAAGGCTTAATTTTAGGCGTAGCTATTTAGATACAAACCTTACTATCTCGGCGGGGACTATCAGGCCTCGCCGAGTTTTTTATTTCACAAAAACGCTGGGCTTTGGTGTCACGCTTGCAGGTATCCAAGACTTTGATGCGTTGTTTAAGATGACTGAGGGCTGGAAACTTTAAAGACAACAAAATTTTCTGACGAACTAATACACAAGATCAAGCTGAAGTTGGATTTACCGAACAAGAATAGATCAGCTCCTATCTCATTGGCTGGAATGCACCTTAGCTTGAAAAAAGAAAGCCCGCTATCACAAGTAGAATTGTTTGACGGTTTGTTTATTGGAAGTGAAACGAGTGTTGATGAATGCAAACACATACTTGAGAGTTGGTGTTCTGCATTATTCGTAATAACTAAAAAGTTAAAAATATTTCGTTCCGAAAGGTGAAAACTTTGTGTACCCAAAATGCTTTGTTAAACACGGATGCTTTCCATTAGGAAGGTGTCCGTGTTTTTATTTAATTGTGTCATTTCGTCAATAATGCTGGATTTGAACATTCTACTAACCGACACGCGCGAGATACCTCCTGACACATTTTCATATCATACGCCCTGCTTATCGGGAGCCAACTCCGTAACGAAGTTGGCTCCCATAAATCTCCATAAGAAGGATTGATATGAAAACTGTCTACATTTTGCTCCTGCCCATCATTGTGTTGTTGGTGTTGATCGGGTTGAACTATCGCCAGATTATCTCTGCCTGGATGATCCGTGCTGAAAAAGCCCGGCTTGAAAAATCTGCGATGGATGCAGTGGAGGAATATTCAAATCCTGCATCGCTGGAGGAAAATTTTCAGGAAGGGAGCCGAACAATGGAGTTCGCGGCTCTTAACTAGTAGACAGCTTATTATGGAAGAAATTAGCACAAAATGACAAAAAACTGACCTTTTGGGGTCAGTTTTTTGTTTTACTCTGGCGATCCTGACGTGCTTCGAACCCGCGATGTAATCCACCAGAATTACGAAAGATGATATTGTATAAAAATTCTGTCTATGTTATAAAGTCGCCTATGGGTTGTCGATTGCGACAACCAAAACTCTACAGGCTCTTTCGAATCAGAAACCGCAATAGTCACCTAAAATCGTTACCTAAAGCTGGAAAGTCAGCGATCCAGGACAGACACTCATAACCCGAAGGTCGCAGGTTCAAATCCTGCCCCCGCTATAAAAACAGGCACTTTTGAGTGCCTGTTTTCTTTTAATCTCAGCGGTATCGGGATTCGGACTTGGAACCCATGGGTCATGGGTTCCAATCCTGCTGTCGCTATATTTTATGAAGTAGTCTCGCTAAGCTGCGTTTTTGTTTAGCTCCGAGGAACACAGATTGACTGATGGTGGAATAGGTAATATCTGCAAGACGAATATTCGTGTCGGGGAGATCCGGAAGTTTTGCAAGTTGCAGGATGAAGGTCAGAGTCTGATGCGGGCGGCGATGACCAAACTCAGTTCGTCGCCACAGGCCTATTATCGCACGCAAAGCGTGAAACTGGCACGCACGACCACGGATCCTGCTGGGAGTGAATAGGCACAGTCTGTGCATCTGGCAGAGAAGTAGTACCTTCGATCGTCTGAAGTCGACGATAGGCTAACTTTAACCTTTTCGCATGTTGCTTCGTAAATAATTGCACGGGTACGAGCCGCCTTCCTTAGCGAGGAAGCTGAACTGCAAATAGTTTTACGTGTCATGAGGATATACTCGCTAAAGCGATCAAGTGAGAAGAAGGGTTGGCTAGAACAATATGATGGTTGCGTGCTATACTAAAAACAATAAGCCAATAACTTAGTGTAGCTGATACAGTTTTACCTTCGGGCCGCCTGCGTCAATTACAAGCAGCCCTTTTGTTTTTGGGAGGACTAGTCTGAGGGTGGCGATCAACTTCACATGATTTATTCGTCCTGTTCGTGGGGCGCGGCTGAACTCAACTGTTAGCCTGCATTCACCGCAGCATCGATTAGCAGACGCGGTAAAACTATGAAAGTCCCAATATTAATCAGCCACATACTTCTATTATTCATTCCTCAAATTGCTTTCCGAGTTTCTATTAACCGTGAACAAGAAAACAGGTACACAACCCAATTCAAGAAATACCTTTCGCGCTACCCTTCCCGTCCCGCTGACGAGTTTCATCGGGCGGGAGCGTGAGCTCGCCGAAGTGACAGGCTCGCTCGCCGGCACGCGCCTGCTCACGCTTATCGGCGCTGGTGGATGCGGCAAGACCCGCATTGCCCTTCGCGTGGCGGCGGAACTGACTAACCAATATATAGATGGCGTTTATTGGGTAGAGCTTGCACGACTTGTAGACTCGATGCTGGTTCCCCAAGCCATTGCAAAAGCATTGAACGTGGTTGAACAACCGGGGAATCCACTAATGGGCACGCTATTGAATTTGCTCGGCGATGGACAAATGTTACTGGTACTCGATAACTGTGAACATTTGTTAGGAGCGTGTGCTCAACTGGTAGAAGCCTTCGCAGGTTGTCCCAATATAAAGGTCCTGGCAACGAGCCGTGAACCCCTCGGTGTTATCGGTGAAACGCTTTATCCGGTGTTACCGTTAGCGCTTCCGGCAGCCCATCTCTCTATTGACGAAATCAGACGGGTTGAATCGATACAGTTATTTGTCGAACGCGCTCGGAGCATTCTTCCCACTTTCAGCTTGACGCTGGATAACGCTGAAATCGTCTCCGCGATCTGCCGCGATCTCGACGGTATCCCTTTAGCGATTGAACTTGCCAGCGCGCGCGTGAGCGTCCTGAACGTGAACCAGATTCAAGAACGTCTCGACCACCGCCTTGATCTGCTCATCTCGACAGCGCGCGCCGATGAGCGGCATCGTACTCTGCGGGCTGCCATTGATTGGAGCTATGATCTCCTGTCTCCTTCAGAGCGACTCCTGTTGCAGCGACTCGCGCTTTTTACTGCTGGTTTCACCTTCAGCACGGCTGAGTCAGTGTGTGCCTGGGGTGAGGTCCAGCGCGCCGAGATCCTTGATTTGCTGTCATCGCTCGTCAGTAAGTCGTTAGTTATAGCGGAGACTCTGCAGGGCAGCGAAGCACGTTATCGCCTGCTGGAGACAATCCGCCAATATGCACTGGAAAAGCTAAGAGCTTCCGGGGATTGGGTTTCAGCCCATGAACACTATCTGGCGTGCTTCTTGCGGTTAACTGAGGAAGTTGCCCCGAAATTGCGAGAACAGTATCAGCAGTTGTGGTTTGACTGGCTGGAAACTGAAAATGATAATATTCGAGCGGCACTGGCTTGGGCGTTGGAACAACAGCGCATCGAGGCGGGGATGCGGATCGGCACTGCCCTTTATTCGTTCTGGCAGACACGCGCTTATATTCGGGAAGGGTACACCTGGTACGAGCGATTTCTCCATCAGACAGACGATAGTGTTCCATTAGCAGTGCATGTGAAGGCCCTGACCTGGTCGTCCGTCATGGCTAGTTTCCTTGGCGACGCTGTTACAGCAACGGCGCGTGGGCAGGAAGCAGTTGCTTTGTGTGAGTCCGCTGGCGAGGAGGGCAAGCCGCTGCTCGCCGTCGCCCTGATTGGTGTGGCTTCGGGAGCCAAGGTGGCAGGCGATTATCAAACGACCTATATGATCAGCGAGCAACTCATCGAAGTATATCGTGACTTGGGTGATCTGGTCTCGCTCGGAATCTCGATAATGATACAAGGCGAAACGGCCCTCGCGCTGGGTAAACCTAAGACGGCTCAATTACTGCTCGAAGAAAGTATGATCCTGGCTCGTACAGCCGGCGACAAGTATCGTATTGCAATGACACTTAACTATATGGGTGATCTTGCCCGTAGTGAACGACAGGTCGTTCAGGCGCGCTCCACCTACGAGGAAAGTCTGTCGATCTTGCGCGAACTGGGCGCGGCGAATGAAATTCCATCCGCGCTTCACAATCTTGCCTACGTTTGCTTGTATCAAGGTGACCTTGAACGAGCCCATGCTCTGTTTTTCGAAAGTTTGGAAGCACAGCGCGCACTGGGCAATCAAGCAGGTGTTTTGGAAGGTCTGCTGGGCATTGCCGCCCTGGCCTCAGCGACCGAAATGGCGGCCGAGAGCGCTCGCTTATATGCGGCGGCTGTTGCAAACGGTAGAGGAGGGAACTCCGCGAGCTTGTGGGCGCTGGAAAAGCTTGAGTATGACCACTACATCGGATTGGCGCGTGCCAAGTTAAGCGATGCTGAATTCGAGGCAGAGCAGGCAAAAGGGCGAGCCCTATCTATGGAGCAAGCCATTGAGTATGCACACCATCTGCCTTTTGACCCGCCGAAGCCCCCGCAAAAAGATATCGATGCAATATCGGGATTGACCGACCGCGAACGCGAAGTCGTGACCCTGATCGCGCGCGGTCTGTCCAATGGCCAGATCGCAGATGAACTGGTTCTCAGCAAGCGGACCGTCGAACACCATATCGCCAACATCCTCTCCAAACTTGGCTTTTCTAATAGGGCGCAAATCGTCCACTGGGCTATGGAGAATGGGCTAACACAAGCATCGAAGTAAGCTTCCCAATAATCACAACCTAAATTGAATCACTCGGGCGGTTGTTCAACTCTGAACAGCCGCTTTTTGTCAAACGGAGAAAGATAGGTATACGGATAGGTGCGCACACCCATGACAAATCGGAGTATTTCTGTCAGAATTCAGACTAACAAAGGAGAGTTACCATGTCAACAAATGTCAGTTTCGGCCAAAATTCACGCTTCAAGATGGGATGGATCATCTTGCTTGTCATTGCCGCCTTAATGACCCTGGGGCACTTTGGCTTGATATTCTTTTTTATGGATGAACGCGTCCTGTTCGCCGGCTTGGCGTCCTCCAACCTCTACGCTTTCCTCGTCATCTATCTTCTGTTCCGTCGGGGCGAAAAATGGGCATGGGTTGTCACCTGGACTCTCCCCGCATTGGCTTTCCTCATCGCAGTCACCAACCCCAGCCTAGCAATTTATTACTATGGGGTCGCTGCCGTATGCGTGTTGGGATTGCTTCTTACGATGCGGGACTTCTTTTCGCAAAGCAGATAATGAATAGTTGGGCAGAGCTTATCAGTCGTTGAATCATGTTTCAGTGTCACAAACATTGTGATTGAAGGAGATGTCAAATGGTCGTGCTCTACTTGGGTTTACTAGGTTTTATGGCCTTTATTATGGGGGTGGGGATTTTGGGGTTATGGCTAAGAAGGCATCCATCCAAAGTTAATGCTGAAAAATCCAGCCGTATCGTGCACTTTCTATTCTTTGCCGGGTTGGGTACACCGATTCTCATCAGCATCTTTTACCCTGGTCTCACACACCTTGATGAACTCATTGGTTTAGATCCACTACCGTTGAAGTCCTTCTTTCTCATTACTGGCATACTTTTAGCGATACCAGGCTTATATTTTCTTGGGATCTCCAATAAATCACTACGCGCCTTGGGAAGTGGAGCCAATGCATTTCGTCTGACGAAGCAAATTGTTGAAAAAGATATTTACAAGTACACCAGGAATCCAATGTCGCTCGGATATTATTTATTCTCGCTGAGCGTGGGTCTCATGTCAGGCTCAACACTCTTTACATTGAGTGTTCTTTTGGGACTGATTCCCTCTCATGTTTTCTTCCTCAAATTCTTTGAAGAACTTGAGCTTGAACTTCGTTTTGGCGAATCCTACAAACAATACAAACAAAAGGTACCGTTCTTGATTCCAAAATTATCTGCTGATTAATTAAAGGAGAGAGTGAGCATGTCAATTGAACAAAACAAGGCCATCGTTCGCAAATACACTGAACTGACCAACGCAAGAGACTTGGACGGCGCCTTCGCCCATTTCAGTCCCAGCTTTGTCGACCATGCTGTTCGCCCAGGAATGCCGCCGGGAATCCAAGGTACCCGCCTATTTTTTAATATGATGTTCACGGCTTTCCCTGATCTGCGCGCGACCATTCAGGACATCATTGCTGAGGGTGATAAGGTCGTTGACCGGATGACCTGTGAGGGCACCCACCAAGGGATGTTCATGGGCGCACCGCCGGCTGGCAAGCGCGTGAAGTGGTCCTTTATCAACATCAACCGAATTGTGGATGGCAAAGTCGTCGAACACTGGGCTGAAGTCGATACGATGGGCATCATGCAGCAGCTTGGTCTTGTTCCACCCCCGTCAGGTCATTGAACCAAGGTTACTTAGACGTAGTGACACGATGAAAGATGCGGCAGGCGGGCAGTTCCAGTAGGCCGTTGATCAAAATTGGGTTTGACATTCAAATTTAGAATGTCCGGAAGTTCTTAATAAGGAGATGATTGCATGACATTTCTGATTAACCTGACTGAACTCCGACTTAGCGGTGGTACAGCGCGAGTGTTCGATGGATTTCAGTACGATGACACGAACGTATCATTTTTTCTTATCGATGCACCGCCCGGGGAAGGTCCGTCACTTCATTCGCATCCCTACGAGGAAATCTTTGTGATTCAGGCGGGTGAAGTTACATTTACAGTCGGTGATGCCACCATTGAGGCGACGGGCGGCCAGATCGTGATTGCGCCAGCTGGAGTACCCCACAAGTTCGTCAACTCAGGCAAGACTCCGCTACGCAGTATTAATATCCATCCGATCTCGCGCATGATCACTGAGTGGCTGGAAGATTGAGAGAACCCAATGACATTACGAGTAATGCACATCGCGGAATTAGGGCTACGTGTAACGGATTTGCCTCGTGCAGTCGCGTTCTATCAGGAAGTTCTGGGGTTGGAGATCGTACGCGCTTATCCGACAATCGTCTTTCTCAAGGCAGGTGAATTGGATTCGCCTTTAGGTCGCGGTGGGCATCCGCAACTCCTGGTATTGTTTGATCGAAAAGTTAAGCTCGACATTGCATTAACCACAGTTGATCATTTCGCTTTTGAAATCCCACTCGAACAGTATCTGACTGAGCGGGAGAGGCTTGAGCAAATGGGGTTGGAACTGACCGAACGCATTTGGCAGGGTGAGTACGCCTGGCTACAGGCGCGCTCGGTGTTTTTCGACGACCCAGATGGGAATACGATTGAATTGATCGCACACGACCCAAATGCCGCCAATGAGGAGCAAACATCATGAAAAAAGTATTGAAGTGGATCGGAATCGTTCTCGGTCTTTTGGTTGGATTAGTTGTTTTGGCGTTTGGGGTCGTGTATGCTATCACCGAGACGCGCCTCAATAAAACCTATACCATTCAAGTCGAACCCGTATCCATCCCGACCGACGCTGCCGCTATCGAGCGCGGGCAGCATGTAGCAGTGATTCGACTATGTGCTGACTGTCATGCAGCTAACCTGGCTGGGCGGGTATTCCTCGATAATCCAGTGATTGGGCGTATTGTTACAGCAAACCTGACCTCCGGTAAAGGTGGTGTGGGCGGTGAAATGACCGACGCGGATTGGGTGCAGGCCATTCGCCACGGAGTTCGTCCAGATGGCAAGCCCCTGCTGGTTATGCCGGCAGGAGAATTCTATTATCTCAGTGACGCCGACCTGGGCGCGGTGATTGCTTATATGAAGAGTCTCCCGCCCATAGATAACGAACTGCCTACCAATAAAATAGGACCCTTGTTCCGCGTGGCAATGACGTTCATGGATGTGGTGTTCATACCAGCTGAGGTAATTGACCACACTACCCCACGACCAATCGCCCCGGAAGTGGGTGCGACGGTCGAATATGGTAAATACCTCGCTATCACTTGCACCAGTTGTCATGGCCCGGGATTTTCTGGCGGGCCCATTCCCATGGCGCCACCAGAGTTTCCACCGGCCCTGAACCTGACTCCCGGCGGCGAGCTGCAGGGTTGGACGGAGGAAATGTTTATCAACACACTGCGCACCGGCACGACACCCAGCCGCCATCAATTCGATAATCAGTACATGCCATGGAAACTATTGGGTCAAATGACCAACGATGAACTCAAAGCGGTTTTCCTTTTTCTCCATTCGCTGCCAGCCAAAGAACAAGGCAACCGATAGAGTCGTCATTGTCATCTGTCATAATCGCTGGTTTCTCGATAGAATCTGCACCCACATCATCTCGTCCTTGAATGGTAAATAGAGTCGAATATGTACAACTGGCTGGTTTTCCTGCACATACTTTTCGCCTTTCTATTCATGCTGGCGCATGGAGCCCATGCCGCCGCCATGCTGAAATTCCGCGGTGAACCCGACCCTGAACAAAGTTTGACCTTCCTCAACATTATCCCTGCAACGACCCTTATCAGAGTCCTTACTGTCCTCATGGGCATTACAGGTTTGGCCGCCGCATTCATAACTCCCTGGTGGAAGCAGGGATGGCCGTGGGTGTCAATGGCGATTTTCCTGATCATCGCCTGGGTCATGTATCGCTATGGAGCAGGTTACTACGACATCATCCTGGACGCTGCCATGCATCTCATCGAAGCAAAAAAGACCAATACAAATCTGCCCGCCGCGCAAAAGGAATATGACGAGGCCCGAAATGCTCCGCATTCAATAGTTGTTTCTGTTGTGGGAATTATTGGGCTTGCCATTATCTTATGGTTAATGAGGTTCAAGCCGTTTTAAAACACACATGGATATTTACGCCCACATCAAGAGGTAAGGTCAAACAACCTTACCTGTCAGAGGAAAAATGAGTTTACAGCAGAATAAGCAAACCGAATTGGATGAAACACAGCCTGATAGGTTGGCATCTGCATTGCTAATTATTGGTATTCTCATAGTTTGCCAGGTTGTTCTTTACCGCATAATTTCTTATATAGTGGGAATATGGCGACAACCATATATCCTGCCACTTATCTTCCTGGGTGGAATTGGCATAGTTTATGGCTCGTTCAGAACAGTAAGGGGAGGTTCAGTAAATAAACAGTTTGTCAAAGCTACACTAATAAAAATGAGGAATGGGGCAATAGCGGGTAGTGCAATAGCTTTTATGGTGTTGCAAATAGCTCAAGTTTCTGCAAATCATGATAGCTGGTATAACTGGTTTAACGGGGTGATTCCATCTCTTATCATTGATATTCCGGGGGCATTGTTTTTTGGCATCTCAGCAGGTGGCATTGGCGGGTTGATCCTTGGAAATATATGGAAAAATAATAAGGCCGCATTCGTTGGAGGCGCCATTGCTGGAGTAACAATCTCTTTCTTGTTTATACTAAACTACATTCGTAGTCTTTAGGGAGGTTGCTGATAATCAATTCCTTTTGAATATTCTATCAATAGCTCAACCCTTAACATACGAGTAATAATCGCTGCCTAACGCGGCTTCCAGTCGACTCGTTTTCCCACACAATGTGGCTGACGCGGAATGATGTAATTGAAGGAGAATATGATGCAGTCCTATTCCAAGCTTGTTAGTGAGGTGAAGTGATGACCATATTAGAGCAGATGAATCACTTTTCTGATCGATATGGAAAGCAAATCGTCGTCAACAATACAACCTGGCGTTATTACCGCCTCGGTGTGGGTGCACCCATCTTCTGGCTCCCCGGCGGACTGCGCCGGGCGGCGTTCGGTTTTGCATTCCTGGAAAGACTCGCCGCACACCATACCGTCATCGCTCCAGATTACCCACCCGTGCAAACGAATGACGAATATATCACTGCCTTCGATGCTATCCTAAAAGCCGAGGGTGTGGATATCTTTGCACTGGGAGGTCAGTCCTACGGCGGAGGACTGGCACAGGTATATTTAACGCACAAGGTCAAGTGTGTTGAACGACTCATTCTCTCCAGCACTGCGCCAGGGAATTACCCTAAAGCCATGTTGCCGGCGATATATGCCTTCATCGCACTGGCGCGCCTCCTGCCAGAAAAGACCGTTAAAAGCTTGCTGGCTGGCGGGCTTCTCAAGGCCATCACGGTGCCAGAAGCCGAGCGCGCCGAATGGGGGGAGGCGCTCAATGCCATAATGCAAAACGACCTGGCTCGCACCGATGTTATCTCGCATTTTGCCGTCGCTGCTGATCGGATCCACGAGGGCATTGTTACTCCGGCCGCTTATCAAAACTGGACAGGACGCGCCATCGTACTCAGCTCCGACAACGACCCGACCCAGAGCAAAAAGTATATTCCTCGTTATGAACAGCTATTTGGGCGCGCCGTCGAAGTGGTCAACATGGGTAATCTGGGTCACACCGCAGCGTTCTCCAACCCGAACAAATATGTTGAATTCCTCGAACAGGCGCTCGCATGAGCAGATCAACATACAACATAAGCATTCCACTCCCTTATTCTGTCAGAGGTAAAAATGAATAGTTCTATAAGACATATTGCCTTGTTTGTCCCCGATCTGCGGACGGCTGAACGCTATTACCAATCGATATTCGACATGGAGCTAGTCGGACGCGAGGCTGAACTTGCGGACGGATTGTGGTATACGCTTCCTTTCGATAAAGGTTGGGATGAGGCCGATGCGGCGGGCATTAAGTTAGATATGGTTGGTCTGCGAAAGGATGAATTTGCATTGGCTTTTTTCAGAGGCGATGCGCCTGTGGGACAAGTCAATGTGATTGGCCTCAGGATGCTTATAGATGAAATAGCCAGGGTTCGAGCTCGCTTGCCGGGGGACACACAAGTATTGGAAGATGAGTCTGATTACCTTGAATTCCGCGACCCTTATCTGATCACCTGGCAAATCATGTTTCCAGGAAGTAAGTTCAGCACATCCGGTGTTTTCGCAAACCGTTGGCTCAAGCTTTGATAGCTGATGTAGTTATTACACCACGGAGAAAAATTACGAACTTGTCGGTACAAAAGAGCAAACCATGGCAAGTAGTGTCTTTATCGCCATCGTAACCGCAATCGCTGAGGGTTACGAGACTCATAGAACCGCCAATTCAATCCAGCGCCGCTTCTGTTCAGCCTCGCTCAACCCATATTATTATCCCCTTCAGAG
>Ga0210377_10001054_pt1 | contig 25734 bp, 22 predicted proteins | sample PLM4_65_b1redo_FD_155480 | JGI IMG/M metagenome (GOLD analysis project Ga0210377, IMG submission 155480) | Groundwater sediment microbial communities from an aquifer in East River, Colorado, USA - PLM4_65_b1 redo | ecosystem: Environmental > Terrestrial > Soil > Riparian zone | place: USA: East...
CGTGCCGGGATTGTGATGCGCGGGGCGGTTGATTCGGGCACATCTCCGGGAAGCTCGATCAAAAGGGTCATTTGTTTATCGATCTCCACCGGCTTTTCGCCAATGACCATCGCGCCTCGCACTGTCAGGTCTTCGATATAGCCTAACAAGGTTTTTGGGTGTAAACCAAAGACAAGTGTAAAAGCCATCAGGTTCTTGCGTTCTTCTTTTCTATGGTCACTCATGGAACACTCCTTGTGCTCTGCGATTGTACAACAGAAAATTGTAGCAGTCATGGGAAGAAAGTTTGGTTTCGAATGACCTGATCCACCCATGTCTCTCCCAATCATGTGGTGGTATATTAACAGCCTGTTAACAAACTTATTCATCGTTTCGATAAGAGGTCTTCATGTTCGGGTTTTTCAAAAAGCGCGAGGAAGTATTCAACAAACTGATCGAAGAACAAGCATCCCTTTCTTATGAAGGATTGAAGTTACTGGTCAAATATCTGGAGACACAAGATCCTGAGATCGCGGAGCAACTTTCCCTGAAGGAAAAAGAGGCGGATGAAGTGCGCCGCATCCTGATCGATGAATTGAACCGCTCTTTTGTCACGCCTTTCGACCGGGAGGATATTTTCACGCTCTCGCGTTCCATCGACGATGTGGTGGATTATGCCGACAGCACGGTGAGCGAGATGGTGACCCTCAATGTCAAGGCAACGCAGTATATGCAGAGAATGGCGACCCTTCTGAAAGATGCGGCATATGAAATTTATCAGGGTGTATTGCGCCTGCATAAACATCCCAACGTTGCGATTGACCACGCCCAACGTGCCAAGGCGCTCGAAAACCGGGTGGAGGCTGTCTATCGCGAGGCGCTGGCGGATCTGTTCAGCGGCCCCGAGGATATTCACCATGTGGTCGAGATGTTGAAGTTGCGGGAGGTCTACCGCCATTTATCGAATGCCGCGGACCGCGGGGATGAAGCTGCCAATATCATTGCCGACGTTGTTGTAAAGAAAATGTAGCCCCAACCGCATGTCACAAGAACTTCTGATCGTTATCGGGCTGGCATTATTATTTGGTCTCCTGAATGGGATGCGCGACTCAAGCAACATCGTCGCGACCATGATCTCTTCGCGCGCGTTTCATCCACAAACGGCGCTGGCGATCACTGCCGTGGCTGAGTTCTTCGGTCCCTTCCTTTTTGGGATCGTGGTGGCAAAGACCATTGGCGACCAGGTTGTTCAATCCGGAGTGTTAACCCTGGATTCGGTTGCCGCCTGTTTGATCGGCGCGATCTTGTGGAATCTGATCACGTCGTTCTTTGGACTTCCCGGCAGTTCGTCCCATGCGTTGATCGGCGGGATGGTGGGTGCGGTGATCGTCGAGGCTGGGACGGGTGCCATCAAGCTTGCCGGATTGTACAAGGTTTTGATCGCGCTCTTTACATCACCCTTGATCGGCTTTGCCTTCGGATTCCTGGTCACACGTCTGATCTATTTTCTGGCACGCAATGCCACGCCGCGCATCAATGATTTTTTCAAGAACATCCAATTCTTCACCGCCATCGCGCTCGCCTCCAGCCATGGCGCTAATGACTCGCAGAAAACAATGGGAATTATCGCACTCAGCCTTGTCATAGATGGGGCCTTGCCTTCGTTTCAAGTGCCGACATGGGTGGTCGCTGCCAGCGCCGCCATGATCGCCATTGGCACCAGTTTTGGCGGCTGGAGATTGATCCGCACGTTGGGTGGAAAATTCTATAAGATACGCCCTCTTCACAGTTTTTCAACGCAGTTAACCTCCGCCATTGTGATCCTGAGCGCGTCCTTTTTTGGTGTGCCGGTCAGCATATCGCAAGTGGTCAGTTCCGCCATCATCGGTGTTGGGTCCTCGGAACGACTCAGTAAAATCCGTTGGAGCATTGCGGGTGATATTGCCGCCTCCTGGATCATCACCATCCCTGCAAGCGGGTTATTATCTGCGGGTGTGTATTGGTTGATCGTGAACCTCGTGAAATAATTCTCCATATCGCTAGTGTATAATGCTGGCATCGTAAGACAAATCTCATCGCCATGCTTCGATAGGCTCTGCCATTCAGCACAAGAAGGATTTGCCGTGACAAAATTATTCTTTGCGACAGATATTCATGGTTCGGATATTTGCTGGAGTAAGTTCCTGAATGCGGGAAAATTTTATGATGTCGATGTCCTCATTCTTGGCGGTGACATGACGGGCAAGGCAGTCGTGCCGTTCATTCATCAGGGTGGAAGCAATTACAAGGTCACGTTGCTCGAGCAGGAATTTCCCATCACGAACGAAGACGAATTGGCGGATATGAAAAAGCGCGTGCGCAGCCGCGGCCATTATCCGTACCTGACCACGCCCGATGAAATGCTTGAGTTGGAAAAGAATCCTGACCAGGTGCATAAGATATTTTTGGCGGAGGTGTTGAAGGTCGTCCAGCAGTGGATGGATCTCGCCGATAAAAAGCTGGACGGCTCCGATATGAAAGTCTATTGTTCGCCCGGCAACGATGACATGGACGAAGTCGACGAGATCGTTCGTTCCTCCCGGCGCGTGCTCCTGGTCGAGGGGCAGGTCACTTCTCTTGACTCGCATCACGAAATGATCGCCTCCGGGTGGTCCAACCGTACGCCCTGGGATACGCACCGTGAAGAGGACGAGGATCAGCTTGCGGTCCGGTATGAAGCGATGATCTCCAAACTCAAGGATCCGCGTAACGCCATTTTCAACATCCATGTGCCTCCGTATAAATCCGGTTTGGATGATGCTCCCGAGTTGGATAAGGATCTGCGCCCGGTGTTGGCTGGGAATTCGATGTCCCCCGTTGGGTCCACGGCGCTGCGGGCGGCGATCGAGAAGGCTCAACCGCTATTAAGTTTACATGGTCACATCCATGAAGGGCGCGGCACGACGCGGATCGGCAGCACGCTCTGTATCAATCCCGGCTCCATGTACGAGCAGGGCACCTTGTTGGGGGCAATTGTGAATTTGGGAAAAAATAAAATCGAAAATTACGTGTTGACCTCAGGATAACTCTCACACTGTTTTAGTGTTATGAATTGTAGTGGAAACGTCCCGCAGGCGATGCCCTGAGTGCGTCGAAGGGTTGGGTGGAACAGACTGGCTCTGTGAATCAACCTGCGGGATGGTTAATAATTCAGAAGAGGAGAAGTCTCATGAGCAACTTGTTTGTCCGTAAGGCGACCGGCATGGTGCGTTCGTGGTCGGTCTTCGATGCGTTCATCTACGCGTTCTTTTCGATCAATCTGGTAACCCTGGGATTCTTTAGTTTCAGCCAGATGTATTTCTTCGGTGGCGGGATGATCCCGGCGTTGATCGTCAGCGCGTTGTTCATCATTTTTGAGGTGGTTGTGTATGCCTCGCTAATTGCCGTGATGCCGCGCGCGGGAGGCGATTACGTCTGGCAGACGCGCATCTTCGGCGGAGGGATTGGTTTCATCCTCTCCATCACGGGTTGGTGGTTCACCTTGTGGTTGTGGACTCCGATCTACGGCGATATTCTCCGACATTTTGTCATTACGCCGGTCCTTGGGCTTTTGGGTTTCAAAGACCTCGCGTTGTGGTTTGCCACGAAGCAGGACGCGCTGTATCAAGGCGCTCCCTTGTTCGTGAGTACCCTGCTGGCAATTGGTTTCGTAGCGCTTGTGATTTTTCTTGGCATGAAAACATACGCCCGCATTCAAAAATATTCCTTCTACGCGGGGATGTTGGGTTTGTTGATCGTGCTGGTTCTGCTCTTTACAGGCTCGCCTGAAACTTTCAAAACCAACTTTGAGGCGAATGCAGCTGCCGTCTTTGGAAAACAGCCAGGTGTATATGACGCGACGGTGCAGGCTGGGATTGATGCGTATGCAAGCACACCTTTGATCGCGGGCAAGGACGAGGCTGGCAAAGACATCCCGGTTGCATCCGGTGAATCGCTCAAATTAATCATGCTGACCTTGCCGTGGCTGGTATTTTTTAACTTATGGCCCAACTGGGGGGCGACGTTGTATGGCGAGGTGCGCGGCGCGACGGATTACAAGCGCAACTTCTCGGGCATGGCATGGGCGCTCGGCATTACCACTCTCCTCGGAATTATCTTCTTTGTGGGCGTGGCGAAGGGCATCGGTTGGGACTTTTACGTGCAAGCCAATGCCGCGTGGTGGAACTATGCCTGGTATGGAGTGGAGTCTCCGTTGGGCATCTGGCCCCATCCTGCCTTGCTGGCATCCTTCCTCACCACCAGCCGGGTCGTTCAACTGATTGTCATCTTACTGATGAGTTTCTGGTTTTTTGGTTGGGCGGGGACCTTGTTCCTCTCTTCCACGCGTGTCATATTCGCCGCGGCGTTTGATCGCCTGCTCCCTGAAAAAGTTGCCGAGTTGAGCAAACGCGGCACGCCTGTCAACGCGATGTTGTTAATGGTGGTTCCAGCTGTATTGGTTTCATGGCTCTATGCTTACAATGTTGGCGTGGCTGAAGACGGCACTGGCGGTTTCTATTCCATCACGCTTGCCGCGACCCAGGGCATTGCCATCATGTATCTCGGCACAGCCATTGCCGCGATCATTTTGCCGTACAAGAAAAAGGAACTCTATGAAGCCTCGCCTATCGCCAAGATGAAAGTGGCGGGCATCCCGCTGATCACAGTCGCCGGCGTGATCTTTGGGGCTTTCCTTATCTTCCTGCTGGTGGAGTGGTTCTTCGATCCATTTTTGAACGCTCTGGGCATGGATGGCTTTAAAACCTGGCTGGCGAATTTCGTTCCATGGCTTATGAATAAACCAGACGCGCAGGTAGTTGGAGGTTTTTATGGTATTGGGGTGCAGAATCGCAACTCAATACTCTATATGATCGCCAACTATGCTATTGCCGCAGCCATCTATTATGGCTTCAAATCCTATCGTAAGAGAGGCGGCATCGACATGGACAAGGTTCAGACTGAGATACCAGTGGAATAGTCTATAAGTGGTTCAGGAATCAATCAGGGACAGATATGGATGTCTGTCCCTGATTGCATTCGTCTGCTTTATCCTTGCCAGGCTGACCCAGGTCTCGCCATCTCTGCCACGATATCAAAGGATGAGAGGATCCCAAGCGGGAAACCGCCTGCTTCATTTTTGTCTGTGACAATCAGGCGGTGAAAGTGTTTCTGGATCATCAAATTGGCGGCTTCATGCAGGCTGGCATGAATGTCAATCGTTGACAATGGGTGACTCATGACATCTTCAACGTTCAGGTTTTCATAGACACCATCCTGATCCACGTGCCACAACAGGTCCTGCCCTGTGACTATGCCGAGCGGTTTGCTATTTATATCTACAACGATCACGGAGCGCCAATGAGTCTTCGTCATGATGCGCGCTGCCGCGATGATCGGTGTTTTGTCTCTGCATACCAGGAATGCGTATGCCATTACATCGCTGACCGTCTCACGAGCTGCCTTTGTTTGGGTGGATATGGCTGCGACAAGGTCCGAAATCGAGACAACGCCAACAGCCTCTCCATTTTCGGAAACCACCAAACGATGGTCTTGCTTTTCGAGCATGAGATGGGCTGCGTCCTGCCAGGGGACATCGGCTTCGATGGTGTCAATGGGAGATGTCATGAGTTTCCCTGCTGTCAGTCGCTTCATGGTTTCAAGATTTTCCCCGTCTGCCGAAAGCCACTCGCCAGTCAGCAGATCGAAATCGGAAATCAGCCCAACCGGTTTCCCGGTTGAATCGGTGATGACCAGTGAATGGATATGATTCTCCACCAACAGAACAGCCACCTGTCCCAATGGGGTATCGGGTGGACAAGTGATCAAACCCTTGTGCATCAAATCTCGTACCAGTTTTGTCATGGTGTACCTCCTCACTATTGAACTCATCGACATCCTTGTATAAATTAACTGTCAAGTAGTACGTATTATCGAAGAGGGAGGCTTTTACTTCCTCTGCCAGATCGATCCCGGTCTTGCCATCTCTGCCACGATATCGAACGATGAAATGACGCCGATCGGAAAACTATCGGGGTCGTTCTTATCCACGACGACGACGCGATGGCGATGGTTCTGGATCATCATATCCGCAGCTTCTTGCAGGCTGGAGTTGATGTCAACGGTAATGAGATCGCGATTCATGAAATCTTTGACTCTCAGGTCTTCAGCCACTTTGTTGCCAGCCAGATGAACAAGTTGATGACCAGTGATGACGCCCTGGAGTTTCCCGTGGGCGTCCACTACGATGATCGAGCGCCATCCAGCCTGAGTCATTGTGCGTGCAGCGGAGATGATCGTGTTGTCATCGCGGCAGACAAGAAATGTTTTTGACATTACGTCTTCAACGGTTTTTCGTCGGACCGGTTCCTGTGTTGCGATACCTGCAACCAGATCGGAGATGGAGAGAATGCCGACAGGCTTGTCCTCGTTCATGACAAGCATGCGATGAATATCTTTTTTGTCCATGCGTTCAGCGGCTTTACTCACAGGTGTGTCGGCATCCATTGTTTCTATCGGGGATGTCATAAGATCGCGGGCGGTCAGCTTTCGCATGGTATTAAGACTTTCTTCATCCACGGATAGCCATTCCCCGGCGAGCAGGTCAAAATCAGAAATAATGCCCAGGGGAATATCGGTTTGCTCTGCGACCACGAGTGCATGAACATGATGTTCGGTCAACATGGTTGCAACCTGCCCGAGCGAAGTACTGGGATGGCAGGTGATCAAACCTTTATGCATCAGGTCATTTACCGTTTGATTCATTGGCGATCTCCTCTTCGTTTGTGAGGTTTTGCGGTTAAAATGGATTTGTCCACGAATTAAAACTCACTGACAATTATTTCTTATGCCAATTCTACCTGACATCCTCGATGAAATGAACCGGTTGATCGATTCAGCGCGCGAGCGTTCGATGCTCCTGCGTGCGATCGGTGGGTTGGCTGTGCGAGTGAGGAGCGGGGATCTTCAAAAATTCTTTACCCGTGAATATCGTGATCTTGATTTTGTGATCGCAGAAAATGAACGGAGAAAGATCGAACCCTTCTTCCACGAAATGGGATATGAATCGAACCGGCAGTTCAACCTCCTGAATGGTTCGAAGCGCCAGATCTACCTGGACCCCAACAGCGAACGTCATGTGGATATCTTTGTCGGCAACTTCGAAATGTGTCACAAACTGCCGATGAACAGCCGTCTCCATCTGGACCCGGTCACTGTTCCGCTTGCCGAGTTGCTTTTATCCAAAGCCCAGATCGTGGAACTCAATCGCAAGGATGCGCTCGATATCGCTTCGATCCTGCTCTATAACGAGACTGGCAAAGACGATAATGGCAGGATCAACCTGGACCAGATCGCAAAATTATGTGGCCAGGATTGGGGATTGTACAAAACCACATCCATCAATCTCAAACGCGTGGAGGAAATTGTCGGCGACGAAAAACTGAATTTAACGGAAGCAGAACGGGCTTTGATCCTGAAGCGTGCGTCAGAGATCTATAAAACGTTCGAATCGATGCCCAAGACTTTAGCCTGGCAGATGCGCGATAAAGTAGGGACGCGCGTCCGCTGGTATGAGGAAGTAGAGGAAGTAGCCCGTTAAAGTAGTCTTTACAAATGACTAACAGTATTTGAGATGTTCAGTATATAATCCAAACATGGAAAGCGCGTGACTTTCCAAAGACAATCCAAAGGAGAGAAGAGAATGAAGACCAGAAAGAATCTGTTCCATCTATTTTCGTTGTTGCTCCTTGTCAGCATGGTGCTCGCCGCCTGCGGTCCTGCTGCGACCGAAGCGCCAGTTGTGACAGAAGCACCCGTCGTGACAGAACCACCCGCCGCGACAGAACCACCCGCAGCAACAGAGCCACCCGCCGCCGACCCGATGGCTGAACTAATTGCCGCGGCACAAGCCGAAGGTGCACTCACCACGATCGCACTTCCGCATGACTGGTGTAATTATGGTGAGGTAATCGAGACCTTCAAATCCAAATACGGACTGGAAGTCAATGAATTGAATCCTGATGCAGGCTCCGGTGATGAGATCGAAGCGATCAAAGCCAACAAGGACAACCCCGGTCCTCAGGCACCTGATGTGATCGATGTAGGTTTCTCATTTGGTTCTTCGTCCAAAGCTGAAGGCTTGATTCAACCGTACAAGGTCTCCACCTGGGATACCATCCCCGAGATCGGAAAGGACCCCGATGGGTATTGGTATGGCGATTATTACGGTGTGATGTCGTTCCTCGTGAATACTGATGTTCAACCTGAAGTTCCTCAGGATTGGGCCGACCTGCTCGATCCCAAATACAATGGACAGATTGCTCTTTCCGGCGATCCGCGTGTTTCCAATCAGGCAATTCAATCAGTGTTCGCCGCGGCTCTCGCCAATGGCGGTTCGCTCGATAATGCCCAGCCCGGTTTGGATTACTTTGCTCAGGTGAATTCAGCTGGCAATCTGGTTCCTTTGATCGCGAACTCCGCCCTGGTCGCAACCGGCGAGGTTGCTGTTCGCGTCACCTGGGACTATAACGCTCTTGCCGCGGTTGATACGTATGCCGGCAACCCCGCCACCGCGGTGGTGATCCCTGCAACGGGCCGCTTTGCTGGTGTGTATGTCCAGGCGATCAGCGCCTACGCTCCGCACCCGAACGCCGCCAAGTTGTGGATGGAATTCCTGTATTCGGATGAAGGGCAGACTTTGTGGATGAAGGGTTATTGTCATCCGATCCGTGAAGCGGATATGCGCGATCGTGGTGTAATCCCTGCCGACATTCTGGCGAAACTGCCTGATGTAAGCGGTGCAGTCTTCCCGACACTCGATCAACTGAACGCCGCCAGCAAGCTCATCACTGAAAACTGGGATGCAGCCGTTGGCGCAGATATTAAAGCCGCTCCGTAACCAAGATTTCTACTCGAAACAAGCGAGACCCTGCCATCTGGCGGGGTCTCGCCCCATAGCAAGAAGATCGTTTGAGGAGTTCACCTCATGGCTCAAACTTCACTTCCACTTGCCCCCGTCAAGGAACCATCCGAATGGAAGAACTGGCTGGGTGTGTCGCCGTTCTTTCTTTTCGCAATCATGTTTATTGCCCTGCCATCGTTGTATCTGGTGCAGGGAAGTTTCTTTAATCAAGAGGGGCAATTTACCCTCCAGAATTATCTGGATCTATTTACCAACCCGACCATTGTCAGTGCCTACAAGTTAAGTATTCAAATCAGTGCGGCGACTGCCTTTGGTGGTGGTGTGTTTGGATTTTTGCTTGCTTATGCCATTACCATCGGCGGGTTACCGCGGGGCTTGCGCTCGTTGCTGATCACGTTTTCCGGGGTTGCGTCGAACTTTGCAGGCGTTCCGCTGGCATTTGCATTTATTGCCACCCTGGGGAGGCGCGGGTTTGTTACATTGTTTTTGAAGGATGCCCTAAGCCTTGATATTTACCGTGCCGGTTTTGACTTGTACACATTCTGGGGATTATGCGCGATCTATATGTTCTTCCAATTTCCGTTGATGGTCCTCATCATGGTCCCGGCACTGGACGGGTTGAAGCGTGAATGGCGCGAAGCCGCTGAAAACCTGGGCGCCAGTGGCTTGCAATATTGGACGCGTATCGCAATGCCAATTTTGCTCCCGTCCATATTGGGTTCGATGATCCTCCTTTTCGGCAATGCGTTTGGGGCATATGCCACCGCATATGCGCTGACGGGTGGGCGATTGGGTATTGTCACGATTCAGATCGGGGCGCAAATTCGAGGCGATGTTTTGCATAATCCCGGGTTGGGATATGCGATGGCAATGGGAATGGTCATCATTATGGCGGTTTCGCTGGCGTTTTATTCATGGCTCCAAAAGATTTCGGAAAGGTGGTTGAGATGAAGCAATCTTCCACAGGTCGAAGGTTTTCGCTTTGGAGTTGGGTCTGGTTCATCATTGGCACGATTTATTTTCTCGTTCCGTTGTATGCAACGGTCCGGCATTCGCTCCGGATGGAACGGGATGTCATCGGGTTTAAAGCGTACGAAAGCGCCTTCGCAGACAATAATTTTTGGGAAACGTTCCTGCTCTCAAATATGCTTGCTGCCGCGACGATCATTGCCAGCATTATTTTGATTGTTCCAACCGCCTATTGGATTCGTTTGCGGTTGCCTCAGGCACGTCGTATCACGGAATTTATTACCCTGCTTCCATTTGTGATCCCGGCGATCATCCTGGTCTTTGGGTTGATCCGCATTTATAGCGTACCCATCGGTATTCCCTTTACTGAGATTAAACTCTTTCAGCCGTTAACGACAACCCATTTTGGAACATATATATTAATAACGGCTGGCTACATGGTCCTTGCCATGCCGTATATGTATCGTTCTGTGGATACCGGCATGAGAACCGTGGACATCCGCACCCTCACGGAAGCCGCACAAAGCCTGGGCGCAGGATGGTTCACCATCATTGCACGAGTGATATTGCCGAATATACGCTCTGCATTATTGAGTGGCGCTTTGCTTACGTTTGCGATTGTGGTGGGCGAGGTGACCCTTGCATCGTTCCTCGGTGTGGATGCGTTTGGTCCATACCTCTTCCTGCTTGGACAGCATCGCGCGTATGAACCCGCCGCGCTTTCGTTTGTGACCTTCCTTATGACGTGGCTCGCCATGGGGTTAATTCAACTCGTCACAGGCGGGCAGGGTCAGGCCGCCGGTTCTCACTAATCGAAGTTCCATCGGAGAATTAAAATGACATATCTATCTCTCTCACACATTAATAAGCAATTCGGCGAGGCAGTAGTTGTCGAGGATTTTAACCTTGATATAGAAAAGGGTGAATTCGTATCTTTTCTGGGTCCATCTGGTTGCGGCAAGACCACCACATTACGCATGGTGGCGGGATTTGAAATTCCAACCTCTGGCAGGATCATTTTGGGCGGGGCAGATATTACCGACAAGGCTCCCAACCAGCGCAATGTGGGCATGATCTTTCAAGCGTACGCTCTGTTCCCGAATATGACCGTCGCTCAAAACATTGGCTTTGGTCTTACTATTCGCAAGGAGCCGGAAGCGGCTGTCAAAGAACGCGTGAATGAAATGGTCAGCCTGATCAATCTTGAAAAACACGCCAACAAATATCCTTACCAGCTTTCCGGCGGACAACAACAACGTGTGGCATTGGCGCGCGCATTGGCGAATCGTCCGCAGGTGTTGCTGCTGGATGAGCCGCTTTCCGCCTTGGATGCCAAAATCCGTGTATCCTTGCGCGCCGAGATCCGTGCCATTCAAAAGCGGTTGGGCATCACGGCTATTTTCGTCACGCACGATCAGGAAGAAGCGTTGTCCATTTCAGACCGCATCGTGGTGATGTACGAAGGTCGCGCCGAACAGGTCGGTACACCATTCGAAATCTATAACTTCCCTAAGACGCAGTTAGTGGCGAATTTTGTCGGCTCATTGAATAATGCCGATGCAGAAGTACTTGATCCAGCCAACGGCATGCTTAGCATGGATGGTGTTCAATTCAAGACAGCTGACGCGGATATGGCCAGCCGTAGGAAAGGCGAAAAAGTCCGCATTTCAATCCGCCCGGAGCGTTTTAGTTTTGCGGCTGACCCATTAAAGGATAATGTTGTGGATTGCACAATCGAAAATATTACCTTCCTTGGCTCGGTCGTCCGCATTCAGGTCAAGGTCGGCAACACCAAATTCAATATGGATACGTTCAACAATCCCTTCCTCGAACTTCCCGCCATTGGCGCGAAGGAACGGGTTATGTTTTCGAAGGAAGCGGTGCTTGTGTTAGCCGGGCAAACCGCAGAGGAGCTTGCAACTGCGGCTTACCATAACAGATAGTGATCGCCAACGCCAAATTCAATATGGATACACTGAACAATCCCTTCCTTGAATTGCCTCACCTTGGCGACAAGGATCAAGTCACCTGCTCGAAGGAAGCTGTGCTGATCCTTGGCTCTGCATAAGGATGCCGGTCCGCTTCTTATCAGGCCTTTGTTTGTTCCTGTTTAACAGATCGTATCTCACCGAAGCCAATTCGCGTATCTACCTGAGCATGGTGGTCCCCAAACCGCCGTGTATTTTAATTTATATGTGAGGAACGAAATCGATGTCCGTTATCGAAGAAGTTGTTGCTAAAATCCCGGATTGGAAGGACAAGGAAGTTATCATCACGCCGCTCTCAGGCGGACTGACCAATTCCAATTTTAGGGTGGATGTGGAAGCCATACCGTACTTCGTCCGCGTGCCTGGCGCCAGCACAGAACTCCTCGCCGTGGATCGCAATAACGAAGTTCACAACTCCAAAGCTGCATTTGTGGCTGGTGTCGGACCAAAGGTCATCCATCATTTGCCCGAATACAATGTGATGGTGCTTGAATTCCTGAATGGCAGGACCATGTCGAAGGATTCACTGAATGAACCGGGGATGCCAACCCGCATGGCGGAAGCCATCAAAAAGCTCAATGATGGTCCACGCTTCCTATTGGATTTCAACATGTTCCGCCTCACGGAGTATTACCTCAACTTGTGCAAGGAACGCGATATCAAAATCCCGGATGGATATTTGGACAGGGTACCGGTGGTGGAACGAATCGAAAAGGCGATGAATGTTAATCCTTTAGATCCTGTCCCATGTAATAACGACCTTCTCGCCGAAAACTATATTGACGATGGCAGGCGGTTATGGCTGATCGATTATGAATATAGCGGCAACAATGACCCAACCTTTGAGTTGGGTAACACCTGTCAGGAAATGCAATTTACTGATAAGCAGATCTCCGAAGTCTGCGCAGGGTATTTTGGTGAAGCGACTCCGAACATGATCGCGCGTATGAAGTTGAACATGATCATGTCCGATGTGGGCTGGGGGTTGTGGGCGGCGATCCAGGCGAGGATCTCCACGATCGAGTTTGACTTTTGGGGCTGGACGATCGAACGCTGGGGCAGGGCGGTGGAGAAAATGGATTCGAGTGAATTTGAGGGGTGGATGGAAGCTGTAAGCAAGTAAACAGGGAAACAAGGATACACGTAGACAAGTGAGAGGAGAGATGTGTGACTGAGACGAAGTCATTGTACGAATCGCCTGGAGAGAAAGGAAAACGCGGATTCGAAGATTTGGAGTGTTATCAACTCGCCTTGGAAGTTATGGCGAAGATACATGCGTTTTCAAAGACTCTGCCTTCCGACGAAAAATATGACTTATATTCCCAAATCCGCCGCTCTTCAAAGAATGTCACAGGAAACATTGCTGAAGGATATGGAAGATATCACTATCTTGATAGCCTGCATTACTACTCTATTGGGCGCGGCGAATTGAATGAGACTTTGTCACGGTTAATTGAAGCACGCGTGCTGGAATATATTAATCAAGCCGATTTTGAAACACTCTATAAGTTAATTCGTAAGACAGAACAGACTCTCAATGGTTATATGGCTTATGTTCGCCGTCAGCGTACAGGTGCTCAGGAATATGGGGATAAGAAATTGCGAGATGACTCAGCTGAGTATGATGTAAACCCATTTGAGGAGAAAAATACGGAATCAGGTCAGCAAGAAAACATGTAATTGCACAAACGGGTAAGCTTGTTTACCTGTTTACATGTCTACCTGTATACTTGGCTCCGAAGGAGACTTATGAAATCTCAGGCAGAAATAGTAATTGTCGGTGGGGGAATTTACGGCGTGAATGTTGCGTATCATTTGTTCAAGATGGGGAAGCGCGATATTCTCCTGTTGGAGAAGGGCGAGATCGCTAGCGGAGAATCCTCTCATGCGGCAGGTGTGGTGACGCAGTTTGCCACATCCAAGACGATGATGCAGTTCAGGAAATATTCCATCGAGTTGTACAGTGAACTCGGTATGTTCAACCATGTCGGGAGTTTGAGGGTCGCGTCGAGCCGGGAACAGCTCAAGGAGTTGGAGCGAAGCGTGAGTCGGGCGAAAGCCATCGGCATGGATGTGGAGATCATCTCGCCAGCCGAGGCGGTCAAGGTCATGCCGCAGATCACGGACAAGGATCTGTATGGTGCGATCTATCTGCCGCGTGATGGGCATCTTTCCCCGTACGACACAACGACCGGAATGGCGCGCCTCATCAAAGAAATGGGTGTGGATGTCAACACACATACGCGCGTGACTGGTATTGAACTTTCACCGAAGGGTGAGATACAAGCAGTCATTACCGATAAAGGCACGATCAAAACAAATCTGGTGATCAATGCGGCAGGGATGTGGGCGCCGCGACTCGCCGCGATGGTGGGTGTGAATTTGCCGACCACACCGGTCGATCACCAGCACATTGCCGTCAAAGCGGTGCCGGGACATGAGTTCCCCAAGAACACACCCTGTTTGCGCGACCCTGATAATCTGGTGTACATGCGCGAGGAGCAGGGCGGATTGGTGATCGGCGGCTATGAGCCGAATCCGTTGGCGCGCTGGATCGATGGCACGCCGTGGGAACACAGCAATGCAACGTTGCCTCCGGATTATGCTCGCTTCGAAATGTTGCTGGAGGGTGCGATTCGTCGCATCCCGTTCTTGAAGGATGCGGGCATCATTGACATCACCTGTCATCCGGGCGCGTACACACCTGATTGCCAGCCGATGCTGGGACCGATCCCCGGTATACGCGGCATATGGATGCTGGCGGGAATGTCATTGAATGGGTATGGTGGCGCGGGCGGCATGGGCAAACTGATGGCAGAATGGATCATCGAAGGCGAAGCGCCAATGGATGTGTATGCCTATAAAGCCACGCGCTTCGGAGATTATTTCACGGATCCTCAATATGCCGCCGAGCGCACGCGCGAGAGTGTGAAATATTATTACGCCATCCGTTTCCCCAATGATGAAAATGAATGGGCGCGTCCGCATCGGGTGAGTCCTGTTTATCATCGCACGCAGGAATTGGGCGCGGTGTTCGGTGAAAAATTTGGCTGGGAGCGTGTGTTGTATTTTGACCCCGGCAAGAAATGGCGCAGAGCCGGTGCGGATCAAAAAGAATGGGGCTGGGTGAAACCTCCATACTTTGACCGCGTGGGTGAGGAGCATAAAGCAACCCGTGAACGCGTCGCACTCTTCGACCTGACCTCGTTCGGCAAGATCGAAGTGACCGGTCCTGATGCGTTGAAGTTGTTGCAACGAGTGACCGATTCAAATGTTGATAAACCTGCTGGCAGCACAACCTATACTCAATTCTTGAACACACGCGGCGGTGTCGAAGCGGATGTAACCGTCTCGCGTCTGGGTCAGGATCAGTTTTGGGTGATGACCGGTTCCGGGTTCATCGGCAACGACCTGGCATGGTTTCACATGAAGATGCAGGATGGGGAGGATGTTACTCTGCGTGACATCACCACGGATTGGGCTTGTCTGGCGTTGTGGGGACCGAAGGCGAGATCCGTTCTTTCGAAGGTGACGCAGGATCCAGTTTCGAATGAAGCGTTTCCCTATCTGACGGCGAGATTCATCACGGTCAATGGAGTCCGCGTGTGGGCGCAGCGCGTCAGTTACGTCGGTGAGTTGGGTTGGGAGTTGTATGTCCCGAACAACCGCGCCTCGATGGTCTGGGATCTTTTGATGCAAGCCGGGAAAGAGTTCGACATGGAAGTGGGCGGATACAAAGTGCTCGATTCCTTGCGATTGGAAAAAGGCTACCGCTATTACACAACGGACGTCACTCAGTTGGAGACTCCGTTTGAAGGTGGATTGGGTTTTTGTGTCCACTTTGATAAAGGTGATTTCATCGGCAAGGATGCCTTGTTGGAAAAGAAGCAGATGGGCTTTGCCACAAAATTATTTACCTTGGTTTTGGATGGTGAAGACTTCACGCAGATCTATGGCGGCGAAGCGGTGTATCATGAAGGTAAAGTTATTACACGAGTACGTAGTGGTGGATATGGATATACTGTGAGGAAAAATATCCTGCTGGCGTACCTGCCTGCGGAACTATCCAAGCCCGGTTCACGTGTGGAAGTGGAATTGATCGAAGGCAAATTTCCCGCTGAAGTGACCGCATCGGTCTTGTATGACCCGAAAGGCGAGAAACTTCGTGCGTAATTTCTTAACCACAAAGGGACACAAAGTGTCACGAAGGAAAAGAAGTAAAAACCTTTGTGCTCCTTAGTGACACTTTGTGGTGAAGAGAAAAGCGTATAATACCTAAATGCCAAAGACCCCTCCAGAATATGTCGGCTTTGGGATGCTCACACCGGTGGAGATCATGGTGTTGGAGAAACTCCCGAAACATAATACCGGCGCGATCGTGACTGAAGTCAATGAATTCGTGTTCGACGATGCTGCCATCGTGGCTTGTTTACTGCGTCAATGGGATGTGTCCTCTGGCATGATCGGTACTGCTGTCGGCGATGACACACGCGGACGTGCGCTTGCAGCAAAGTTGAAAGAATGGGGTGTGCAGGGGGAAGTGAGATTTACGAATGAATATAAGACACCACTCGAAGTGAATGTCTCGGATAGAAAAGGGGCGCGGACATACTTTTGGCAACGCACACCGCAAATATTGAACACCCTGGATACAGCGGACTTGTCCCTGTTGCGTGGCTCGAAGATCTTGTACACAGATTGGTACGATGGTGACCACATTCTGCGTGCGATGGATGAAGCCAATCGTTTGCAAGTCCCGGTGTTCGTGAATCTCGAGCATGGGCACAAAGACCCCGAAATTTTGAAGCAATTTGCCAAACGCGCCACTTTCTGCCAGGCGGTCACAGATGCCGCTCAAATAGGCGGCAAACGTGCTTTGGTAGGTACAGCTAAAAAATTGTTGAAATCAGGGATTCAGACCGCGATCATTACCCTGGCCAGAGGTGGCTGTCTCGTAGCACATGGTAATGAGATCGTGCGGGTGATCGCTCCACATGTCAAGGCAGTGGATGCATGCGGCGCAGGTGCAACCTTTTCAGCGGGTTTTATTTATGGTTATCTCAAGGGCTGGAATCTGGAAAAGTCTGCACGGTTCGCAACTGCCGCTGCTTCGCTAAAAGTCACACACGCGGGTTTACAGATGTTCCCAGTGGAGCAAATCCAGGAACTTGCGGATAAGCTCAAGGTGGAACACTGGGTGTTCAAGAATGACCGTTTTGAGATCATTGAGAAGATTCTTGATCTGCCGCGACAGGTCGCGGTGCAAGGCAAGCGCGCACAGAAGAAAATTATGCACGACCTGCGTCTTCCCTCCAAACCGGAGAACCCAAAAATCAATCATCCCCACGCAAGGACAAAACGCAAAGTCATTTAGTGTTACCCTCGGCGGCAGCTTGAGTATATTATTAAAGGATGTGAACATGTCATTTGCAGAACTTCTTACGCAGGAACAGGTCGAACGTGTCCATGATGCTTCTTTAGAGATCCTTCAGGAGGTTGGTTTGAAGGTGCGCTACAAACCGGCGCGTGAACTATTCGAAAAGCATGGTTGTATCACTTCTGCCGATAGCGAGATCGTAAAGTTTCCTCGTGCGGTAGTGGAAAAATATCGCAAGATGACGCCGCCCAAATTCACGTTCCATGCGCGCGACCCGAAATTCGACAAAACAATTCCCGATAACGGTCCCGTCATTGTGACAGCCAGTTCGGCGCCCGATATTATCGACCCAGTCACTGGCAAGGAGCGACGCGCGGAGTCCGGAGATATTGCACGCATCGCGCATCTCATCAATGAACTGCCGGGCTACGATATGTTTTCCATTTCCACGTTGGCAGAAGACGCACCCAGGGACCAGTTCACCATCTCGCGTGTGTACCCTGCCCTCAAGTATTGCCTCAAGCCGATTCGCGCCACAACGACCGACCACAAGGATACGCTCTCCGTGATGGAGATGGTGTACATCGTCGCGGGTGGGAAGGAAGCCTACAAGGAACATCCCTTTCTGACGCATCATTACTGTCCGACAGTATCCCCTTTGACAATGGATGTGCTCTCGACTGAAAATGTGATGTACTTTGCAGGAGAAGGTTTGCCTGTCTACCCAACCATTGTGCCCAACGCCGGACTCACGTCGCCCATGTCCATGGCGGGGACTTTGGTGCAGGGGAATGCGGAATATCTTGCCACTGTGACGCTTATGCAAATGGTCAAGGAAGGTACACCGACGATCTATGCCACACTCGCGACGGTCGCCGATATGCGATCAGGAGCGTACACATCCGGCGCTATCGAATGCGGCATGTTGCACATGGCGTTCGCCCAGATCGCGCGCTACTATAACGTCCCATGCGGCGGTTACATCGGTTTGACCAATTCCAAATTGAACGATGCGCAGTCGGGATATGAAACGGGCATGTCGGGCATGGGCGGCATTGTCGGCGGGATGGACATGTTCAATATCGGCGGTCTCATTGATGCATTGAAAACATTCGATTTTGCAAAAGCCGTCATCGATGATGAAATAGCGCTCATGCTAAAACGCGTAAAACGCGGCATCTCATTCAATGATGAAGATCTTGGCGTTGACCTGATCAAGCAGATCGGTCCCGGTGGTTCCTACATCGTTGCCAAGCATACGATCAGCCGCATGAAGATCGAAGCTGTGATGACCAAGATTGCTGACCGTGACGGGAAAATCGCCTGGGAGAAAAAAGGATCAACCGATACCCAGGCGCGTGCGATGAAACGTGTCAAGGAGATCATGGTGAGCAATACCGCTCCATTGATCTCGCCCGAAGTGGATGCAAAATTGCGCGCCGCCTTCCCCGGGTTGGTGGCGGGCGAATTATTACCGATCGAATAAGATGTCACGCCAAACCCGAATCATTCTTGGACTTCTTATCCTGGCAATTTCCATCTCGTTATTGATATGGGGATTGCTCCCCGCGCGGCATGAGACTCGCATTCAACCAATCGCGCCATCGGATTTACAACTGCCGACCCCTTCATCGTTTCTTCTCCAGCCGATAATTGTTGTGTGAACAAGATGCTTTACTCTCCCCGTAAATTTATCCCATTTATCACGGCGGTAACAGTATTGATGCTCGTTACCCTCGCTTGCGGAGAAAGTTCGAACGCGACTGCACCCGCTGCAACCGAAGAATTGCCATCTGAAGCAGAGCCAACGCAAGCTTCTCCCTCTGAACCGATTATTCCCGTACCAACATCCCAGCCTGCGATTCCCGAGAGACGTTTCCTTACTGTTGAATTTCCTCCCCGGATCCGCGCGGGTGATTCGGACCGCGTTCGCCTGACACTCGAAGTTGACGAACAAGGCAATATCACCCCAACAGCGATCGTTGATGGCAATGTTGTTACGGGTGAAGTGATCGAAATTCCCAATCTGTATGAAACACATCATGTCATTGCCGAGGCAAAATTCGATATTGCAGGTGTAGAAGTTTCACCGCCTGAACTGTCCAGCCAGACCCTCGAGCAGGGACAGTCGGTTACATTCTTTTGGAGCGTCCGCCCGACGGAGGTGGGAGTCTATCGTGGGACGATCTGGCTCTATTTGCGGTTCATAGACAAAGTCAGTGGGGAAGAAAGCCGGAAAACGGTATCAGCCCAGAGTGTGGATATCGAGGCGGTGAATCTCTTCGGTCTCTCTGCCAATTTGGCGCGGATGCTTGGCTTCGGAGGGTCGGTGATTGGGGCTGTCGTTGGTTTCCCGTTCTTTGAAGATATCGTCAAATTCATTTTTTCAAGGCGAAGGCGACGTACCAGGTAAATATATGACGAATATCACCCAAAAAATTGACATGCAATCAATGTCCTCGATTGTTCTTTATGGTACAATTTTGCCGCTTGTACCCTAGTTTTAGGGTATAAGTTAGACACTTTTCGCCGGAGAGCCTATGAGCCAGTGGATTTACGTTGGTTTGTTCATTATTGTTGGGTTGATCATCCCGGTCGGCGCCATTGGTGTGGCGTGGATCCTGGGACCCAAGAAGCCCAATCCCATCAAACAAACAACTTATGAGTGCGGCATAGAAACAGTGGGTGATAGCTGGGTGCAGTTCAAGGCTCAGTATTACATCTTCGCTCTGGTGTTTCTCGTGTTCGATGTTGAAACTGTATTCCTCTTCCCGTGGGCTGTGAAACTTGGCTCACTGGGACTATTCGCCGTTTTAGAAGGTATTGTCTTCATTCTCATCCTCGTTGCCGGACTGGTGTACACCTGGCGCAAGGGGATGCTGGAGTGGGCGTAAATTTGTTGAAATAATAGGAGAAGGCTGATTGGAATCAATCCATTCAGCCTTCTCTTTGTGTAATGACCTCACCCCGACCCTCTACCCTGACGTGCAAACGTTGGAGAGGGCGCTAAGGAGAAGTTATGAGTTTTTGGAATGACCCCCTCAAAGTAGCCGCAGATTGGTTGCTGGGCATCTTCACTGGCTGGGGCATGCCAGAGATCGCCGCAAATATCTTGATCGGCTTTCTCGGTGTCCTGCTCCTCATCAGCGTATTGATGGTGCTCGATATTTTCCTGGTATGGGTCGAACGCAAGGTGGTGGCGCGCTTTCAGGATCGTCTGGGTCCCAATCGTGTGGGTCCTTTTGGTTTGATCCAACCGTTCGCAGATATCATCAAGTTGATCATCAAGGAAGATACAACACCCGGCGGCGCAGACAAGGTCGTGTATAACATCGCGCCGATGCTTTCGATGATGTCTGTTTTGATCCTGTGGGCGGTGGTGCCTCTCGCCCCGAAGATGCTAGGCGTGGACCTGAACATTGGCGCGTTATATATCATCGCTTCTGGTGCGATCGGCACGCTCTCCATTATTATGGCGGGCTGGTCATCGAATAATAAGTTTGCGTTGATCGGTGCGTTCCGCCAGGTGGCGGTGATGGTTTCTTTCGAAGTGCCGATGCTGACCATGCTGTTGATTCCGACCATTTTTGCGGGTTCGATGGGTATGGGTGCCATCACAGAAGCTCAGGATATTTGGTATGTATTCCTTGCTCCGCTGGGCGCTGTGATCTTTTTGATTGCTGCCATCGCGGAATTGGGACGTGCCCCCTTTGATATGGCAGAGGGCGAATCGGAATTGGTCTCCGGGTACAACATCGAATATTCTGGCATGAAGTTCGGTATGTTCTACGCTGGTGAACTTCTTCATGCTTTCACGTTCGGCGGTTTCTGGTCGATCCTGTTTTTTGGCGGGTATCGTTTCTTCGGGCTTGAACAAGTCAACCCTGTCCTTGCCATTGCGGTGATCGTTTTCAAAGCCATGCTCGGTTATTGGATCATCATGTGGGTGAAGTACACACTCCTGCGTATCCGCATTGACCACATGCTGGCCTTCAACTGGAAGTTCCTTACGCCGCTGGGGTTCACACTCCTGATGATGACCGCGTTGATGAACGCGCTTCTCGCAGGGACCCCGACCTGGCTCTATATCTCAGGCATGTTCCTCTCGAACGTGGTGATCGCGTGGGTGGCTCTTGAGATCGCACGCTCCGTTAGTCGCAGGGAACGCGAAAAGGTCGAAGGACCGAAGCAGGTTGTTGAAGCGATTCATCACTAATGGGAGCAGAAAAAAATGACTGGTGAACAAATCGTTTTTCTCGTAGTGGCATTGTTTACGCTCGGTTCCGGCTTCATGGTCGTGACCACGCGTAATCTGGTACACGCCGCGTTGTGGCTGGTGTCCACGCTCTTCGGTGTGGCAGTTGCCTATACCTTGCTCGATGCGGCATTTCTTGCCGTGGTGCAGGTTGTGGTGTACATCGGCGCCATTGCCATCCTGTTCATCTTTGCGGTGATGTTGACCCGCAAGGATCTGCTCGATCAAGGCCCGCAAATGAATAAGAATTGGTGGTTCGGAGCGTTGCTGGCAGTGTCGACCTTTGGCGGGCTGTATTTCCTGCTTCAGGGTTGGGACGGCTTATCGAAAACGGCAACAGCCATCCCCGTCGGGTTTGACGCGGTGACCGAACTGGGCACGGAATTGGTTTCGCCCGCGGCATACGTCCTGCCGTTCGAAGTGGCGTCCGTCCTTTTGGTGGCGGCGTTGGTGGGCGCGGTCTACGTCGCGTTCAATAAGAAATAGGAGGCGCAGAGCATGGTTCCACTTTCCTGGTATCTCATTTTTGCGGCGGCGCTTTTTAGTATGGGCTTGTTCGGTGTGTTGTCACGCCGCAACGCGGTCGCCATCTTGCTTGGCATAGAGTTGATGCTCAACGCTGTGAACATCAATCTTGCGGCGTTCTGGCGCTATGGCAACGTGATGGACATGGCGGGGCAGGTGTTCGCGATCATCGTCTTCGCAGTCGCCGCGGCGGAAGTGTCTGTGGGTCTGGCGTTGGTGATCTCTGTATATCGTCGCCGCAACACCGTTGTGGCGGATGAAATCGACATGATGAAGTGGTAGGGACTTATGACGACTGAGACATTGATCTGGCTTATTCCACTCCCACCCGCGCTGGCGTTCTTTTTGATCGTGTTGCTCACTAATAAGAGCAAGGCGCTCAGCCATTCCGTTGGAGTCGGCGCGGCAATTCTTTCATGGCTGGCGAGCATGGTTGTATTCGTACGCGCGCTCGGCGTGGAGCATTTGGGCGAGGAGCCTTTTGCCTCGTCCATCAATTGGCTGCCGACCGGGAGCACCTGGCTCAAGATCGGCGTGTTGATCGATCCGCTGGGTGCGGCGGTTTTGTTCTTCGTATCCATCACGATCTTCATGATCTTCCTGTATAGCGTTGGCTACCACAACTTCGGTCAACCGGCTGGCGATCACGATCGTAAGGGTTTGCCTCCTCATGGTGCGACCATCGAAGAGCACGGACACAAGCACATGGTGCCGTCGGTCGAACCGATGTATTCGCGCTTCTTTGCCTTTCTGGCATTGTTTGCCTTTGGCATGTACGTTCTCGTGGTCTCCGATAACCTTTTGACCATGTTCGTGGGCTGGGAGATCATGGGCTTGTGCTCGTATCTGTTGATTGGCTTCTGGTACGGAAAAGAATCCGCCCGCAATGCCGCAATCAAAGCCTTCATGACCACCCGTATCGGTGACGTGTTCATGTTGTTGGGCATCGCCTTCCTGTACAGCGCGACTGGCACACTCACATTCCGCGAGATATTTAGAGAAGAGACATTACATGCGTTAGCTTCCGTGCCTTCTTTTTGGGGCTTCTCTACTGCTGGAATGATCGCTCTGCTGCTCTTCATTGGTACTGTTGGTAAATCGGCGCAGTTCCCGCTTCATGTGTGGTTGCCCGACGCCATGGAGGGTCCGACACCTGTCAGCGCCATGATCCATGCAGCAACGATGGTGTCCGCTGGTGTGTATGCTGTCATCCGCATGTTTCCGCTGCTCAGCCTCGACCCGCAGACCATGTCCATTGTGGCGTTCATCGGGGCATTCACGGCGCTTTTTGCCGCGACCATCGCGGTGGCACAGAACGACATCAAGCGTGTGCTGGCGTACTCGACGATCTCGCAACTCGGCTTCATGATCGCAGCGTTGGGCGTTGGTGCTTACATCGCCGCTGTATTCCACTTGATCACACATGCCTTCTTCAAGGCATTGCTCTTCCTGGGTTCAGGTTCCGTCATTCACGGCATGGAGCATGGCGTCCTGCACACGGGCAATCACAACGTCGATCCGCAGGATATGTTCAACATGGGCGGCTTGAAGAACAAGATGCCCATCACGTTCTGGACATTCTTAATCGGCGGCTTTGCCCTTTCTGGTTTCCCGATCATCACGGCTGGTTTCTGGTCGAAGGATGAGATCTTTGCGGACGCCTTCGCGAACGGCCACATCGTAGTATTCATTACTCTCGCAACCGCCGCATTCCTGACCGCCTTCTACACCATGCGCCAGATCACTCTGACCTTCCTCGGCGAACCCCGCACGAAGGAAGCGGAACACGCCCAGGAGACTCCCTGGACGATGACCGCTCCTTTGGTTATTCTGGCGTTCTTTGCTGTGACCTATGGCTGGGTCGGCATTCCCGAGCATTTCCCTGTTCTTGGCGGACTGGTGCCGAACTGGTTCCATGAATTTGTCGGTGGGACTTTGGCAGAGCATCCCGAAGCAGTCGAATTCAGTTGGGTGCCTCTGTTGACATCCCTCGGTGTTGCACTCGGTGGCTTGTTCTTCGGCTGGTTCGTGTATCGCAATGTGAATTCACCCGCGGAAGATAAACTCCAGATCCCAGTACTCAGGAACAAATGGTATTTCGACGAGATCTACGATTTCCTCTTTGTCAAACCTGCAACCTGGTTTGCCGAGATCTTCGTCTACAAGTGGATGGACAAAGGCTTGATCGACGGCGTCCTGCACAGCTTCGGACCAGTCACTCAAGGCTTGGGCTCTGTCATTCGCAATTACATTGACTTACCAGTCATCAATCGTTTCTTCGGCGATGGCTCGGCGGATGTCACATACTGGTTTGGCGGCAAATTGCGGGCTGTCCAAACAGGACGCGTCCAGCATTATCTCATGTTTGCTCTGGTGACTTTTGTTGTCATCGGTGCCGTACTCGTCGCCTTCGGGCTGCTGGCTTAAGGAGTAAGTGATGAACTTCATCGATACTCATCTTCTTTCACTCATCTTGTTCACTCCGGCGCTTGCCGCGCTGATCATGCTCTTCCTGCCAAACAGCGAAAACAAACTCTTCCGCTGGTTCACGTTGGGCGCGAGTCTCATTCCTTTCATACTTTCATTGATCGCCTGGTTCAACTTCAATGTCAATTTGCCCGGCTATCAATTCGAAGAGGTCTATCCCTGGTATGAAGCGATCGGTTCATCCCTGCACCTCGGTGTGGATGGTCTCTCGCTTACGATGGTTCTGTTGACCACCCTGCTCACGCCGCTCGCCATCATCGCTTCGTTCAGCATTAACGACAAGGTCAAAGCCTACATGATGCTGTTCCTGTTTTTGGAAACAGGCATGCTTGGTGTATTCATGGCGGTTGATCTCCTGATCTTCTTCGTGTTCTGGGAAATTGGTCTTGTACCTATGTACTTCCTCATCAACCAATGGGGGAGCGCCAACCGGAACTATGCTTCGCTCAAGTTCATGATCTACACCATGGGTGGTTCGCTGGGGCTTTTACTCGCGATCCAGATGCTTGGAATTTTGTTCAAGACCTACGACTTGCAATTCATCACGGCGAATTGGTCTACATACACGGACTCGATCGCGGGTATCCCAGCCAGCACAGTAAAGACAGTCGCTTTCTGGGCATTTGTCATTGCCTTTGCGGTGAAGGTTCCACTGTGGCCCTTCCATACCTGGCTTCCCGACGCGCATACCGAAGCGCCGACTGCTGGTTCGATGATCTTGGCTGGCGTTCTACTCAAGTTGGGTGCGTATGGCTTCCTGAGATTGATCCTTCCGTTGTACCCGGCAGAAGCGAAATACTTTGCGGGCGCCCTGGCTTTCCTTGCGGTTGCCGCGATCGTCTTCGGCGCGTTCGGTTCCTACGCCCAAACGGACTTCAAGCGCCTCGTCGCGTATTCTTCCGTGAACCATATGGGCTTCGTCGTCCTTGGTATAGCGGCAGCAGCTTTCGCCGCGGGAACTGCCGATGCGCGCATCGCTTTGAACGGAGCTATCCTCCAGATGTTCAACCATGGGCTGTCGGCGGCTGGCATGTTCTTCCTGGTCGGTGTGATCTATGAACGTACCCATACCCGCAACCTGGATGAGTTTGGCGGGCTGTTCCCGCTCGTCCCGATCTATGGCGGAATTTTGATCTTTACCAGCATGGCTTCACTCGGCTTGCCGGGACTCAACGGCTTCGTTTCCGAGTTCCTGGTGGTACGAGGCGCGTTCGGC